>ERZ827512.2084-NODE-2084-length-17234-cov-55.297282_pt1 | contig 17234 bp, 16 predicted proteins | sample MGYA00519916_ERZ827512 | MGnify/ENA primary metagenome ERZ827512 (study PRJEB31778, sample SAMEA3449335) | human gut metagenome | biome: human gut; feature: human-associated habitat; material: faeces | place: United Kingdom | collected 2010/2012 ... | reverse complement strand
ATTGCCGGGATTGCCTTGTGTCGCAATGCTTTTTGGGTTGGTCAGCAGACATTAAATTAGAATGAGAATGTGAGCAAAATTCCGATAGAATGCAGGAAAATCAAGCACTTCAAAAATAAAATAATTATATTATCATCACTATACAAAGAACGTCAATATAAGCAGCGCAAAAAGGAATGTTTCACGTGAAACATTGAATCAAATCCGCCTTTGTGGTACAATGGAGACAGCAAAAACGCAGGAGGAATCATGATGCCGAATTGGACGAAGCAGCAGGAACAGGCGATTCGTGCGCGCAACCACACCATTCTCGTCAGTGCCGCCGCAGGGTCGGGCAAAACCGCCGTGCTGGTGGAGCGGATTGTCTCGCTTGTCCGCGAAGGCGCGTCGATGAATCGGATGCTCATCGTCACGTTCACGAAGGCGGCGGCAGCGGAAATGCGCCAGCGCTTGGCAAAGCGAATCAGCCGAGAGGCTATCAGCCGTGACCCGGCAATGGTGAAGGCGCTTGATGAATTGGAAACGACGCAGATTTCGACGATTCACGCATTCTGCCAGCGCGTCATTCGCAGCCACTTCGAGCAGGTGGGCGTAGACCCGCTTGTCCGCGTGTGCGACGAACAGCAGCAGAAACTGCTCTTTGAAGCCGCGTTCACGACGGCAATGGACGAGCTGTTAGACGAGCGAACGGATGAAAACTTCCTTCTGCTGGCGGATGCGTGGAAGCAGGACAAACTTTTGTCGCTGACGGCGCAGCTGTACGACTTTTTGATGGCACTGCCGAAGCCGTTTGCGTGGCTGGATGAGCATGTGGATCAGCTTTCGCAGCCGCTTATGCAGCAGCCGTGGGTGGAAACGCTCGAAAATGCGGCGAAATTGCAGGTGGGAGCGATGGATGATGCGCTAATAGCGATTCGTAGCCTATTTGACCTGCCGAATGCAGTGATGGATCGCATGGAAGCACTGAATGCGGACGCGCAGCTTGTTTCGGCACTGCAAGGTTTGGAGGGGGAGGCGCTTCGGACGGCGGTTGCGAACTTCTCCCTGCCACGATTGCCCCCGAAACGCGGCCTGTCGGCGGAAGAAAAGGAATGGGGGAAGCGCTTCAGCGATGGGCGGACGGCAATCAAAAAGCGCGCAGAAAGGGCGAACGAGCTGCTGAATCCCGATTTTGCGCAGCTGGAACGGGAACTTCCGGCGATTCAGGCGCAGCTGCGTGGGCTGGCGGCACTGGTCAAACGGACGCATCAGCATTTCCGCGAGGAGAAAAACGCCCGGAACTGCATGGACTTTGGGGACATGGAGCAGTACACGCTCGACATTTTGGAGCAGCTGGAAGTGCGGGCGCAAATGCAGGGGGAGTTTGACCACATTTTTGTGGATGAGTGCCAAGACGTGAGTCAGGTGCAGGACGCGATTCTGCAGGCCATCCACGGGGAACAGAACTGCCTGTTCATGGTCGGTGATGTGAAGCAGTCGATTTACCGCTTCCGCAAGGCCGACCCGACACTCTTTTTGGGGCGGATGCAGACGTTTTCGGAAGACGAGGGGGCGAGGGAGCGGAAAATCGTACTCCAGCAGAACTTCCGAAGCAGCTTCCCGGTGCTGGATGCGACGAACCGCGTGTTCCGGCAGACGATGCGCCCCGCGGTGACGGAGCTGACCTATGCGCCGGAGGATGAGCTGATTTGCGGGCTGGGTGCGCGGGAGGACGATCCGCCCGTGATGGTGCACCTGCTGCGTGGGCCGGACATCAGGGATGCGCTGGAGGGGAGTGCGAGCGAGGCGGCTGGCCACGAGGAAGTGCTGCAGACAGAGGCGCGCGTGGTGGCGCGGCGCATCAAGGAGCTTTTGGGAACGACGATGCCGGATGGAAAGACGATTTCGTACCGCGACATGGTGATTCTGCTTGCGCAGACGACGAATTTGGCGCAGACAGTTGTCGATGCGCTGACGGAAGAGGGGATTCCGACCTTTTACGACGGCGCGGAAAGCTATTTCAACCTGCCGGAAATCATGGATATGAAAGCGTTGCTGAGCCTGCTGGACAATGCGCAGCAGGATTTTCCGCTGCTGACGGTGCTGAAAATGGTGCCGTTCTCACTGACGGACGAGGAATTGGCGCAAATTCGCTTGATGCAGACGGGGCAGAACGTGCCATTCTATCAGGCGTTCGCCAAAGCGTGCGGCGGTGAGGATGAATTCGCCCAAAAGTGCCGAAAAATCAGCGAAAAACTTGAAACATGGCGGTTTCAGGCGGAAGTCATGCGGTTACCGGACTTCATTTGGCACCTGATGACCGATTCGGGGTACTACGCGGCGGTCGGGGCGCTCCCAAAAGGGGAAGTTCGCCAGGGGAATCTGCGGATGCTGTACGAGCGGGCGCAGGCGTTCGAGGCGGAAGGCGGCGTCACGCTGGCGGCGTTCATCACACGGATGGACGAGCAGGAGCGGGGCGGGGACAGCATATCCGCCAAAATGCTGACCGAAAACGAAGATTTGGTGCGCGTGATGACGATGCACAAATCAAAGGGGCTGGAGTTCCCCGTGGTGTTCCTGATGAACATGGAGCGCAGGCTTCTGTGGATGCAGACCAGTGAGCTGATGCTGCACCCGAAACTGGGCGTGGCGATGCCGTACATTAACCGGAGGCTGAACATCTGCCGAAGAACGCTGATGCAGGAGGCTTTCGACGAACAGCGGCGGCTGGACGAACTGGCGGAACGGGCACGCCTGCTGTATGTGGCGATGACGCGGGCGAAGCTGCATCTGGAACTGGTGGCAACGGTGACGGGCATTGAGCGCACGAAGTGGGATTTGGCTTTGCCGCCGAGTGACAGTCGCGTGCGAGAGGCTGGGAGCATGATTACATGGGTGATGCAGGCGATATCCACCGATGCACACACGAAATCCACAAATTATCCACAGGCCTCAACCCCATGGGATTGCCGAGATTGGGACGAACTGCCTCAGAAAACTGTGGATAAAGTAGGGGAGACGGAGGCGGATGCATCAAAGGTGCTTTCGCTTTTGCAAACGGCACCGCCAGAGGGCGTTTTCCCGGAAAAAACGGTGCAGACGGACATTCTGCCGCTGAAAACGTCGGTATCCGCACTGGTGAAAAAACAGGCAGACGCACTGCCGCTTTCGGATGTGGAGGAGGACGCTGAGACGAAGCACGCGGTGGATGAGAACGGCACGCCGCTGCTGCTGTCGGAACTGCCGCGCCGTCCGGCCTTCATGGAGGAGAAGCGGATGACGGCGGCGGAGCGCGGCACGCTGACGCATCGGGCGCTGTCGCTGATGCCGCTGGATGCGCTGCGGACAGCGGAGGATATCCCGATGCTCATCCGTGAGTCACTGGAAGCGATGCAGAAGCGCGGGCTGTTCACGGAGGAGGAGCTGCACATCATCAGCGTGGGCGCCATCAGCGGATACTTCACGAGCGAAATCGGGCGGCGAATGCTGCAAAGCGGGAATGTCCGGCGCGAGTGGGCGTTCAACCTGCGCTTGACGGGTCAGCAGGCGCTGCTGCTGCAAGGCGTGATTGACTGTGCGTTCGAGGAAAACGGCGCGTGGGTGCTGGTGGACTACAAGACCGACCGCGTGGACGACGAGCAGACGCTGGTGAACCGGTATGCGGAGCAGCTGGCATGGTATGCGCGGGCACTGACAGAAATCACGGGGAAGCCGGTCAAGGAACGCTACCTGTATGCGCTGCGTGTGGGGAAGGCGATTGCCGTGCCGGAGATAGATGCGAAATAAGGCGAGAAAGGAATGTTTCACGTGGAACATCGTCGAATGGACTACCATTTGCACACGAATCACTCGATGGACGGGCGGCAGACAATGCCTGAGCTTTGCGAAACAATGCTGGCGCGCGGCGTGCAGGAAATTGCCCTGACGGAGCATATCGAACCCGGTCATCCTGAAGAAGAGATGGACGTGCCGCCGGTGTGGGCGGATTGGTTCGCGGAGATTGCGCGCTGTCGGGCAGCGTATCCGGCGCTGGTCATCCGCAGCGGCATCGAAATTGGGGACAATCCGCTGTGTCGGGCGGAGACGAAGGCACTGCTGGACACGCTGCCGCTGGATTTCCGCCTGCTGTCGCTGCACTTGGTGAACGGCGTGGACTGCTATGATGCGGAAAAGTATTTCACAGGCAAAACGCGTGCGCAGGCGTATCGGGAATACGCCGAGGCGAAGGCGGAGTCGATACTGGACTGGGAGGATTTTGACAGCGTGGCGCATATCGGGTATGTGGCGAAGTTCTCCATCTATACGGGGAAGGAGCGCGCGCTGGTGTACGAGGATGCGCCGGATGCGTTTGATGCGATTTTCCGGCATGTGATTGCGCTGGGAAAGTGTATCGAGGTGAATACATCAGGGTACGCGACGACGGGGGATACGTTCGCGCATTCGTCGCTGATTCGCAGGTACATTGAGCTGGGCGGGGAGAATTTCACGTTTGGCAGTGATAGTCATGATACGGTACGGGATTATGCGGATGTGGAACGGGCGAAGGAGATGGTGCGGGCGCTTGGGGGAAAGTATCAGGTCAGTTTTGAGGGGCGCAAGGCGATATATTGGAAGATATGAGGTTAGGGGAAGCAGGAGGCTTTTTCGTGCGAAAAGTGGTTGCAAAGTGGGGAAATTACGCTGAATTTTTGCCGAAATCAAAGAAATAATGGGTTTTCAGCACTCAAAACGCCAAAAAATTTGACAAAAAGGGTTTATCGTGGCATAATAAAGAGGATGAGCGAAATCAATCCGCAGGCGCGTGGGAGCGCTCCGGCGGCGGCAAGTAAAATTCATTTTGTCCGCGGTGAAAAGCCGAAGGGCGTTGACGGGGGTGCTCATTCTTGACAGAACAGATGACGGTGAAATACTACTACCACAGCGGGTTCTCGGTGGCGAGCGGCGAAACGCTGCTGGTGTTTGACTACTGGATGGGGCGGCAGGGGAAAAAGCTGCCCGCAGCGCAGCGGATTACGCCAGAAACGCTCAGCCACTTCAGCGAGGTGTTCGTGTTCATCAGCCACGGGCATGAGGACCACTTCGACCCGGTTGTGTATACATGGGAGCAGTATGCGCCGGTGACGTACATTTTGCCGGAAACGATGGATGCATCGCTGCACGGGCGGCGGATGGGCGTGGGGGGCGAAATCACGCTGTCGCGGCATGTGAAGGTGAAGGCGTTCGACTCCACGGATGAAGGGCTGTCGTACCTTGTGGAAATGGACGGCATCCGCATCTTCCATGCGGGCGACCTCAACAACTGGCACTGGCGGGAGGAATCAACGCCGCGCGAGATTGAAGAGGCGGAGCGCGATTTTCAGCAGGTGATGGAGACGATGCGCGGGGAAAAAGTTGATGTGGCGTTCTTCCCGGTAGATCCGCGGCTGGGCATGATGTTCGACGCGGGGCCGAACTATTTCGCAATGGTCGTCAAGCCACGGCTGATGATTCCTATGCATTTCTGGGAGCGGGCGGAGGTCATCCGCGAATACGCGCGGAGAAGCCGTTCGCCGCAGACGGAGATTATCGCCATGACGACACCCGGCGACATGATTCTGCTTGAATTTGATGAGCAGGAGAACATGACTGTTCACATGCAGTCCGTCACCAGCGCGCCAGTCGCCCGGAACAAGAAGGTGCAGCTGGAAGCATACGACGGCGAAAACCCGTTTAATGATTCTGACCTGCCGGTGGATATGGAGTGATTTTCCTGTCGAAAGGGTTGACAGATGCGCCTTTCCGGGGTATCATAGAAGAGCGGCGCGCCCAATCGTGCGCCGGGAAAGGAAGTTCCACGCATGATTAACAAGGATATGACCGTAGGCGAAGTGCTGCGCTCCTGCTCGGACGCGGCGATGGACGCGGTGGTGAAGATTTTCACCGATATGGGGATGCACTGCCTGTTCTGCCCGCATTCGACGGCGGAAACGCTCGAAGAAGCCGCGATGGTGCATGGCAACGACGTTGAAGAGCTGGTTGCAAAGCTCAATACCGTTTTCCAAGCCAAATAAGCACAGACGGGATTCCTTTGCCCACAGGCAGGGGAATCCCAATTTGATTTTGGTAATACGATTCTCGGATTCACCTGCGCATCGTGGCGCATTTTCATCCGAAAATAGTATAATAACTATTTCCAGATTCACCTGCGCCATCTGCTTGCGCCTTTTCCCTTCTGGCGTCCGCTCATTCCACTTAGCGTAGCGCTGCTACGCTGCGTTTCATTCACGTTAGCCAGAATGAAAAATTCGCGGCGCATCTTGGCGCATTTTCATCCGAAAATAGTATAAACGAGCAAACCGTTGATTTTACTGGCTTTGCGGACTTTTCCGCAGAAAAAAACTATCAACGGGGCATGTGGATAACCCTGTGGATATTGTGGATTAACAGGCTGTTAGCCTTCCCAGAAATGTGGAAACTGTGGATAAGTCTGTGGAAAAACAGTGAACAGCTGTGGAATACATGGGAATTTCCTGTGGAAGGGGTGTGCAAAAGTGATTATTGAGCATCAGGGACAGGCGCTGACCGTCGCGATGGAAATGGAGCGCCGCGCCATCCGGACTTACGAGCGTGCGCTGCTGCTGGCGAAGGACGAGGAAGTTCGCAAGGGCATTGAGGACATTCTGAGCGACGAACGGCGGCACTTGAAGCGCTTTACCGAAATGTGGGACAAGACCGTCAATTCGGCGGAACAGCAGGTGCTTTTGCAGGCAATGGCGGCGGATGTGCTGTTCCGCGGCGGCGTAACGGAAATGGCGCGGGAGGATGCGCTGACGACGCTGACGGGACTATATCGGTATGCGATGGAGAGCGAAGCGAATGCGGTGGAGACATATACGAAATTCGCGGAGAAGTGTGAGGGAGAGGCGCGGGCAGCGTTTTTGGAGATTGTGCGGGAGGAAGCGGGGCACCTCGCGGAATTGAAGGAAAAATTGGGGGAAGGGTAAGCCTAAGGTCAACAGGGATAAACATGCGGAAGCAGGGGATTTTCGCGCTTCGCAGTGCATAACCATGTTACTGGGTTTCCCCGTTGCAGCACCCATCTCATCCAATTTCGCTGCGCTCAGCCAACGTTCCCAAAGGAGAATGCTGGGCGTGCAACGTTCCCCAAAACATAAACGAAACCCCTTGACGAAGCAAAATCCGTCGAGGGGCTTTTGGTTGTCCTCATGGTGTGCAGGGATTGTGGATAACTTTTTTGCAAATCAAAGAATCTTTCGACACTCGATGTAGAAGCGCTTGTCGTGCGCGTGGCCCATCGAGAAGGTCTTGCGCGGGAGGATGCCAAGCTGCTCAATCGCCGGGAAGAAATCCGCCTTGTTCAGCGCAGGCAGCAGGAAGCCCATCGCGCCGTCCGCGCGGCTCAGGCGGCGAAGCACCTCGTCGCCGTGAATGTAGTCAATCGCGGCTTCGGGGTGGCGGCGCAGAAAGTCGTCCAGATAGCGCTGGAGCGTCGCGACGGGGAGTGCGCCGTCCGGGTGGGCAATGAACGCCGTCTGTTCGCCCGACGCGGAAACGACGCGAAGTTCCTGCGCATCCGCATCCGGCGGAACGAAGGAAAGTGCCATTCCGTGCGCGGCACAGTAGGCTGACCAGTCCGCCAAAACATCCGCCGGATGGACGTTCGTCAGCACCCGGTGAACAGGCTCGAAAATCAGCGCATCGTCGTGGATGTTGACCAGCTCAACCATCGCGTAACGAGCAGGGTGAACGGCGGCTTCCTCGGCGGGAAGGGTCGCTTTGAGCTGCTCGTAGTATTTTTTCGCGGTGGCGAGGGAGTGGTTGCCGTCGCCGACGGCGAAGAGAAGCGGGTCTGCGCCGAGAGCATCTTTTAAGCGATTCAAGGCGGCGGCGATGGCGGCTTTGTCCGCGTCGGACGTGACCGCCCAGCCGCGTGCATGGCCGCTCTGCTGCATGAGGTCGAAGTCGTAGAGCGGGGAAAGCTGGTCGCGGCGGGCGTAGAGCGGCTCGATGACGGTGCGCTGCGGGTCATCCAGCAGGAGCATGACGTGGCTGGACTCCAGCGGTGCGCCGTTCCGTACGGCAAGACGCGCGGGCAGGCGCGACGCAACGGTTTCCTCGGTCGGGCGGATGAGGGTCTTTGCGCCGTCGTAGCGGTACTGCTCCAAATCGACGCAGCAGACAAGCCCAAGCCGCTTGCCGGTGGACGTGGTGCGCTCCAGCAGCACGAAGCCGTCCGTCACACCGGGGTGCAGGACGTTCAGTGCGTCGCGCATGGCAGCGTGAATCGCGTCGATGCGCTCTGGTGGCGCGGGCAGGTCGCATTCAGGGAGTATCAGGCGCAAGGTGGACGGTTGATGCCCGACCAGCGTGTTTACCCGCTGCCAATACTCCGGCTCGGACGTGTACTGGTCGCACGCGACGCACGCCCACGCCGTCCAATCCGCATCCGGGCGCGGCAGCAGGAACGTCCCCGGCACAACGCCGATGCCCGCAAACAGGTCATTGCTCATGGCACTTCATCCTTTCGGGAGAAAATTCATCACCTCCTATTGTAGGGCCTTTTGCCGCCGGGGTCAAGTACTTCTATTGTTCTTGAACAGCAGCGTGATGCACCAGACGCCGGCCGCGCCGATGATGGTGTATAGGATGCGGCTGAGAATCGCGCCCTGTCCGCCGAACAGCCACGCCACGATGTCGAACTGGAACACGCCGACCAGCAGCCAGTTAATCGCGCCGATGATGGTCAGCACGAGGGCAATGGTATCAATCAACATGCGTTTTTTCTCCTTTCCCCTTCGGGTGATGATACAGTGTATGCGGTGGATGCGGAGAATAGAACGGGGGGATTTGCAGCTGATTTCCTCTGCAATCAAAAAGACCAGCACCGAGAGAAAATCTTCTCCCGATGCTGGTCAGTCGCGCCCATTTGGCACGACAATGTGCGAGTAGTTGGTAGAGCAAGTTGGGGGAGCATCTGCGGATGCGCCCAACCTTACCCCAATTTAATTGGCGATGTCCATGCGGATTTCCCATCCTCCGCCACAACCTGCACCCGTACAAATGATTCGCGCGGTGAAACCACATAATCCGCACTGGTCTGCCCTTCCAGCGCCCGTGTGCGATTCGGAATCCACACCTCGTTGCTGTAAAAAATAATGTACTTTGCCGGCGAGCACGCAATATGCACCACGCCATCCGTCAACGAAAGTTCGCGAATCTCCGGTCCTTGCGTGGCGTAGAACCGTCCCTCGTCAATGGCACGCAGAATGCCCGCGACGCTGCGGTCATTGGTGTTGAGCATTGTGGCGCTCATGCCGCATTCGCCCTCGTAGCGGTGCGAATCGTCGTTGGCAAAGCAGTTGAGCAGTTGTCCATTGGCGAAAACAGGATCAAGCATGGCGGCGGAATCCCCGCGCAGGGCGTTTGTGGGCACGGAGGAGACGCTGTTGAAGATTTCCACGCCGCTCAGCCCGCGGAAGGAGCACATCAATTCCGTCGTGTTCAGCGACCAGGCGGGATGCGCCAGCACAGCGCGTCCGCCACACGCGCGGATGCTGTCAATCGCCTGCTGCGGTGTGCCGTTTGGATTCCAGCAATCAGCAATATCCGGCGAAACGCCCAGACCCAGCAGATGCACCGCCTGTGTCGGCAGGAGGAAATCCAGCTCGGTGCCGGGAATGAGCATCAGCCCGGCGGGAATTTCATCGGCGGCGGGGCGTGTCACCTCGCGATGGTCGGTGATGGCAAGAACGTCATAATCCAGCGCGCGATAGGCAGCCATGACGTCCTTGGGGGACAGGCGACCGTCGCTGCAAGTGGTGTGGCAGTGGAAATTGCATTTGAGAAAGCCGCGGCTGGCAGAAAGCAGCTCCATGAGAAATATCCTCCTATTCGGACAATTGGAAAACCCCCACATGCTTGCACATGCAGGGGCTTGAAGACACGATTAGTCCACCGTGTAGGGCAGAAGCGCGATGGCACGGGCGCGCTTGATAGCCTCGGACAACTGACGCTGATGCTTCGCGCAGTTGCCGCTCATGCGGCGGGGCAGAATCTTGCCGCGCTCATTGACGAAACGGCGCAGGCGGTTGATGTCCTTGTAATCAATGTATTCAATCTTATCCACGCAGAAGGAGCAGACCTTCCGACGGGGACGACGACCTCCGCGCGGACGCGGACGACGCTCAGAGCGTTCTTCAGACATGAGTGTGACCTCCTTTTCATTCACTTGAAATCGCAATTCGGCACTTTTTCAGCCGATTAGAAAGGCAGTTCGTCGGTTTCGACCGCCGTGAATCCATTGTTCTGCGCGGTAGGCGCGGGAGCAGCGGCTGCGGACGGTGCGGCATTGTTGTATGCCGGAGCGCCGTCATCCATGCGGCTGGACAGGAATTCGACTTCGTCTGCCGTGACCTCCAAGGATACGCGGGTCGTGCCGTCATTGGCAGTATAGGTACGCGCGGACACAGGTCCGACAACGCAGACCTTGCGTCCCTTTGCCAGATACTTCGCGCACAGTTCACCCAACTGACGCCATGCCGTTACACGAAAGAAATCCGCGTCCGACTGACCGTTTGCGGTGTTCTGACGGCTGCCGCGGCGATTCACTGCAACCGTGAAATCGCAGACGCTGATGCCGTCGCGCACAGTACGAAGTTCAGGATCACGAGCCAAGTTACCAATGATCGTCAGCTTGTTCATCTGCTTATCCTCTTTAACAGGTCATTGCTGAAATCCGATTACTCGGCATCAGCGGGAGCTTCGACGGTTTCAGCGGCTTCCACGGGCGCTTCCACAGCGGGAGCAGCCTTGGGCGCGCGGGGCTTCACGTTGCTGCGCTTGACTTCCAGCTTCACAACCAGATAGCGGAGCACGTCGTCGTAAATCTCCAGATTGCGTTCAAGCTCACGGGGCAGGTCAGCGGGCGCCTTGAAGGTCACCAGCACGTACCAGCCTTCGGTCTTATAGTTGATGGGGTAGGCCAGACGCTTTGCGCCCTTGCCCCACGGTTCCTCATCAACCTTCTCCACTTCACCACCGTTAGCAGCAATCAGAGCAGAAACCTTCTCAATCAGTTCCTTGCGAGCGGTTTCCTCCAGTGCAGTATCGATGATGTAGGTCAGTTCATACCTATTCATCATTTTCACCTCCTCTTGGACTTTTGGCGCTGCATCCTGTGCAGCGCAAGGATGTGCCAGTTATTGATTATACATCACAATTCGTGCGATTGCAAGGGGTTCAGAAAAATTTTCTTACATTGCGTGCATTGCGAAAGGGTGGAGGGTGACGACCGCAAACTTCGTCTGTTTTCATTGCTCCCTCGTCGCCTCCGAAGAGGCGAAATCCCCTGCGTGCCTTGTCAAAATCAGGCGACCCTGTTATAATGGAAGCCAACACAGGAAGGGGACGAAGCGGATGAAGAAGAACGATTTGCTGACCTTGACGGCGGATGGCCTTGGGGCGGACTTGGAAGGCGTGTGCCGCGCCGACGGCATGGCCGTTTTTGTGCCGGGGATGCTGCCCGGCGAGACGGCGAGGGTGCGCATCGTCAAGGTGCAGTCCCGATTCGCGTTCGGGCGTATGGAGGGAAAGCCGCTGACGGCGTCACCCGCCCGGAAAACGCCGGATTGCGCGGCATACCCCCGCTGCGGCGGCTGCACGGGGCGTCATATGACCTACGAAACGACGCTGGAAGCGAAACGCCAGCAGGTGCAGGACTGCTTCCGCCGCATCGGGCATATCGACATCGACGTGCCCCCGGTGCTGGGCATGGCAGACCCATCGCACTACCGCAATAAGACGGCGCTGCCCGTTGGCGGAACGGTGGAAGAACCCGTGGCAGGCTTTTTCGCGCCGCGCAGCCACGATATTATCCCGATTGCGCAATGCCCGAACGCCATGCCGCCGGCGGACGAAATCTGCCGCCGCGTACTGGGGTGGATGAAGCACTTTCACGTCGAACCGTACGTTGAGGAGACGCACACGGGGCTGGTGCGGCACATCGTCGTCCGCGTCAACCGAAAGGGCGAGGCGATGGCGGTGCTGGTCATCAACGGCAGCGAAATTCCGCACGAGGGGGAGCTGGTTGCGTCCCTGAAGGCGGCGGGGGCGGTCAGCGTCATTCTGAATGAAAACCGCGAGCGCACGAACGTCATCATGGGTCGGCGCTTCCGCACCCTCTACGGCTGTGACACGCTGACGGACGAGTTGTGCGGCCTGCGCTTTGAAATCAGCCCGGCGGCGTTCTTTCAAGTTAATCCGGCGCAGACGGAGGTGCTGTACCAGACGGCGCTGGATTTTGCCGAGCTGACGGGCGACGAGCGCCTATGCGACGTGTATTGCGGCGCGGGCACGATTACGCTGATGATGGCGCGCCATTGCCGCGAGGCGCTGGGCATCGAGATTGTTCCGCAGGCGATTGAAAACGCGAAGGAGAACGCCGTCCGCAACGGCATCGGGAACGTGAATTTCCGCTGCGGCGCGGCGGAAGCACTGCTGCCGAAGCTGGTGGCAGAGGGCTTGCGCCCGGACGTGATTGTGATTGACCCGCCGCGCAAGGGCGTTGAACCCGCCGTGATTGACGCGATTGCGCAAGCCGCCCCGAAGCGCGTGGTCTATGTGAGCTGCAACGTCGCGACGCAGGCACGCGACGCGGCGCTGTTTGTGGAGAAGGGGTACAAGGTGCAGAAGGTGCAGAGCGTCGATATGTTCTGCTGGACGAGCGGGGTGGAAACTGTTATGTCATTGGTCCAACAAAATCCGGATGATATCGTCAAGGTCGGCATCGACGCGGACGAGTTGGCCGTCACCAAGGCCGAAAGCAAAGCGACCTACGGCGAGATTCAGGCGCGCGTGAAGGAACAGACCGGCCTGAACGTCACGCCGCTGTACATCGCGCAGGTGAAAAGAAAGCATGGGATTATCGAGCGCGAATGCTACAACAAAGCAAAGTCCGAGAGCGCAAAGATGCTGATCTGCCCGCCGGATAAGGAAAAGGCGATTGAAGATGCACTGAGGTTCTTTGGGATGATTGCGTAACAGGTCATGACCTCAGCGCATATCAAAATGATCATATTTCAAACACCCATCACGGAAAGACGCGAGCAGTTCATGCTGTTTCGCGTTTTTCATTTCTGCCTTTACCCGCCATCTCTATGCATCGCTTTATTCACATAAAAGCAAGAGTAATTCTTCTTTTTGTATGTCTGCCGATTGCAAAGATGCAACATATATCGTATAATGATGGTGATACCACTCGACAGCAGGAAGGTGAACCTTGATGGTAACAAGTTACAATAAGCTTTGGAAACTGCTCATCGACAAAGGGATGCGCAAGAAGGACCTGCAGCTCGCCGCAGGCATCAGCTCAGGCGTCATCACCAAGATGGGCAAAGGTGAAGCCGTCACCACGACAGTTCTTGCCAAGATTTGCAAAGCTCTCGACTGCAATATTGGGGATATCATGGAATTTGTCGATGACGAGGATTAACGCATAACAGAGATTCAGGAGGCCAAACCGATGGACGCTCGTATGCTCAACACGATTGCAAACTTTATCTGGGGTATCGCCGATGATTGCCTGCGGGATGTGTATGTGCGCGGCAAGTACCGCGATGTGATTCTGCCCATGACGGTCATCCGTCGCCTTGATGCTGTGCTCGAGGATACCAAACCGCAGGTGCTGGCGATGAAGAAGAGGCTCAATACGGCAGGCATCACCAACCAATGGGGCGCGCTATGCAATACAGCTGGGCAGGCTTTCTGCAACGCTTCGCCCTTCTGCCTGCGCGACCTGACCAGCCGCCCAACCCCGCAAAAGCTCAAGGCGGATTTTGAAGCATATCTCGACGGCTTTTCGCCTAACGTGCAGGAAATTTTGGACAAGTTCAAGTTCCGAAACCAGATCGACACCATGATCGAAGCCGACATTCTCGGCGCGGTCATCCAGAAGTTTATCAGCAAGGACATTAACCTCAGCCCGAAGCCGTGCGGCAATCTCCCCGGTCTGGACAACCATGCTATGGGCACCATCTTCGAGGAGCTTGTGCGCCGCTTCAACGAGGCCAACAATGAGGAAGCCGGTGAGCACTGGACGCCCCGCGACGTTGTGGAACTGATGGCTGACCTTGTGTTTGCGCCCATCGCGGATCAGATCAAGGATGCCACCTATTCCTGCTATGATGGTGCATGCGGCACAGGCGGTATGCTGACGGTGGCGCAGGATCGGCTGAACAGGATCGCCGCGGAGAACGGCAAGAAGGTGTCCATCCACCTGTTCGGGCAGGAAATTCAGCCCGAAACCTACGCTATCGCCAAGGCGGATATGATGCTCAAGGGTGACGGCGAGGAGGCCATGCACATCGCCTACGGCTCCACGCTGTCCAGCGATCAGCATGCGGCGCGTTCGTTCGACTTCATGCTGGCAAATCCGCCCTACGGCAAGAGCTGGAAGACCGACGCGGAGCGCATGGCCAGCGGCAAGAAGAAGGAAATCCTCGACACCCGCTTCAACGCTGCCACCGCAGATGGCGAGCCGCTTTCGATGATTCCCCGTTCCTCCGATGGTCAGCTGCTGTTCCTGCTCAACAACATCAGCAAGATGAAGCAGGATACGCCGCTGGGCAGCCGCATTGTCGAGGTGCATAACGGCTCCAGCCTGTTTACGGGCGATGCAGGCAGCGGCGAGAGCAATGCCCGCCGCTATATGATCGAGAACGACCTGGTGGAGGCCATCATCGCGCTGCCGGAAAAGATGTTCTACAACACGGGCATTGGCACGTTCATCTGGGTGCTGTCCAACCGCAAAGAGGAGCGCCGCAAGGGCAAGATTCAGCTCATCGACGCGACCGCCATCAAGACGCCCCTGCGCAAGAACATGGGCGAAAAGAACTGCGAGCTTTCCCCGGAGCAGCGTGCTGAGATTGTGCGCATCTTCATGGCGTTTGAGGAGAGCGAAATCAGCAAGATCTTCCCCAACAGCGAATTCGGCTATTGGAAGGTGTCCGTGCAGCAGCCCCTGATGGACGAGCAGGGCAACCCCGCCCTCGACAAGAAGGGCCGCATCCAGCCGGACAAGGCGAAGGCCGACACGGAGATCATCCCGTTCCGCTACGAGGGCGGCATCGAGGCCTTTATGGACGCCGAGGTGCGCCCCTATGCCCCCCCGGCGCGTACATAGACCCCAAGGCGACGAAGATCGGCTATGAGCTGAGCTTCACCAAGTATTTCTACAAGCCGGTGCAGCTGCGCCCGATGGAGGACATTGTAGCCGATCTGAAAGCGCTGGAAAAGGAAACAGACGGCATGCTGGCGGAGATTCTTGGAGGGATTCAGGGATGAAGCGGTACAGCAATTATGAATTTATCAGTGCAAGATGGTATAATCAAATACCTATACATTGGCACTTAATACGGATAAAAGACTTAATATCTCAAAGTAATGCTGGAGCTTGGGGTGATGACCCCGAAACAGATAACGGAACCATTTGCCTCCGTGTTGCAGATATGGATTTCAATTTAGGGGTGTTTAAAAACAAACCTGTTTCAGTATTAACTAAACGTTTGTATACAGAAGAACAAATAGAAAAACTGACGCTTGAACAAGGGGATATTCTTATCGAAAAATCAGGTGGAGGAGAAAAGTCACCCGTTGGTCGAAGTGTGTATTTCGACAAGAGTTATCCTGCACTCTTTGCAAACTTCATGCAAAGAATTCGCTTCAAGCATAAATTGATTGATGCTCATTTTGCTTCTTATTTGTTGCGAACTATGTATTATCGTGGAGCTACTTGGTATTATGTAAAGCAAACTACTGGAATACAGAACCTAGACTTAAATAGTATGCTTGCGCAAGAGCGTTTTCCTGTCCCTCCCCGCGAGGAGCAAGACCAGATTGTGCGCTACCTTGACCGGCAGGTGTCGAAAATCAATCGGCTCATTGCGGCGAAGAGGAAGGAGATTGCTCTGCTAAAGGAACAGAAGCAGCGAAAAATCACCGAAGTCGTTGTGCATGGGCTAAAGCCCAATGTACCTCATAAAGATACCGGTATTGCATGGATAGGATCGATTCCTGCACACTGGCATTGCGTTGCGTTGAAAAGGTGCGCAACGGTCAAATCGGGGATTACGCTTGGCAAACAATATCCTGTTGGCACTAATCTGGTCAGTGTCCCTTATCTGCGGGTAGCCAATGTACAGGACGGTTTTGTCAACATCGAAACAGTTACCAACTTGAATGTTACGCCAGAAGAAGCAGCCCAATATAGGTTGCCAAGGGGATGCGTTCTCATGACGGAGGGTGGAGACCGGGATAAACTTGGTCGAGGATGTGTGTGGAACGGCGAAATTGAAAATTGTATCCATCAAAACCATATTTTCGCTGTAACAGTGAATGATAAGCTTCTGCTCAACAAATGGCTGGAATATGTATCTGCCTGTGACATCGGGCGTGTGTACTTTGATGTTACCGCCATCAAAACAACCAACCTTGCTTGCACTAATGCTTCGAAGGTCATGGCATTTCCGATCCCACTTCCACCGCGTGATGAACAGGAATGTATTATCAATGAACTAAACAGGATAACAAGCAGGTTTAACGATGCCCGAGAGGGTTTGGAAAAACAAATTGAATACCTGCAAGAACTCCGCATCCGCCTGATCTCCGATGTCGTCACCGGGCAGATAGATGTGCGGGGAATTGAGGTGCCTAAGCACGAATCGGTTGACGATGTAGTAGCTGAATCAGAGGTTGAAGAACTGGAGGTGGAATAATGGGTGCTCTTAACATCTATAAAGTCGATGAAAACAAGTGTCAGGAATTGATACAGGCTCTGAATGAGCAAATGCAGTCTCAGGATTCACTGACCATCAATCGACAAATCAGCGATGAAGAAGTAGCCTTTGGATTTACACTGTACTATGCTCGTAAGGAGGACCCCAACCAGCTTTCTTGGAATTGGCTTCTGAGAGCCTTCAATCAGGATGAGGTAGAAACCATTTCTTCTCCGAAAGCTGTACTGCTTTTGGAAATAGGTGGTGTGGTATCATACGCTGTTACGTTCGGTCATTCGTTCTTTCTGGTGGATAAATTCTGCGACAGGGAATTTGGATTCCGATTTGCACGAAAAATCGATTTCCGCGAGATTAAGACCAGCACACTAACAGCCCCAAGCTCTCATCGTAACAAAACGGTAAATACCTATATTAATGTCTGCTGACCAACCCAAAAAGCATTGCGACACAAGGCAATCCCGGCAA
>ERZ827512.2075-NODE-2075-length-17288-cov-7.175651_pt1 | contig 17288 bp, 18 predicted proteins | sample MGYA00519916_ERZ827512 | MGnify/ENA primary metagenome ERZ827512 (study PRJEB31778, sample SAMEA3449335) | human gut metagenome | biome: human gut; feature: human-associated habitat; material: faeces | place: United Kingdom | collected 2010/2012 ... | reverse complement strand
AAATTTCCACAATTAAAAATTACTTTTTCTACTTTAAAATTATTAACTAAATTAACAGCCTCACCCATATGATCATAATCCCCATGTGTTATAATTAGCGTATTTAATTTATTTAGTCCCATAGACTTTAAATAAGGAATTAAACTATTTTTAGTAATACTAGTATTTTTATTTCTAATCATCCACTTTTCTTTATTATAACTTATCTTACCTCCTGTATCTATCAAGATACTTTCTTTATTGTTAGGCATTTTAATAAAAATAGAATCTCCTTGTCCTACATCTATCATTGTCACTTTAAGAGAATTATCAAAATAGATTAAATTTTTTTGAATTAGTAGCATTATAACCAATAATAAATAATATTTTTTGTTAAATAAAGATAAATAGATTATTACATAATAAGCAAAAATTATTATAATGCTTGGTTTGGACACTACTAACTGAAATATAGTAATATTTGCAAATATATTATTTAATTTTTCTAATATAGATACTGCTAAGACAAAAATATTTATTAAGGGTCTTATAATAAAAGTTAATAATGAAAGTGGGTATATTGCTACACTTACTAGGGGGATTAAAATTATATTTATAAAAATAGATAATATATTTACAGAAGAAAAATTATATATTGAAATTGGAAAAGATACTAAAAAGCAAATAAATGATATGTAAAGGCTTTGAACAAGTTTATTTCTTACTTTATTTGTTTTTTTTGCTAATAATATTAAAGTAAAACTTATCAAGTAAGAATATTGAAATCCTATATCATAAATATAAAAGGGATTAATTATAATTATGATTATTAATACCAAACAGATTATATCTATATTTTTAACTTTTAAATTATAACATTTATTAATTGCCATTAAAATAAACATTATTGTTGTTCTTAAAATTGATGAAGAAAAATTAGTTAAAAATAGATAAAATAATAAAAATAGAATTACTACTAAATAGTTTAGTTTATTGTTATAAGAAACTTTTTTTAATATAAATAAAATAATACTTGCTAGTAATGATACATGCATACCAGATATAGAAAACAAATGAGATACACCATTAGTTTGATATTCCTGTAGGATATTATTATCTAAATCATCTTTTTCTCCAGTTATAAATATTTTTAAATAGCCTGTTTTATCTATTTTAGTTATTCTTTTTATAATCTGGTTTTTAAAAAAATAGAAGATGCTAGTATTTTTAGAAACTATTTTTATATTATTAGCTGTAAATAAATAATAGATTTTTTTATGATAAAGATATTTTTTGTAATTAAAGCCATTAGGAATTGTGTTATTATTGGGAATTGATAGTTCTCCTACTATTTTTAATCTATCACCTAATTCTAAGTTTTTAGTGTAATATTCTTTCTCACTTTCTGTTTTTAAGTAATAATTTATTATTATAATTTCTTTTGCTTTAAGATAGATAGTTAATTTATTTCCATCAATAGAATATTTAGTAACTATTCCCGTAATATTTTTTAATTTGGAGTTATATTTACTGGTAAACTTATAGCAATTTGTTAAGATAATAGATCCTAGAAGAAAGATGATTGCTAATAATTTAAACAAGTATCTAGACTGTAATATTGTCTTTAATTTTTTCGTATAATGCGTCTCCTATTCCACTTACATTCATTATGTCATCAATTTTATTAAAGTTTCCATTTTCTTCTCGATATTTTATAATAGCTTGGGCTTTGCTTTCACCTATTCCAGATATTTTTTGTAATTCATCTAGTGATGCTGTATTTATATTAATTTTATCTGTCGAAGTTGCTGTTTCTTTGGATGATTTGTTTGTAGATTTTGAAGAACTACTACTTTTATTACTACTATTATTGTTATTAAGACAGGCATCATTTTCTATTTTAGGACATACACAACTATCTTTTATAGTAGTTGATAATAAGTCTTTTTTCTTAGCTTCTTTTATTTGCTCTTTTGTGTAAATTATCACTACCATTTCATCTTCTATTTTCTTAGCAAGATTAATGAGTGTTGTGTCAGCTTCATCACTAAGGCCACCAGCCATAGAAACAACATCTATAACTCTTTTTTCTTTTTCTAATTCATATACACCTGGTCTTACTATAGCCCCTTTTATATCAACAAAAACTTTAGGTGTTTTAGAAGAAGTTTTGTTTTTGGATATGTTTTGATTGGAATTACTAGCTTTTTTTTCTAAACTTATTATACCTACATTATCACTTTTTTTATCTACTTTATCTTGCTTATTTACTAAATAATATTTAACTCCTAAACATATAATCATAATCAAAAAAGCTAAAAATATTAGGATTTTTTTTAGATGTTTTGTTAATAAATTTTTCATTTTAATTTTTATCATATATAATCACCTCTTTTTTGCCCTCTAATTATATTATTGGCTGTTTATCTTCGATTTCCTTTTAATTTTCTAAATTTTTTAGTTTATTTTTAATTTTAAAGTATATTTCTTTTTGTTTATTCAATAATAAATTTAGGAGGAAAAATTATGAGTAAAGATAAAAATAATATAAAATGTGATGTAATCTCATGTAAACATAATGATTGTAAATGTTGTAATTTAGAAGAAGTTGAAATTAGTTGCAGTTGCAAAAAAGATGAATGTAATTGTAATGATGAAACTATATGTAAAAGTTTTTGTGAAAAGAATTGTGAATAAAAAAATTATAGATTAAGTTATAGTTGTTTTATAGCTTTTCTATAATTTTTTATTTTAATATATAATCAATTACTTAAAATTAATTATTATTTTTATTATTGCTAATAGTTGGATGAAATAAATCATAATTTTCCTTGAGGGTTTTATTATTAATATTAGTATAAATTTGAGTTGTTGATAAACTTTCATGTCCTAGCATTATCTGAATACTTCGCAAATCGGCTCCATTATTTAAAAGATGAGTAGCAAAAGAATGTCTTAGAGTATGAGGAGAGATAGGCTTATTAATTTTTTGCTCTTTTGCTATTGTTTTAATTATTTTTAGAAAGCCTTGTCTAGTCATAGTTTTACCATGATTATTTAAAAATAAAGAATCACATAAATATTTCTTTTTTAGATTATTTCGATAATCGGATAAATATATTTTTAAATACTTTAGAGCAACAGCACCTATTGGGATAATTCTTTCTTTAGCCCCTTTCCCTAAGCATCTAACGTATCCTTCTTCTAAATCAATATCATTTATAGTTAAATTAACTAATTCACTTACTCTAAGTCCAGTTGCATACATAAGTTCTAACATAGCTTTGTTACGGTAATCAAAACTATTATTAAGTTTAAAATTTAGTAGCACCTCTACTTCTTCGATACTTAAAATATTTGGTATTTTTTTATGATACTTAGGATTATCAATCTCTTGCATTATATCTTTAATGTGATAATTAGTAGTCAAATAGTGATGAAAAACTCTAAGAGTAGAAAAATATCTTACAATACTATAAGTACTACATTTTTCTTTTTCTAAGTAATCTAAATATCCTATAATATCATCTTTTTTAATAAGTAAAGGATCTATTATATTTTGAGACTCCATATAATTTAAATATTTATAAATATCTAAAATATATGATTCAATAGAGTTATCAGATAAGTGTTTTTCTGTATAAAGGTAAGTTCTATACTCTTTTAATAAATCTTTATTATCTTCATTAAGTTCAAAATTTTCTATACAAATCATACTATCACCAACTATACTTAAAAATTACAATAATTATGGCTTTTTGTATAAAATCAAGGCATCTTTATCCTTAGTTCTATTACTGCTATTATTAAGACTACTAGAGAATTTTATTAATTGACATTCTTTATTAATAAAAGTATTTTTATTTTCTTCTTTCGCAACAACAGATTGCATATTATTCTTAATATCATCCCAGTAGCTATCTAGATAGCAATATAAATAGCATACTCCTAACTTTCCATTTAATTTTAATGATTTAGAAAGTGTTAAAACTATATTTTTTAGTTTAGTTAGATAAGTTAATTTATCAGGAGCTTCAATGCTATCTAATATATTGGATAGATAAATAAAATCAAATTTTTCTTCTAATTTAGGAATTTGTCTAATATCAATATTATAGAACTTAAGTTTATTTTCTTCTAAGAGCTTTGACTTTAACTTATTATAGTTTTCAGAGCTTTTTAAATAATTATTAAAATTTATTATATTTTTTTTACTTAAAGGAGACTCGGCAAATAGACTAGAATTTATTAATTTTTCTTTGGAATAAGTGTTAAATAAATAATTCCAAAATATTTTTGCATTTTTATCTTTAAAATTCTTTTTGATTTTGTCATATGTTTCTTTAGCAAAAAATTTTTTGTTATTTAAAACTTTTGGGAAAAAGAAATCAAGAAATTCTTGATAAGTTAGCGTACGAATAGCAGCTTCTTTTAAGAATAATATATACTTAGATATAATGTTAATATCATATACTGCAACATCAGTATTTTTTTCTAATAAAAAGTTAAAATATTGATCCCCACTAGAACATACTGTTAATATATTTTTATTAGATAAATTAAGTTTTTTAGTTATCTCTTTAATATTCTCATTTGTAAACATATACATACTAGCATACTTGGAATGATCAGATATATTTTGAAATTTTTTTTCTACTAAGCTAATAGCCATTAATAAATCATACATTACCTCACTCATTATATCCCCTGCTCTCTAAACATTATTATACTAATTATCTTTAATTTAAGCAAATTATAATTATTTTGCCTATACATTTTTTGTAAAGTACCATAGTCTATGTTAGGAAGTGATTATTTTGAATGATTTTAATTATGATTATATGAATTATTCTAGTGATATGGCTATTAATTCATACAATAATAATTTTCCAGGTTATGGTAGTAGCAATAACTATGGAGATAACTATAATAAGGCAAATATAGTTGATATTAAGAAGAATAATATGAATTATATGAATAAACAATATAATGTGAACAAACAAATATTAGATCCTTATCAAGGATTTATAAGAGGTAATATTTTTAATAATTTATATGATGGATATAAAAATTTAAAACCTAGTAATATTGAACCTAATAATGATAGAGAAGCTTTGCTTGTGCAATGGTTACAATATGAGTTTTCTCTAAATGATTTAAATCTTTATCTAGATTTATATCCTAATGATGTAGAAGCTTTAACTCTTTATAAAAGATATTTAGATATTGATAAAGAAGTTAAGATGGAATATGAAAAAAAATATGGGCCTTTATGTCTAGATAGTAACTATGTTAGTGATAATAGTTGGAAATGGATTAAAAGTCCATGGCCTTGGGAGGTAATTAAGTAATGTTTAAGTATGTAAAAAGTTTACAATATCCTATTAATATTAAGAAAAAGAATTTAAAGATGGCTAGATGTATTCTAACGCAATATGGCGGTGCTAATGGTGAGTTGGCAGCAGCTCTTAGATATTTAAACCAAAGGCTTACAATGCCAGATGATAAAGGAAAAGCGTTACTTACTGATATTGGAACAGAAGAACTTGGTCATGTAGAAATGATTTGTACAATGGTATATCAGCTTACTAAAGATGCTAGTATAAAAGAATTAAAAGAAGCTGGTCTTAGTGGTAACTATGCTGAACACGGAAAGGATTTATATCCAAGTAATTCAGATGGAGTTCCGTTTAGCGCATCATATTTTGCAGCAGTAGGAGATCCTATAGCTGATTTATCTGAGGATATGGCCGCTGAACAAAAAGCTAGAGCTGTATATGAAAATCTTATTGATTTAGCTGATGATCCAGATGTTATTGGTCCATTACTATTCTTACGTCAAAGAGAAATTATCCATTTTACAAGATTTAAAGAATTATATGATGAGTATAAAAGAAAAAATATAAAATAATTAAAAACAGTTATCCAAAATAAGGATTAACTGCTTTTTTATTTTTTTCTAGAAGAATAGTTCTTTAATATAAGGATAAGGTGATTAAAATTCACTCTTTAAACATTTTATAATGTATTCATATATTCCTAAACTATTTAGCCAAGATACGAGCATATAAGTAATTATTTTTTAGTGTTGTCATGCTTTTATTTAAATTTTAAAAATTGCTATATATTAAACTAAATATTTATTTGAAAACAAAGAAGTAATTCATACTTTAAAAGAATAAACTACTTCTTTAATAATAACTATTATTATTTCATTTTAAGACAAGTTTCTATCATACTTACTACTACATTATTAAAAGATGTTTTATTATCATTAGCTATTTTCTCTATTTCTTTTACTAAAACTTCTTTTAAGTATAAAGTTTTATATGTACTAGGTTCCTTACCTTTTGTTTTATTTGGAACAAATTTCATTTTCACACCACCTATGAAAAAATTATATTATAAATACAAAACAAAGTATAAATTAGATTTTTCTAATATATTTTATGTAATTTTATGTTATACTATACTTTAGGAGTGATACTTTATGAATATTTTTGAATATAATGATTTAGTTTTAAATATAAAAAAATTAGAATTAAAAAGAAATAGATTAGAATTGTGCTACGAACATTTAAAAAAGAAAAAACCTTTCTTTTTATGTAAAAAAGAGCGAAATATTTGGAAAGAAAAAGTAGAAACGATGGAGGAAGAAATTATGGAAAATATGGAACTTCTATTTAAAGAATACATAAAATATGAAAGATTATTAGATACTAACAATAAAAAATAATTAAATTTTTACATAATAAAACCCCTATTCTATGATAAGGGTAATTTTTATTATATGGCGGAGACAGAGAGATTTGAACTCTCGCACCAGTTTCCCAGTCTACACCCTTAGCAGGGGCGCCTCTTCAGCCTCTTGAGTATGTCTCCAAAATCAGCTTACGTATCTAATTTTACTATGAAATATAGTCTTTGTCAACTGAAAAATGTTTGTTTTCCAAAAATGTAGGTATGAGTTTACAATTGCTTTACCTAAAATGTTTAAATTAACTATAGAAAAAGACCAAGTTATTTGGCCTCTACGATTAATTTAATGGCTGTTCTCTCTTCGCCATCTATTTGAATATCAGTGAATGCTGGTATGCAAATTAAGCTTTTACCACTTGGAGCTACAAAGCCTCTCGTCACTCCTTGAAAGAAGTGATAATTGAGATAAGGTAAGATAATGTCTATCACTGTCTTTCAATTTTAATTGACAATGAAGAACTGCTTTTTTGTTATCTTCCTTATCTCTACAATTTTCAACTATAATTTTTTCAAATAATGATGATGCTATAGAAAGTACAGTATCATCACTTACATTTATTATTTCTTTGATAGCCTTTTTAAGTTCATCAGCAGAAGAAGAACTTGTTTGTGAATTGTTTTTTAAATTGATAACTTCATCTTGTGCTTTCTTTGTTGCTTCATATTTAATATTAAGTTTTTCTTTAAATTCTGCAAACTCCATTGCTGTAATCTCATTATTACTTCTCATATTAAATAAATTGTCTTTTTGTTTATCAATACTACTTAATTCACGATTTAATTTTTGAATTTGTTTATCATAATCATTAGTTGAATCAGAATTACCTAATAAGTCTTTAATTTCATTAACAATAGCATCGCAATTATCAATTATCACATTAATAATTGGTTTGAATGCTTTTGCTAACTCATCTTCATATAAAAGTGGCGATCTACATCCATCAGTTTTTTGAACTCCTTTATTACGATAACAAGTACATCCCCAGAACACTTTTTTACCTTCTTTTAATTTCCAATTACCTCGAGTATAGCAACAATTATCGTGTGAACAATAAAGTTTACTAGATAGTGGGAATCTTTGAACATAAACACTTTTATCTGGATTTGAATGTTTATTACCTCGCGCTTCTAAAATTTTATTTGCTTCTTCCCATAATTCCTCTGAAACAATTGGTGGTACATTTTCATTATCTTGATAAATTACCCATTCATCCTTTGGTATGGCTTTTCTCTTTTTTGTTTTAAAATCAAGCGATACATTTTTATTAGCACAATAATAACCTTTATATTTAGGATTCCTAATTATATCTCTTATATTGGCTGGATGTATTGGATTACCTTTTGAGTTAGTAAAACCATAGGTATTATATAACTCATAACTTAATTTAGTAGTTCCAATTTCTTCACAAACATATAATTCAAAGATCTTTCTTACTATTTCTGCTTCTTCTGGTACAATTTCTAGTTTACCTTTGTTTTTACGATAACCTAAAATATTATTACTACCAGCAACAACACCTTTTTCAATACTTCGTTTGTATCCAAATCTAACTCTTTCTGATAACTTCCTTATTTCCTCTTGAGCAATACTTGACATGATTGTTAGTCTTAATTCGCTATCTGGATCAAATGTATTAATATTATCAGTTAAGAATTGAACACCAACTCCATATTTTAATAACTCTTGAGTATAGGTTATGCTGTCTAATGTATTACGAGCAAATCTTGATACTTCTTTTGTTAATATTAAATCAAATAAACCTGTTTTTGCATCTCTAATCATCCTTAAGAAATCATCTCTTTTATTAACAGATGCACCAGATATACCTTCATCAACATAACCTTTAACAAAAGTCCAATTAGTGTTTTGTTTTATAAGATTCTCAAAATACATTACTTGACTATCTAAAGAATTAAGTTGCTGTTCCATTTCAGTTGAAACTCTAGCATAATAAGTAACCTTAAGGGGTAAATCATATATGGTTTTTCCGTGACTTAACAGACTTCTCATCTCGAGAATATCCATATTATTTTACCTCCTGCATTGATTGTCGCTCTATTTCAAAAAAATTGCAACAGATTCTTTTAAATTTATTTAAAAACATATATATCAACTCCTTATACTTTTATATCTAGTACTGATGAAATAAGTTTTTCATCTATTATTAATGTTTCTTTTTCTTTTTCTAATTTTGTTATTGCTTTCATATATTCTGATTCACCAATTTTTTTATTTTTATACAACTCTTTGATAACTGCTAATTCAAAACAAATTACAGCACTTCTCATAGAGTTATTATTCATTTAGAGTACCTCCATAATAAAGATATTTCTAAATTCAGAAAAAAAGAACAATGTGTCAAAATTAGACATTATTGTTCTTTCCTTTCTCTAGGGTTAAATCTTGTTCCAAAGGATTCTTTAAATGTATTTCAATAGTTGATTTTGTATTATCTCCATTGTCAATTTCTAAATGATAAACTTCTTTATTTATTTTTCCTTTTAGAAATATTGATTCTTTGGTACTTAATGGTTCTTTTAACTCAAAACTAGCAAATGTACGATTATTATTTTCTTTAAACTCAAATATCTTTATTTTATCTTTTAATAAATCATTAACGATATTAACAATATTATTTAACTTATTAATTTCTTCAGTTTTAAATTTGTCATAAAAAGAAAGTTCTTCCTTATTTATTTCTTTATTATTCCTATTTCTATATAATCTATCATATTTAGTTTCTATATTTTCAACCGTAAAATATGTATATCTCAAATCTTCAAGTGGAGTTATCTTTCTTTTTAATTCTCCTGCAGAGTAACAAGATAATTTTTTATATATAACAGTATCCCTAAAAATTGGATAACCAATATTAGGAAATATAATAGTTTTATAATGTAAGTTTTTCACTTCATCTGGTGTTAATAAATCACGACCGATTAAAGATGTAGATTTATTGCCATTATAGTTAGTTAAACTTACTGATTGACTTATAGAAGAAGATTCTAAAGTCGTGCGACCTAAACGCTTGCTTACTGCTTCAGCCGTTTCCATAGTATTCGTTTTTAAATAAGCCAGTCCAGAATTATCTAAAATTATTTGAGCAACTTCTTTACCATATACATTATCTAACTGACTTAAACTTTGAATAAATAGATGATATCTAAGTCCACGGGATCTAGCAACACTAATTATAGATTCAATACTAGGTTCTACAAGTGGTGGACAATTAGAAAATTCATCGCATATCCAATCTATTTCAATAGGACATTTTTTATTTTCAGTTGAATTTGCAAGTTTTACTAATTCCTTATATAAAAGTCCTAAAATAATAGTTACTAAAGTATAATAAATTTTATCTTCATCTGGAACTATAACGAATAAAGCAGATTGTTCTTTTCCTAAAATATCAAAAGCAAAATCAGATCTACTAGTTACATTAGCAACATTAACATCATCAAATATTGCCATTTTCTCACTAAAAACACTTGTAATAGATTTATATGTATTTTCACTAGATGATAATATTGGTATTAAACTATCTTTAGATTTACTTCCATAAGGCTTTTGTTCTATATAAAACTTAAACTTTTTAGCATTTTTATCTTCCATAGTAGAATTTTGAAATTTACGAATAGATGTCATTGTTATTTGTTCTCTTTTAATTTTATTATCTTTATATTCTTCTAAAAAGAAACCAATTAATCCTTCTAATAAATTTTTAGCACTATTATTCCAAAAGGGATCTTTGCCTTGTGTTTTATCATAGGTAATCATAGATGACAAAGAAGTTATTAATCTATTAGTTTCTGCATAACTAGATATTGATTTATTTTGATATTCTAGTTTTAAATCATTATCTAAAGTATCTTTCATTAATTTGTCATACTTAATATAATTTTCATATTCACAAATAATAGGTTCTAATATATTAATATGATTAGAAAGTTCTGGATGTCTAAAATCTATTGTTAAAACTTTATAACCTTTATCATTCAACATTTTAGAAGTGGTATGATAAATTTCTCCTTTAGGATCGGTTACAAAAATACTTCTTTTAACTTTAGCATTTGCAATAAAACTAATCATAGGAATAACTGCAGTTACACTTTTACCAGAACCACTTGATCCCAAATAAACATAGTGTGGTGTTTCTTTATCAAACCATACATGAGATATACTTTTATCATAATATACAGGAAAGCCAACTTCATTTATATTACTAATTTTTTCTTTCGTAAAATTCTTATTTATTTCATTAAATGTAGAAAACCTAGCTGAGCCATATTCATTATTATTTTTTATTTTATGTTTAGAAATAATAGGTTCTATATAAATAAAACATACTATAAAAACAATTAATATAGTAAGTAAGATTAAAAGGGATAAACTCATAATCTATCCCTTTCTAACTTACTGCTATAATTCATAATCCTCCTCAATAGTTTCTTCTTTTGATAATATTTCTTTTCTAGCAAGATATAAACCATGCTTCAAAGTAGGACTATTATTAACTTGTTCTCTTGTTAATTCTAAAGCATCTAAAGTTTCATCTATATCAAGAGTATAACTATATTCGTGATTTTCAAGTTCACTAATAAACATATCTTTAATATATCCCTCACCAGTTTTATCAGCATTAATTAAATCATTATGTTCTTTTCTTATTTCAGACCACATTTTATTGTAATCATCAATATCTGTCTTTTTTATAAAACAACCCATACCCATGTCATAAATTTTATCAGTATCAGTTGATTTTAAACCTAATTTTTTCATACTTTCATGTAACTGTTCTTGAGAAAAAGCAAACATCATCGGAAAGTCATTTACTCTTTGTTGATGTTTTTCTTTTATTTCATCATATTTATTTTTCATTAATTATCATCCTCCTTATTTGTTTCTGATATTCTTTTTAAAGCAATATCGTAATATTTTTTATTAATTTCAAATCCTATAAATTTTCTGTTTTCTAAAATACTAGCAACTGCTGTTGTACCACTACCAATAAAACAGTCTAAAACAACATCATTTTCTTTAGAACTATTTCTTATTAATCTTCTAATTAATGGAAGTGGCTTTATTGTAGGATGCCCATACTTTTGCTTATCCTTAATATTAAGCGTAGATAAATATATTGTTTTAGCATCTTCGTAATTTTTAGGCTGACAAAATCCTTTTTTTCTAAAATATAAACAATATTCTTTATCTCCTAAATACTTATTACTATAAAGGGGCATAGGATTCGTTTTACCCCAGATAATAATTTCTAATTTGCAATCAAGTTGTTCAATAAAATATTTAATATAAAGTGGTATTTGTCTACCATTGCACCATATATAAATATTTATGTTTTTCATAACCCTTATTAATTCATCTAAAATTGATACATCAAATCCATTAGTCAAATTATTATCTATTAATTCTTTTTCTAAATTTTTAACATCCTTAGCAACTCTTGAATTACCTTGTTTACCACCTTTAGTATAAATATCGTAAGGTGGATCAATTATTACTAAATCAACAGAATTGTCAGGTATTTTTTTAATACCTAAAAGACAATCTTCATTGTATATTTTATTTGTTTCCAATAGAAGATTTCCTTTCATATAAAAAGGTAGGAAATATATCCCACCTTAATCTAAGTAAATAATTATAATCAATATTAAATGCTTTACTTAATCTATATAAAAAAACACCACTAATATTTTCTATTTTATCATTTTCTATATTACTTAATGTTGATATAGAAATGTTAGTCATATTAGATAGTGTTTCTAAAGTTAAATTATTTTTTATTCTTTCTTGCTTTAATATTTTTCCTATTTTATTCAATAACATTCCTCCTTTGCTTAATTTATTGTATAAAAAAACAGATCGCTATAAATTGATCTGCTCGATTAATTGTAATTTAATTAAAACTAATAATTATATATAATTTATGATTCTTTTTCTTCGCATATATTTTGCCATTAAGTTGATTCGTAAATTCTTTTACGATTGCTAACCCAAGTCCAGTATTTCCTTTGGTTCTTGAAATGTCAATTGTATAAAATTCTTCAAACATTCTCTCTATATCTAAATCAGAATATAATAAATCATTTGAAAAAATAATTTCAATTTTATTTTTTGACTTTAATTCAATATTTAAATCACTTTTGCTATGTTTATAAGCATTTCTTATTAAATTATCAAAAATTCTACTTAACATTATTTTATTTGAATTAATATATACTTTTCTATTATCAGTCTCAAAATTAATAATTCTATTATCATTTGAAAAATCTTCATAATGATTAGATATAGAATTTTCTAGCAGTGCGACTAAATTAATCTTACTAACTTCGATAAATTTATTATTTGAAATAATTTTAGAAAATTCAAAGAAAGAATCAACAAGTTCTGATAATCGTTTTAATCTTTCTTCAATTATTTTCAAGTTCTTTATTTTTGTTTTTTCATCTAAATCAGATTTTAAAGTCATATCAATATAACCAAGAGCTGAAGTTAATGGTGTTCTTAAATCATGGGATATATTAGTCATCATTTTTTGAAGATTATTATTCTTTCTTTCATAATCAATTCTTATATCATTGTAACTTTTTAATGAATTATTAATTGAGTCAATCAAATGACACAAATCTCTATCAGAAAAATTAGTTGTTAGAATCGTATTACTTTTATCTTTTAACTTTTGATTTAGGTCTTTATTAAATTTTTTTATTCCTTTTTTTAATAAAAACAAATAAAAAATAGTAATGAGTAAAAATATAACTAATAAAATTATAATTATATCTTTCATTACTATTCCTCCTTAAATCTCTCTCTTTTTAAAATAAGAATAACCAATTATTGTTGTTATGATAAATACAATAGTCCATAAACTTAATGTTTGCATTATATAAGTATTCGTTGGATTAAGGCATAATTTACCAAGAGCTGTTTCAAATTCATAATTATAAATCCATTTTGGCAAATTAAATGTATTCATAAATCCAAGTATCAATTGAAATAGCATAAGTAGTGGGATGGATATTCCATTATAAATTGATGTCTTTCTCACAATAACTGCAATCGTTATAAGTACACTTATTATAGCATATAAAAGTGGTAATTGTCGAATTGTTAGTAAAGTTATATTAGAAAGTGATGATACAAAGTTATTACCATTCATAAATAAATTAGAAAAATAAGCAAAATAAACATTTAGAAAAGTAATAATAGTTCCAAGTCCAATCGCAAGAAGTAATTTAGAAAAATAATACTTCTTTTTTGATATATTTGTAGATACCGTATTTTTGATTGTTCCGTTTGAAAAATCACAACATAAAACAAATACTACTACCGCTATAAAAAAATAATACATATTGTTATTATGAACAACATTTGCTACATCAACTTCATAATGTCCATGATTAATAAGTATATCTCTTGTTTCACTCATACTTTTAACACTATATAATTTTTCCAACCATTCATCGCTTAGTCCATAATTTTCAGTTGTATCTCCAGATACATTAAGCCCTACATTAAGAGGAGATACAGTGTATGCAGACATAAGTGATAAGAGAAATAAAAGAATTATAATTATATAAATACCTTTTCCTTTTAGTATTCTAAATAAATCTGCTTTTATTATATTTAACATTATTTAGCCTCCTTAATAATCTCTTTGAAGTATTCTTCTAGTGAAATACCTGATTCATAGAATCCTTTTATTTTTATTTTATTGTTTACTAAAACATCACTTACTTTATCAGAATCATCTGTGTAATCATATACTCTAATTTCTTCATTATTTATCACTTTATAATTATTTGTATTTAGTTCTTTTTCTAATAAAACACTTACTTTTTTTGAATCATCTGTTTTAATTACTAGACATTTAGAACATTCTAAATCTAATTCTTCTTTTGATAATTCCTTAATTAATTTTCCATTTTCAAGAAAACCAAATTCATTTGCTAAAAGGTATAATTCTGATAATATGTGACTAGAAATAAGTAGAGTTATTCCATTATCTGATAACTTCTTAAATGTGTCTCTAAGTTCACTAATACCTATTGGATCTAATCCATTTATTGGCTCATCTAATATAACAAAATCAGGACTATTTAATATTGCTAATGCTATTCCTAATCTTTGTTTCATTCCTAGTGAAAATGTTTTAACTTTTTTCTTACCTGTGCCTGTTAGATTTACTAACTCTAATACTTTATTAATTTGGTTTTTATCTACAATACCTCTTTGAATAGTATAATATTTTAAATTATCATAAGCCGATAAATTTGGATAAAACGCTGGATATTCAATTAATGATCCAACTCTTTTTTTATTATCAAAAAGTTCATCATTTTCACTGCAAGTGTTAAACAATTCAAATGTTCCACTTGTAGGAGATGCTAGCGTTGTTATTATTTTCATTAATGTTGTTTTACCAGCACCATTACGACCAATCAAACCATAAATATCCCCCTTTTTAATTGTTATATTAACATTATCTAATACTACATTTTTATTATATTGTTTTGTTAAATTATTTGTTTTTAATACAACTTCTTTCATATAATCATTCCTTTCAAATTAATTATACAAAAAAAGTGTTAAAAATTTCTTAACACAATCCTTAAATTTTCCTTAATTTTTGAACTTATATCCAATACTCCATATAGTTTCTATATAGTCTTTGTTTGGATTTGCTTTTTTTAGTTTATTTCTAATTTTACTTATATGAACATTCAAAGTATTTTCATCAGCAGAATCAATATTGCCCCATACATTATCAAATAAAATACTTTTTGTTACTACTTGATTATTATTTTCCATAAGTAGTTTTAATATGTCAAATTCTATTTTAGAAAGATTAATATTCTTATTATTACAAACAACACTATATGACTTCTTATTAATTTCTACATCATCAATAGTTATTATATCTTTACTATCTGTATTTGTTTTTCTCAAATGAACTTTTATTCTGGCAAGTAATTCGGCATTATTAAATGGTTTAGTAATATAATCATCAGCACCTAATTCAAATAAATCTAATTTTTTGTCTATATCATTAATTGCTGTAGTTATGATAATAGGAACATCATTAATAGTTTTCAATTTTTTGATAATTTCTTCACCATTTTTCCCAGGTAACATTAAATCTAAAACTATTAAATCAATTTGTTTATTATGAATCAACAATGCTTCAGTTCCAGAATATGCAGAACTAACATTATATCCATTATTTGATAATAATTCTTGCAACATTTCATTTATATTTTTATCATCTTCTATTATTAAAACTTTTTTCATTAAAGCACCACCAAACATATTAACTAACAAATATTATACCACAAAAAGTAATTCTATAATTGAACTGTTCAATAGATTGTAATTTTTCAATTACTTACATATCTTTTTTGTGTTTTATAAATTCAATATTATTTCTTTCTAAATCTTCAATAGTAATATCGCCATATTCTAAAGATGTTGAACTGTTTCTTGATAACCATTAGAATAAATAACAATTACATTTTTACTTTTGATACAAGGAAAATAATAAATAAATTCTTTATCTTCATAAAACTGTTCCAATGCTTCAGCACAAGCGATATTTTCTTCTTTTACTTTATCGATTATTTTTAAATGAGTAAATGGCTGATTATTTTTATTTATATAATTTTTTTCACTTATCAATACTACTCCAATAACAAGAATAATAGGTATAACTATAATTATAATCTTCCTAAATAAATCTTTATAATTAATCTTGTTTTTTTCTAAAAGAAATATATTTTTCAATAACTCATTAATAGATTTTATATGCAATATTTCATACATTATTAAAGAGCCAGATACATTTAAAATTACATCATCAATATCACAAGATCCAGACATAGTAATAAACTGCAATAATTCAATTCCAGTCACTATACAAATCATAGTTAATAGAAAAGTTTTAAAATTATTTTGTTTCTTAAATAGTAATGGCAAGAAGAAAGCAAAAGGCATTAATGCAATAACATTACCTAATATATTATAGATAAAAATATAAGGTGCTATATTGCCACTAACAAACTTTGTAACATAAGAGATAATCGTTTTGAAAGGAACAAGATTAAGTGAATTAGATAAATAGTTTTTAAATATTTCATTGTCCCAATTTAATATATTAAAATTACCTCTGTAAAAGTAATCATCAAATAAAGTAAGTGTTGAGAGTAGTATTATATATAACAATAACCATATTGAAATATTGATTTTGAAAATTTTCTCTTTATATTTCTTATCAACATATTTAGTTAAGAAGAATCCCCCTAAATACATTAGCAAACAACTTGCTGATAATAATATTATTCTTCCACTAGGGCTTAAGTGGAATAGTTTATTAAATTGTAAACTAAAATAATAGATTAATATTATTGCTGACAATAAATAAGTAATTATACTAACTATCAAATTTATCTTCTTTTTCATATTTCATCTCACTTTCAAATTGTTATTTGCATTACTTTCTATTTAATGATTTGCATATTGAACTTCCAATAAATAATCC
>ERZ827512.2074-NODE-2074-length-17290-cov-3.238526_pt1 | contig 17290 bp, 9 predicted proteins | sample MGYA00519916_ERZ827512 | MGnify/ENA primary metagenome ERZ827512 (study PRJEB31778, sample SAMEA3449335) | human gut metagenome | biome: human gut; feature: human-associated habitat; material: faeces | place: United Kingdom | collected 2010/2012 ... | reverse complement strand
TTCGATAGCAACGGTTAAATCGAAAATGACCGTAAGGAAGAAAGTGATAAGCAACACAGTGACGTCTGATTTCGGGTTTTTCAGTAAAGCCTTGAATACGCGCCAGCCGCTCATGTTATAAGATACAATGACTAACACGCCGGCAAGGCATGCCATGGGGATGTATTGTGCCAGCGGCATCAGGAAAAGCAGAATCAGGAGCAGGATTACTGCATGAATAATTCCGGCTATCGGTGTCTTGCCACCGTTGTTGATGTTCGTCATGGTACGGGCGATAGCTCCGGTAGCGGGGATACCTCCGAACAGAGGGGCTACGATATTTGCCGCGCCTTGCGCGATAAGCTCTGTGTTGGAATCGTGGCGGTCGCCAATCACACCGTCGGCTACCGTGGCGGACAGCAATGATTCGATAGCTCCCAATACGGCAATCGTGATAGCTACCGGAAATAATTCCCTGATAGCTTCCCAGTCTAGGGCGGGCACGACAGCGTCAGGCAATTCCGATTTGATAGTGAAACGGTCTCCTATCGTCTGGATGCAGTCGATTCCTCCGAAGGTTTTCATCAGGTAAACGGCTATCGTGACTACGATGATAGCAATCAGCGAACCGGGAATTTTCTTTGAGAACTTCGGAGTGATGGCGATAATAATAATGCTGACAATACTAACGATGGTATTCCACCAGTTGATCGTGTCGAAGTGTCGGAAATAAATCAGCCACTTCCCGACGAAGTCTCCCGGCACTTTCTCGTCTCCGAAAGATAAACCGAAAATATCGGCAATCTGGGTCGTGAAAATAGTGACGGCGATACCGCTGGTAAATCCGACGATGATAGGATAAGGAATGAATTTGATGACAGCTCCCAGCTTGAACACTCCTAATAATACAAGGAGTACGCCCGCCATTAGCGTGGCTACAATCAGTCCGGCCTCGCCGTATTGTTGTATGATGCCATAGATAATGACGATAAATGCTCCCGTAGGACCGCCGATCTGGACTTTGCTGCCTCCCAACAGGGAAATGATGAATCCCGCAATGATAGCGGTGATAATACCTTTTTCGGGCGAAACTCCCGAAGCGATACCGAAAGCGATAGCCAGTGGAAGCGCTACGATACCTACGATGATGCCGGCCATCAGGTCCGCCATAAACGTTTCTTTCGAATAATTCTTTAGACAAGAAACCAGTTTGGGTTTAAATTCAAATAGCTTCATTTTTATATGTTGTTATACGTGTACTCTGTTCTTTTTTTGCAAAGTAGAGGTTGCAAAATTATATAAAATAATCGAAATAAGTATGTTTTTGAACATACTATTTGCCTGTTGATAGATTTCATCGATGAGCCGATAGTTTTTATTCATTAAGAAAAGGTGGCTTATTATGAACAAATCTCTTATATTTGCGTTATAAATAGTACGACAAGTTACGTTTGGTAATCAACCAATTTAAAATATAAATAGAATTATGGCTAAGAGTATTAAAGGAACTCAAACAGAGAAAAATCTGTTGACTTCATTCGCAGGAGAATCACAAGCTAGAATGCGTTACACTTATTTTGCAAGTGTCGCTAAAAAAGAAGGTTACGAACAAATTGCAGCTATCTTTACAGAAACAGCCGATCAGGAAAAAGAACATGCAAAACGTATGTTTAAGTTCCTCGAAGGTGGTATGGTAGAAATCACAGCTAGCTATCCGGCTGGCGTAATCGGTACTACACTTGAAAATCTTCGCGCTGCTGCAGCAGGTGAACATGAAGAATGGTCACTGGATTATCCTCACTTTGCTGATGTGGCAGAACAGGAAGGTTTCCCGATGATTGCTGCTATGTACCGCAATATCTCCATCGCAGAAAAAGGTCACGAAGAAAGATACCTTGCTTTCGTGAACAACATCGAAAATATGACTGTATTCGCTAAAGAAGGCGAAGTGGTATGGCAATGCCGTAACTGCGGTTACATCACTGTAGGTAAAGAAGCTCCTGAAGTTTGCCCGGCATGTTTGCATCCGCAGGCTTATTTCGAGGTGAAGAAAGAAAACTATTAATCAATAGATGAATAGATAAATCTTGGATGATTTAGATAAAGAAAATGCCGCTTACAGTAATATGCAAGCGGCATTTTTCGTCACCGAAAAAACAAATTGCTATCATTTTACTCTCTCATCCTGTTTGTAGAAGGATTTGTCCTTTCTATTAATCAAAGAAAAGATGCTTCACTACGTTCTGACTATGTTTTGAACAAAGTGAATGACAGATTGGTAGGATTTACTTATTTTTCGGATAGTCTTTTGGGTATTTAAACAAGAGTTATCCAGTTATCCTTTATCTATTGATTCCGGTAATCCTTGGGAGATACACCGTATTGCTTTAAAAACTCCCGATAGAAATAAGATTTATTAGAGAATCCACATTTGAACATAATCTCGGATACGGTCAACTTGGTTGTCCTTAATAACTTGGCTGCATATTCCAGTCTGATGCCTCGTACAAATTCACTCGGAGTCTTATCTATTATTTCTTTGAACTTCCGATACAAGGTAGCTTTGCTCACTCCTACAAATTCGGCAATAGAAGAAGGGCTTAATAACTCATCATCTATATTATTCTTTATGAAGTCTGTTACATTCTGTATTAACTCTTCGTCTTCCGGATGAAGAACAATCCCGTCTTTTACTTTCACAGAAGACATGCTGGAATTGAAATAGTCCTTTAAAAGCATTTGTCTCGACAGCAGATTTTCTATGGTGGATATAACCTGCCTCGGGTGAAATGGTTTGACGATATAAGCATCCGCACCATGGTTAAAGGCATTAATCTGGTCTTCTACAGAAGCCTTTGCCGATATTCCTATGATTGGAATATAACTTGTTTTCAAATCGGATTTCAATTTATTAATCAAGCTCAAGCCGTCCATATTGGGCATGACAATATCACTTATAATAATATCAGGATGATTATGTTCTATCTCTTTCAAAGCCTCCACGCCGTCTTTTGCTTCGTGTATCACATAATCAAAGAGGACATCTTTCAGCAGGTCTCTGATATTCTTTTCATCTTCCACTATCAGTATGACAGTATCTTTGCGAGGGGATAAGTGATCCTGCCCGTTCTTTTCTTTCTGCAACGAATCTTTTTCATCCGTTACAACAAGTGAATGATCGGATGGCAAAGAAGGAATCACGACTGAAAATTCAACACTTTTTCCCAGTTCACTATTTACACTTATCTGCCCGCCTAATAATTCAACCAGACTCTTTGTTAGATTTAAACCTATGCCATTGCTGACAGAGTTACCCAATTTAGGAGTATCAAATATCTTATACTTATCAAATATCTCTGCCATCTGTTGTTCTGTTAATCCCTTACCGGAATTTCTTACGAGCAAGTATAAGGTTTTATCAGGCTCATTTTGTGATATCTCAACATGAATATATCCATAACGAGGAGTATATTTGAAAGCGTTCGACAGTAAATTGAATATAATTTTTTCCAAAGCATTGCGGTCGGAATAGATCTCTGACGTATCATGAGTCTCTACCTTGAAGTCTATTTTATTCTCTTTCAGGATATCCACATAATTGTTGGAAGCATATTCCATCAATGATTTTACGTTCACATTTTCAGGATGCAAATCCATATTGCTCGATTTAGTTTTACGAAACTCCATCAACTCACTAATCAGCTTCTGCATCCTTTCGGCATTATTCTTTATTATTTGGAGATATTTCTTTGTACTACCATCTAACCCGTCCTGTTCCAACAAGTGCTGTGCAGGTGTATAAATCAAAGTTAGGGGGGTAAAGAATTCATGTGCCACATTGGTGAAGAAATTGAGCCGGGATTCATAAATCTTCTGTTCATGCCGTTTCTCTACCTGGGCTATAAGAACCTGGCGGCTTAACCGTATGCGATTTTTGATAACAGACTTTGTGATGTAGAAGATAATAATGCACAATATGGCATAGATAATCAATGCAGGAACACTAAGCCACCACGGATAACCTACTTTTATAGTTAAGCGATAAATGTTATCTCCCCATACTTTGTCGCCATTCGTGCTCTTCACTTCAAGCTGGTATTCACCCGGAGGAAGTTGGGTAAAGATAATATTCGGATTATTACCCATCCCCACCCAATCATCCGAGTGGTTTTTCAAGCGATAAGCATATTCACAGTTTTCATTATTAATAAAGTCTTTGGCTATGAAATTGAAAGTCATGAATCTTTCTTCATAGCTAAGTTTCAACACTCCTTTTCTGATTCGTTCATTAATGTCCTGTACCGTATTATATATCTTCAAACTACTTAATATAAGTGGAGGATTAAACTCGCGCAAATGTATATTTCGAGGATTGAAATAACTAAACCCGCTTACTCCTCCAAAGTACAAGAAATCACGATGATCCTTGAAGAAAGCTCCATCCGAGAATTCATCATTCTGCAATCCGTCATTCAAAGTATAATTATCTATTTTATTGTTTTTTACATTCAGGCTAGACAATCCCTGGTTGGTACTGATCCATATCTTTCCTTCGTGGTCTTTTAATATTCCATGAATTGTTTTATTATTCAATTTTTCGTCGGCATATTGTATCAGGTGAAAATCATTCTCCTCCTTTTTCAATTCGTTCAGTCCATAACTTGTTCCTATCCATATATTGGCATCATCACGCAGTAAGCACAATACATCATTATTGGTGAGTAAAATCCGACTGTCCATATCCTCCAATGATTTTATGCTGTTATCTTTCATATTGATACAGTTCAAGCCTCCGCCACGTGTGCCAAACCATAACATATTGTCTTCCGGATCGGATGTAATGGCATAAACAACATCGTTATTCAATGAGATATTCTTATCCGACGAATTATATTGCCTGAATCCTTTAACGTGATAACGACCTTGCTCTCTGGAAATATTTATTTTGATTAAGCCATATCCTGATGTTCCCACCCATAAAAGAGAATCATTGTTCGTAAAATAAATGTTGTACACAGCCTTGAAAGGCGGGTATTTGTCAGGTATCTCAAGCTTTTCCAGTTGCCCCGTAGCAGCATTCAATATATTGATTCCGGTTCCTTCCGTTCCGATAAAAATGTCATTCGCTTTATTTCTCCTCAAGGCATAGACAGAATTGGAAATCAATCCTTTACTCTCATTCAGATAATCTGTCAATTCTTTCGTTGCAGGATTCAACAGTTTTATTCCGCTTCCTTTTGTGCCTATCAGAATATTACCATCTTCATCTTCACAGAAACATCTCACAGGGTGACTGGTGTGAACGGTTTCAAATAAAGAGTCGTAATGATAAAGTTGAATTAATCCTTGTCCGTCCGTTCCTATCCACAATATGTTCTGACTACCGGAATAAAGAGTGAAGACTGATAACTGACTGGATAGTTCGTTCAGGTAGGTAAAAGTATTCTTTTTTAAATCATAATGAATACATCCCCCTTCTATAAAGCTGACGTACATCTTGTTCTCTGCTAAAATAACCTGCGATACAGGTTTGCTACTATCCAGCTCAATGCATTGGGAAACTGTAAAGTCGGGATTTAAAAGGAAAAGTTTGTTGTCTTTGTTTAAGATAAATCTGTCTTTCGACAGAAATATCTTATCTACAGGCGTCTGTATGTCGACTGTGCGTAAATCACTCTGTTTTCCTCCGTTAACGAGTAGATTGTAAGTCAGATGCACGGTATTTCCATTATTTAAAAGGAAAAGCATACGATCGGAATCACTCACGGAATAATCCTTTATATGACTTGCAAAGTCTGTGTTAATCGGATTAAACTCATCTTCAGAATCATTGTAGACAAAGAACCCCAGCCCCTTTATGAGGCAGATAATATCTCCTGCCGCACTCTTTCCTAAAATAAAAGACTTTTCCTGATTGGGTACTTTATTATCTGTTCTTAAATAATACCTTGTTATCTGACGGGTTCGTTTATCTAACCGATTGATTCCATTATCTGTTGCTATCCATAAACTGCCCTTACATTCGATAATCTGGCGGATAACGTTATTACTTATAGAATTCGGATTGTTTTTGCTATATCTGAATGTCGTAATTTCTCTTCCATTATATGCATTCAGTCCATCCCATGTCCCAATCCAGATTGTATGTTCTGCATCTTCCAAAATACAGTTTACTGAATTATTTGTCAGTCCGTTAACATTTGATATGTGTTTTGCCACATTAAAAGCATAAGACTTTGTGGAAGTGACAAATGCAATAATCAGAATAAAAAATAATTGTGCGTATAAGATGTTTCTCATGTAAATGAATGTTATTTATACGGTTAGGATAATAGCAAATATAAGGAATTTATTTTATTCCGCGCATATTTTCATCGGTAACGGAGGATTTATACAATTGTGGAATAGTCAATCCGAATTACAAACGATAATCTACGATTTCACCGTCAACAATCAATTTACCATGTTTCTTTGTCTTTTTAGCGGAAGCAGGAATACAAACAATAGTTACGGCATTGTCCGGGTTCAGGATAATGCTTGTTTCGCCGGTACAATTCTTCTTTATGTATTTTTTGGATACCAGATCGTACAAGTCCGTAGGTTCCGTAAAGTGTTGATTCAAAGTTACCTCTTTGGCTTCAAAATAAGGATTGAATAAAAGATAAGTAGGATATTTTCTTGTGGAATAAAAGTCTGTGACATTACAATCCAATTGAAGAATACATTCCACATTAGTAGTATCTACAATAGAGGCTAGCATACCCACCCAGGCCGAGCCATACAAGCAAATATCTGTAGCTGAAGACATGGTTTTTACTTGATCCCCAATAGCATAGGGACCCTCATCGGACAATAATCCCTGGAACGGTTCAAAGTGATTGCCATGATACAAGTCCTTCCTCAATCCTTCATAACAAATGACGTGTTGAGGATCACCTTCCCAGATAGAACTCGACTGACGGTTGCGGGGGTGCTCGTCTGCATAAAATAAGCGGCAGGCGTTTGCCAGGTTCAGCATCCACTTGCCTATTGTGGAAGCATAAGCCGGGTTGTATTTTACAATTGGGACAAGTGCGGCAGCTTGTGAAAAGGTGTTCATGGCAAAAGCATATTGTTCATCCTTTTTTTGTCCTACCAATCCGTGTACGTCGTATTTGTTCCAACGCTCACACATCACTCCCCATCCGTCACGGTCTGAATTATTACCGTCGAAGCACCAGTTCAGCATTTTCAGCTCATCATAAGTAGTTCCAAGTTCCGCATTCATGCGCACTGCCAGATAAGCCCCATAGGGCATCATTATCTCATAGAAAGTACCTTCTTTCTGGGGACGGTTTTGCAAGAATGCCATGCATTGGCGTGTAGCATTCAGATACTTTTTATCTCCGTATTTAATCCAGGAGATGTATTGCAACCAAGCAAGTCCTGCGGCTGCATCCGGTTCACGCCATACTTTATTATGGTACCCTTTACGGTTCTTAAAGTTGAAGGCGGTGAAGTTGAAGTCCAGATATTCTCTACCTTCACTTAAGTCCTGGATAGCAGCATACCAATTGTCGACAGTGATCTTCATCGGCTCCTGCATCTCTGTTTTTTGAGGATATAAATCTACCAGCATCGAATAAGCCATTGCCGGCCATATCTCATACCAGAAACTTTCTCCGGCTTTCCTGTCGAGTCCGTTCAATATAAGATTGGTTCCATTCTTCTTGTTGAAGAATTGCCGTATCATTGATACATAATCTTTTCCGTCATCATTGCTTTTGTCTACTCCTATCAGACTTGCACTAATGAGTGAGCCCATAGTGGGAAGAGATTCATAAGAATTTCCTCCTAACCGTCTTTTATCTACGTAGCTTGGAAGTCCGAAAGTACGGAATGGAAAGTTTACTTGCGAATCGTCCCACCAGATAAGAGGCAGGTTCTGTCCTTTGGCGTTGAAATCGTAAAATAGTCTGTCCTGTTTCGTGGCTATATCTTTCCAGTTTTTCATTTTATAGGGGAAAGGTATATTGGGCATATACTGTACTAAGCGGATCTCTTTTTGCTCTATCGGCTTTTGTGCCGGCAGGTTGTTGAGAAAGAAAAAACCTGCTACGAGAAATAATAATGTCTTTTTCATGGTCAGTTGGTTGTTAAAAAAGGGCGGATTATAAAATCCGCCCCCTCATTTTATTCATATTAAAAACCCGGATTTTGGGAAAGAATATTGTTGCTCTTATCCCTTTCACCTTGCGGTATCGGAAACAGATAATCTCTGTCGTCTCTAAAATTGGCACCTTTCGAGGTATTATATTTGGTTGCATAAGCACGCATAACGGTTCCGAAACGTTTTTGTCTCATCAGGTCATCCCGTCTCCATCCTTCCATTGCTAATTCACAACGACGTTCCTTCCAGATGATTTCTTTCAGACGCTCTTGGTCGGTTTCTGTTATGTCGGGCAGTGTATTAGTTGTTGTAGCAGGGATATACGCCTGTTGATCTCTTCTCGGATCTATCGGATTAGTTTTGCGGGCTCTTTCTCTTACATCATTCAGGTAAGGAAGTGCAAGCCCTGGTTTTCCATTTTCGTTTAATACTTCGGCATACATCAAGAGAACATCGGAATAACGGATCAAACGAATGTTGTAACTAATCATCCAGACGTCGAAACCTGTTTTTTCTACTGCTGGCACAGTCATCTTGTAATCATGATAACCGCTTGGAGATTCAGCATTGTCCTGCGCTTCAGTATCACCTTTATATCTATCACCGGTTTGTGTGAATACATAAGTAATACGTGGGTCATCTGCGTCAAAGGCATCATGGAGATCTTGGGTTGGTACGTGAAATCCATATCCTTGATAACCGGAGATGCGTCTGCTTGTGAAGAAGTGAGGGACATTGGTACCTGTGGCTATGTTTTTGTCATATACTTTGTTGGCAATCTCAAATACTGATTCCGAACTGTTTTCATATTCAGTGCGCCAGTTCATGCCGTAATCACTCAACAATGTATAGTCTTTGTCTACTTCAATAATATCATGAAGTACCGTTTCGGCAGAGGTAAAATCACCTTTGAACATGTATGTTTTAGCAAGCATTGTTTTAGCAAAGCCACGTGTTGCACGATAAGCATCATCTTCAGAGTAATCTCCTTTTGCAGGAAGTGCGGAGGCATCAGTTAAATCATTTACAATACATTCATATACCTTCTCCAATGGGGAGCGGGGTATTTGCAGTATTTCAGCGGGTTGCATCGGCGTAGTGATTAGAGGCACTTCTCCGAATGTAGTGACCAGACAATAGTACCCGAATGCTCTCAATGCTTTAGCCTCGTTTGCATAACGTTTCAATAGTTCTTCGTTTCCTATTGCATCAGGAGCATAATAAATCACATCGTTACAGCGATTGATTAATCTGTACAGAATCTCCCAACGACGTCCTACTTCACCATTGGTTGTGTAGATCGTAAAGTCGGACAAGTCGCGTACTTCGGCACGGTCACCGTCATTTCCTCCTCCTTTCAGTGCATCATCAGTGCTGCAATCACCTACAAAATAATGATTTAATGCATATTCATTCCAAGTTGTACGTAATTGAAGATAAGCTCCTGTCAAGGCTTGTTCAATATCGCTTTCCTTCTGATAATAATTATCGCTTGTGGTTTTACCATAACTTGGTTCGTCGAGAGAGCAGCTATACAACCCCACTCCGGCAAGAGCCCAGCATATTATAAATAATATTTTTCTCATAATGTAATGTCTTTTTAGCTAGATTTAAAATTGCAAATTAACTCCAAAAGTGAATGTACGTGAAGACGGATAACGTGTAGTATCCACTCCCATATCCAATGGGTTATTGATACCCAGTTCCGGATCAAGTCCGGAATAACCGGTTAAAGTAAATATATTCTGACCGCTCACATAGAATCTACAACTTGAAAACAGTTTGCTCTTCTGGCAAATGTGACTCGGCAGTGTATAACCTATTTGCATATTCTGCAAACGCAGGTAAGAACCGTTCTCCACATAGAAAGAAGAACCTCTCATATTATTGTTAGAGTCAGAGTTGGTTATGCGTGGATATACAGCATCCAAATCCCCGTCTTTTGTCCATGCTTTTGTGTAAGCATCCGCCAACGCATTCTGGCGTCCTGCTGAAGCAAGGCTTCCTTTAGCAACGTTCCAGATGTCATTTCCAATAGTTCCCTGGAATGCCATACTTACATCAAAGTTCTTATAACTGAATCCTAAGTTGAAACCATAAATGAGGTCCGGATTAGGATCACCGATAAAAGTACGGTCATCATCATCGTTCAATTCGCCTGATTCTCCTAATTTGGCAAACTTAAAATCACCCGGTTGTGCATTAGGCTGAATCTTGGTACCATTTTTATCCACATAATTGTCTATCTCTTCCTGATTCTGGAATATTCCTATTTGTTTGTACCCCCAGAAACGTCCGATAGGACCTCCTACATACGTACGGCTAGTATTTCCACTCAAATATTCCGATGTAAGTTTGGTTACCTCTGTCTTATAAGTAGACATGTTCAGCCCTACATTGTAATTAAAGTCTTTTCCTATCTGGTTACGGTAGTTGACTACTATTTCGAAACCGGTATTCTTCAAGTCTCCCGCATTAAAGAAGGGGCTGTTGGGGAAGGCGCCAAAAGAAGGAATAGGCATATTCAGCAACATGTCACTTGTTTTCTTTACATAAAAGTCCATGCTAACATCAAGGCTGTTTTTAAAGAAAGACATATCTAAACCGACATTGGTTTGCTGGCTGGTTTCCCATTTAATATCTGCATTTCCCACATAAGTCGGGACGTAACCTTGTGAGTACCCGTTTCCAAAGTACCATTGATTTTCATTATTGGTACCAATTAACGTAAGAGGTGCGTCTCTGTCGATTCGTTGGTTACCATTCTGTCCCCAACCTACACGCAGTTTGAAATTGGAAATTGTATTTTCAATGTTCAGGTTCTTAAAGAATTCTTCATTGCTCACTCTCCAACCTAATGAAACTGATGGGAAATAGCCCCAACGGTTACGTTTGGCAAATCTTGAAGAACCGTCGGCACGGAAATTGACTGTAGCAAGGTATCTGTCATCATATACATAGTTGATACGTCCCAAGTACGACAACATAGAAGATGTTTCTTTACCTCCCGAGGTGTTATCTCCAGCTGTTTGTGCATCAAGTATCTGATAGATTTCATCGTTACCTAAAGCCTTTCTCTTAAATGCATTAATGCCTTCGCTGCTGTTCTTCTCATAAGTCATGGCAACCATTGCATCCAGTTTATGCCTGCCTATTGTCGTGTTGTAGTTAAGGCGTTGTTCCACCTGATAATTAGAAGTAACAGCGCTATTATTATTCAATTGAGTTTCTTTATTATATTTACTTTCCTGATTCGCTAAGTTATCTTCCGAAAAAGTAGACGAATAGACAGGACGGAAGTCTTTGAAAGTATCATGGTATCTTTCGAAACTATACTGTACCCGATAGCTCAATCCTTTATACAATTTGATTTGGGCAAACACATTACCAAATACATTGAATATGTCATTGTATCTATTAGGAAGTTCGAGCATGGCTACCGGATTAGGGTCGTAAGACCACTCGGTAGGCGCATATTTGTTATATTCGTAATTTTCAGAAGACGGATCTACCAACGGGCTGATAACAGGGGTAAAAGGATCAGCTTTTTGAATGAAATCGAATGAAGGAATTGCTCCTGCGTCACGTTTTCTTATCTTTGCCAGATTGACATTGGCGCCAACAGTGATAAATTTGTTAATATCATATTCAAGATTCGCTTTAAGTGAAAGTCTTTTGAATTCAGTAGTGATGATTGCACCCTGATCGTCTACATATCCTAAACTTAAAGAAGATCTCGAATTATCTGTCCCCTTACGGATGCTTAGATTATAGTTCTGGTTGAAAGCTGTACGGGTTACTTCATTCCACCAGTTGGTATTATAACCTTTCTGATACTGATTGGTAAACTTATCCTTCATTGAGTTTTGAAAGCTTGCATCATTTTCATACGCTTTCATGATGAAGTTGTAGTATTGGTCGCTGTTCATCATGTTCAATGCTTTATAACTGTTTTTTACACCTACATAAGCATCTAATGTTACAGTCGTTTCACCTTTCACCCCTCCCTTGGTAGTAATGAGGATTACTCCATTAGAACCTCTCGAACCATAGATAGCGCAGGCTGAAGCATCTTTTAATACTTCCATACGTTCAATATCAGATGGATTCAGGCTGCTGATGTTATCCATGAACTGTCCATCAACTACGTACAATGGATTGTTGTCATTGACGGTCCCTAAACCTCTCACGCGGATCACTGCATCCGATCCCGGCTGGCCGGAACTGGCGGCAACAAATACGCCGGCTGCCTTACCTGTAAGTAGTTCGGATGCATTGGATACTGCATAGTTCTTAATATCCTTACTACTTATAGAAGCCAAAGCACCGGTAAGGTCACTCTTTCTTTGAGTACCGTAACCAATAACTACAACCTCATCCAATTTATTATCAGACACTAGATTTACATTGTACGTTCCGCTATTTGTTACGTTTACAATTTCAGTTTTAAAACCTACATACGAGAATGAAACTTTATTTGACGATACTTTTAATGTATATTTACCGTCAAAATCAGTGATAGTACCATTGGTCGTTCCCACTTCAAGAACAGAAACTCCAATTAAAGCCTCTCCGGTATTACTGTCGTATACCACACCCGAAATACTCTTGGTTTGCTGTGCAAAGACATTTGTGCAAACAGCAAGAATAAGAATGAATAATAATAAATGCTTACTCATAGTTTATACACTTAGATTTAATTATATGAAATGATATTTTGTTTATTCGCGATAATCTTACCATCTTTCAGTTCTAATTCTGTTCCGGCAGGAAGTTCCACAATTACTCTTGCGTCGTTGGCTGGGATCTCAACGGAGCCATTTGTCTTTATATTTTTTGCTATATATTCTTTGGCAACAATATCAAACAAATCGCATGGTTGGGTAGCTTGATAAGTAATGGTTTTGGTCTCTTTATGAGGGTTATAATAGAGATAGACCGGATAAGGTTTCTCTGTATAGAAGTCTGTGACATTACAATCCAGCCGGAGGATACCCTCCACATTCGTTTGACAAACAATGGCCCCTAAAATACCAACAGGAGAAGAACTGTAAACGCTGAACATGCTCTCCGTCGGATTACCTTTTATCCATTTGGGACCATCGCCGATTGCAACCGGACTAACCCCTTTTAACGATGCTTTTCCATAGTCATCCGTTTTTCGTAAACCTTCATAAGAAACATTATCATAAGTAATGTCCTTCAATTCCGGAGCCCATTGATGTGTTTCATCTATTTCTCCCGGATAGAACAAACGGCATGCACTTGCATTGTTCAACATCCACTTGCCGATAGCTTTTGCATATTGAGGCTGATATTTCACCATCGGAATGAAAGGCCAGGCGGGTTTGATACTGTTCATAAGGAATGCATATCCTCCGCCGTCTGTGATACTTCCTTGCAGACCGCTTACATCATAGTCACCCCATTTTCCTACAATAATTCCCCAACCGGTTCTTCCTGTAGGGCTTTTACATCCGTCAAATACCCAATCAAGAAGTTTGGCTACATCATAGTTGGCTCCCTCTACTGCATTCAAATAGGCTGCCGTATAAACTCCGAGTGGTAAAAGAGCCTCGTAAAAACGGCTTTCTTTCTGGGCAAGCAGGGCTTCGATGGCACTTTTACTATGTTGCAGATAACGTGGATCACCAAACTTATGATAAGCACACAACAATACATAAGCATGACCACCGGCGGCGTCTTGTTGCAATGGAATATTATTCACCATTCCTTTCATTTGTGCATAGTCAAAATAAGAATAGTCGTAATTTCCATTCAATACAGAATCTGCTTTAACAAACTGCTCCGCAATACTTTTTTGTATCTTCTCTGCCCCGTCTACATTGGGGAAAACATCGCAAATAGCATAATATAAGGCATTGGGTAATACATCATACCACCAGTCGCGGCCATAGCCTCCTCCTAAAAGGGCTACTGACGGAGTCGTATTGTTCATGACTATATTCCAGCCGTTATCAGAGTTGAAATAATTCTGCACCATTTTTACATAGTTATATCCGTCTTGATTCGTCTTGTCAATTCCTACAAGGCCGGCACCAAGAATAGCTGCCAATGAGTTCAGACTTTCATGGAACTCTCCGTTATTGGCATTCTTTCCCTGACGAATATCTTTAATGGCAGTATATAAGCCAAATGTAGTCTGGTCTATATTTCTGCGGGCATCATCTAACCAGATTAATGGTCCGACTTCGCTTTTATTATTCCAGTCAAAGATAAACTGGTCATACTTTTGGGCTTTTTGCTTCCAGTCCAGCATTTTATAAGTTTCAGGCATATCAGGCATAGAGTCTATCCTATGGATGGAAACCTGTTTTACCTTTTCACCAAAGTTATTTCCGTTGCCCGAGCAAGATGCCAGGAGACAAACGGTCATAAGTACAAAAACACCTTTACTTGTCATTTTCATGTTCGATAGTATCAGTTTGATTAGTAATATTCTTAGCTAAAGGATATGCCGCTAATTGTAATCCGGCAACAATCACCAGCGCATATTTCAATGCAAAATCCTGCGATACACAATAAGCAAGGAAGATAAACAGTAGTAAACCGAAAGCTCTTCCAAGGAAAAGGCCGAACTCATGGCTTAGGATATATGCATATTCGTTTCTATTCTCAATCTTTGCAACTGCATCAATTGTTCTCATCATAATGGGGAAGTAAGCCAGGTCGAACAAAGGCTGGAATATCACTTTGCAAAGGACGAAAAGGATCACTCCCGTAGCAGAGAAGAGAATACCGTTGAATAGTGTACCGACAAAGAATACGATTAGTCCTCCTACAAATATTTTCAAACGGTCTTGCGGGCGGGCCATACGTCCTAATACATACACCAGGACAGCAGTCAGTGCTCCGCTAACTCCCTGAATCAATCCTAACGCTCCTTCATCTCCTACCAGCTTCAATACTAATATAGCCGGTGCCGTTACTAAAAAACCTTGAACCATTCCTTTCAATCCGGCTAGCCAAAGCATCTTTTTCCAAAGTATGTTGAAGCGGAAATAGAGGAAGTTCGTTTCTTTGGGGTTCTCGAATTTACCTTTCCACAGTGTCATGCAGGCGATAACGGTAATGACTACTGCTGCCATCGTAACTACACAGTAAGAGGTATTGATATTGAAGAGGAATCCGAAAACTTCTTTTCCATCTATCTGGCTGATAAATGCGCCTATAATTAAAGGAACACCGATGGAGGTAATAGAAAAGAAGAAAGACTCTAGTCCGAAGAAATAGTTACGGCTGTTGTCGTTGGTATTATAGAGAGCTAGCAGGTATCGGTTGGTCCAGAAGAAACCAGAAGCTGCTCCCATTAAAAAGCCGGCCAGACCAAGTTCGACGAAGCCAAGTGACTTGATAGTCATCATACCGAACATGGAAATGCCACTTACCAGGATTCCTATCGAATAAAGTGTCTTCACACTGTATTTCTTTAGCAGATAGCCGTTAACAAGAGAGGTAGTAATGATGCCTATATACATTGCCAGCTGATAAAAAGCAACCATCACCGGATCGCTCGTGTTCCTCATGATATAGGCTCCCACAAAGATTTCTACTATCGGTAGTACCAATGCATAAAGCATATTGGTAACCAACAGTGTTCTCATGTTAGGTTCCTGTTGCTTAAAGAACAGATATTCTTTTTTCAGTTTATTCATTACTTCTTTTGTGTCTGTTTTAATACGTTTAATATCTCTGAAATGGAAAGCTCTGCCTTACAAATCACTTCATCGCTTGCTCCATAATACATGGTTATCGTATCGCCGTCCACTAAATGCCCATTAGTGAAAACTACATTTCCGAAGAAACCTGTTTGCTCATAAGCGGCGATAGGTTCCATGATCGGTTCTTCGCTTCTTGCAATGACTTTCGACGGGTCATTTAAATCGAGTAATAAAGCCCCCAAGCAATAACGGTGATTAAAATCGGCTCCATGGTAAATCTCCAGCCAGCCTTCTTCTGTCTTTATTGGAGCTGCCCCTGCCCCTACACGTGCGCAATCCCACATTCCGTCACGAGTGGTTGCCACACATTTGTGGTTTCCCCAATGCAAGCGGTCGGGCGATTCTGCCAACCATATATAATTGCCGCCAAGTTCGGGACTGCTTGGGCGATGAAGAGCAAAATACCTGTCACCTATCTTCTGTTCGAACAATGCACAATCTTTATTATGCGGTGGGAATATCATTCCATGCCGTGTATAGTTTTTCCAATCATTGGTGTGAATCAGTCCGACCCCTACAGCTACCGATGATACTTCTGTGAAAGTAAGGTAAAAACCATCTTCGGTTGTTGCAACACGGCAATCCTCAATACCGAATGCTTCCAGCTCTCCTTTTCCGAAAATAGGTGGAAATTCCGGTTCATCTTTGAAGTGAATACCGTCGGTACTTGAAACCAATCGTAAGTAAGACATCGTAGTCAGATAATTCTTTCCTTTGTAACCGATAACGCGTGGGTCTGAAGCATCCAAATCGGGATCATTCTTTAAAAACGAAACCACTTCTATTTTTCCTTTTTCATTATATATAGGAAAACTGATAATTCCTTCTTTCTGTATAGGTCTCTCTGCGACGCGCAAAAGTAACCAAATTTTGCCTTGATATTTGAAAACTCCGGGATTTAACAAACATGTAATTTCCATTCCGTTGATTCCCGCTTTTAAATCTTTTGGAGCCAGTAGGGGGTTCTGCTCACATCTTTTAGCTATATCCATAATATTTCGATTAGTGATTATTTCTGTGAACAAAAGTATGAGATGAAAGACAGGAAAGCGTTTACTATATTCTCAAAGAAGTGTACACATGCTCAAGAACATGTTTTTAAGAGGGTGATATTAGGGAATGATTTTAGAAGAGGCAGTGATATTCGTATTTATAGGCTTTTACTATTTAAACATTTGATTTATAGATAAATATGCGGTGTATTGAAGTGTATTATATTCTCATAAGTGTATAGTATAGTTTCTTTGAGGAGTGCAAAAGAAACATATAAAGATAAAAAAATAAGAGGCCAAACTCAAAAATATAATTTGAGGAAGCCTCTTGTTTTTTTGAATGATATTTTAAAGTAAAGACAAATTCAGTTCCGACGTCTACGGTACTTACGACATTGATCGTCTGATTGTGTGCCTGTATGATCTCT
>ERZ827512.2068-NODE-2068-length-17321-cov-4.200741_pt1 | contig 17321 bp, 18 predicted proteins | sample MGYA00519916_ERZ827512 | MGnify/ENA primary metagenome ERZ827512 (study PRJEB31778, sample SAMEA3449335) | human gut metagenome | biome: human gut; feature: human-associated habitat; material: faeces | place: United Kingdom | collected 2010/2012 ... | reverse complement strand
ATATAATTTTAAATGTTCCCGTTTTGGCATACCAACAACACATAGTTGATATTATAGGAAGTATTGATGATAAGATTGAAAATAATAACAAAATTATTGAAAAAATGACAAGCCTACTAAAGATTAAAACGAACGAATTATTATTGTATAAAACAAACAAAATAAAACTCTATAATATCGTTAAAGAAGGTAAAGAAAAAACCAATATAGAGCTTATTCCATATTCAGTTGTAAGTTCTGGAGAAGTTATAATACAAAATGAGCAATTTAATAAAGCAATAGCAAAAAACATCAACGGAAAATATAAAATAATTCAAAAAGATGATTTTGTTTATAATCCATCAAGAATAAATATTGGTTCTATTGGAGTAATGAAAGACGAAATTGGCTGTGTTAGTCCTATATATATAATTTTTAAATGCAATGAAGAATATAAAATATACTTACATCAATTATTGTCATTTGATTTTATGGTTAAACAAATAAATAAGAGATGTTCTGGCTCGGTAAGGCAAGCATTGTCTTTTAATGATTTATGTTCAATAGAAATATATGATATTAAAAAAGACAAATTAGAAATATATAATCAATATTGTCAAAAAATCATTAAAATAATTAGAAATTTAAAAGATGAAAATAAATTATTAGAAAAGCAAAAAAAGTTATATCTGGCTAAATTTTTTTAGCCGGATTTTTTCTTTTATAATATTATATTTGCTGGAGGTGGAATGATGGATGAATCTTTCATTACTAAAATGCAAAATGATAATCTATCTACAAATACAATATCGTCTTATACAATCGCTATTAAACATTATTTTAGTATTTTTGATGAATTTAGTAAAAGTAACTTACTAGCATACAAAGGATTTTTAATAGAAAACTATCAACCAAAGACCGTTAATCTTAAAATACAAGCAATTAATAAATATATAGATTTTATAAATAAAAGTGATTTAAAATTGAAATTCGTAAAAGTACAAAGAAAGAATTTTTTAGAAAATGTCATTAGTTATCCTGATTATTTATTTTTTATTAATAGGCTAAAAAAAGATAGGAATTATATGTGGTATTTTATAGTTAGATACTTAGGAGCGACTGGCGCAAGAGTAAGTGAACTAATACAAATAAAAGTAGAAAATGTTAAAATTGGCTATATTGATTTATATACTAAAGGTGGAAAAATACGTAGAATTTATATCCCCAAAAAACTTCGTGAAGCGACATTGAAATGGCTAGATAATATAAATAAAAGCGAGGGGTACTTATTTACAAACAAGTTTGGTAACAAGATTACTACTAGAGGACTTGCTCATCAATTAAAAAAATATGCTGATGATTATGGTATGGATTTAAAATATATTTACCCTCATTCTTTCAGACACATGTTTGCAAAAAGGTTTTTAGAAAAAAATCAAGATATTGCACTACTCGCAGATTTGATGGGCCATGAAAGTATTGAGACGACCAGAATATATTTGCGAAGAACAAGTGAAGAGCAACAAAAGATTGTAGATGATATTGTTAATTGGTAAAATAAAAGTTCTTAAATTATCTAAAGAACTTTTTTAAATATAATTGTTTTAAATTTATTAGTTTCAAATTTTCCCTTTGTATATTGGAAATATAATTATAGATGATTTCCACTTTATTTAAATAAGAAGTTAATAATTTTGAATTAGGAATTTTTACTTTAATATTCGAAAAAGCATTTTTATTAATATTTAAAGTTGCTGAACCACCGCTTCCTAATTGAATAAGATAATCCTTTATCTTTTTTAAATATTGATAAAAGAAATATACATCTTTTTCATTATGAAAAATAATAGAATTTATTTGTTGATTTGTTAAAGATGTTTTCAAAGCTATAGAAACTAGGCCTACTGTCGCAATGCAGGAAACTATAAGTGTATTTTTAGGAATGATTCTTGAGGAAAATTTAGTTTTAACTGAGTTTGCCAACTTTCTTTCAGTGTTGATAATAAATATATTATTTTGCATGTCTGGAATTGTTATAAAATTAATATCATTTCCCCAATATTTATCTTCCTTTGTTGAGGGCGTTGTTCCTGTAATTATTGTTTTAGCATAATCTTTCAATTTACATAATTTGTAATTATTAGAATTAATTGTGGTGTAATAGAGATTATCAAATAATAGCTCCGCCAATTTTTCTAGTCTACCAATCAGTTTTTGATTATTTTCAATATTATCATCAATACTTCCTATAATATCAACTATAAGAAAGTAAAAACTAACGATATATGGTGGTTTTTGTAGAAGTATGATATAATTCTATGTAGAAAATACTTGATATTATGGGTAATAAGAGGAGTAGGTAGTTATGTATAATGAACATGAATTGGAAATGTCAATTATTCAAATGTTTGAAGAAAAAGGATATGCATATATTGCAAATAATGATGAATGGCTTGCTAATAGAAATTTAGATGATTTTATTATTGAAGATGATTTATTAGAAGCATTAGAGACTATTAATCCTAAAATTAAAAGAAGTTTATTTAATGAAGTTGTAACTAAAATCAAGCATTTAGATGCACTTTCATTTATAGATAAAAACAGATTGTTTCATAAATACTTAGTTGATGGTATTTTTGTGGAAGATTACTATAGTAACTCTAATCCGTTAATTAAAATCATCGATTTTCAAAATCCAGAAAATAATATTTTTAAAATAGGAAACCAAGTCAAATTTAATGAAGGAAGATCTACTAGAGTTCCAGATATATTAATATATGTAAATGGATTACCATTAATAATTTTCGAATTAAAAAGTATTGAAAATAGAGAAGATGCAACAATAGAAAATGCGTATGAACAATTAGGAGGAAATTCAGATAATAGCGGATATAGATATGATATTCCAACATTATTTAATTATAATGCATTCTGCGTAATTAGTGATGGAGCTAATAATAGATTAGGAACGATTACAAGTAATTTTGAAAGATATTCTGAATGGAAAAGCATTGATGGTAAAGAAGTTTATAATGAAAATAGTGTAAATAAATTAGATGTGATGATAAATGGAGTATTTACTAAAAAAAGATTATTAGATATTATTAAAAACAACCTATTCTTTATTGATAAGGATAAAGAAAAACCAATAAAAATATTAAGCCAATATCATCAATATTTCGGTGTAAAAAAGGCTTTTGATTCAATTTTAAATCATCAAAAACCAAGTGGGGATGGAAAGGCTGGTATTATATGGCATACGCAAGGATCTGGTAAAAGTTTTAGTATGTTGATGCTTTCTTATCGCCTGATTCAAGAAAAGACTTTAAATAATCCTACTATTGTGGTGTTAACTGACAGAAATGATTTGGATGACCAATTGTATACTACATTTAGCAATGCAAAAGACTATCTAAGAGTTGAACCAGTTAAAGTTACAAATAGAAAAGATTTGCTAAATAAATTAGCAAATGTAAAAGAAAGTGGGATTATTTTTACAACTTTGCAAAAAATTGATAAAGACAATATTCTACCGAATATAAGAAACAATATAATTGTTATAAGTGATGAAGCCCATCGTAGTCATTACGGAATAGAAGAGAGTATTACATACAAGAAAAATGATAATGAATTTGAAATGAAAACAAAATATGGATATGAAAAATATGTAAGAGAAGCATTACCTAATGCCACATTCATAGGTTTTACAGGAACTCCTGTTCAAACGAAAGACAAAGATATAACTGCTATATTTGGTGATATTATTGACATTTATGATATGACACAATCTATTGAAGATGGATCTACAGTAAAATTGTTTTATGAATCAAGACTTGCTAAAGTATGGTTAGATGATAAAAAATTAGAAGAAATAGATGAATACTATCGTGAGATGCACGATGAGGGCGTAACAGAAGAATTAATTGATATGTCAAAATCACAAATGAGTAGAATGGAAGTATTACTGGGAGATCAAGATAGACTAAAATTATTAGCAAAAGACATAATTGAACATTATGAAGAAAGAAAAGGAATTTTAAACGATAAAGCAATGATTGTATGTATGACTAGAAAAATTGCTTTTGATTTATATAATTTAATTCTATCTATAAGACCAAATTATAAAGAAAAATTACGATTAATTGTAACTTCAAGCAATAAAGATAGTGAAGAAATAAGAGAAGTCATAAAAGATAAAAAATATAGAGATAGTATAGCTAATGATTTTAAAAATAAAAAAGGAAAAACGAAAATCGTTATTGTTGTTGATATGTGGTTAACTGGATTTGATGTTGAAGATTTAGATGTAATGTATATTGATAAACCAATGAAAGGACATACTTTAATGCAAGCTATTGCAAGAGTAAATAGAGTATATTCTGGAAAAGAGTCTGGTTTAATTGTTGACTATATTGGAATTTCAAAAGCATTGGATGAAGCATTAAATACTTATACCAAACGAGACAGAGATATTAATTTACAAGATATTAGAGAAACAGCAAAAACATTAATTGAGGGAAACCTTTCTATATTGGATGAATGGTTCTATAAAATTGATAAAGTTAAATTTAATAGTGACAAAGAACTAGATAAATTTAGATGTATACAAGATGGTGCTGATTTTGTATTGGAAAATGAAAAACGTAAAAAACAATTTTTAGTAATTACAAAGACTTTAAAAAGTGCATATGTTATAGCTTTAGGAATTTTAGAAGAAAATATTAAAGTGAAAATTAATTATTATCTAGCAGTACGTCATTTTATTCAGAAAATAGAATATTCCAAAAATCCTGTTTCTTTAACTAAAATAAATGAAAGAGTAAGCGAACTACTTGCTGAAGCAATTGTTGGTGATGAAGTAAAGGTATTGACTAAAATTGATGAAAATGATGGAAATAGTGTGTGGGATTTGTTAAGAGAAGATAAAGTTAAAGAGCTTAGAGAAAGTAATCCACCACATGTATTTATAAAAATTTTAGAAAAACTATTAACACAAGCGATTAAAGAGTATAAAAAATATAATTTAGTAAAATCACAAGAATATAGTGAACGACTAAGGAACTTACTAAAGCAGTATAATAATAGACCAGAAATTGGTAGGGATGATAATTCTGAAATAGAAATGACAATCGTTGGATTAATGGCATTTTCACAAGAAATGATTGAAGAAGAAGATAAAGCTAATAAAAATCATTTAAAAGGAAGAGAAAGAGCTTTTTATGATGCATTAACTACTGACAGTAAGGCAGTACAATTAATGACAGATGAAACCTTGAGATTAATTGCTATGAAATTGAAAGATGTAGTAGAGAAGTATGCAACTGTTGATTGGTCCAAGAAAAAATCAACCCAAGCAGAAATGAGATCTCAAATAAAAAGATTATTGGATGCATATGGTTACCCGCCAGAGTATAACGAAGAAGCTACAGCAAGAGTAATTTCTCAAGCTGAATATATGATGTAATTTTTAATAATCAAAAATCCAATTATATAACAGGCTATAATTTCATCATATAGATGGTTTCATAAAAGTAAAGTGTTATTTTTGAACAATGCAGTTATAGAAAATGTTAACAATTATTATTAATTAGAGGTATAGACAGTTTTGATGAATAAAGGCATATTTGAAATTAGAGTGGTTTATAATGATGAAAAGATATCTGTAAAATAATTTTGGAAAGTTCGGTTAAAGGCTTTTATAAATTATGAAAATCATATAATTCGTGCTAAATGGGACATAATGGCTGTCTCATTTTTTTGTTAATTAAATATTTGAAAACCATTGTAGCAATTACGAAGTTATGATAAGATGTTATTGGTATAAGCGCACACGAAAAAACATGCCTATGGCATGTCCCGCTTGTACTGGTAGCTGGTAACTACCATCCGATAAATAGATAATGAGAAAAATAAATAACGATAAAGAACAATAAACAATAGATTGACTTATGCTATCTCTATTCTCAATTTTAATGATACACAAAAATTTCTTTTGTGTCAATGGGTATGATATCAGATTTTAATATATTAGTCAATTTTTCTTGTTAAATTTGTCTTATCAAGATGGAGGGAGGTTAATATATTTTTATTTTATTTCAATCTTTTAAATAATAAGTAGTTACCAACTATCCTTAAAAATATAAATAAGGAGAGTGATAAAGATGAAATTAATAGTTTTAAGTTCAAAAGACTATGGAGACAAAGAAAAAAACTATGGAGATTGTATAATAATTGATACGGGATTTAAGACAATAGTATATGATTGCGGAAGTGAAGAACATGCACGAGAAGTTATAAAATATTTAAAAAATAATCAGTATGAAAAAGCAGATATAATTTTATCACATAACGATAATGATCATTTTGCTGGGTTAAAGTTTTTGATTGACAACAACCGAGTTAATTCTATTACCACAATATTACTTTTAAAACACATTGATGATATTTTGGATGAAATAAATGATAATAGAAGAACGAGAGAAAGTATAAAAAAACAAATTACAGATTATTTTGATAATATTCATAGCCTTTCAGGCAATAATTTAAATGACTCATTAGATGAAAATTGGGTATTGGATTCTTGCTTGAACTTTGTTGGACCTAGCTATGATTATTTATTAGAAGCAGTTTCAAAAGCACTAAAAAATACTGAATCTGATAATATAGATATGGAGACTATAATAAACGCAATTAGTGTACAGGTAGAATTAATCGTAGGTAACCATAAAGTCTTATTAACCGGAGATGCTTCTTATCCTGCAATTGAAGGAAAAATTAGAGAATATGATGCAATTCAACTACCACACCATGGAAAATATGACCAAGCAAAAAAAATATTTGACGAAAATGATGGGAGAGAGGACGTTATTTATATCATTTCAGATAATACTGGTAATTCTAATGGAGGCTCTGATGAATTAATGGATGATTATATTGGTAAAAAGGTCAAAAATACCAAAAATGGTGAGATTATTATCGACAATAGTTCGTTTACCAATTCTAAAATAGGAAGTTATGGCAAATGAGATATATAATTTTAAATAAAAAAATATCATATAAAGAAATACAATCTAGAAAAAAATACATAGAAAAAGTTACAAATATGTATTTTATACCATATGACATCGATGGAGGAATAGAATTTAGATCTATTCCTTCTACGAGTATTGATTGTTTATTTATTGTTGGACACAATTTTAGTGTTAAATATTATCTTAAAAATAATATTGTATCAGAAAAAAATATAGTTATTGTGTCATGCGGATTTATAATAGATAGTGCAATTAAAGCAGGAAAGACTATATATCTTTCACATACCAACGAAGGAAAAACAGAGTATTATGATGGAACTGAGTGGAATTTAAATTTTAATGTTTCGAAAGAAGAACTAAAAATAATAAATTTAAAAGGTTCATTTATGGAGAAAGTAAGAATGGTTTTTAGAAGGAGTGCATAATGGAAAAAATAATTGAAAAGGTAAGTAGTTATAATTTGTTCACTAACATTATTCCTGGGTATATAATGTTGATGTTTAATATGTATTGGTTTAATTTTCCTGTTTTAAATATTGGTGAACAAATTATTTTGGCATATTTTATTGGTCTAACTTTAAATAGGTTAGGTTCAATATTGATAGGAAACATATTACTTAAAATTACCAAAGAAAAAGGTGAACCATATGATAAATATATTTTAGCTGCTGATAATGATAAAAAAATTAATCTTTTACTACAAGAGAGAAATACTTATAGAACATTTTGTGCATTATTTGTTACGTGCATAATTGAAGTATTGTTAAGTATAACAGTTGAAATATTTAACATCTCAAATAATATCTTATTTTTATTGATTTTTATAGCATTGACAATTATTTATGCCATTTCGTATTGTAAATATAATAAGTATATTGCTGATAGAGTTAGAATTTATAATAAGAAAAGTGAATAGCAACTGCTATGAATTATTAAATGATGTTAAATTGACAAATTGGTTCAAATAATTTGCTTATCTATGCAAGAGAAAAATGTTAAATCATTTTTGTAAGGGTCTATTTTAGGATAGAACCCTATTTTTTTGACTAAATTTCTTGATTTTTTAAAAAATCAGAGCTAACATACACTACAAGGAATCGATTTTTATATGATATTTTTAAAAGATGACGCTCATCGCCCCATTTATGGGAAAATCAAACCTTTTGGTTTGTTTGATAGCTAAAAGCTAGGAATTTCAATAGGAAATCCTAGTTTTTTTGCATATTAAAGAAAGGTTTGATAGTATGAAATTTGAGAAAGTTAATATGCCGTTGAATAAGAATTTATATAATAAGTTAAATAATCTGTGCATGTTTAATAATTTAAAGTTAGAGTTTAAAAATGGTTTAATATTTAAAGTAGATGAGACAAATGTTAATTTTATAGAGCCCCATAGATTTATTATTAAAATAAATGATATAGCATTAGTATTGCTATGCTATGATAATTTGAATTTATATTTATATGATAAAGATATTGTAGTAAATGTGCCTATGTTAAAAGAATTGATTATGGAAATTAGGAGCAAAAGTTATGGGGCGTAGAAGATTTGGTGTTACATTATTAAGCACCCCAGAATATTATTTATTTAGTGAAGAAGAAGCAAAGGCAGTTTATTATAATTTGATTAAGTTTATAAAGTATAAATATAAAAATAATAATTATGATTATAGCATTTTAGTTGGCTTGTCTAATGTAGATGGGAAAAGTGTTGATCATAAATATAAAAGTAATGGTGTTGGTAGGCCTAAGTATGAGTTTATGCCTAAGAATAAAGATAAAGGAATTAGATATGTTAATTGGCATTTGCATATTATGGTATGTGGTGCCCCATTAGGGACAATGGTAAGAGATATTGAAGATTATTTGCAGAAGATATTAAATAAGAAATTAAGTAATGAAGAATTTGATAAAAGAGTTTATGATAGCCCTAATTTTAATAAGTATTATTTTAAAGGGTATAAAAGAGAATTAGATGTGTTGATGAGCGGAATATTAGCAAAGAGAAAAAGCAGCAATGAGCGAGTGCCTAGATGTAGTTTAGTTAATTTAAATGTGAATAGAAGAAAGACAAAAAATAGAAAAAAAGATTATGAACATATAATAAATTATATAGAGAAGCAAAGCATATTGAGTTGTTTAATAGAAAGCAAAGGTTTTATAGTTGCTTATTTTGATATTGCAAAGAAATTGAATTTATTGGCAAAGCCCGTTAGTAGAAAGTGCTTTAATGCCAATAATTATAAGGGCTATAAGTAGATTATATAAGCCTATTATAATAGAATTTATTAAATTATAAAAAAACATATAATATTAAAGAAAAAGAGAAGAAAATAATAGTTTTTAATAGGAAATAATAGTTTTTTTATTAAAAATTAGAGAAAGGAGTATTGATAATGGCTAAGTTAAGTGTTAAGCAAGAATTAGCAATAAATGAATTGTTAAAAGGTAATAGTATTGTTGATAGTGCTAAGAATATTGGTATTAGTGAAGCAACATTGAATAGATGGCTTGCTAATAGCGAGTTTAAAGTAGTTTTAAATGAAAGAAAAGGTTTGATAGTAGATAATTGCATTGATAAAGTAAATTTAATGGGAAATAAGGCTATAAAAGTATTAGATAGTATATTAGATAATGAGAATGCTAGTGATAATGTTAAGTTGAATGCATCAAAAAGTATATTAGATATGATATTAAAATTTAATGAGCAGAAGAATATTATAGATAAAATGAAAGAAATAGAAGAATTATTGAGTGAGAAAGTTGGTGTTAATAATGGTTAGTTTAAATGGTTTAAGTAATAAGTTAGATAAAATGAAAAAAGCCATTGCTAATAATGGTATTTTAAGAATTTATGTATGGATAGAAGAAGATGAGCCTATAAGATTAGATTTAATATATAAGAATAAAGTAGATAGAATTTATTGTTATAGTATGGAAGAATATGTTAAAGAGTTATATAAGCATAAAGGTATTGAAATAAAAGAATTTTATGGAGTAAAAAAGCCAGAGCCAGGAAATGTGGCAGTGGCATAGTTAATTAGAGTTATTTAGCCCATCAATATATGCTTCGGCTTTTGCTTTATTTATAGTAGATAATTTATTGATTTTATTTAAAAGCATAAAGTCAGTATCAGATATATTATTTGGCTTAATGTCATCAATAGGCATATTATATTTAGTGCGGCATAATAAGTAGTCAATAGATGTATTATAATAATTGGCAAGTTTAATGAGCATGTCAGAAGATGGAAATACACGGCCTGTCTCATATGAAGATATAGTTTCTTGGGTAATGTTTAAGTCCATAGCAACTTTTGTTTGCAATAGGTTTTTGCTATTGCGTATTTGTTTTAAATTATTCTCCACGCGTTTTACCCTCCTTTATATATAATTTTAAAGATATTAAAAGTTAGTGGTAGCAATATTAGTTATATTTATATAATTGATATTGTATATTTTTAAGAAATAATATATAATTATATATAGTGAGGTGCATTATGAAAGAGAAAGTATTTTATAGTAAGCAAGTAAAGCATTATGAAGGATTAGGCATTAAGCAAGGTGCTAATTGTATTGTTAAGTTAAGTAATTATGAATTAAAATTATGCGATATTAAAGGTCGTTCAATTATTGGAATTAGTTTAAAAGATATAAGTAATGTTGCTATTATTAGCGATAAAGAAATAATAGAAAAAGATAAAAGTGTTATTGGTCGTGGAATTGTTGGTAATGTTTTATTTGGTGGTGCTGGTTTAATTTTAGGTGGTTTAAGTGGCTTACAAAAGAAGCAAGTAGAACAAAATATTGATTATTTGATAATAAATTATAAAAGTGATGGCGAAGATAAAGTTATAAATGTATATGCTAATGAAGGTGTTATAGATAATGGCTTTATGAAAGGCTTAAATTATGCTGTTGATATTAGTAAGCAAGAATTAAAATGCCCTAAGTGTGGTAATGTTTATAATTTTAATGATTATAAATGCAGTAATTGTGGGCAAGTATTAAAAGATGTTAAAAAAGTTAAGAAAGCATTTGGTTTGATATTTTGTGGAGCAATAGCATTTATAGTTTTAATGGTAATAATTGCAATGACTGTTGGTGGTGGCAGTAGCAAAGATGTTAATATAATAAAAAGAGTTGCTAATGTAGAAAGTGAGCAAGCTGAAAAGATAGATAATATTTTAAATGATATTGGTTTAAAAGATATTGAAGATATGAAAGCAGATAGCGAAGCATTAGATGGATTTGAAGGTGAAGGATCCAAAGGTTATAGAATAAAGACAAGTTTTAGTGATAATGTAATATTATATTTAGATAGTGATAATAATGTTATATGTGTAAGATATGCTGATAAAGATTATTATAGAAATGGTAATGTTTTAAATAAGTTTGAGTAATAATTGATTTATAGCATTTATAGTAAGTTTAAGGTAGTTTGATATGATTTAGTATAAATTATATTGAATTGCCCTTTTTTATTGAAATAAAGGCGAAATAAATAGGCATAATGTAGAATTTTAATATATAATAAGTTTAGGTGTAGTAATATGGGGAAATTAGAAATAGTAAGTGGTAATATATTAAATTATTTAGATAATAAAGATTTAATAGTAAATAGTGCCAATAAGTATATGATTTATGGTAGTGGTATTTGTGGAGCAATATATAAAAAAGCGAATAAAGAATTGTTAGAGAATTATTGTAAGAAGAAGTATAAGGAATATATGAAAGTAAATGAGATAAGATTTAGCCCAGGTTTTGAGTTAGGAATAGATATATTGCATATATGTAGCCCTAAGTATTATGAAAGTAAAAAGCCATTAAAAGATTTATTAAAAAGTTATGATAATATATTTGTTGAAGCGAAAAAGAAAAATTATAAAAGTATATTGTCAGTTAGTTTAGGAACAGGGGTTCATGGTTATAAGCATAATGATATTGCGGTTGCTGTTGTTAATAAATTAAATGAGTTAGTAAGGAAATATGATGTTGATTTTATGTTAGTATTGCCTAGCCAAGAAATAAAGGAAATATATGCTTTTAAGTAGGCTATAAAGCAAAAATAATGTATAATATTGTTGTGGTGATGTAAAATGGCATATACAACAATTTTTAAAACAAAGCCAAAGAAAGAAAATAAAAATAGATTTTGCAAAAGAATAAGTAGTTTATTAAATGATATAGAAGTGGTAAATGTTAATGATCATAATGTTATTTTAAATGGTAAAGCAATGTTAGATTTTATGTTTAAGTATGTACCATTTAATATAGGGTATACAGATATAGATGATTTATTAAAAGAAGCTAGTGATAATTATGGTAATATATTTGATTTATGTAGACAGATAGATGTTAATATTTGGGATAATGAATTGTTGTCTAATATAGAAATAATAGTAAATTGCTTTTATAGTTTTAAAAGTAATGAATATGGATATGCCTATTATTATAAAAAGGATAAAGCATTAAAAAATATTGAATTGCTATTTAATGCTATTAGGGAATTTTTATTGAGCAATGGTTATAAATTAGTTGAAGATGAAGATAGATTATGTATTGTAGATAATGAAATTGCAATAGATATAGAAGAAATAGAAGATGAAAAATTAAAAAGCGAAATATTTAGTTTTTATGATTATAAAAATGCTGATGATGTAGAAGAAAAGAAAAAGATAATGCTAATTTTAATTGGAAAGTTAGAGAGTAGAAAAAAAGATATTGATAAGATATTAGGTTCAAAAATTGCTGATACATTTAGTAATTATGCAAATAATTTGAATTTAAGGCATAATAATATAAGTGAGTCATATAAAAAGTATTATAATAAAGCAGTTGCAGATTTAAACGAAGAAGAAATTATTAAATGGTATGATTATGTTTTTGCCTTTATGATAAATATTTATTTAAGTTTAGATAAAATAAAAGATATAAATGTTAATGGTGGTTTTAAATAGCATTTAAAAATGTGTAGGTTTATAAAGATTTAATTTGAATATGAATTAAGTCTTTTTTTGTATTTGCAAAAGTATATAATTGAATTTTTCAATATTTGAAAAGTTTTTTAACTTTTTTAAAGAAAATGCTTGGAAAATAGAACAAATGTTCATATAATATATATTCATAGTAAGGAGGTGTCTAATGAAAGAGCAAGAATTGAGAAAAATAGTAGAATTTGTATGCAATGGATATGTTGATAAAATTATGGAAAATATTGAAGACAATAAAAGGGAATTTCCATATGCTATTGCTTGTGCTAATTATATTACTGAGTTAAAAGAAAATAATATTATTGTTGGACTCAATGATGTATTTATTGATATTGTTATAGATAGAATATTTAGAGAATTTAGTAATTATATAGGAAGGTAAATTTATTATGAAAAGTAAAGTATTTGGTTATGCGAGAGTTAGTAGTAAAGACCAAAATGAAGAAAGGCAATTAGTAGCCTTTAAAGAATATGGAATTGATGAAAGAGATATTTATATTGATAAGCAAAGTGGTAAAGATTTTAATAGAGAGCAATATAGTATATTAAAAAATGTGTTAAGAGAAAATGATTTATTAGTTATTAAAAGTATTGATAGATTAGGTAGAAATTATAATATGATAATTGATGAGTGGAAAGATATTACAAAGAATATTAAAGCTGATATATTAGTAATTGATATGCCTTTATTAGATACGAGAAATAATAAAGATTTATTAGGTACATTTATAAGTGATTTAGTATTGCAGATATTAAGTTATGTCGCAGAGCAAGAAAGGAGTTTTATAAAGCAAAGGCAAAAAGAAGGAATTAGTAATGCTATAAATAATGGAGTTAAGTTTGGAAGACCTAAAATAGAAAAACCAAGCAATTATGATGATATTATTAGATTATGGAAAAATAAGAAAATAAAAAGTAAAGAAGCAATGGAAATGTTAGGCTTAAAGCCAAATACGTTTTATAATTTATTAAAAAAATAAAAAAATTTTGCAAAATACCCTATTTTAGATTACCGACCACATATAATAATAACGAGTAGATAAATAATTGCGATGATTTATTGTAAGTTTTATTTACCAAGATTAATGTTAGGCGGTGGTTAAATTGCTGCAAATAAAAAAGTTTAAGCCCAATGTTCGAGAGAGCTTAAACAATTAAATTGATGTATAGGCTTCTTTTGAAATCCTATATTTATATTATATGTTATTTGTAATTAAATTAGAAGTGATTTTTGCTAAGAAGCCTAAATTTGTTAAATAAAAATAGATTTAGGAGGAAGTAAAGATGGAAGAAAATAAAAAAGTTGGAGTTTACATTAGGGTAAGCACAGAAGATCAAGCCAGGGAGGGTCATAGTCTTGATGAGCAATTAGATAGAATTAAAGCATTTTGTAAATTTAAATGTTATAAGATTTGTAAAGTGTATAGAGAAGATGGGAAAAGTGCCAAGGATATGAAAGGTCGTCCAGAGTTTCAAAAAATGATAAATGATTTGTGCAATGGGGTTATAAATACAATCTGCATTTATAAATTAGATAGGCTTACAAGGTCAATTAAAGATTTGGAAGAAATTTTGGTTTTATTGGAAGAAAAGAATTGCGATTTAGTGTCAGTAACAGAAGATATAAATACGAGCAATGCTTTTGGTAAATTTTTTGTAAGATTAGTAATTTTATTAGCACAGTTAGAAATTGAGCAGACAAGGGAAAGAACGATTATGGGCTTAGTTGGAACTGTTAAGCAAGGTATCCCAATAGGTAAATTGCCATTAGGCTATAAAAGAGATGAAAATAATAAAGATATTAAATTAAGAAAAAGAGCAATTATAAATGAAGAAGAAGCTCCAACAGTGAGAAGAATATTTAATTTATATTTAAAAGGATATTCTGAATATTATATTTCTAAAATATTAAAAGAAGAAGGCAATAATTTAATGAAATGGAAAGACGGAGCAGTGTATCAAATATTAAATAATAAATTATATTGTGGAGATATAGAACATAGAAAGACATTAAAAGATAAGGAAACAATAGTTTATGAAGATGTAGTTCCTGCTATTATATCAAAAGCAGTATTTAATGATTGCCAAGTTTTAATGGAAAAGAATAAGCATAGTTTTGGTGGAAGTTTAGATTATATGTTTGGTAAAACATTATATTGTGCTAAATGTGGTAGTCTACTATGCGTAAGTTCTAATAAAAGTAAAAATATTAGGCATTATATTTGTAAAAAATGCAGGAGCAGAATAAATGAAAGTAAAGTTGAAAAGCAAGTGTTAGATAAGTTAAGTAATCTTGCTGAATTTAATATGGCTTTAACATATAATGCTTTAATGGTAGATAATGATAGATTAACAGAAATATTAAATAATGTGGAATTAGAAGCTCCAGATGAAAGATTAAAAGAACGGAAAGAAGAATTACGAATTATGTTAGATGATATGGTTATTAACGATATAGAACATAAAGAAAATCATATTAAAAAATGGGAAGATATGAATTATGAAGAAAAAAGAATGTTTGTGCAGTCTACAATAGAAGCAATATATATTAGTAAAATTAAAGGTAAAAATCAGCAAGATTATAAAGTAAGAATTGATAAGATTAAATTTAAGAGTAGCCAAATCAATTTATTCTTTAATTTAATTAAAAAAGGTATAATTGATATGTATTGTAATAATGGAATTAATTGTTGTACTATGACTACCATAGATAATAAAGAAGAATTAGAAAATTATTTAGCAAGATTAAGAAAGCATTATAATATTAAAGTAATTGAAATACCCATAAGGGGTGATGAATGGAAAAGTAAGAAGAAAAGTGATGAATTAGATGCTTTAATAGAAAGTGTTGTTAATAATCCAAAATGCTTTAAGACAATTAAAGTGCCTAAAAGAAATGAATTGTTAAAAGGTAAATTTGAAAAAGAGTTACATTTGCATTTATGTTTAGAGAGTTAAAAGTGATATAATATATGTAATGAGGTGCATATATTATGGGTAATGAAATTAAGTTGTTTATTGATGATGAATATAAAAGTATTTATGCTAGTTTAAATGTTAATTGGCAAAAAGGTTTCAAAAACAAAATAGAAGAAATAAGTCATAAGGGTTTGGCTAATAGTGGTATAGAACAAAGTATATTGACTAATTATGCTATTGAATTAGTTAATAGTGTTAATGAAAAAATTAAAAATTTGTTAAAGGATAGCCAAGAAAAATTTAATTTTGTAATGCAAGATAAAGATATAGAGAATTACATAAATAATAGCATAAATAATAGCAATAATAATTTGGAAAAAATGCAAGAAGATTTAACTTATTATTTTGATAAGAAAAAAATGCCATTGGTAGAAAGTTGTAAAATGCAATTAAGGAATGCTAAGTTAAATAATAAGGCTGCCTTAGATAAGATAAAAAAAGAAATGATTTTGATAAATAAAAGTAAGCAAGAAAAAGAAAAGCAGACAAGCCAAAAATTTTTTAGCAAAGGAGATATAATAGGAATAATAAGTATTGTAGTAGCAATAATATTATTTATATTAGGCTTAATATTTGCATAAAAAGGCTTGACTTATGAAGCATAATTTAATAGAATTTAATTAAAGAAAAGACAATAAAATAAAGGTTTAATGCCTATTGGAATTTTGCCCCAGAATGGAAAAAAGTCGAATAGACTTCAAGATAGAAATCGATTCTTATGAGTCGATTTTTTGTTTGTTGGAAAGTAATTGGTAAAATTTGGCAATTTTAGTATGTTTAAAAATATGACTTTCTAAGTTTTTACAAGTGTTTTATATATATTTCTTAAAAGTGTTGTGAAATTGTTAGAATTTATAGAATTAACCATGACTGAAAACACCAAAAGTACTTTAATTTTTGGTGTTAAAGAGTTGAAATGTTTTTAACAAAACGGTAAACTATTTTTGCGTTGAATTATTCATATACAATGCGTAAATAATTTTAATTGGTTTGGTAGAACAGGCAGTTAAACATGCATATGAGTGTTTAACTGCCTGTTTCTTCTTTTGATAATAAACATATATTGGTTTTTCTTGATTACATTTAGCTGATAAGGTAATAATATTTCGACTGCAATTAAATAATATTTTTCTAGCATATCTATTTCCACGTTTAGAAATAGTGCTATGATAGTTTATGCTTTTCCCAGATTGAATTATTGTAGGATCTAATCCACAACTTGCATTGATTTGCTATAATTTTGATAGTGTGAAAAGTTTTATGGAAAACTAGATACACTAGATGAAAAAAGATATTAAGATGAAAATCTTGATGTAAAACTATCAAAAAGGGATAGAAA
>ERZ827512.2065-NODE-2065-length-17336-cov-6.204271_pt1 | contig 17336 bp, 19 predicted proteins | sample MGYA00519916_ERZ827512 | MGnify/ENA primary metagenome ERZ827512 (study PRJEB31778, sample SAMEA3449335) | human gut metagenome | biome: human gut; feature: human-associated habitat; material: faeces | place: United Kingdom | collected 2010/2012 ... | reverse complement strand
GTTAGAGTGTAAACCACCTCCATTAAAAATTCCAGTTTTATTTTAGAATACAGATTTTTTACTTGCATAGCATATTTTATTTACAATGTTAGTATAGATGTGCTATACTTAAATAGAAGAAAGTAGGAGATGTATAGTAGTTATGAAAAAGAAAATTAGCCACATTATTATTATTATTTATACTGTAGTAGCAGTAATTACCACAATATGTTTATTAGCATACAATGACTATAACACTACAGAATTTAATAATAATACTTTGATAATTGTAAAAAATGATAAAACTGAAACTTATAATAAAGGAGATTTAGTTATTGTGAATAATAAAAGTACTTATAAAGAAAAAATGAAAGTATTTTATTATGTATCTAGAGGAAAAAAATATTATATTCAAACGGGAACAATTAATAGCATTAATAAAGATAGTGTTGTTATTGATGATACAGTTGTTGATAAAAAATTCTTAATTGGTATTAGTAACAATAATATTGTTATCCCTTTTCTTGGAAATCTTTTATCAATTCTTGAATCTAAATGGGGATATTTAGTAATTATTATTTTTCCAATTTTAGCAGCGTTTTTGTACGAAGTATATTCTATCTTAAAAGAATTAAGGTGGTAATTATATGTTAGAAAAAATCAAAACAAAATTATCCAAAATAAAAGAAATATTAATAATTAAAAAAAATGGGAAATGGCAGTTTAAAGCAATCGTTATATATATTATATTGATTATTTTAATAGGGAGTAGTGCTAGTTATGCAAAATATGCCTATTTAGATATTAAAGATTATTATTTATCAACAAAAGGATTTTATTTTAACTGTGATAAATTGTCTAACAAAGGAGCTAATATTGAAATGACTAACTGGTCAGGAGTAGGACAATATGAAGTGACCTTTAATATGAATAGTTTAAGTAATAGCAAAGTAAAAAGTACCAGTGATATTTATTATAATATTAAGTATTCTTGTTCAGATAATGTTGTCTGTAGTATTAAAGATGATAAAGAAAAAAGTATGATACCATCTAGTAGCAACCAAGATAGCTTTAGCGTGGTAATAACAATTCCAACATCAACAACGCTCCATGATAAAGATAGTGTGACTCTTAAGGTAGAGGCAATCTCTACATCACCATATCGAAAAAAGATAACGGGTACCTTTAAATTAATCGTAGGCTATTATGGGCTATCCTATGAAATTAATGATAAAAAGGGAAGTCCTTATTTAGAAACTAAAATAACAAATACTCTTGATTACTACACAGTTAAAGAAGCATTTGGGGAATATAAAGTTAATTCCCAAATAGATATTTCAACTTATTTATCCTTAACTGATGAAGAAAAAAACAAATGTAAATCTGCTCTCATTACATTGACTTTTGATCCAAAAAAAGTACTTTTAGATATGACAGACGAATCCTATTTAAGTGCAATAAACACCACTACTAAAAAAATTGGAAATTATGAATATGTAACAGCAATTACCTTTTCTATTGAAGCTCTATCTAGTAAGCAAGTTAAATTCTATAAAAAAGACACAACCATAAATTATACTTATCCAAATACAGATAATACTTCTATTATTAAAGTAGAATATAGTTAGAAAGAAGGAGATTTTAATGGATATTATAACAAAATATGTAGATTTTTCTTTAAATAACTTAGAAGTCTATACTAAGATGATTATGGGTAAGTATTTTAAGAAAGACACATTTAAACAATATATAGAAGAATATGCAAATATTAGATATTATAATGAAGAAATAGCAAATAAAAGCACTCTTGAAGCAACTCTTAATAATGCTCTAGAGAAGGTTTATCTAAATAATTCAAGTAATGTTTCCAAATTTATTTTAGAATTATTTAAAATGCTTTATTATCTAGATGGTGTAAAAAAATATAAAGGTAAACAAACTCTTCAACAAGAAGCTATAGAACTAAATAAAATAAGGCAGGAAAAATTAGGAATATATGATGATGATTTTGTTTCTAACTTTAAAAAGGTAGTCTTATCCAATTGGCATAGAAAAGAAAAGTACTTAAAAAAAACTTCTTCTAATGATTTTTATATAACCTGCAAGAAAATTAGAAATGTATCTATCTATATTGTATATTTAAATGATAATATCTCTATTCCTAATCTTTATAGCGAATACGCTATTGATAAAGTAAAAACAGAATCAATAGTAGCAGTAAATAAATTATTAGTAGAATATTACTTAGTTAGTAGTTTAATCTTAAAAAATATTATAAAAGGTAACTTTAAGAAGAAATATTTAGTAGAATTCTCTCCTAAATTATTAGAAACTATCTCTAGAAAAAATAAATTTAAAGAAATATTTAATACAGATATTATCAAAGAAAATATAATTCTTTCTGTTAGTCCAGCTGAATTCTTAAGTCATGAAGAAGAGATATGTTCTTTAATTAAAGAAGGATATTCATTTGGACTTATAATTAATAAATATGAAGACTATATAATGATAAAGGGTAGAAATACAGATTACTTTACTAATATCTTTTTTAATGGAGAATTAAAAGAATTAGTAGATAATAATGATTATATAGCAATTTAGGAAGTGATGAAATGCAGACATTCTTAAGATTTTTATATGAGTTTTTAATGCAGTTTTTTTCAGGAATAAAAACAATTTTCTTTGGATTAGTAAATGGAATAAAAGAGATATTTAACATACCTTCATATATTAAAATCATTAACTTTTATAAAGATGATTTTAATGGCCCAGAATGGGTATTTGTTATTCTTGCTATTGTTTTAACCATTGTTTTAGTTTTATCTATTTTTTTAATAATATTCTTCTTAATCAGAAAATATTTAAGATTCAGAAAGACAATAGTAGAACAAGAAGACTTATTAGAAGAAGTAGCGAATTTAAATAATGAAGTATCCAGTTTAATGAAAGAAAAAGAAAGTATTTTGGCAATGAAAGTTTCTCACTTGGGATTAAAACCAGGAGAAGAGAGTACTGAAGAAGATAAAGATAAAGATGCAGCACTAGATGGAGAAGGAATTCGTTTTCCTAAATTACATTCTCTTGATGAAGCTTTTGCTAACTATAAAATAAAAAATTATAATAATAATTTTACGCTACCTGAATTAGTAGAAAATTTTAGAAACTTTTCAGCTTCTCACTTAAAACTTTATTATAAAACAGAGATGATTAGACTATTCATATCAGCCTTAGCTTCTACTAAATTAGTTATCTTACAAGGTATATCTGGAACAGGTAAAACATCTTTGGCATATGCTTGGGGAAAATTCTTAAAACATGACTCTTGCGTAGCATCTGTTCAGCCATCATGGAGAGATAGAACTGAATTATTTGGTTATTTCAATGAATTTACTAAAAAGTTTAATGAAACAGAAGTATTAAAAGAAATGTATTTAGCAGGATATACAGATGATGTTTATACAGTTATTCTGGATGAGATGAATATTTCTAGAGTAGAGTATTATTTTGCGGAAATGTTATCTATACTAGAAATGCCCAATAAAGATGAATGGGTTGTTGAATTAGTAAGTGCTAGTTGGAAGAATGATCCCAAAAATATTGTTGACGGTAAATTAAAAATACCACCTAATATGTGGTATATAGGAACCATTAATAATGATGATTCAACATTTATGGTAACAGATAAAGTATATGATAGAGCAATGCCTCTTGATATTAATGATAAAGGACAAGTATTTGAACCGGAAGATGTTGATGCTCAAGATATTAATTATACTTATCTAGATAAATTATTCCAAGATGCGATTAATAATAATCCAATTAGTCAAGATACCCTAGACAAAATAGAAGTAATGGATGACTATGTTATCAAACACTTCAGAATAGCTTTTGGTAACAGAATAGTAGCTCACATGAAAAAATTCGTTCCTGTTTATGTAGCCTGTGGAGGAGAAGAAGTAGATGGAGTAGATTACTTCTTAGCAAGAAAAGTATTACGAAAATTTGAACAATTAAATGTATCCTATATAAGAGATGAAATCGATGGCTATATTGAATTCTTAGATAAAACATTTGGTAAAGGAAAAATGAAAGAATGTGAAGAATATTTGTTAAGATTAAAAAAATTAACATAATAGAAAGAAGCTGATTAAATGAGCTTAGATATCATAAATTTATATCAAAAAACAGATGAAAAAAAAATAAAAAACTTTCAGCAAAGTGTTCAATCTACCGTAAATGTCAAAAGTGATTATGAAAAAGTTGATAACAACTTAGAATGGATAGAAAGAATGGAAGATACAATATATTATCTAGATAACATTTTAAGAAATCCCAATCGCTTTATTGTAAATGAAGAAGATATTGTAAAAATAGAACTAGCAAGAAGAGTCACGGTAGAAAGTATTAAACACTTATCAAGAAATACAAACTTAATTCAAGATTATGATAAAAAAACAGGAAATGTAAGACCATCAAAAATACTAAATATAAATAAAGAAGAAAGTTTTAATACTTATGAAAATCGTTTTATCTATAGTTTAATTCAAAATATGAAAGGCTTTATTGCTAGGAAAAAACAAGATGGAATAATCCCTGGAGAAGTTAAAGATAGCAAACTAATAGAGTATAATGCTACTACAACTATTGGTAAAGAAAAAGTAAATATGTCAATGCAACTAGATTCAAAACTAGATAATAAGTCATCTAAAAATAGTGAATTAGATATCAAAACTAGAATAGAAAAATTAGAATTGCAAATATCAGATTTAACTAGCAGTGAAGTGTATAAAACTTTATCTAAACTCCATGTTGCACTAGTGACATCTCCTATAAAGAAAACAAATGTAATCCTAAAAAATGTAAATTTTCAATATGCTGAAAAGTTATGGAATTATATGCAAGAAGAAGTAATGAAAAAGCCAGAAATAAAAAAAGAGAAAAAGAACTATCAAGATAAAGGAAATTTAAAACACAACTTTGATGAAACTTTTCTTTTAAATTATTTAATTATGAATAAGTTAAACAATGGAGAATTAAGTATTGAAGAAAAAGAAGAAGTAACATCTAAAATTACTTATAATATGATAGAAGAACTAATGAAATTAAATGAAAATATTAGCGAAGAAGAATTAAAAAGATTAGTTTCTATGCAATATGGAAAAATAAAATATAAACAAGTAGTAAGTAATAGAAAAATTATAGATATTTATACAAGATATATAAAAAAATATTTAAATAAAATAGAAAAAATAGAGATATAGAATAGATGTGGTTGGTGAAGTATGAAAAATACAATAAATAAAATAAAAAGTAATAAATATTTAAGAATTATCTATAAAATATTAAAAGCAATAACAATTTTATTTATAGTTCTAATTGTAAGTATTATTTTTACACAAAGAATATCTAACAATAAAGTAACCGTTGGTGGATATAGCGTCTTTACAATTATAACAGAAAGTATGGTTCCAAAATATCAAGTAGGGGATATGTTACTATCAAAAAAAATACCCACTAGTGAGATAAAAGTAGGTGATGATATTGTTTATATGGGAAAAAGTGGAACATTTGAAGGGAAAATAGTAACTCACCAAGTGGTTAAAATAGCAAAAAAAGGTAATGAATTAGAATTTCATACCAAGGGAATTGCTAATACCATAGAAGATCCAGTTGTCTCAGAAAATCAAATATATGGAGTGGTTGCTAAAAAACTATTAATCTTAAGTTTGCTTAGTAAATTGGTAAATAATATATATGGCTTTTATTTCATTATTTTTGTTCCGTTTGCAGTAATGATATTTCTTGAAGTGATAGATATAATCCACGAAAAAGAAAAGAAAAATTAATGAAAAAAATAAAAGAGAATAAAGTGTTAAAAGCCATTTGTAAAGTAATAAAGAAAAGATTTAAACTTAGCTATTTACTATTTATAGCACTTCTTCTTGTTAGTAATTCCTTTGCTTGGTTTATTTATATGAACAAGATAGATAGTGATATTGATGTCAAAGTCAAAGCTTGGAATGTATCATTTAGATTTGATAATCAGCTTATGAGTGATTATGTTAAATTCGAAATAGATGAAATCTATCCAGGAATGAGGGATAATGAACAAAAAGTTACAGTAACAAATGATGGAGAAGTATCTGCTAAACTTTATTATGAATTAGTTAGTATAAGAATATTTGATAAAACTTATGAAGTTAGTGAGGGGTCAATGACCTCATCAGAACTAGAGGATACAATAAATAAAAATTACCCCTTTAAAATAAAAATATCTTCAGATAAAGATATTATAAGTGGTAAAGGTGGAGTAGCAAGTTTTTTAGTAACTGTAACATGGCCTTACGAAACTGTAGATGATAATGGTAACCTAAAAGATAAAGATGATACCTATTGGGGAAATAAGGCTTATCAATATACTAAAAGCAACCCAGAAACTCCTTGTATTCAATTAAATGTTAAGCTATCAGCAACCCAAATGAATGAATAGTAAATATATTAAAAAATACTTTTATAGACTTAATTTTAATAAGAAAATTTAAACAATTCAATACTAATAGTGTTGGCTCAGGATAAAAAATAGCTGATTAAAATATGACTATCTCCCAAAATAAGAAACCAGGAATATTGAAGATACAAGATATTGCTACTACGATTTTAAAAAATCATTAAAAGATTTACAAAATAAAAATATGATTTTTTTAAATTGCGGAATGTCATTATTTGTATTATTTTAATTTCCTTTACTGATTAAATAAAATATTGTTTGATTTCTTAAAAAAATTTTCTATAAATTTAATATTGCTAGTTTAGCTTTATTAAATGTTTCATGACTACTTACATTTACTTCTTTTTTTATTAAATAGGAAAGTTCTATGTTTCAGAGTATTAAAAAAATCGTATCTTAATAAAAAGGGACACGATTAAATAAAGGATAGTAGAAATCCTTTTGATAATTTATTTTTCTTTATATTCATGAATTTTTCCATGAACGCTTATGTAGTAAATTGGAACCATCTTTCCTGAACATTTTTTCACAATCAAATCTTGGTGGATAACTAGTATCTACACCATTACTATCTGCTGCATCTAACATTTCTACTATTTCAGTAGGAATTTTTTTTTAGTTTTGCATTCCCGACATATAAATTCTATAAATTTTCCATTATAAAAAAATTCATTTTTTTATAATACTTTTTAACTTGTATTTTAAGGCTTTTTTATGTTTGTTTAAAATTTTTTTAACTTTTTTTCTAATTTAGAAGGAAATGATAAAGTTTTAGCGAATGATATAAGTAAAGGAGGTAAAAGATGAATAAAAAAATTGTGGTGATGCTTGCTTAGCTTCTATTATTAAATATTATGGTGGTAATATTCCACTTGCTAAAATTACAGAATTAACAAATACTAATAAAAATGGTACAACTTTTTATGATTTAAAGCAGGCTTCTTTAAAAATAGGACTAGATGTTAAAAGTTTTAAAATTGATGAGAGTGAATTTATAAATAATCTTGATGAAATTAAGATGCCCTCTGTATGTCAGATTATTTGTAATAATTATGAACATTTTGTTGTTTTGTATAAAATTAATAATAAAAGGCTTGTTATTATGGATCCGGCTAAGGGAATTATAAAGATGAAGATTGATGAGTTTTTAGAATTTTTTACAGGATATATAATGATGTTTTCTAATAATAAAAAGTTACCTCGCATTTCACAATCTAGATATTTAGAAAAAATTATTATAGACGTTTTTTGTAAAAATAAAGGCATTGTTATAAATATCATTTGTCTATCAATAATTTTTACGATTGTCTCATGTGCTTTTGCAATGTATAGTGGAATTGTTATAGATAATATACTACCTAGTGGTAGAGATAGTTTATATGCTATTACACTTATATTTGGTATCTTATTATTAATTAAATGTTTAGCAGCATTTTTTAGAAATACTCTTTTTATAATTCTTAATCAAAAACTTGATTGCTCGTTATTTATTAAATCTTTTCAATAGGACAACAGGTGAGGTTATATCTAGAATAAATGACTTGGTATATGTCAAAAATTTACTTAATAAAATAATTCTCACTGTATGTTTGAATATAATCGTTTCGATAGGTTGTGCTATTTGGCTTTTAAAAATAAATAAATATATGTTTTTAATGCTTTTAATAACTATTGTTTTGTATATATTTATTTATAAAGTATTTAGAAAAATATTAAAATATTATACAAATATTTGTCAAGAAGATAATGCTTCTGTTAATTCTTATATGATAGAGGTTGTTAATGGCTTTGAGACAGTTAAAAATCTTAATATGGAAAGTGGAATTATGGATAAAATGGCTTCTTTATATGCTAAATCTTTAAATGATTTATTTAATTTTGATAATTTGAATAATTTAGAGATGTTTATTAAAGATATTGTTACTTACAGTTGTATTATGCTTTCTTCTTTTGTAGGATTTAGTCTAGTTTTTGATAATATATTATCTATTGGAGAAATTATTACTTTTATAGCTTTGACTGATTATTTTATATCTCCAATTAGAAATGTTATTGATTTGAATAAGGAGTACTTTTATGCTGTTAATTCTCTTAGACGAGCGTCAAATTTGTTAGATCAAGACTCTTATTCTTTAGATTGTACTACTAATTTCTCTTTAGGTGGCAAAATTGATATTGTTAATTTATCATATAGCTATAATGATTATCGGAAGGCTATAGGGTGTATTAATCTATCTATTAATCCTGGTGATAAAATTTTACTTCTTGGTTCTTCTGGTAGTGGAAAGTCAACTTTAATAAAATTATTATCTAAGTATTATCAACCTTGTAGAGGTATGATTTATTATGATAATGTTGATGTTAATGATATTTCTTTAGTAAATATTAAAAATTTTGTTACTACAATATCTCAGGAAGAAATAATTTTTACTGATACTATTAGAAATAATATATTAATGGGTAGATGTATAGATTCCAAATTATTTATGGATATTTGTCAAATGACTGGTGTTTATGATTTTGTGTGTGATATGTTTTTAGGGTATGATACTAGATTAGAAGAAAATGGTCAAAATATTTCAGGTGGGCAGAGGCAGAGAATAATTTTAGCAAGAGCGTTACTTAAAAAAAGTAAGATAATTTTAATTGACGAGGGCTTATCGGCTATTGATAGTAGTTTGGAGAAAGTTATTTTAGAGAGGTTATTTAAAAAAATATAGAGATAAAACTATAATTATTGTTTCACATAGATTAGAAAATATGAATTTATATGATAAGGTCTTGAAGTTAAATAACGGAAAAATTTATGATTTAATTTCTAGGTTGGAGGAAAATAAATGTGTTTGATGCGTATATTATATTAACAAGGCAAGTTGGAAGACTTAGTAAATTAATTATTGGATTGTTACTTTTGATGTTTATTTTATTAATTTATTTCTTTACTTCATTAACCTATACTTCTTATTATTCTAGTTATGCATCGATGGTGGCAATTGATAATAAATATTATTTGAAATTAAATGTGGATCCTTCAAAATATGAATTTATTAATAATAATCATGTGATAGAAATTAATAGATAAGCAAGAGAATACAAGATATTTAGAGTTGATTTAGATAATAATAGTTTAGATATATATTTAGAGGTATATTCTTTCTTTGATGAAGATTTTTTGAATAGCTATTTAGTTGATATTAGAATTTTAGGAGAAAAAAGAAAAATTTATGAATATTTAAAAATATAGAAAGGGAATTAAAATGGAAAGAGTAGAAAATATTGAAATGATTGATGTAAAAGGTGGTGCTGTTAGATGGGGAGTCTAGGCAGGTATTGGAGCTTTTGCATCATTTATGATAGGTGTATTTGATGGCTTTGTTCACATGAAAAAATGTAAGAGCTAAAATAAAATGGTTATAAAAATAAAAAGAATAAAGTTAGGAGGAATAAAATGAAAAAAATTACCAAAGAAGAAGCTAATTTAGTAAAGGGAGGTGCTATTAGTACTTCAGCACTTAATGCTATATCTAGAATGGTATCTACACTATATACTTTGGGGCAAGCATTAGGTTCTTCTATTAAAAGAGCTTGGAATAAAAATTATTGTAGATAAGGTAAAGAAGGAGGTCATAAAATGTGACTTCTTTTCTTTTTGCGTAAATTTTTAGACTAAATACAGGTTTATGTAAATTTATTTAGTTTATTAGACTTATTTCTGATTTTTAATGTAAAAACTGCAATAAGTCTTTTAATTTATATCAATAACAGTTAAATTATTGCATGCTGAAAATACGGAGGTTATTTCCGTTTTTTAAACTTATTTCCGTTTCTGCTGTTTCTTTGCCTTCCTTAGTAATTAGCCAATAAAGCCTAGCTTTATTGGATTAAATATTATCAGTTCATTATATTGTCAATGGTTAAAATGAACTCGCTTTGCTCGCCATTGACAATAATTATAAAATTTTATTAAATAAATCTTCATCAAATACATTTACAAATGCTTGTTTAGGTGTATAAGAATCTAGTGATTTTAAAGGCTTGTTTAAAAGAATTCAGTTAATGTCCTTGATGTCTTTTTTTACATAAGTATCTATGGTTTTACCCTTTGGAAAGTATAGTCTTAATTGTTTATTAATGTTTTCAACATTAGGTTTTTGATTAGATGCATAACTATCACAAAAGAACAATTTGCATCTTTCAACATCAGTTATTTTAGAAAAACAAATTCCTTCTATGTCTGTGAAATTAGGATCCCTATCAGTTAAAATAACAGGTATTAATTCTATAAAAGCATCAGTTCCAATTTTTTCTTCTAATTCATCAAAATATTCGACAACTTTTTGCTGATTAGGATTTTTAATTAAATCTAACAAAATAAATTGCAAATCTGGTAGAACAAATGATAAAATATTATTGTTATCTGTCTTGATTTTTCCAAGAAAATCTAGTTGCCAGACATAGATTCCTGGATGTTTGTGAATATAGGCAAGATAATCAATGTAAGTATGACCTGTTCTGTCAATTTTATTATTTTCAGAATAGTCATACTTTTTATTATGTTTTTTTTTTTACTTGACAGCATAGGGTAAATCAAATTTTTTAGTTGTTAAATATCCATTATTAATATATCTATAAATAGTAGTAACTGATTTATCTATTTCTTCCTTGTTCTCTATAGTTATTTGATATATAGATTTTTTATTATCAGTTCCATCTTTAACAATTTTATCAATTCTTTGAAATTTATCTGGGTCAATATCTATACCTTTTCTTGAATTAATCAAGTTAGTGTCTGCTTTATTTTGTGCTTTTTTTGCATCATACTTGTATTTTGTAAAGCAGCATTGATTATTATATCTCTTGTTACATCCTGTACATACATAAGGCCATCTAGTTACTTTTTTGCAATTTGTTACGTTAAGTCCAATAGTAATACTTTCTCTATTTCTTTTTACTTCTTTAGAAATGCTTGTTGGATCAAAACCTAAAGTTTCAGCAATTTTTTTTAGTTTATAATTATGTGATATTCCATTTGAAATAACTTTTCTTTGTTCAAAAGTTAAATGTTTCCAGTCTTTCATTTTTAATTCCTCCTTTTTGGCAAAGAAACAATTATATTATACTATAAACAAACTTATTGCAGCTTTTTGTTTAAAAACGAAAATCCAAATGAAAATTCACGAAATCATACATAAAGTTAAAAAAGCCTTGAAACTAAAGAAATTTTATGATAATATATTATTGGCTTTTCAAAATATTCACAAATATTGATTTATCTTCCTAGTGCTTTATTTATGTAAAGTGGAAGATAAAGTTGAAATATTTGGAAGCACAACAAAAGGAGGATGAAAAATTATGGCAGTAGTATCAATGAGCTACTTATTAGAAGCAGGAGTTCACTTTGGTCACCAGACTAAAAGATGGAACCCAAAAATGAAAGAGTATATCTACAACTCTCGTGATGACATATATATTATCGATTTACAAAAAACAGTAGAAAAATTAGAAGAAGCTTATGCAGCTTTAACAAAAATAGTATCTGATGGAGGTAAAGTTTTATTTGTAGGTACAAAGAAACAAGCCGCAGAAGTTTGCCGTGAAGAAGCTAAGAGAAGTGGAATGTATTACATGGCAGAAAGATGGTTAGGTGGAACCCTTACTAACTTTGGAACTATCAGAAAAAGAGTTAGAAGATTAGAAGAAATCGAAAAGATGGAAGAAAATGGTACTTTTGAAAAGTTACCAAAAAAAGAAGTAATAGGTTTAAAGAAAGAATATGAAAAATTAAATAAGAACCTTTGTGGAATTAGAGAAATGACTAGATTACCACAAGCTGTTATTATTGTTGATTCAATCAAAGAAGAAAATGCAATCAGAGAAGCAAAAAAACTAGGAATACCTACATTTGGAATTATTGACACAAACTGTGATCCAGATTTAGTAGATTACGCTATCCCAGGAAATGATGATGCCGTTCGTGCTATCAAGGTAGTACTTGGTTCACTTACAAATGCTATAGTAGAAGTTAACGGAGGAACATTAGTAGATTACGTAACAGAAGATCCAACTAAAAAACCTCGTAATTTTGATAAAAAAGAACACAATAACAACAAATATAACAATCAAAAACAAGAAAGAAGAAACTTTAAACCAAATAAAGAAAAGCAAGCTGAAAAGCAAGAAAAAGCAAAAGAAGATATTACAGAAAAGAAATTAGATTTAAATATCTTAACTGTAGCAGAATTAAGAGAATTAGCTAAAAAGAAAGAAATAAAAGGCTATTCAAAAATGAAAAAAGAAGAATTAATTGAAAATTTAAAATAGAAAAGAGGATAAACATGGCTATTAATGCAAAAATGGTAAAAGAATTAAGAGAAACAACTGGTGCAGGTATGCTAGATTGTAAAAAAGCTTTAGAAGCAACAGATGGTAATATTGAAAGTGCTATTGATTGGTTAAGAGAAAAAGGAATTTCTAAGGCAGCAAAGAAACAAACTCGTATAGCAGCAGAAGGCCTTGCTTATTCAAAAATAGATGGTAACAAAGCAGTTATTGTAGAATTAAATTCAGAAACAGACTTTGTTGCTAAAAACGAGGAATTTAAATCTTTAGTAGAAGAAATAGCAAATATAATTATTACTAATGACGTTAAAAACGTTGAAGAAGCACTTGCTTTAAAAGTTTCTGATAAAGATGTTGCAGAGCTTATTGCTGAGAAAAGTGGAACTATTGGTGAAAAATTAACTTTAAGACGTTTTGAAGTTTTAACAAAAAATGATGGCCAAATCTTTGGAACATATTCTCATATGGGTGGAAAAATTGTTACTTTAGTAGTATTAGATGGTAGCGATGAAGAATTAGCAAAAGATATCGCAATGCAAGCAGCAGCAATGAAACCACTTTACTTAACCAGAGATGAAGTTCCTGAAGAAAGAGTTGAAAAAGAAAGAACAATTCTTATGGAACAAGCAGAAAACGAAGGTCTTGATGAAAATAAATTACCAATGATAATAAACGGAAGATTAAACAAATTCTTCGAAGAAGTATGTTTAGTTGATCAAAGCTTTATTAAAGAAAGTAAAGTAAAAGTTGCTAAATATGTAAAAGAAAAAAATAGTAATATTATTAAATTTGTTCGTTATGAAGTTGGAGAGGGAATAGAAAAGAAACAAGAAAACTTTGCAGATGAAGTAATGAAACAAGTTAATGGTTAAAAAAAACGTTTTTTAGTTCAATCTAAGAGCTTTAAAACGCTTTTTTTATATTTTAGAGAATTACTAGTGGTAAATTTAATTGCAAAACCATCTTGCTATTCCAATCAAAATCTGATATCATATTACTAGAAAGTAGATGATATCTTATGAAAAAAAATAAGTCGTTATTAAGCAAATCTCTTATTATCCTAAGTGTATTCTTGCTCATTTTTAGTCCATATAATGTATTAGCTGAAGATATTACAAGTAATAGTACAAACGATAATATAACTGAACAAGAAGAAAATGAAAGTACTGTAGATGAAAGTGCAAATGATAGTGATTATCTATATTCAGATGATGAGGATGAAGCATTAGAAACAAATAATGACGATAGCAGTAATACAACAGATAATAAAATAAATAAAATAGAAGAAAATACTGATAAACTAGAAAAGAAAGTATCATCTGGCCACTCACTTAATATTATCTTAGTGGAATTATTTTGTGGTATAATTGGAGTAGTTATGCTAGTAATAGCAAATAAAACAACAGAATAGAGGTATAAATAAATTTAGAAAGCATATTATTAATCAAACAAGAGGCAATAAAGCCTCTATTTTTATAATATAAAAAATAAAATTTAAGTAAAATTTATAATTAATATATAGTTTAAAAATTAATACAAATAGAATAATGTTTTAAAGGAGGAATTTTATGAAATATTATTTAGCTAACCTAATAAATATATCTTCCTACAAAAAAATGATTTGTACAGATATAGATGGAACATTAACTCTACATGATGGTAATATTGGTGAATTTACTATAGAAACTATAAAAAATTTAACTAAAAATGGCTACTTAGTCGTGTTATGCACTGCCAGATCTAGAGAATCAGCTATCGCTATAAGTAAAAAAGTTGGAGCTAGCCCATATGTCATATGCTCAAACGGTGCAGAGATATATGATTACAAAAATAATAGAGCAATTTATTCTAATACTACTAAATTAAACCTCTATACCAAATTATGGGACTATTGCTGTCAAAATAAAATGTTTATATCACTATCAATTGACAACAAAGAATACGTAAACGAAAAATTTTGGCCAGAACAAATAAAAATAAAAAATCTAAATAAACTATTACAAGAAGATGCTAAAGTAAAACAATGTATGATAGTATCTAACAATTACAAAACAATCTTAAATTTATTTAATAAAAAAGAACAATTTATCCCTCTAAAAAGTGCTTGCCGAAAGATTGAACATGAAAGTTGTGGCTTTTGGTTTAATTTACTAGATAACAATTGTTCTAAAGGAAATGCCATTCTATTCCTAAGAGATCATTTAAATCTTCATGATATAGAAATTATTTCTTTTGGAAATGATTATAATGATATAAGTATGTTCCAAAATTCTACCAAAGCATATGCCGTTGCTAACTGTGACGAAGAAATAATAGAATATGTTGATGATTTAACCCTAGCAAGTCACGAAGAAGGAGTAGCATTATTTCTAAAAGATAGTATCCTATATTCATCAAAAAAGAAAAAAATTTAATGTCAATAAGACAAAATGTGTAAAATAAGATAAATTTTTTGGTAAAACATTCCATATTATGTTATAATTATATTCCCTAACATAATATGGAGGTGTTTTTATGAATATGGAAATAGCAACAATTATATGCAACTTAACATATAGCATCTTAATTTGCATAATATATTTTTCAAAAAAAAGGGTAAAATCTTTAGAAACTAATTTATATGGAAATATAATAATAGTTAACATAATAAATCTTGTATTGGAAATATTATGTTATTTTACTGTTATAAGAATTGATAAACTATTATTTATAACCGAACTAACAAATAGATTATTTTTATTAACTATTTTTTTATGGCAGTTATTATTTACACTATATATATATTCCATATCTTTCAAAAGCAGGCAAGAACTGTCTTTAAATTTTAAAAAGAAAAAAGGAATTATATATATAATATTTTGGATAGTAGTATCAACTCTAATTCTAATATGTCCTCTAACTTACGGCAATAAGGCTGGAATTATCTATTCAAATGGCCCAGGTACAAAATTACTTTATCTAACCTTAATTATTCATTTTATAAGTTGGATAGTTTGTTATCAAAAAAGAATTAATAAAGATAAAAAGAGTAAATATATTCCAGTATTAATTTTTATGATTGTAATCTTACTAGCTATCTTATCAAGGACTATTGAACCAGGCTTCTTAATTATCTCGTCAGCCTTTTCCATTGTAACAATACTTATGTATTTCACTATAGAAAATCCTGATATGAAAATGATTGAAAAATTAAACGTAACCCAAGCTCAATACAATAAAGCAGCCTCTGCTAAGAGTGAGTTCTTATCTAGTATGTCTCATGAAATAAGAACTCCTCTAAATGCTATAGTAGGATTATGTGAAAATATGTCTACTAACAAAGCTATTCCACCTAGCCTAAAAGAAGATATAAATGATATTGTAACTTCATCACATACCTTATTAGAAATAGTAGGCAATATTATTGATATCAATAAAATAGATAATAATGAATTAAAAATTATTAATAAAGAATATAATCTAATTAATGAAATAAACGAAATATTTAAGATAAATAAATTAAAATTAGAAAATAAAGATATAAAGTATATATTAGAATTTGATGAAAGTATTCCTACGACTTTAGTAGGAGATAATATCCATTTAAAACAAATAATTAATAATCTTTTAACTAATTCAATTAAATATACAAAAAAAGGATATATAAAATTAAGTATAAATTGTATTAATAATAAAAATAAATGCACTTTATTTATAAGTGTTACTGATACAGGAATTGGCATAAAAAAAGAAAATATAAATAAATTATTTACAAAATTTGAACGCCTTGATGTTGAAAGAAATACAACAATAGAGGGAACGGGACTAGGACTAGCTATTGTAAAAAGGTTAGTTAATCTTATGCACGGAAAAATAAAAGTAGAGTCTATTTATCAAAAAGGCTCTACATTTACTGTAATAATTCCTCAAACAATTCCTACTAAAGATTTATCATTATCAACAAGCCCTATAAACTATAAAAATAAATCTATTTTAATTGTCGATGATAATAAATTAAATATTAAAGTAGCCAAAAAAGCTTTAGAAAATCTCAATCTAAAACAAATAGATGAATGTTATAATGGCTATGAAGCTCTAGAAAAAGTAAACAATAAAAAATATGATTTAATTTTAATGGATATTATGATGCCAGTAATGAATGGTGTAGTTACCATGCAAACTCTAAAACAAAAGCCAAATTTTAATACCCCAATTATTGCTCTAACTGCCGATGCTGTTGAAGGAGCTTGTGAAAAATATATTCAAGCAGGTTTTAACAGCTACCTAGCAAAACCTTTTACCAAAGATGAATTAAAAGAAAAAATAGATAACTGTCTAAATTCTGAAATTTAATTTTATATAAAAAATCTTAACTTATAAATCACATAGTAGCTAATTATGTCATCTATAATAAAAAATTACATAACCAAAGGTTTAAGTATTCGAAGTAAGATAGTACTCCTTTTTTTTATTTATTAAATCATTATTTGCACAAGTGGCTTTTATGTAGTATAATTTATTTATAATTATG
>ERZ827512.2059-NODE-2059-length-17369-cov-2.873051_pt1 | contig 17369 bp, 15 predicted proteins | sample MGYA00519916_ERZ827512 | MGnify/ENA primary metagenome ERZ827512 (study PRJEB31778, sample SAMEA3449335) | human gut metagenome | biome: human gut; feature: human-associated habitat; material: faeces | place: United Kingdom | collected 2010/2012 ... | reverse complement strand
TAATAAATAACAACGCCTCGGATACCGCTTCTCAAACCTCTTCAAAAAACGTAAGCTATACCGATATTAACGCCTCATTACAGCTTGCAGACACAATAAACGATATACTTAATACGAACGATATATATAAGCTTCTTTCAAACGAAGAGCAAAACAGATATTCATATTCAAACCTTAAGGGACGCTCGACCGTAAAACGCAGAAGCACCGATTCGCTTTTTATAGACGTTACATTTACCGCCTCCACTCCCGAAGAGGCACAGCGCCTTGCCAACAGGTTTTTAAAGCTTGCGCCCGAATACATAGCAGATTATATACCCTCTGCCAATGCGGCGGTTACCACCTCGCCCGATAAGGCTGTTAAAACATACCCGCGCACCTCCTTTTTAACGGCTGCCGCAGCGCTTATAGGCGTTATAATAGCTTTTGCGGTTGTTTATATACTTTCGCTCTTTAATAACTCGATCAACAGCGAGGAAGATATTACGGATAATTACGATATTGCCCTGCTCGGCAATATACCCGATTTTGCAAGCGCAAAATCAAAGGAATACAGCGCATACAAAAAGGGAGGATATCAAAATGCCGGATATTAAAAACGCCGCCGCGGCAGCGCCTGTTAAAAAAGTGCCGTTTGCCGTTTCGGAAGCATATAAAAATATACGAACCAATTTGGTTTCAATACTTGCAAGGCAAGGCAATAAAGTTATCTCCGTATCAAGTCCCAACGCTTCCGAAGGAAAATCAACCACCGCCATAAATACGGCAATTTCGCTTTCACAGCTTAATAAAAAGGTAATTTTAATAGACGCAGACGCGCACCGTCCAAGTCTTCACAACAAATTAAGGCTTGACAACAAAAACGGTCTTATGGACGTAATTAACGGTATTACGGATATTGACGGTACGGTTAAAAAATACAATACATATCTTGATATACTTACCGTAGGCAATATTCCCCAAAACCCGACTGAGGTTTTCGATTCCGTGGGTTTTGACGGTTTTTTAACCGCTGCTAAGGAAAAGTACGATTATGTTATAATTGATACTCCGCCCGTAAATCTGCTTTCGGACGCTTCTGTAATTTCTCAAAAATGCGACGGACTTGTTCTTGTTGTAAGAGCCGGAATTACCACACATTCAATGCTTAAGCGCTCGCTTTCCGCCCTTAAAATGCTTGATATAAACATTATCGGCATTATTCTAAACGGCACGGGCAACACATCAAAGCGTTATTATAAGGATTATTACAAAGCATATAAATAGTAACTGTGTTAAAAGCCGGACAATTTTATAGGGTCCGGCTTTAGTTGTTTGAAGGGAGGAATTAAAAATGCTGCTTGATATACATTCCCATATATTACCCGCTGTGGATGACGGCGCCTTTGACATAAGCGAATCGTTAAGGCTGTTAGAGGCTATGCGGCTTCAGGGAATAACCGATGTTATAGCAACTCCGCATTTTTATCCTCTTGACGATAATTTTAACGAATATAAGGAAAGAATAAGCAACGCCTATAATCTTTTACTTAAAGAAACCGAAAATAAAAATTTGCCGCGTATTTTTGTCGGCAGCGAGGTGCTGTATTACCGATATATCGGCACAAGCGAAACCGTGTATGAACTTTGCCTTAACCGGTCGCAATATCTGTTGCTTGAGCTTACCGATGAGTGTATATGCAAGGAATTTTTTGATGATATTGATAATCTGGTAAACAAACAGCGTATAATACCTATTATAGCCCATCTTGAAAGATACCGTAACGCCAAAAACTATAAAAAGCTGTTAAAATACATTAAAGATAACGGTATTTTGGCGCAGATCAATGCTTCCTCGCTCTTTTCGCAAAGCAGCCGCAGGGCAACCGAAAGGCTGATTAAGGGCGGTCTCGTTAATTTTATCGCTACCGACGCACATTCTATGAAATCCCGTCCTCCTATGATGAAGCCGGCACTTGAATATATTTCCGAAAATATAGGCGCGGAATATGCAAGCGGCTTTATAAGAAATTCGCAAATACTGCTTGAAAAAATAACCGGAGATAATATATGATATCAGATAAGCTTACCGTAAACAATATAAACGGTCTTGAATTTATAACCTTTCCGCATTTTACCGCCTGCAATAAGGTACGACATATTTTTTCCACAAGACTGGGCGGAGTAAGCCGCGGCAGATATTATTCTATGAATTTAAGCTTTACAAACGGCGACGACCGCGAAAACGTACTCGAAAATTACCGCCGCTTGTGCAATGCCGCGGGTATTGACGTTAATCACCTTGTTTTAAGCAGACAAACCCACACCGACAATATACGCGCAGTAACCTCTGCCGATTGCGGAACGGGAATTTTTAAAGAACCGTTTTGCGACGTTGACGGTCTTATTACAAACGAAAGCGGCGTTGCGCTTGTAACGCAATACGCCGATTGCACTCCCCTAATATTTTGCGACCCCGAAAAGGGAGTTATTGCTTCGTCGCACGCAGGCTGGCGCGGCACCGCTAAACGAATAGGTGAAAAAACGGTTGATAAAATGGTGACAGACTACGGCTGCAAGCGTGAAAACATTATTGCCGCAATAGGTCCCTGCATAGGCAAATGCTGCTACGAGGTTGACGACCCGGTAGCCGACGCACTGAAAAACATACCCTACCTTGATACCGATAAGGTACTTTTCAAAAAGGACAACAACAAATATATGCTTGACCTTGCCGGCACTAATAAACAAATACTTTTGCACGCCGGAATTAAGGAAAACAACCTTGATATAACCGACCTTTGCACCTGCTGCAACAGCGATGAATTGCACTCGCACCGTGCCACACACGGAGAACGCGGCAATTTGGCAATGATTATTGAGTTAAAATAGCCAAAATACATTTTCAGATTTGTATTGTTTTTGTTTGACAAAACAAATCTGAATTTTTTTGCAAAAAACACTTTACAACTTTATCGTAATGAAGTATAATAACAACATCAAATTTAAAACCTAAAGGGGAAATCAAAAATGAAAAAGTTAATTGCACTGTTAATGAGCGTATGTATGCTCGCCGTATTCGCCGGCTGCGGAAGTAAGGATTCTTCAAAATCAGACAGCGAGTACATAAAGGAAAAAGGTAAGCTTGTTGTAGGTATTACCGATTTTAACCCGATGGATTACGAAGAGACCAAGGGCAGCGGCAAATGGATCGGCTTTGACGCCGATATGGCTAAGAAGTTTGCAAAGAGCCTCGGCGTTGACGTAGAGTTTGTTGAGATCGACTGGGACAACAAAATTATGGAGCTTGACGCTAAAAGCATCGACTGCGTATGGAACGGTATGACGATTTCAAATGAAGTTAAAAAAGGTATGTCGGTTTCAAATGCTTACTGCAAAAACACACAGGTTGTAGTTGTTAAAAAAGAGTTAGCAGATAAGTACCAAACTGTTGAAAGCGTTAAAGATTTAAAGTTTGCAGCCGAGGCAGGCTCCGCCGGCGAAGCCGCCCTTAAAGCCCTTAACTACAATGTAACAGCAGTTACCGCACAGGTAGACGCGCTTATGGAAGTAAACGCCGGCACATCTGACGCCGCGGTTATCGACCTTCTTATGGCGGGCGCAATGGTAGGCGAAGGCACAAGCTATGAAAACCTCGCTTACACGGTAGGCGTTGCAGAGGAAGAGGATTACGGCGTAGGCTTCAGAAAAGGCTCTGACCTTACCGAAAAGCTTAACCAGTTCTTTAAGGACTCCTACAGCGACGGTTCAATGCTTGAAATTGCCAAAACCTACGGCGTTCAGGAATCCGTAATCGAACAGAAATAATTAAGAGTGCATTGCACAGGCAGAGGGCATATCCTCTCTGCCTGCTTTGTGCTGTTTATGAGTAAAGGATTTATATATGTTTCAAACCGTAATTAAAACTCTTTTCGAGGGCTTTGGCACCACACTGCAAATATTTTTCTTCACGCTTTTAGGCGCTTTGCCGCTCGGTCTTATAATCGCATTCGGTTCTATGTCTAAATTTATGCCGCTTAAAGGTCTTGTAAAAACCGTTGTTTGGGTAATTCGCGGTACTCCCCTTATGCTGCAATTGCTTGTTATATATTACGGACCCGGCCTTTTACTGCATAATAATATATGGGGCGGCGGAAACGGCGGCAGAATGACCGCCGTGCTTACGGCATTTATAATTAACTATGCCTGCTATTTTTCGGAAATTTACCGCGGAGGAATAGAAAGCATAGCAAAGGGACAGACCGAAGCAGGTCTCGTGCTCGGTATGACCAAAAGCCAAATATTTTTCAAAGTAATTCTTCTTCAGGTTATAAAGCGCATAGTTCCCCCTATGAGCAATGAAATTATCACACTTGTAAAGGATACGTCGCTTGCGCGCATAATCGCCGTTTACGAGCTTATCTGGAGCGGTCAGACCTTTATTAAGGGCGCGGCGATCATTTGGCCGCTGTTCTTTACGGGCGTTTTCTATCTTGTTTTTTGCGGTATACTTACAATACTTTTCGGGCTTATTGAAAAAAAGCTCGCTTATTTTAATGCGTGAGGTGAGCCTATGTCTGTATTAGAGGTTAAAAACATAAAAAAGAGCTTCGGTAAAACCGAGGTGCTTAAAAGCATAGGCTTTTCGCTTGAAAAGGGCGAGGTGCTTTCTATAATCGGCTCGTCGGGCAGCGGCAAAACAACGCTGCTTCGCTGCATTAACTTTCTCGATTTTGCCGACGGCGGTACAATAACCGTAAACGGGAAAACGGTTTTTAACGGCGATTCGGATAAAAAGCTTACCGACGCCGAAATCAGAGACAACCGCCTGCATTTCGGGCTTGTATTTCAGTCGTTTAACCTGTTTCCGCAGTACAGCGTGCTGAAAAACGTGATGCTTGCCCCTATCCTTTTAAAGCGCGGCAGTACTGAAGAAATACGCAAAAAAGCGGAAGCGCTTATAGCGCGCGTGGGGCTTAGCGAAAAAATGAATAACTACCCGTGCGAGCTTTCGGGCGGTCAGCAGCAGCGTGTTGCGATTGCGCGCGCATTGGCGCTTGAGCCGGATATACTTTGCTTTGACGAGCCCACAAGCGCGCTCGACCCTGAGCTTACGGGCGAGGTTTTAAGGGTTATTAAGGACCTTAAGGCCGCAGGCAGTACAATGATAGTTGTAACCCACGAAATGGAATTTGCAAAAAACGTTTCCGATAAGGTGCTCTTTATGTCCGAAGGCGTAATTGAGGAATACGGCACGCCTGAAGAGGTATTCGGCTCGCCCAAATCGGAAAAAACAAAAAGCTTTTTAAATAAATCGCTTGAAAGCTTTTAGGAGAAAAAATTATGTCGCTTAACAAAGTAAACGAAGAAATGATAAACGATTTGTACGACCTTATACTCTCGCTTAAGGATAATCAGGATTGCCGCGACTTATTTTCGGATATGTGCACCAATAAAGAGGTTGAGCAAATGGCGCAGCGAATAAGAGCCGCACGCCTTTTGCTTGAGGGCAAGACATATAACGAGGTTATTGACGAAACAGATATATCCTCTGCCACACTATCCCGCGTTTCGCGCTGCGTACAGTACGGCAGCGGATATAAGCGGCTTGTTGAGTATAAAAAATAAAAAGCAAAGCAATCACGGTACGACTGTGCTTTGGTTGCTTTTTTCTTGCCTCTTGCAGAAAAAACGGCGCAAACAGGTAAATCCTGTTCGCGCCGTGTGTTAATTTATGCTTACATAAGACTTCTGTAAATTTCGGCAATTTCCTCAACGCTTGTGTCGCGCGGGTTTCCGGGACGGCAGGCGTCCGCATAGGCAGACTCGGCAAGCGCGGGAATATCCTCTTCCTTAACAATTCCCTTTAAGGTTGATGGAATACCCACGTCCTCGGAAAGCTTGCGAACGGCGTCAACAGCCGCTTTGCGGTATTCCTCCTTGGTCATATTATCAACGCCCTCAACTCCCATTGCGCGGGCTATATCCTTATATTTTTCACCGGTATATTCGGCGTTATAAGCCATAACCGCCGGCAAAAGTATTGCGCACGCCTTGCCGTGCGGAGTATCGTAATAAGCCGAAAGAGTATGAGCCATAGAATGGTCTACGCCGAGCCCCACGTTTGAAAAGCCCATACCGGCAACATACTGACCGAGAGCCATACCCTCTCTTCCCTCTTTGCCGTTTTTAACCGCGTCTCTTAAAGAACGCGCGATTATTTCAATCGCTTTAATGAACATATCCGAAAGCTCCCAAGCTCCCTTGGTTATGTAACCCTCAATAGCGTGTGTAAGCGCGTCCATACCGGTAGCCGCGGTAAGCGATGCCGGCATAGTAGACATCATATCAGGATCCACAACAGCTACAACCGGAATATCGTGCGCGTCTACGCATACAAACTTACGTTTTCTTTCAACATCGGTAATAACATAGTTAATGGTAACCTCTGCCGCGGTGCCTGCGGTAGTGGGAACCGCGATAATCGGAACGCATTTATTCTTTGTGGGAGCAACGCCCTCAAGCGAGCGAACGTCCTCAAATTCGGGATTTGCAATTATAATGCCGATTGCCTTTGCGGTATCCATTGAAGAACCGCCGCCGATGGCTACTATACAGTCTGCCTTTGAAGCCTTAAACTCGGCAACGCCGTGCTGAACGTTCTCAATAGTAGGGTTGGGCTTAATATCTGAATAAAGCTTATATTCAATACCTGCGTTATCAAGAATATCGGTAACCTTTTTTGAAACACCGAATTTCACAAGATCCGGATCGGAAGCAACAAAGACCTTTTTAAAGCCCCTGCTTTTAATTTCATCGGGTATGGCGTTTATGGCGCCTGCGCCGTGATAAGATGTTTCGTTAAGCATAAATTTGTTCATAAGGATTCACCTTTCCTTTTTTTCTTTCATTATACATAACAAAAATCATATATTCAATGGCAAATTTATGAATTTTATGTTACTTTTCAATAACAACGGCTGATTTTTAACCATTATTTAATTAAGGACATAGCTATTTGTTAATTTAGGTTTGAAATTTTTTCTATTATACTTAACGATTCTTTATAAACCGTATCAACATTTTTCTTATTTTTAAGCACCGTATCGGATACGCGCCGGCAGGAAATTCCTAACCCTTCGGGCAAATTACCGAAAGTATCGGTTTTTGTAAAGCTGTAAAAATCCCTCCCGAATTTTAAGGACTCGCCTTCAAATATGCCTTCCCCGTCTGAAATTCCGCTTAAATACTTGTAGGATTTTTCGTCTGTAATATACAGCAGTGCATTTTGGTCGCCTGCAATAAGCGATTGCAACTTTGTAAGCATAGTGTTTTTATATTGCACGTTTCCCGAATTATCGGTAAAACTGCAATTTATAACCTGAACGTTAACCGCGCCGTCGCCGTTAATATCCGAAGCATATTTTTCAATATATTCGGCTATTTTATCGGTCTGCTCGTCAAGCGCGGCGGTATAGGTGAAATAAACCACCTCAAGATCGTATTTTGTGCGTGTGGCGCATTGGGTTATAAGCACTGCAAGAATTACGGTCACGGCAACTATCGCCGTAACGTGCCATTTATACTGAAACCAAAAATTATCCCATTTTTCCTTGGGCGTTTTCGGAACTATTGCAACCTCGCTGGGCTTCGGCGGCGCTTTCATTTCGCCGCTTTGCATTTTTTTAAGCTCTAAAAATTCCTCGCGTGCGCGGCGCTGCTCCTCAAGTATTTCATTTTTATTATCAGCCATATCAACTCCACCTCGTTAATAATATAACATTTAAAATTACATTATGCAAGCATACATTAAAGTACGCTGTGTAAACATTTTATAAATATTTTTATAAAAGTTTATTTTCGGCGCAAATTTTTGTTTACACGACAATAAAAAAGTGGTACAATGTTTGTTGTATGGGAACTTTATTGTAATCTCATTAAAATACTTTACAGGAGGAATTTTCAATGGCCAGAAAATTCAAGACCATGGACGGTAATAACGCCGCGGCACATGTTGCCTATGCGTTTACCGAGGTAGCAGGCATCTACCCGATAACACCGTCCAGCCCGATGGCAGACTATGTTGATCAGTGGTCGGCTCAGGGGCTTAAAAACATATTCGGCACTACCGTAAACGTTGCCGAAATGCAATCTGAAGCCGGTGCTGCCGGTACAGTACACGGCTCTTTGGCAGCCGGTGCTTTAACCACCACGTTCACCGCTTCGCAGGGACTTTTACTTATGATCCCGAATATGTACAAAATCGCGGGCGAATTGCTCCCCTGCGTTTTCCACGTATCGGCTCGCTGCGTAGCAAGCCATGCGCTTAACATTTTCGGCGATCATTCGGACGTTTACGCATGTCGTCAGACCGGCTTTGCAATGCTTGCCGAAACCAACCCGCAGGAGGTTATGGACTTAGGCCCCGTTGCTCACTTAGCTTCTATTGAGGGCAGAGTTCCGTTCATCAACTTCTTCGACGGTTTCAGAACCTCGCACGAAATTCAGAAAATTCAGATTTGGGATTATGAGGATCTTAAAGAAATGTGCGATATGGACGCAGTTGAGGCGTTCAGAAAGCGCGCCTTAAATCCTGAGCACCCCGTAATGCGCGGCTCTCACGAAAACGGAGATATTTTCTTCCAGCACCGCGAGGCCTGCAATAAGTATTACGACGCTATCCCCGATATCGTTGAAAAGTATATGAACAAGATCAACGATAAGATCGGCACCGACTATAAGCTCTTTAACTACTACGGTGCACCCGATGCCGAAAAGGTTATTGTGGCTATGGGCTCTATCTGCGACGTTGCGGAAGAGGTTATAGATTACTTAACCGCAAAGGGCGAAAAGGTAGGTCTTGTAAAGGTACGTCTTTACCGTCCTTTCAAAGCGGACAAGCTGGTTGCGGCTATTCCGTCCACCGTTAAGAAAATCGCCGTGCTTGACAGAACCAAAGAGCCCGGCGCTTTGGGCGAGCCGCTTTATCTTGACGTTGTTGCCGCTTTGGCTGAAGAAGGCAGACATATCGACGCTGTTGTAGGCGGCAGATACGGTCTCGGCTCTAAGGACACACCGCCTTCAAGCATTTTTGCAATTTACAAGGAGCTTGATAAGGCAGAGCCTAAGCACAACTTCACCATCGGTATTAACGATGATGTTACCAACCTTTCACTCCCCGAGGAGGAAGCTCCGAACACCGCGGCAGAGGGCACTATTGAATGTAAGTTCTGGGGTCTCGGCGGCGACGGTACCGTTGGTGCTAACAAAGACTCTATTAAGATTATCGGTGACCATACCGATAAATACGTTCAGGCTTACTTCCAGTATGACTCGAAGAAGACCGGCGGTATTACCATTTCTCACCTTCGTTTCGGCGATAAGCCGATTAAGAGCCCCTATTACATAAACAAGGCTGACTTTGTTGCCTGCCACAACCCGTCTTATGTAACAAAGGGCTACAAGATGGTTAATGACGTTAAGCCCGGCGGCGTATTCCTTATTAACTGCCAGTGGAATCTTGACGAGCTTAACCACCATATGCCGGCTGAGGCTAAGCGTTATATCGCTAAAAACAACATTCAGTTTTACACCGTTAACGCTATCGACATTGCGGCTGAAATCGGTCTCGGCAAGCGTACCAATACCGTTTTACAGTCTGCTTTCTTCTCGCTTTCAAAGGTTCTTCCCGAAGCTGAGGCTATCGGCTATATGAAGGAAAAAGCCCAGAAGTTTATGAAGAAGGGCAAAGAGATAGTTGAAATGAACGAAAAGGCTATCGACGCAGGCGCTACCGCTTACGTTAAGATAGACGTTCCGGCTGACTGGGCAAACGCTGTGGATAACACTGCTCCCGTTAAGGAAGAGGGTCCGGCTAAGCTTGTTAAAATGGTTGACGATATAATGAAACCCGTAGGCCTTATGAACGGCGATTCACTGCCTGTTTCTACATTTGTAGACTATGCTGACGGTACGTTTGAGCAGGGCGCTTCCGCTTATGAGAAACGCGGCGTTGCGGTTATGGTTCCTGAGTGGAATCCCGATACCTGCGCTAAGTGCAATAAGTGCGCGTTTGTTTGCCCGCACGCTACAATCCGTCCGTTCGTTCTGACCGATGAAGAAGTGGCTGCTGCACCCGCTACCTTAAAGGTTGCTCCGAAGCCGTTCCTTAAGACGGATTACAAGTACGCTTTAACCGTTTCTCCGCTCGATTGTATGGGCTGCGGAGTTTGTATCGGTGTATGTCCGACCAACTCCCTTAAAATGGTTCCGCAGGAATCCCAGCTCGAAGAGCAGAAGTCTTTCGATTACTGCGTAGCAAAGGTAACCGAGAAGAAGGACGTTGCGACCGACGCAAACGTTATCACCTCTCAGTTCAAAAAGCCGCTGCTTGAATTCTCAGGCTCCTGCGCCGGCTGCGCCGAGACCTCTTATGCACGTCTCATTACTCAGCTCTTCGGCGACAGAATGTATATTTCAAACGCTACCGGCTGCTCGTCCATTTGGGGCGGCCCTGCCGCTACCTCTCCGTACACCACAAACGCCGATGGTCACGGTCCTGCATGGGCTAACTCTCTGTTTGAGGATAACGCAGAGCACGGCTACGGTATGTACCTCGGTCAAAAGGCTATACGCGACCGTCTTATAGGCGAAGTTAAGCAGATGACCGAATCGGATAAGGCAAGCGCAGAGCTTAAAGCCGCTGCGGAAGAGTACCTTGCCACTCTTGATGACGGCGCAAAGAATGCCGACGCTTCAAAGGCGCTTGCCGCTGTTCTTGAAAAGGAAAATGCCGATTGTGCACTCTGCAAGGATGTTCTTAATCATAAGGAATACCTTTCCAAGAAGTCTGTTTGGATATTCGGCGGCGACGGTTGGGCTTATGATATCGGCTTCGGCGGTGTTGACCATGTTTTGGCGCAGGGCAACAACGTAAACATTATGGTATTCGATACCGAGGTTTACTCCAACACCGGCGGTCAGGCTTCCAAGGCTTCCAACATCGGTCAGGTTGCACAGTTCGCGGCTGCCGGCAAGGCAATCGCCAAGAAGAGCCTTGCCGAAATCGCTATGTCCTACGGCTACATTTATGTAGCGCAGATAGCTATGGGCGCCGATATGAACCAGACCCTCAAGGCTCTTAAAGAGGCTGAGGCTTACAACGGTCCGTCGCTCGTTATCGGCTACGCTCCGTGTGAAATGCACTCAATTAAGGGCGGAATGGTTAACTGCCAGAAGGAAATGAAGAAGGCTGTTGACTGCGGATACTGGGATATGTTCCGTTACAACCCCGCGCTTAAGGCAGAGGGCAAGAATCCGTTCACTATCGACAGCAAGCCGGCTACCGCCGACTATAAGGACTTCATTATGGGCGAGGCTCGTTACTCCTCACTCACACGCTCCTTCCCCGATCGTGCAGAGGTTCTGTTCGATAAGGCTGAAAAGACCGCAAAGGCGCGCAGAGCGCACCTTGAAAAGCTCTTAAAGCTTTACGGCGAATAATAATTCACCTTTTTATAATCGGCTTTGCGAAAATTTCGCAAAGCCGATTTTTGTAACCCTTTTTTAACTGTTATTTTAGCTTTGGTAGTGTATAATATATAAGTAAGAATTTTTTATTTATCCGGATGTGTTTACGCTATGGTTTTTTCAAGCCTTACTTTTTTATTTCTTTTTTTGCCGCTTAACCTATTAGTTTATTTTTTTGCTAAGGATATTAAAGCAAAAAATACCGTTATGCTGGTATTTTCGCTTATATTCTATGCGTGGGGCGAACCGGTTTACATACTGTTATTAGTTGGTATGACCCTTGCCGATTGGTATTTGACCCTTAAAATCGCCGTTAATAAGCGCAGACCTAAAAAAGCAAGGCTGCTGCTCGCCTCGGTTATAGGGTTAGATCTTTTATTGCTCGGCATTTTTAAATACGGCACGTTTACACTTGCAAATCTCAATCACCTTTTCGGTTTTCCGAAAACTGTTCCGTCAATTGCGCTTCCTATCGGTATTTCGTTTTACACGTTTCAGCTTATGACATATTGTATAGACGTATACCGCGGAGAGGTAAAGGCGCAGAGAAGCTTTAAAATGCTGCTGCTTTACGTCAGTATGTTTCATCAGTGCATTGCCGGCCCTATCGTTCGTTATAAAGACGTAAACCGCGAGCTTGAAAATCGCAGAGTCACTTACACCGATATAGCGGACGGTATCAACCGTTTTGTAACTGGTCTTGCCAAAAAAGCAATACTTGCAAACACCTGCGCCGCAATAACCGATAAGCTGCTTATTGCCGACGGCGGTGATTTTTCGGCTTTATCGACAAAAAGCGCTCTTTCGCTTTGGGTGGGCGTTATTGCGTTTACTCTGCAAATATATCTCGATTTTTCGGCATATTCCGATATGGCTATCGGTATGGGCAGAATGATAGGTATACATTATCTTGAAAATTTTGATTATCCCTATATGTCGGCTTCCGTAACGGAATTTTGGCGGCGCTGGCATATTTCCTTAGGCTCGTTTTTCAGGGATTATCTTTATATACCGCTCGGCGGCAACCGCAAGGGAGCCGTACGCACCGTATTCAATCTTTTTGTTGTTTGGGCGCTTACAGGTCTTTGGCACGGCGCTTCATGGAATTTTGTGCTGTGGGGCATTTATTTCTTTATATTTATATCGCTTGAAAAGCTGTTTTTGGGGAAATTACTCGGCAAAAACCGTGTGCTTGCCCATTTATATTTACTGATAATTGTATTTTTCGGCTGGATACTTTTTAAATTTGAAAACCTTTCCGACGTATGGTGTGTTCTAAAGGGTATGTTTGGGGCAAACGGTAATAAATTTTCGGATTTTGAAACCCTTACAACAATAAAAAGCTATATAATTATACTTTTGGTATCAGCGCTTGCCTGCACGCCGGCGGCACGCAATATATCGATCAATTTAAAGGCGTTTTCGCTTAAATCCACAGGGGCGCTTACCGCCTTTGCAATACTGCAAATAGCCATTCCTGTGGTTTTGCTGCTTTTCTCGGTTGCGGCGCTTGTGGGAAACAGCTACAACCCATTCCTGTATTTCAGATTTTAGGTGCTAAAAATGAAAATTAACGAACAAAACAACAGTGATAACGAAGCAAAAGAAATACTTTGCAACCAAAGAAAGCTCAGAATACTTAATATCATATACGTAAGGTTTTTTATTGTTTTGCTTTTTGCCTTTTTTGTGCTTTCCCTGATAATTCCGTTAAGACCGAAATACTCTGAAAGCGAAAAGCGCGAGCTTGCTAAGTTTCCTAAATTTACAATATCGGCATTTTTTTCGGGCAAATATTTTTCCGGTTTAAACGAGTGGTATTCCGATACATTTCCCCTGCGCGATACGTTTACAAATTTAAACGCTCGCCTTACCGGGCTTTACGGTAAAACCAAGGTGAAAATTCACGGCACGGTTGAAAAAAGCGACGATATTCCCGAAGCTTCAGGCGCCGCGTCCGGCGAAGACTCGTCCGCCGCCTCTTCTGCCGAAAGCAATTCATCGGAACCGCCGCAATCAAGTGAAACGCCAAGCGCAGATACGCCGTCAAAGCCCTCAGAACAGCCTGCCCAAACCACGCAAACCTTAGGCGCTCTTCTAATAAAAGGCGACACGGCATACGAATATTATAACTTTGTGCGCAGTACGGCAGACAGCTATACCGCAGCAATAAACCGCGCGGCGCAGCTGCTTTCCGGTAAAGCCGCCGTTTATGATATGATAGTACCGACAAGTATGGGCATAACGGCTCCCGAAGATGTAGTTAAAGGCATAAATACCTCAGACCAGAATAAAGCTATTAACTATATGTATTCGGGTATGAGCGGCGTTAAAACCGTCCCGATTTTTGATACAATGAAGGCTCATAAAAACGATTATATATATTTCCGCACCGACCACCACTGGACAGCCCTCGGCGCGTATTACGCCTACTGCGATTTTATAAAGCTTACAGGCGCCACACCAAGCCCGCTTGACAACTTTACCCTAAGGGAGTTTCCGGGATATTTGGGTTCGTTTTACTCTTCAAGCGGCAAGCTGCCCTCATTAGCGGCAAACCCCGATACGGTTTATGCCTATCAGCCGCGCGAAACCAACACCTTAGAGGTCCATTACGAAAACGGAACGGTCCGCACGGCGGATATTATATCGGATATGTCTGCTTCTCCGCAAAAATATCTTACCTTTATCAAGGGCGACAGACCCTTTGAAATAATAACAAACCCCGAAAAAAGCGACGGTTCGGCTTGCATAATTGTTAAAGAATCCTTCGGCAACGCGTTCGTGCCGTTTCTTGTTTCGCACTATCAAAACGTTTATATTGTAGATTACAGATATTTTTCAAAAATAGACGCGCGCGGGCTTTTACAGCTCTGTACCGATACGGGCGCCCGCAACGTGCTGTTTTTAAACAACATTTCCGCAACAAGAAACAAAAGCCTTGTAGCGGCGATCGACTCATTTATAAGATAAAGCATAATAAAAACATTTTAATGTCATATAAAGACATTGTAATGGTATGAAAAATATGGTATAATATATTTTGAAATTCTGATTTTCGGAGGTAAGTTATGAATAAAGATATTACACTTGTGGTAATGGCGGCAGGTATGGGCAGCCGTTTCGGCGGTCTTAAGCAAATAGCACCCATAGGCAAAAACGGTGAAATATTGCTTGATTACTCGGTTTACGACGCAGTTAAGGCAGGCTTTAACAAGGTTGTTTTTGTTATAAAGCACGCTATTGAGGACGATTTTAAGGCGGTTACCGCAAAGCATATTGAAAAAATGGTGAAAACCGAATATGTTTTTCAGGAAACGGACAGGCTGCCCGAAGGCTTCACCTGCCCTGCCGACCGTGAAAAACCGTGGGGTACAGCGCATGCCGTACTTTGCTGCAAGGATGTTGTTAAAGAGCCGTTTGCCGTTATAAACGCAGACGATTATTACGGCAAGACCGCATTTTTACATATGGCGGATTTTCTTCGTAACAATAGCAGCGATTACTGCATGGTAGGCTTCCGCCTTGCAAACACACTTACCGAAAACGGTTCTGTTTCGCGCGGAGTTTGCGAAATAGAAAACGGCGAGCTGAAATCCGTTACCGAGCGCACCAAAATTGTAGACTGCAAATACACCGAAGACGACGGCAAAAGCTGGACTCCCTTAGCTCCTGATACGGTGGTTTCAATGAATCTTTGGGGCTTTATGCCCGATTTATTCGGTTATGCCGAAAACGGTTTCAAGGAGTTTTTAAAGGAAAAAATAAATGTTCCCAAATCCGAATACTTTTTGCCGAGCGTTGTAACAAAGCTTATAGAAACCGGTGAAAAGCGCGTAAAGGTTCTTATTGCCGAGGATAAGTGGTACGGCGTTACATATAAAGAGGATAAGGATATGGTTTCGGCGGCGCTTAACAAAATGGCAGACGAAGGTCTCTACGAAGGGATTTAATGCATTATGAAATTTATTACTGTTGATACATATGAAAAAATGAGCCGTCACGCGGCCAATATTATTTCGGCACAGGTAATAATTAAGCCGGAAAGCGTTTTAGGTCTTGCAACCGGTTCTTCACCGCTGGGCACCTATAAGCAGCTTATAGAATGGTACAATAAGGGCGATATTGATTTCAGCTCGGTCACCTCTGTAAACCTTGACGAATATGTTGGTCTTGACGGTAAAAACGAGCAAAGCTACCGCTATTTTATGAATCACAATTTCTTTGATCACATAAATATCAGCATTAACAATACCTTTGTTCCCAACGGCTGCGCGGTTGATTTAGCGGGCGAGGGTCAGCGCTATGACGAGCATATTGCAGAGCTGGGCGGCATTGATTTGCAGCTTTTAGGCATTGGGCTTGACGGTCACATAGGCTTTAACGAGCCTGATAAATACTTCGTTAAAAGCACCCATGTTGTAGACCTGCACGAAAGCACCATAAAGGCTAATTCCCGCTTTTTTGCGAATGAGGATGAGGTGCCGAAAAAGGCCATAACAATGGGTATGGTATCAATTATGCAGGCAAAGAAAATTTTGCTTATAGCCAACGGCAAGGCAAAGCGCGATATACTTGAAAAGGCTTTCTACGGACCTATAACCCCCGAAATTCCGGCTTCAATTTTACAGCTTCACCCTGATATTACGGTAATTTACAGCGAAAATTGAGGCGGTAAAATGATTATTTATAATGCCGAAGTAAACGGCGAATTAAAAACAGTTGTAACCGATGGCGGGAAAATTATATCGGTTGAAGAAAATCGGCAAAGCGGCGATATAAACGCCGAGGGCTGCCGCCTTATACCGGGGCTTATAGACGTACATACCCACGGCTGCATAGGAATGGACACAATGGACGCGAATTTTGAGCCGATGTGCCGCTTTTATGCAGAGCACGGCACAACCTCTTTCCTGCCCACCACTATGACAATGGGGTACGACAGCCTTTTAAAGGTAGTAAACGCCAAAACAGATTTTAAGGGTGCTGATATTTTAGGCTTTCATTTTGAAGGGCCCTATATTTCCGAAAAGCATAAGGGCGCGCAGAATGAAAAATATATAAAAAACCCGTCCGTAACTGAGTTTGCGCAGTTTAAAAACGTTAAGATGATAACGGTAGCCCCCGAAAAACCCGGCAGTATGGAATTTATAAAAGCCGTAACGCCCGATTGCATTGTATCTATAGGTCATACCGACTGTGATTTTGATACCGCAAACGAGGCTATAAAAAACGGTGCCAACTGCCTTACGCACATTTATAACGCAATGCCGCCGTTTCATCACCGCAACCCAGGCCCTATCGGCGCAGGGTTTGTAAATCATATATACGCGCAGATAATATGCGACGGTTTTCATATTTCAAAGCCGGTGGTGCTTGCCACCTACAAAATGTTCGGTCCAGACCGTATGACCCTTATAAGCGACAGTATAAGAAGCGCGGGTCTGCCGGACGGCGAATATGAATCGGGCGGACTTAAAGTGTTTTTAAAGGACGGCGCGGCGCGCCTTGCCGACGGAACGATTGCAGGCAGCAGCGCAACACTGCTTGACTGCGTTAAAACCGCGGTTAAATTCGGAATACCGTTTAACGACGCCGTAAGAATGGCAAGCCGCACGCCCGCCGAAATGTTAGGCGTAAATAAGGGACAAATAAAACCCGGATTTGACGCGGATATGCTTATAGTTGACAGCGATATTAACATTAAAACGGTTATTATAAACGGGGAAGTATTTAAGTAATGCTAAAAACAAACGTAATGCGTATACTGGATAAAGAAAAAATCGCATATGAGCCGTTTTCTTACTCGCCTGAGCTTACAGAGGGCGTTAAAATTGCCGAGGTTTTGGGTGAAAACCCGA
>ERZ827512.2058-NODE-2058-length-17370-cov-2.787410_pt1 | contig 17370 bp, 10 predicted proteins | sample MGYA00519916_ERZ827512 | MGnify/ENA primary metagenome ERZ827512 (study PRJEB31778, sample SAMEA3449335) | human gut metagenome | biome: human gut; feature: human-associated habitat; material: faeces | place: United Kingdom | collected 2010/2012 ... | reverse complement strand
ACGTATGAAATCAAACCGAACGCGATACCGTAAGATATGTTGTATGAGAAAGGTATCATTGCTATTGTGAGAAACGCGGGAACGGAGACGGAAACATCTTTCCAATCAATGTCCTTAACGCTGCCCATCATCAGCACGCCGACATATATCAGAGCCGCGCCGTAAGCGTAGGAGGGAATGAGTTTTGCGATAGGCGCAAAGAACAGAGCGACCGCGAAAGCGCCCGAAGTTACAAGCGAGGTGATACCCGTTTTTCCGCCTGCCGCAACACCAGCGGAGGATTCAACGAACGTCGTAACGGTGGACGTTCCGAGAACGGAACCGGTGCAGGTCGCAAGCGCGTCCGCCATCATCGCATTGTTCATGTTCGGAACTTCAAGTTCGCCCCTGTCGTTTTTAACAAGCAGGTTGCCGCCGCGGCAAGCGCCGTACAGCGTTCCGAGCGTGTCGAACATGTCCACCATACAGAAAGCAAGAGAGGTGGTGATGAAGAGTATCACAAGACCGCCGACGGTGTGCCCGTCCGTGTTAAGGTATGCGGAGAAGTCAAATCCTTCCGTGAATACTTTGCCGAAAGACTCTGTTGCGAATGAAGCGAACGGTTTGAGCGGGTTGAACGAGAAGTTTTCCGCAAAACCGGTGTAGAAACCGTCGACCGTAAAGCCGAGAACGTAATAAAGAGCCGTTCCGCCGAGGATTCCGTAAAGGATAGCGCCCCTGATCTTTTTGTAAGAAAGAACCGCAATGAGCAGCAGCGAGAAAACTGCGACGAGAAGCGGCATAACGGACGCCCAGCTTGCGTCGCCGAGAAGATTGAACGATGCGAGCGTAACGCCTGTTGACGCGCTGGGAATAACTATCTTCGCGTCTTGAAGTCCCAAAAACGCGATAAACAAGCCGATACCCGCGGGAATAGCCGCCTTAACAACGGGCGGGACGGCGTCAAAAATTATCTTTCTCAGTCCCGTGGCGGTCAACAGCACGAACACAAGACCGTCGATGAGAACGAATACAAGCGCGTTTGCGTAAGAGAAACCGAGCGTCAGGCAAACCGTGTATACGAAGAATGCGTTGATTCCCATACCGGGCGCCTGCGCAAGCGGCAGATTGGACAGAAGTCCCATCAGCACCGTTCCGATGATTGCGGAAAGTGCGGTTGTAACATACATGGCATCGAACGATACCACGCCGAGTGTTGCAAACATTCCCGCGTTGACAACAAGAATGTATGCCATTGCAAGAAATGTGGTCAGACCCGCGATAATTTCGGTTTTGGGCGACGAACCCATTTTGGTGTATTGGAATTTTCTGTCCCAAAATGAAACGTTTTTGCCAGTGTCTTTGTCTTTCATAAAACAAATTCCTTTCTCGGTATGAGTTTTTGTTTGCCTGTGAAATAAGGCGTTAAGACGCAAAAAAAGTACAGGCACACCTGCTTTTTGACAAGTGTACCCGAACGATTGATATTACTTTTAAGTTGCGCCGCCTCAAACCGCCGGTTCAAACAGAATGATTATATCATAATAAAAACACTGTGTCAAGCGGTTAAAAACAAATGTCGTATTTGTATATGTTTTTTATCAAATTGCGCAAAGTTCGGAAAAAGTCCGCTGAAACACGGATATATTTACATGAAAAAGGCTATGCGATTATGAAAAACCGCACGGTCGGAGATTATTTATTTTCGTCCTTTTTCGGCACCTCGTGGTAGAGGTTCAGACGGAACATAAGGGCTTCGTCGTCGGGGTTCGGGCAGCGAATGTATGCGCCCTCGACAATACCGCCTTTGAGTATGTTTGCGATGCCCATTATCTGGCAGAATTTTGATTTAAGATTCAGCACGTCGCCCTCGTCCGTTTCGAGGAAAACATCGCCCTTGCAGGCGTCAACGGTCTTCATCAGATCCGCGATGTCAATGTTGTGTACAAGATTAAGTCTGTTCATATTTCCTACCTCCTTTATCTGCTTTCATTATATACTTAAAAATGCAAAAAAGTCAAGCGGTTTGCGGAAAATTTTACATAAAATATGCGTTGATTTTATTCCGGCGGACGGAGTATGCCGACTGTGCCCGAAAAAAGAGCCTTTCACGGAACTGTTTTCGCTCCGCGAAAGGCTGCAATTTTTATACCTGTTTTTTATCGGGCGTATCCTTTGGCTTTTGCGCGAACAGGGTACAGCCCATATTGCGGAAATGCTCTATCTTTTCGCGAACAAGGTCTTCGCTTATTTTGAAATATTCCGCAAGGCATTTTATGCACAAAAACTCCGTTGCGCCGCGATTGACCATACGTTTGTATATGCCTATCTCGTCGTTTTCGAGTTCCTTGCCGCAGTTTTTGCAGGTCGCCATGGTTTACAGTTTTATAAGCTTTACTCTGTAAACCTTGCAGCTCGTTGCGGGCAGGTCGAGGTAGAAGTTGTCTTTAACGGTTATCTTTTCGTTGTCGAGCATGCCGGTGAGTTCAAGACCGTAGCCGCAGTTTGCGGTAAGACCGAGTTCGAAAAGATTGATGTACTTGCGTGCGGAACCCTCGGCAAAGTTGAATACGCCGAGCGCGTATTCGCCGCCGGAAAGGTGTCTGAACAGGAGAAGAACTTCTTCGATCTTTCTGTTCGGCGTGTACGGCGGTCTTGCTTCCTCGTCCTGGTCAAGGGCGATAAGAGCCTTGTTTTTGAGGAGTTCGAGCGTGTGCTCGTCGCAGTTTCTGATGTCGCAGCCTATCATAAGCGGGGACGCCATCATGCACCAAAGAGCGAAGTGCATATCATACTGTTCCTGATTGCAGCCGCCGAAGCCGACGTTGCCCTTGTTGTACATACCGCAGATAAGCATATCCGTGTCGTTATAGCAGCCGGGCGCGGACTGACTGAGCATGGGGATCTGGCTGAACGCGATGTCGCGGAACGAGTTCGGACGGTCAACGATGTCGCCTGTAGATCTGTACATATGCGCGCCTGTGGAACGAATCCACTGCCATACGTTGTCGCTGCCCCAGTTGCAGGCGGAGAAAAGAATCTCTCTGCCGGTGGCTTTGAGTGCCATGCCCATTCTGTAATAAAGCAGAGGTCCGTCGGACGTCTCGGGCTTGTAGCAGAAGTCGTATTTAAGGAAGTCGATGCCGAAATCCGCAAAGGTCTGCGCATCGAGATATTCGTGGTCAAAGCTTGACGGATAACCCGCGCAGGTCAGAGTTCCGGCGCAGGAATACATTCCGAATTTCATGCCTTTGGAGTGAATGTAGTCCGCAAGGTATTTCATACCGTGGGGGAATTTTTTCGGGTCTGCGACAAGTCTGCCGTCTTCGCCTCTTTCGCGAAGCGACCAGCAGTCGTCGATAACGATGTATTCGTATCCTGCGTCGCGCAGTCCCTTTTCAACCATCGCGTCTGCGATGCCCATAATGAGTTCTTCGGAAATGTTTTCTCCGAAAGTGTTCCACGAGTTCCAGCCCATCGGCGGTCTTTGTGCGAGCATAGTGTCCTCTTTTCTCTGCCTTGAAAAATAATAATTTTTTCAGCGTCCCTCCGACATAAGGCAGAGCGTCGGAGAACCTGTTTTTTGACATTTTTCGAGTCGTTTTTAATGCGACCGTTCACTGTATTATATCATACTTTTTCTTATATCGCAAGGCAAAAAATGCGAAAAAAAATAAACGGCGTTTTTACCAAAAAAGCTCACTCAGTTTATGCAATGATTACCAAAAGAAATTCGAATCGGCGGCGAAAAAAATACTTCAAGACACAAAAATCGTCACAAAACGACGTTGTGCGTCTATATTTTACGTTTTTTTCACACATTCCTCTTGCCTTGTCGGTAAAAAAATGTTATACTTACAAGAAGATAATATACAATATATTATATAATCGGATAGTATTGTTCCGGCGGCATTCCTCTTCGGCGGACGGACTTTGCGGAAAAGCAAACACGGCCGAACCCCGAAAGATCCGACCGTGCGGTTTTATTTGCTTACTTTTTGAAGGTCTTGCACTCGGTGTCTTTGCAGTTGCACGCTCCGACGCCCTCGACGTTTATTCTGTCCGATTCGCAAACGCCCTCGACATTGAATATACATCTGTCGGCGGCGCAGTCAATGTGACTGTCCGAGCAGGCGCATGAAGCGCAGGCGGCGTTGGCAAAGCCCTCGGTCTTTTCGCGGAAACTGTCACAACAGGTTTGGCACGCTTTTTTTGCATCGGAACCTCCGACGCGAACGTCCTGCAAACAGCATTTGCTTTCCGCGTTATGCACACAGGTGTGTGCGCTGCAAGAAATCTGCGGCATTGTTTTGTTACCTCTCTTTTTATAAAATGAGACGGGCGGCTCGGTCGTTTTTTTGCAAAACCCTGAAACGGTTTTGACGCAAGTCGCCTCAATCCGTATTTTTGACAGTTATTCCGTTTCGATACGCTTCGGGAGGAGGATATTTTTGGCAAAAAAGAAAAAAATCAAGGCGAACGATACGCGCCTTTCGGCTAAGCGCCATGTTTTTCCCATATTTATGCTTTTCGTCGGTATGCTCTGCCTTATCGGCGGCGTCTGTCTTGTAAATTATTTTATGTCGGGCAAGACGAGTTCCGACTCCGGTATCGGAAAAGTTTATATCAACGAGGTGATGACCTCGAACAAGGGCACGCTGCTTGCGCCCGACGGTTCTTCCGCAGACTGGGTGGAACTGTATAACAACTCCGCAAAAAAAGTCAACGTTTCGGGCTACGCGCTCGTTTTGCAGAAATCGTCCAAATCAAACGATTCGCTTGTTTTTCCCGACGGCACGGAGATAGAAGCGGGCGGGAATTTGCTTGTCTACTGCAACAATTCGTATCTTTCCGAATATATGTGTGCACCGTTCAACCTTTCCAAGGCGGGCGGCGAAACGCTTGTGCTCAAAAACGCGGACGGCTCTTCGCTCGATTCCGTCACCACCGAAAAAATGACGTCCAATTCCGTTATGGAGAGAACGTCTTACGACGCGGGCGCGTGGACTGTAAGCGGCAGACCCACGCCGGGACAGCCGAACACAGACGAGGGCTATGCGGCGCTTGAGGCGTCCCGCAAAAACACGGACGGAACAAAAACGATAGTCATAAACGAAGTTCAATGCAAAAACACCGTCGGAATAACGGACGAAGACGGAGACAGAAACGATTGGATAGAACTGAAAAACATCTCTTCTTCCTCCGTTGACCTGAACTATTATTCGCTCGGTTCGAGCCTTTCCGCACCTTATGAATGGCAGCTTCCCGCCGTCACTCTCGGCGCGGGCGAAACGCTTCTCGTTTACTGCTCGGGCAAGGATATTTCCGAAACAACGGGAGAACTTCACACAAATTTTACGCTGAAAACAAGCAATATCTGCGTCACGGTCTCCGATATACAGGGCAGAATAATTGATTCGGTCGAGATAAAAACGCTGTCCCCCGATGCGTCGTATTCCAGAGACGGCAGCGGCGCTTATGCCGAGACGTTTTCTCCGACTCCCGGTTTTGAAAACGACGAAAACGGCTTTGCGAGCGTCGGCAAATTGCTTGACAAGGGCAAGGACGGGCTTGTGATATACGAAGCGATGTCCAAAAATCCGAAAAACGGAGGATATATTCCGCAGAACGGCGGCAGATACTACGATTGGGTCGAGCTGAAAAACACATCGTCCTCCGAAATCGAACTTTCAGATTACTGCCTTTCGAACGACGCGGCAACGACGGATATGTGGCGGTTGCCAGAGAAAAAACTCGGCGCGGGCGAATCGTTCGTTATTATCTGTTCGGGCAGCGAACGCCTTTCGAACAGCGAATATTATCACGCGAATTTCAAGATAAACGGCGACGAACAGGTATATCTGTTCAAAAACGGCGAACTCTGTGACGGCGTGTGTCTCAAAGGCACGAAGATAGGTCAGAGCCTGACCCGCGCTTCCGACAGAGCGGGCTTTTGGACGAATACCGCACCGTCTCCGAGATATACGGACGGCGACAGCCTTTGTTACGCGGTTGCTTCAGAGCCCGTGATAGAAACGAAATCAGGCGTTTACGATGCGGCTGTAACGGTCACGATATCGGGCGAGGGCGATATTTATTACACGCTTGACGGCTCCGACCCGACCGTTTATTCCAAAAAATATACAGCCCCTTTTGAACTTGCGGAGACGAAGTCCGTTCGCGCAGTCTCGTACTCCGCGGGAAAAATAAGGTCAACGGCGGCGGCTGCGACTTACATCGTGGGTGAGGACAACACGCTGCCCGTTATGACTCTTTGCGTGGACAGGGACGACCTTTACAGCAACGAAAGCGGAATTTATGCGACGGGCTACAACGCTTCGTCCGAATTTCCGTATCTGGGCGCGAACTTCTGGAAACCGTGGGAAAAAGAATGCACGGCGGAGGTTTTTGAGAACGGCGACGGCTTTTCGATAGACTGCGGCATACGCATTTTCGGCGCATATTCGCGCGCGGACGATAAAAAGTCGTTCCAACTCAAATTCAGGGATATGTACGGGCAAAGCGAACTTGTGTATCCCGTTTTTGACGAACTTGACACGGTAAAAAGTTTTAAGGCGCTGGTGCTTCGTGCGGGTTCGCAGGATTATGCTCACGCAATGCTGCGCGACGAGTTTTTCACAAGCCTGCTCAAAAGTCATTCCGAAAACCTTTACGTTCAGGCTTATAAGCCCTGCAACCTCTATGTCAACGGCGAGTATTTCGGCATCTACTATTTCCGCGAAAAGGTCAATTCGGATTACGTTGCCAAACATCTGAACGCCGCCGAGGAGAACACCGACCTGCTTGTGGGCAGCGAGGCTGTGATTTACGGTTCGCGGGAGGAATTTCAGAAACTGCGCGAATTTGTGGAAACGCACGATATGCGCAACGCTGAAAACTACAAATATGCGGAAGAACGGATAGATTTTGTCAGCCTTATAGATTTTACGATAGGCGAATACTATTCGGGCAACCAGGACAACGGCAACGCAAAGTGGTTCCGCAACACCGCAAGCGACGACACGCGCTGGCATTGGATATACTACGACCTCGACTGGGGCTTTTATTACGACACACCGCTTGATTTTTACCTGCGCAAACGCGGGCAGGCGGAATACGGCTTTGCAAAGATAAACGCGCTTATCGGCAACCTGCTTGACAATCCCGACTTCCGAACGCTGTTTTTGGAGCGAATGTCCTACCATATTAAAAATACGTTCAGCGAAGAAGTCGCTCTGGCGCACCTGCAAAGCATAGTGGATAAGATAGAACCCGACATGAAGCGCGAATGCGAACGCTGGGACAAATCGTATGCGGGCTGGGAAAAAGAAGTCGAAAAGGTCAGAACGTATATAAAGGACAGAAAAGCGTTCATGCTGCCCGAGATAAAAGCATGGTTCGGGCTTTCACAGGAAGAATTTGACAAGTATTTCGGATAAAGCGTTTCGCGTTTTTCCGAAACCGAAATATAAGGAGCAGAAAATATGATCTCCGAAAGAATAATCACAACGTCTTATTCCGCGTCGCAGGTGACCCCATGCGGCTGGCAGGCGGCAAACCTGCGCTTGCAGGCGGACGGGCTTTTGGGCAATCTTGACCGCATTTTGCCTGAGGTGAAAGAATCCCGCTGGCTCGGCGGCAACAGCGGCGATTATGACAGTCTTCCGCTTTGGCTTTCGGGCTTTGTGCCCACGGCGTGGCTCATCTCCGACATCGAAATGCAGGAGCGCGCGGGACTTTATATCAAAAAACTGCTTGAAAACAACAAAAACGGGTTCATTCCGAAAGGTAAGAACGAAAAATTCGATATCGCATCTCTTTTTGTTCTGCTGAACGCACTCTGCGACTATGCGGAGGCGAGCGGCAACGGCGAGGTTGACGGATATATACTTGCCGCGCTCAAAGAACTCGATGTTTATACGGACACTCACGTTCTTTCCGAGAAAGCGTCGCTTTGCTGGGCGGACGCGCTCCGTCCGATAGCGAGGGAGACAGAAAAAACGGAAGACCGCTCCCTGCGTCGGCTTGCAAAAAAACTTGCGTGCATGGGCTTTGACTGGCTCGGATTTTTCGATGGCTGGGACTATGCCCACGTCGCCGCTTCCGACCTGCCTGCGTCGTTTTTAACTGACATACACAACAATATTCAGGCGGTCAAGACCGCCGCCGCGCTTGCCGATTTTTACGGCGACGAAAGTTACGTTGACCGCGCGTTTGAGATGATATACACGCTTGAGCGTTTCCACGGCTCGGCGATAGGCATGATAACGGGCGACAGCCGTCTCGGCGGCAAAAGCGCATCGAGAGGACTTGACACGGACGCGCTCTGCGAATATATGTCGGCGCTTGCCGCGCTGCTCAAAACGTCGGGTTCGGTGGACATCGCGGACAGGCTCGAACGCTTGGCGTACAACGCTTATCCCGCCGCGTTTTCCGCGGATATGTGGGCAAAACAGCGCGTGCAGCTCGTCAATCAGATACAGTGCGTCGCGGACGGCGAACACCCGTTTTCGACCGCGGACAAAAGAGCGGGACTGTTCGGGCTCGGAAACGGCAAAAAATGCTCCGTCGCAGCATTCTGCAAAGGCTATGCCGCATTTTGCGGCGTTTGGTTTCTCAAACACGAAAACGGCATATATATTTCTTCGCTTGCGCCCGCAACGCTTGAAACAACGATAGACGGCGCGAACGTAAAAGTTGAGGTCGGCGGCGAATATCCGTTCCGCAACACTTCAAAAATAACCGTTACGGTTTCTTCTCCCGTCACGTTTACGCTGGGCGTCCGCATTCCCGGTTGGACGGAAAATATGAAAATAGGCTCGGGCTCGGAGATGCTTATGCCGCGCAAGAGCGAGTTTTACACGTTCAAAGGCACATGGACGGACTCGACCGTTTTCAGCCTTGACACGAACGACAAATTCAGATTGAACAGACTGCCCGACGACCTTTATATCGTCAGCCGCGGCGCGCTTTACTATGCCGTGCCCGTAGCGGCGGACAAGGCTTATACCGAGGGCAACACTTATCCTTACAGCGAATACGAACTTTCCGCAAGCGGCGGCTGGAACTTTGCCGTGCTTGCCGAGGACAAGGACAGATTTTCGAAATCCGTCACGTTTGAGGATAAGCCGCTGACATCGTTCCCGTTCTCGTCGGCTACGCCCGCAGTCGAAATGTTCTGCTGCGGCAAACGCATACAGTGGGGCATAAAAGACGGCGCGGCTGTCAGAAAACCGCTTGCCGTCGCGGCTTCCGACAAAAAGGAGATGCTCCGTTTTATACCTTACGGCGCAACGGAACTCCGCATGGCGGCTCTGCCCGTCATAACGCAGAACGTCTGATAAGGCTTTCGGCACAGAAAAGGATCAAACGAAAGTTGCCGCAACGCGGCGAACGCAACATATTTTTACTCTGAGGACATCGCATTGGAAAACGAAAACAAGAACCACGACACACAAGATAACAAACCCAAATTTTCATTCCGTCCCGCGGAAACCCCCATAGAAGACTTTCCTCTTGCGGAGGAGGAGGATGAAACGCCGACTTCCGACGGTTACGGCTATTCCGATTTCGAAGCTGACGACGGAGACGACGACTATCCCGAGGAAAAGCTGTCTTTTCGCGAACGCCTCGCAAAAAGAAGAGCGGAGACGGAAGCCTCAAACGCTGCGGAGCAGGCGGCATTTGACGAAGACGATGAATATGAAGAGCACGAGGAGAAAGACCGCGCGCCGCGTTCGTCTTTCCGTGAACGTTTCGCCAAAAGCAGAGCCGCGCAAAAAGCCGCAGAAGAGGAAACAGATGAAGACAAAGAGAACGAAACTTCCTCTCTGTCTCTGCGTGAACGCCTTGCGAAAAGACGTGCCGAGCGCGAAGCGGCGGAAGCCGCGGAGGACGACGAATACGACGACGAGGACGATGAAGAATCACGTCCGACCCGCCGCCGCATAGCCGTGCGGCAGTCCGAAACTGCCGTAAGATCTGCGCAGAGAGAGGAAAAGCACATAGCAAAGCCTGTTGCGGATAAGTCTGCCGCGCCCAAAGCGGAAAAGCCCGTCGCAAAACCTGTTGCGGATAAGCCTGCGCAGAGAGCGGAAAAACCCGTCGAAAGACCCTCGGAGGACAGACCCACGGCAAAGAAAACGGACAGCCCCGTAAAGAATAGGCGAAACCATGCTCCGACCGCAGTTGAAAAAACGGCTCAAAACAGAAAGCCCTCTAATCAAGAAAGCGGTTCGGGAGATAAGAATAAAGCAAAAACGTTCCCTGCGTTTTCGGGCAGCGAACTCAACGCGGGCGGTGCGGACGAAAACGTCAAAAAGCGTTTTGTCCCGATAATCGGCGCGTTTGCCGCGTTTATTGCGGTGTGTGTGATTTTTACGCTGTGCGCATCTGTTCTGACGAGAAAGACCGTTACCGGCAGCCGCGTTTACATCAGCGAAATAATGACTTCGAATTCTTCGAGCGTGCCCGCGCCAGACGGTGAATTTTACGATTGGATAGAACTTTGCAACCCGACCGACGAAGCGGTTGACGTTTCGGGCTTCGGTTTCGGGCTTGATTCCGCCGCTGCGGTGTGGACGATACCGAGCGGAACGGTGATCCCCGCAAAAGGGTACGCGCTTGTGTTCTGCGCGGGCAGAGCGGGAGACTCGGGCAGAGTGGGCGAAGTTTACGCCACGTTCCGTCTTTCCAAAAAGGGCGGCGAGGAACTGACGCTTTTGGCGTCTTCGGGCAAAACGATAGATGCTCTTAAAACCGAGACGTTGGACAGAGGCAAGACGATGTACCGCGTCAAAGAGGGTTCTTCCTTTGAGATCGGCGGCGACCCGACTCCGCTTTTCCCGAACACGGAAGAGGGCAGGGCGAATTACCTTGCGTCGCTTTATGTGGACGGCGACCCGATAAAGATAAGCGAAATAGCTCCGAAAAACCATATCGGGCTTACCGATTCTTTCGGTGAGACGTCCGACTGGATAGAACTTCACAACACGTCGGATACGGAAGTCAATCTGAAAGGCTACAAACTTTCCGACAGTTCGGAAGAGCCTTACGCATGGTCGTTTCCCGATGTGACGGTCGAATCGGGAGGTTACATATATGTTTTCTGCTCGGGCAGAGACGTTGAAAAGGGCGACGAGATACACGCCGATTTTGTGCTGTCTTCAAAGAGCGGAACCGTGGTGCTTGCGCGTCCCGACGGCGGGATAGTTGACCATGTGGAATATTCGGGCGTTGCGACGAATGAGTCCTACGCCGACGACGAAAACGGCAACTTTACCGCAACGCCGTGGCAGACTCCCGGCTTTGCAAATACGGTTGACGGCTATGAAAAATATGCCGAAACGCTGAAAATGCCGAGCGGGCTTATTATCAACGAGGTCATGGTCGGCAACGAGAAATACTGCGCGCATAACGGCGGCAGATATTACGACTGGATAGAACTTTACAACGCTTCCGACGCGGATATAGACCTTTCCGAATATACTCTTTCAAAAGAACTCTCCGATCTCGGCGCGTTCACGCTGCCGCAGCGGACGCTTCGCCCCGGCGAATACGCTCTTGTTATGTGTTCGGGCGACGAAACGCTTTCGACGTCGAGTTATATCCATGCGAATTTCAAGATAGACAACGACGGCGAAGAACTGTTCCTTTCAAAGAATGACACGGTCGTTGACAGCGTATACTTCTCAAATATCAGGGCAGGTTATTCGTTCGGCCGTTCAAGTCTCGGCAACGGCTTCTACAATTTGAGCCAGCCCACGCCCGGCTATGTCAACGGTATGGGTATAAGACAGGTTTCGTCAGCACCCTTTACCGACACGGCGGAGGGCGTTTACAATAATGTAGCGAACGTCAAAGTCGCGTTGTCCGCTTTCGGCGACGCGACGGTTTACTATACGACCGACTGCACCGAGCCGACATATACAAGCACGCAGTACCTCGGCGAACTGACGCTGGACAAGACTACCGTTGTCAAGGCTGTGGCATACGAAAAAGGAAAACTGCCGTCTGCGGTGGTGACGCTGAGTTACATCGTCAACGAAAATCACACGCTGCCCGTTATCAGTCTTTCGGCAGACCCCGACGACCTTTTTGATTATTACACGGGCATTTACGCCGACGGTCCGGGTTACACATACGAGTTTCCGCATAAAGGCGCAAACTTCTGGCAGGACTGGGAGCGCGACGCGCATGTAGCGTTTTTTGCGGACGGGGAAGACGGGTTTTCGCTTGACTGCGGCATAAAAATGTTCGGCAACTACGGCAGAGCATACGACCAGAAGCCGTTTCAGATAAAATTTAAGAAGAAATACGGAACGTCCGAACTGCATTACAAAATGTTTGAGCAGTATTCGGATATGTCGGTTTTTGACGCGCTTGTTTTGCGCTGCGGTTCGCAGGACAGTTACCGTTCACGCTTTCGCGACGAACTGTTTACCTCGCTTGTCACGGACAGTTCCAGCACCGTGCTTTCACAGGCATACCGCGCCTGCGTGCTTTATCTGAACGGACAGTATTGGGGCGTTTACTATATCCGTGAAAAGGTTGACGAGAACTTCCTTGCGCAGCATGAGAATTACGGTCCCGATTCTTTCACCATGCTTTACCGCAACGGTGAAGTCATTATGGGCGATACTGACGAAGGCTATGCGTCGCTGATATATTTTGTCGAGACGCACGACATGACGCTTAAAGAAAATTATGATTACGTCTGCTCTCGGATAGATATTCAGAATTACATAGATTTCAAGATTTTTCAGGCTTACAGCGGCAACTACGACCTGCACAATATCAAGTATTACAAGAGCGATGCCGAGGGCTCGGACGGCAAGTGGCGGTGGATATTCTACGACCAGGATTACGCGTTCCGTGAACTCGGAGATTCCGTTGCGCGCACCGTCGAAAGCGGATATCACTTTATCAGCAACACTCTTATCCGAAATCTGCTGAAAAATCCCGACTGCCGCGCTTTGTATCTTTCGCGTATGTCCGAACTGTTTTCTTCGGCGCTTTCCGCGGATACGGTGCTTGCAAAGATAAACGCCCTTTATGAAGAATCTCTTCCCGAAATGCAGCGCCATTGCGAACGGTGGTCACTTTCGTTCGACAACTGGAAATACGAAGTCGATGTGCTTCGCCGCACCGTAAGCGACAGCGGTTCAATCGAGGGGCTGGGCGGTCTCAGTTACGGCGGCAGCCGCATTGCGCAGGGGCTTGCAAACCTGAAAAGCACGCTGTATCTGACCGATGAAGAATACAACAAGTATTTCGGCGGTCTCAGCATAGGTTAACGGCGCAACGCTTATTGCACTCCCAAACTGATAGGTTTTTTGCAGCCTATGCACAAATTGCTTCACAGATAATGAAAGGGGATATATCATGTCCAAAACAGACAACATTCTCCGATATCTTTCATGGTGGGCGATAGTCGCTTCCGTCGGCTCGCTCGTTATGCTTTCTTTTGTCAGCACAACATTCTTTATTCCGGGCGCGAACTTTGTAGCCACCATGTTTTTACTGCTCGGTATGACAGGCAGTTTTCCTCTGCTGCTCGCTTCCGCGGTTTTGCTGCTGCTGTATTTCTTCGGCGCAAAGGGCGTCAAAATGCGCTCCGCGTGGCTGCCTGCCGTTATCGCCGTGCCTGTGCTTGCGGACTTTGTTATGTTCTTTTACTACCTGTTCAGAGTTATCCTTTTCGGCGTTGATTTTACGTGGCAGACCGTGCCCTCGTTTATTTACGCCGCCGCCGTCGCGGTCTTTCTCGTCCTTTATTATGTCGGACTTGTCAAAGAGCGTAAGGGTAAACAAAAGGATATATAAATATGAAGATAAAGAATCAGGTTGATGATGTTTGACCTGAACAAGGTATATTCTGCCGAAAACGGAACCAACATTTTTTTAAATACATAAAACCCCCGAGCAGACTGAAAATGTCTGCCCGGGGGACTTTTATTTGCCGTTCTCGCCGCGCATTTCTAAAACATAGACATCAAGGGTGCGCGTCGGCTGATGCCGAAAACTCGGGCTGTGTTTCAGCCGTCTGTTTTCTGTTCAAGCCGCATATTTTCGTCGGAGAAGAAGTTGAATTTTCGTGCGATTCGGGTCGCAGTTTATTTTGTATCGCAAATGTCTTCGCCGAAATACCTCAAAATCATTCGCCGAAATACCCCAAAATCCTTCGTCGAAATACCCCAAATGTCTTCGCCGTCTATTGACTTTTTCAAAAAAAAAGGTTATAATACTTTTGAAAGGTGTTGATTTTGAATGTCGAACGGCTATATTAAGCGTACTTGCGACGAAAATCTCAAACTGAAACTTGAAACTTTCGGTGCGGTGCACATTATCGGACCGAAATGGTGCGGAAAAACCACAACGGCAAAACAGTTTGCGAAAAGTTATATAGAAATGCAAGATCCCGATAAAAGGGAAATGTATCTGGAAACGGCAAAGATAAAACCGTCCAATCTTTTGATAGGCGAAAATCCGAGACTTATCGACGAATGGCAGATAGCGCCGAATCTTTGGGATGCCGTCAGAGTTTCCGTAGACAGAAGAAACGAATCGGGACTTTATATTCTTACGGGTTCAAATTCGATAGACAAGACTTCGATAATGCATACCGGAACGGGGCGAATCGACACTCTGAATATGTATCCGATGAGCCTTTTTGAAACAGGCGAATCAAACGGCAGTATTTCTTTGTCTGCGCTGTTTCGCGATGAAAAAGCGTTGGATGACGGCTGCCAAGCGGAACTTTCCATTGACGAACTTATATTCGCCGCTTGCCGCGGCGGTTGGCCGTCCGCACTTTTCAAAAACAGTGATAAATCGAAATTGCTTGTCGCTCAAAGTTATTTTGAGGGACTGTGCAGGGAAGATATTTCAAACATAGACGGAAAAACGCGCGATGAAACGGTGACGACGCTTCTTTTGCGCTCTTATGCAAGAAATATTTCGACAACCGCCGCCAATACCTCGATTTTGCGGGATATAAGGGCGAATACCGATATAGGAGAAACTACGTTTTACGAATATGTCGCGGCGCTGAAAAAACTGTTTGTAATACAAGACATTGAGGCTTGGTGTCCCGCCATAAGGTCAAAAAGTTCCATACAGTCTGGCAATAAACGCGAATTTGTTGACCCGTCGCTTGTGGTTTCGGCTCTCGGTGTGGAACCCGACTATTTTAATCTTGATCTGAAAACGTTCGGATTTATTTTTGAGACGCTCTGCATACGCGATTTGAAAATCTACTCAAATGCGTTGGGTGGGCGCGTTTCGTATTACAGAGACCGCTATGGGCTTGAAGCGGATTGCGTTCTTCATTTGAGGGACGGCAAATATGCGCTTATAGAGTTCAAACTCGGCAGTTCCGAAATAGATGAAGGTGCAAAACATCTTAACGAGATAGAAAAACTTGTTGAAGAGTACAACAAAACGGAAAAACAATGTTTGCTCCGTGCGCCTGATTTGAAGATTGTGATAACTGGCACTCAATACGGATATAAACGTCCCGATGGCGTTTATGTTGTTCCGATAGGTTGTTTGCGCGATTAGGTTAGGCTGTGTCAGACGATATGCTTGAAGATTAAGGCTATCTTATACAAAAAATCCCGCCCCTGCTGTGCAGGGGCGGGATTTGGTTTGTAATATTCTGTTTATTGCTCGTCGCTTTCCTGTACGGTTTCCTCAACGGTCTCAACCGTTTCGGTCTCCGTTTCGGGCGCGGGAGCTTCTTCCGTGGCGGCAGCCGTTTCGGTCGTTACGGTCTCGGTTTCCGCAGCAACGTCGGCAGTAACTGTGTCTGCCGTTTCCGCGTCGCTCTGTGTGTCCACTGCCGCACCGTCAGCCGTTACAAGCACGGGCTGTTTGCTTCTGTTGCAGAAGTAGAGAACCGCAATGGCAACAAGCAGTACCGCCGCGCCGATGGCAAGACCGATATATCCGTTGTCCAGCACGCCGCCGAGAACGTAGCCCACAAGGCACGAACCCGCAACGACCATGGCATACGGGATCTGCGTCGAAACGTGTTCGAGGTGGTTGCAACGCGCACCTGTGGAGGAAAGTATCGTCGTGTCCGAAATGGGCGAGATGTGGTCGCCGCATACAGCACCCGCAAGAACCGCGGAGATAACGAACGCGAGCTGCTCAAAGCCGTGGTCGGTTGAGAAGTCTATCGTGCCGTTAAGAACGGTGAAGATTATCGGGATAAGTATTCCGAACGTACCCCACGAAGTTCCCGTTGCGAACGCAAGACCTACGGAGATAAGGAAGAATATCGCGGGAAGAATGGATATGGGAATGCTGTAAGTTTCAACAACGGTCTTTACAAACTGACCCGCGTTGAGGTAGCCGTTGTTGCAGATTCCGCCGAGCGTCCACGCAAGCGCAAGGATGGCAATGGCGGGAACCATGGCTTTGAAGCCGTCAACTATGCTGTCCGCAAACTGCTTGTAGGTGAGAATGCGGCGGGACATATAAAGAACGAAGATGAAAAGTATGGTTATGATAGAACCGAGAACGAGCGAAAGGGAAGAGTTGCAGTCGCCGAAAGAGGACGTGAGCAGTTCCCATGTCGAAATGTCCGCTTTGCCCACGGTTACAGCCGTGCCTTTTGCTATCGTGGCTTCCGCGTCAGCCGTCAGTTTGACGGAGATCACAGTGCCGTCAACAACGCCGAGCTTCTCTTTTGTCAGACCCGTGTAGCCCTGCGTTTCGTAGTAAGCTATCATCGCGTCGATGTATGCGTCGGTGTCCGCTATCTCGAAATCTGCGGGAAGCGTTACGGTTGCACCGTCTTCGCCCGTTATTTTACCGTCTTCCAGCATATCGGAAGAAAGCGTGCCGAGATCCATTGCGCCTTTCGCGGTAAGACCGTTTGCGAACAGACCCTTGATGTCCGCATAAGTGCTTTCGGACGTGTTTTCGCCCTGTTCGGGAATGCTTACGTATACGGAAATGGGTGCGTCGTCGGAAATCGTGTAAGAAGTTCCCGCTTCCGCCGTGTAAGATTTTGTCTTGTCAAAAATGCCGCCTGTGTAAAGCATTGCCGCAATGCAGGTAACAATGAGCACCGCGATGGGAAGGATAAGGTCGATAACCTTGCCCTTTGTCTTTTTCTCTGCGGTCTCGGTCTCGTCAAGCACTTTGAGCGGGGGATTCTGCGCAATTTCCGCTTTTTTCATCGGCCCGAAATCGAAGTTCAGCGCTATCATCAGAATTATCATCAGAATGGTAAGCAGCGCATAGAAGTTGAACGGAATGGTGTGCAAAAACAGGCTGAAACCGTCAACGTCCGTGCCATCGGGAAGAGAAGAACTTACCGCCGCCGCCCAGCTTGAAATGGGTGCGATTATACATACGGGAGCCGCCGTTGCGTCGATGATG
>ERZ827512.2057-NODE-2057-length-17376-cov-3.525143_pt1 | contig 17376 bp, 14 predicted proteins | sample MGYA00519916_ERZ827512 | MGnify/ENA primary metagenome ERZ827512 (study PRJEB31778, sample SAMEA3449335) | human gut metagenome | biome: human gut; feature: human-associated habitat; material: faeces | place: United Kingdom | collected 2010/2012 ... | reverse complement strand
TCTGCGAGGGCTATGACACGGTCAGCGAATCCTATTACGGACGCTCGTATGCCGACGCGCCGGACATCGACGGCCGGGTCTTCTTCTCGGCGCCGCGCCGCGTGCGGGAGGGCGAGCTGGTCCGCGTGGAGGTTTCCGAGGTGCTCGATTACGATTTGGTCGGCAAATTCATCGGCGAAGGAGAACCGCAATGAAGCTGAATATCGCAAACAAACTGACGCTGGCCAGAATCGTGCTGGTCCCGTTCTTTGCGTTTTTCATCATCTATCCCGTGTTTACATACGAGCATACCACCTGGTCGCGGATCATCGCCGCCGCCATCTTCATCCTTGCCGCCATCACCGATTTTCTGGACGGCAAGATCGCCCGTAAAAAGCAGATCATAACCCACTTCGGCAAGTTTATGGACCCGCTGGCCGACAAATTTATGATTTTCGGCGCCCTCATCGCCATCTGCGCGTCGGATTTCATCATCGCCGACGACCTCACCGTTCCGCACTGGCTGCTGTACAACGTCTTTCTGTGGTCGACGCTGGCGGTCGTGTTCCGCGAGCTGGCCGTCACCTCTATGCGGCTGGTCGTCTCGCGCGAGTCGGGCGTCGTGGTCGCGGCCAATATGCTGGGCAAGATCAAGACCGTCTCGCAGTTCGTCTGCATCATCGTCGTGCTGCTCGAGCCGATCGTGTTCCCGACCGGCGGCTTTCTCTCCCTGTTCTCGATGGTGATTATGGTCGTCTTCACCATATGGTCGGGCGTCCATTATATCCGGCAGTACTGGAACTTCCTCGACCCCTCTGTTTGAACGAATCTATTTGTAAAGGATAAACGTACATGCGGCTTTTTAATACGCTGACAAGACAAAAGGAAGAACTGTCCGTCCGCGACGGCAGGGTGCGGATGTACGCCTGCGGCCCCACGGTCTACAACTATATCCATGTGGGCAACGCCCGGCCCATCATCATGTTTGATGTGTTGCGCCGTTATCTGGAGTTCCGGGGCTATGAGGTCACCTTTGTGCAGAACTTCACCGACGTGGACGATAAGATGATCGCCAAGGCCAAGGCCGAGGGCTGCACCGTGCCCGAAATCGCCGCGCGCTATATCGACGCGTATTTCACCGACGCGCAGGGGCTGGGCGTCCGTCCGGCGACCGTGCATCCGCGCGCGACCGAAAACATCCCCGAGATCATTGAGATCGTGCAGACGCTCATCGACAAGGGGCACGCTTACGAATCCAACGGCAACGTGTACTTTGCGGCAGGCTCTTTTCCGCATTACGGCTGCCTTTCGCATTATAACCTTGACGAGCTGGAGGCCGGCGCCCGCATCGACGTCAACGACGAAAAGCGCCATCCCTTCGATTTCGCGCTCTGGAAGGCGAAGAAGGAGGAGGGGGAGATTAGCTGGCCTTCTCCGTGGGGAGAGGGCAGGCCCGGCTGGCATATCGAATGCTCCGCTATGGTGCGCAAGTATCTCGGCACGGACATCGATATCCACTGCGGCGGGCAGGACCTCACCTTCCCGCACCACGAAAACGAAATTGCCCAGAGCGAGTGCGCCACCGGCGCGCCGCTGGCTCGCTTCTGGCTGCACAATGGCTATATCAACGTGGATAACCGGAAAATGTCCAAATCCGCCGGCGACTGCTTCTGGGTGCGGGATGCGGCCAAAAAATTCGGCTACGGCGCCATCCGCTACTTTTTGCTCGCGTCGCACTATCGGAACCCCGTCAATTTTTCTGAGTCGATTCTCGAGCAGTCCGCCGCCGCGCTTGAACGGCTCCAGAATTGCCGCGAGAACCTTGCCTTCCGCCTTGCCAACGCGGGCGACGCGCCCGAGGCTCCCGCGCTGACGGCGCAGGCGGCGCGCATCCTCGAACGGCGGGACGATCTGATCGCCGAGATGGACGACGATTTCAATACCGCCAACGCCATTGCCGTGCTGTTTGAAATCACGCGCGATATCAATACGCTGCTGCAGAACGAGTCTGTGTCCGCAGCCGTCCTTCAGACGCTGCTCGGCTTTTATGACGAGCTGCTCGGCTTGTTCGGCTTCCTGCCGTCGGAGCAGTCGTCGGACGGCGACGCCGAGATCGAAGCGCTTGTCGCGGAGCGCGCGCAGGCGAAAAAGGAAAAAAACTATAAAAAAGCGGACGAAATCCGCGCGCGTCTGGGAGAAATGGGCGTGACGCTGGAGGATACCCCGCAGGGCACGAAATGGAAGAAAGCGTAAAGCCGCGCTTCCGGCTTGCGGAGGCAGGCCCGCTGACCCTCGCCTATATGGGAGACGCGGTTTTCGAGCTTCTGACGCGCGAGCGGATCGTCCTTGCGGGCGAGAAGCCGCCGGCCGAGCTGAACCGGCTTGCGCGCGGCTATGTCACCGCCGTTGCGCAGAGCGCGGCGGTGGAGCGACTGCTGCCGCTGCTGGACGAGGACGAAACGGCCGTGTATAAGCGCGGCCGCAACGCCAAAAGCGCGCATGCGCCGAAAAGCGCCGGCGCGGTCGAATACCGCAGGGCGACGGGGCTGGAGTGCCTGTTCGGCTATCTCTACCTTGCCGGCCGGATTGAACGCGCACGCGCGCTGTTCGAGGCGGTCTGCGCGCCCGAGCCTGTAATAACCCGCGATGCGGGAAAGGATGGTTGAAAATGAGCGAACTGTCGCCGATGGAACAAGACGTCTACGGCTATATCGAGAGCATGATCGAGAACGAGGGCTACGCGCCCTCCGTCCGCGACATCTGCCGTGCGCTGGGGATTCGTTCCACCTCCACCGCGCACGCCTGTCTCAGCCGCCTCGACCAAAAGGGGTATATCAAAAAGGATCAGGGCAAATCCCGCGCGCTGCGCCTCGGCCGCGCCAAATATTCCGACGGGGAGCGGATGCTCCGCGTGCCGCTGCTCGGCCGCGTGACCGCGGGCACGCCGATTCTGGCGGTTGAAAATTATGACGGCTACGTCGATTTCCCCGTCAGTATGGCCGGCGGCGAGAGCGACCTCTTTGCGCTGCGCGTGATGGGGGAGAGCATGATCGAGGCGGGGATTCTCGACGGCGACATCGTGATCGTCAACGGCGTCCACTACGCCGAAAACGGGGAGATCGTCGTCGCTATGATCGAGGACGAGGCGACTGTGAAAAAATTCTATAAGGAGAATGGCTGCGTCCGGCTTCAGCCCTGCAATGCGTCTATGCAGCCGATTTACGCCAAAAACGTTACTATCCTCGGCAGGGTGATCGCCAATTTCCGTTTTTATCGGTCGTAAAAGAGACGGAAAGTGCAGGTTTTTGCCGTAAGAGCATAAGATTTTGTCCGTAAGCACTTGACAAACGGCTCGCGTTGTGGTATCCTATTTAGGCTGTTAATTCGATCCATTAGCTCAGCTGGTAGAGCACATGACTTTTAATCATGGTGTCCGGAGTTCGATTCTCCGATGGATCACCAAACGGCCAACTGCCGCTTGCTGTTGGCCGTTTTTCGCTTCGTTGACATTCGCGGCGCAAAGGAGTACTGTCGTCTAAAGATTCTATCAAAGCAGGGTAGGTACGATGTTAGAAAAATTTCTCGAACGCACGGAATTTGAATCCTACGAGGACCTGAAGGCGAACTATAAGGTTCGCGTTCCGGCCGGCTTCAATTTTGCCTATGACGTAGTAGACGAATGGGCCGTGCAGGACCCTGCGAAAAACGCGCTGCTCTGGTGTACCGACGACGGCGACCGCCGGATGTACACCTTCCGCGATTTGAGCGAGCTTAGCAATCGCTGCGCCAACTTCTTTCTTCGCGCGGGCATCCGAAAGGGCGACCGCGTGATGATGATGCTCAAGCAGCGTCCCGAGGCGTGGATCTGCATCCTTGCGCTCTGCAAAATCGGCGCGGTTTGTATCCCCGCCACCTATCAGCTTACCGTCAAGGACATTGTCTACCGCTGCAATCTGGCGAAGGTGCGGATGATCCTTTCGGTGGATGAGCCCGAACTGGTCGGCTATATCGCTTCGGCCCGTCCCGAGTGTGAAACGCTCGGCGCCGTCGCCGTCGTGGGCGACCGTGTGCCGGAGGGGATGCTCGACCTGCGCGCGGAAATCGCCGCTTCCTCGCCCGAATTGGAGCGCATTCCCAATGCGCTGACCGACCCGATGCTGATGTACTTTTCTTCGGGTACGACGGGGATGCCCAAAATGATTCTGCACGACTATACATATCCCGTCGGGCATATCATCACCGCCAAGTACTGGCAGCACTGCGAGGACGGCAAGCTGCATCTGACGATGTCGGATTCCGGCTGGGCCAAATTCGCGTGGGGCAAAATCTACGGACAGTGGATCTGCGGCGCGGTCATCGTCGCGTATGACAACGAGAAGTTCAACGCGCACAACACGCTGGAACTGATTCAGGAAATCGGCGTGACCACCTTCTGCGCGCCGCCGACGATCTTCCGCTTCTTGATCAAAGAAGACATCGCCAAGTATGACTTTTCGTCGATCAAGCATTGCTGCATTGCCGGCGAGCCGCTCAACCCCGAGGTGTTCTACCGCTTCAAGGAGCTGACCGGCCTGACGCTGACCGAGGCGTTCGGGCAGTCCGAAACACCGGCCATCATCGGCAACTTTGACGGGTTTCCCATCAAACCCGGTTCGACCGGCAAGCCTTCGCCCGACTACGACGTGGACATCGTGGATGAAAACGGCAATTCGTGCGAGGACGGCGTGGTCGGCTCAATCGTAATCAAAAATCTTTCCAAGCACTATCCCTACGGCCTGTTTAAGGGCTATCAGGAGGACGAAGCGGCTAACCGCAAGGCGTTCCGCAACGATTTTTACGACACCGGCGATACCGCCTGGCGCGATTCGGACGGCTATTACTGGTTTGAGGGCCGTTCGGACGACGTCATCAAATGCTCGGGCTATCGCATCGGCCCGTTCGAGGTGGAAAGCGCGCTTATGACGCATCCCTGCGTGCTGGAATGCGCCGTCACCGCCGCGCCCGACCCGGTCCGCGGTCAGGTCGTGAAGGCGACGATCGTGCTGGCGAAGGGCTTTACGGCGAGCGAGGAGCTGGTCAAGGAGCTGCAAACGCATGTGAAGCACACCACCGCACCGTATAAGTACCCGCGCATCATCGAGTTCGTCAGCGAGCTGCCGAAGACGGTCAGCGGAAAAATCAAACGCTCGACCATCCGCCGCGGCGACCACCAAGCGTAAAAGGCCGAACGACAGGGGAGGGCCGCAGAATGATGTACACCAACAAAGCGCTCGCCTTGAAGGTTTTGTTTGCGGCGCTTCTCCCCGCGGTTTTTATGGCGGTCAACCTGCTGATGCTGGAGGACAGCCTCGCGCAGCTATTCTCGTTTTTGGCCGCCGCGCTGTTGTATTTTATCCCGTTTTACGCCACATATTTCACAATTCGGAAAACGCGGCCGGAATCCTTAAAGGGCTATTTTGTGAAGGATATCCTGTTTCTGCTCTTTCCCGCCGCCGTATCGACCGTCGTCTGTGAGATGGTTTTTTCCGCGTTTTCCGAGCTTTATGAGGCGACCGGCTTCTTTTCGCTGGCGCTGCTGGGCATTTATGTGGGGATGATGCTGTTCGGCTGGCTGTTGTACCGCATTGCCTTTTCTGCTGCCAAAAAAAGCGAATAATTCTTATATGACCGCCCTTAGCTCAGCGGATAGAGTACCGGATTCCGATTCCGAGGGTCGGGGGTTCAAGTCCCTCAGGGCGGGCCATGTGCAAGCCCTTGTGTAACAGCAAGGGCTTGCTTTTTTGCGCTATGAGGCTTTATCAACAGAAAGAAGGGACAAAAAAGGGATGGCTGCTCCTACGCCTATGCCGAAGCACCGGCAAAGAAACGCTTCCGCAGCGCGGAAAACCGAAAAAATCAGATACGGTCTTGTGTGTTTGCTGATAGGAATTATTCTCGTCCTTTCTATCTGCACGACCGCCGGCTGTGCCGGACAGCCCGCCGCTGCGCCCTCTTACGGCGACGCAGCGGATGCTTCTTCCGGGGCTTCTCAGGGCAACGAACCGCCACCCGGCGTCAGGGTGGTGGACTTCGGAAAGGATTTGGAACGGTGGGACGAAGCGAAACGGGAGATTCTGGAAGCCGTCCGCAATATGGAGCCGTCTGTCTATGTGAAAAATAAGGTGCGGTTCGACTGGTCGGATTTGGATGTCGGCTGCTTCTGGGTTTCCGGCATCGTGGATGGCATCGGCTCTGTTCAGCCCGACGCGGGACAGGACTATATGTGGGGCGGTCTGGTATATTTTGAATATAACTGCGAAATGTCCGAGCTTGCGGATATGCAGCAGAAAATCGACCGTGCCGCCGCGTCGATACTGGCGAAAATTCCGGCAAACGCCGATGAATGGGAAACGGCTAAAATCGTTCACGATGAAATCGTCCGAATGGCGGCCTATGACCACTCGCTGCAGGGAACGCATATTCGGGATATTTACGGCGTTCTGGAGGAAGGCTCCGCTGTGTGCGTGGGCTATGCGTATGCGTTCGATTATATACTCGAGCAGGCGCCCAACGCTCCCGCGTGCATAACGAGAGAAAGCGCGGACCGCGCCCACGCTTGGAACGAAGTCCTGTTTACAAACGGAGACGGCAAAAGCTATCTTTATATCGATCCCACATGGGATGACCCGGACATCACCGACGCCAACGGAAACCCCTATGTTTTTTACGACTATTTCTGCGTTTCGCCCGATGAGCTGGAGGGCGTGGATGACAGCCATACGGTCGGCAGCTCCAGCGAAGGGGAAGACCCCGCGCCGTTCTATTACCATATGCGGCAGGGATGCTTTATGACGGCCTATGACGAACGCGAAGCCGTCCGTATTTTCAACCGGCAGTACCGCTCGGGCGGAAATATGCTCACCATCCGGTTTCAGAACCCCGAGGACTACGAACGTGCGCAGCAGTGGACGGAGGCCGACTGTGCGGCATTGAACCGGCTTCTTGGAGATGCGGGGTATAACGGCGCCTACTATTATTGGTGGAACGACCATCTGCGGATTTTGAATATCGGCCTGTATCCGCCTGCGGCGTAGGGACAGCCCCGCTTTTGCATCCGGAGTATATGTATCCCTTCAAGGCGCGTGCCGGTTGCAGGAAGACAGCCGTTCCAAGCCCCCGGATGTGAGGCATTACGATTCGGCACATATGAAAAAGCAGGCAGCGGCTGAAGCCGCTGCCTGCTTTGGGCTATTGATGGATGCTGACGATGCGGTCGTGCTCACGCAGACGCGTGTCGCCGTTGGGAACGAAGGCTTTGCCGTTCCGCTTGACGAGAACGATGATCATATCCGGCAGGCTGATGTCCGCCAACCGCTGCCCGAGCCATTCGTGACCGCTGTCGATCTCCTGCTCGGCCAGCTCGACCAAATCGCTCGGCTGGCTTTCGGTGGCGCTGAGAATCAGCGTGTCGTTTTCGAGCATCGTGGTGTTGCCTTTGGGAATCACGCGCTCCTCGCCGCGCAGAATGAGTACGATGCGCGTCTTGGGCGGCAGCGTGATGTCGCGGATTCGGCAGCCGATCCAAGCGTGGTTGGCGTCCAGCTCAAGCGGGATGAAACGAATGTGCGTCTCGCTGCTGTAATCGGTGAAGGTTTTCATAACGTTTTCGTTTTCGTCGATCATATGCAGCTTTTTGGAGACCAGCGGCAGCAGCGAGCCTTGGAGCGCAATGGAAAGCAGCACCACGCAGAAAACCATATGGAACAGGTCGTTCTGCGTCTGCGCTTCGCTGACCGTCGCCATAATGGCGAATACGATGGAGGTCGCGCCGCGGAAGCCCGCGAAGGCGACGACCGCGATCGCGTTGCGCTTCGTGCGGAAGGGAAGCAGCAGCGCCGAAACGGCCAGCGGCCGCGCGATAAAGGTAAGGAACAGGAACAGCAGCACCGCCGGCAGAATGATGGCGGGCATCTGGGACGGGAAGGAAAGCAGGCCCAGCAGGAAGAAGATGGACATCTGCGCGATGCCGGTCATCCCGTCGAAGTAATTGACGAGAGATTTTTTGTTGTTGATGGACGAGTTGCCCAGAACGATGCCGAGTATGTAGGCGCTCAAATACCCGTTGCCGCCGAAATAGGCGGGTACCGCGTAAGCCAGCAGCGCGAGCGCCGTGACGTAAATCGCCTCAAAGCCCTCCGAGCCGGCTTTCAGACGTTTGCAGGCGAACAGCCCGATTAGGGAAAACAGCACGCCGCCCAGCACGCCGAACACGACCTGCGCGAAAATCATATAAGCGATCTCGCCCGCGCTGCCGCCGCCCTGCATAACGGAAAGCAGAATTACGGTCAGCATATACGCCCACGGGTCGTTGCTTCCGCTTTCCAGCTCGAGCATCGACGCGGTCGCGTATTTTAAGCCCAGCTTTTTGGAGCGCAGCACCGAGAATACGCTTGCCGCGTCCGTTGAGCCGAGCACGGCGCCGATTAGCATGCTCTCCAACCACTCGAAGCCGAGCGCAAAGTGGCAGAACAGGCCCGAAAGCAGGGTCGTCAGCAGCACGCCCACCGACGACAGGAGCGCCGATTGCGCCGCGACCCGCCGTCCCTCGCGCCAGTTTGTGCCAAAGCCGCCGTAGAAAATAATGAATATCAGTGCGATGGAGCAAAATTGCTCTGCAAACTGAAAATCCTCAAATTCGATTTTGAACAGCCCGTCGGAGCCGAACAGCATGCCCAGCAGAATAAAAGCCAGCAGCATCGGGATGCCGAGACGCGCGGAAATCTTATCGAACAGTACGCAGAGCATCGCAATGAACGCGACGGCAATGATGGCCAGCTCCAAATTTGCTTCCCCTTTCTGATTCTTTACCTATATATTATATTATCATTTTTTGGGTTTGGATGCAAGATAAAAAAGAAAAGTATGCAAAAATTTTAATAATCTGCAAAAAAGGCCGGGAACAACTCCCGGCCTTTCTCGGTTGTCCGACCATGCAGGGCGGACGCTTATTCGGTTTTGATTGCGATCATCGAATCGCGGAAGCCGATGACCTTTTTGGAATAGGCTGACTGATAGATGCCGCGGTTGAAATACCTCTGCGCGCCGGCTTCGCCGCTGTTGTAGCACATCAGCGCCATATGCTCGTTGCCGCCCACATAGTCCAGCTTGTAGCGCAAATAGTAGCAGATGGCTTCGATGTTCTGCTTGGGGTCGTACAAATCGGTGATGCCGATGCTCTTGAGTTCCTTGAGCTGCGCGACGTAAATCGCGCCCAGCCCGACAAAGGTGCCGTTGCCGCGGTCGTCCTCGTCCCAGCCCGATTCGACGCCCATCACCGCCATCACAAGCTCGTACTGCACGCCGTATTTCTGCGCCATACGGAAGGTGTGAAGCTGCAATTCTTCGGACAGGTCGATGGTGTGCCGCTGTCCGTTGTAATTGCAGTAGGTGTAGTAATAAAAGCCGTTGTTCAGGCTCATCAGCGTCGAGTAGCTGAGCTGCTCGTTGGCGGATTCGGACGCATTCGGCGCGGCTGAAACGTCCGACGCGTCCGGCGCGTCGGCGGTCGGCAGCGCGGTCTCGCCCTCGGTCTCGCTGCCGGCGTCCAGTTCGGGAAGCTCCGGCGCTTCGTTCAGCAGCGTCAGGACCGCAGAGCTTTGCTGCGCGCCGCTTTCGTCCTCGGAAAGCGGCAGGGATTTTGTTATGACGGAAACATTAGTAAGCATTACGAATATCAAAGTCAGGCAAACTATATTCGGCAATACCCGCAACCATCGTTTTTTTGAGTTACCCATACAATTCCTCATTTCTTTGGAATGAACGATACATCATAGAACGAAGATATATCGGTGCCCCGGCCGACAAATCGGCCGTTGCCGCGCTGTGCAGATGCCATGCGACTATGCAAAAACACAGGCAGTTTAAGCAGTATAAACCATGATTATGGCTTATAATGGCAAAATATGTATGCAAAGTGTAAACATTGGCGCGTCAATATAGAGCTTTTACATAGCGAAACGCCAGTTTTCCGAAAAATCCGAGCGAGGCGTCGATCCGTGCGGCGTTCGTAAGGGCGTAATCGACCACATGCGCCGCCTCTTCTGCGGTGAGCGCGCTGCGGCTGAACGCGGCCTTCTGAACGAGTGCGTACACGGCCGCGTCGACCGTCAGTCCGTACACGGCCAGCGCGCAGATGTACTGCCAGGCGCAGATGGCGGCGCGGTCGGTGTCGGGCTGGCTGAACGCTTTTCTGCGGCGGCGGGCCGCCAGAGCGCGGCGCAGCCGGAAGAAGAGCAGGAGTGCTGCGAGCGCGCCGACACCCGTCAGCACGAGCTTCCAAGCGCCGGTTCCCTCCGAGGAAGGCTGCGGAACGACGGCCTCCGCTTCCGAACCGCCGCTTTCGCCGGACGTCTGTGCGGATGCGGCGGACGAAGCGTTCGACGCAGCTGTACTCGTATCGCTTTCGGCTGAACTCGAAGAGGAGGCGGCGGACGAAGCGCCGCTTTCGGCGCCGGCGCTCGTCTGCGCGCTTTCGGTCTGGGAAACGTCGCCGAAGCCCGCGCCGCGGTATTCGGCCGGCGTGACATCCACCGGAATCCACCCGAGGCCGTCGATCCAGATTTCCGTCCACGCGTGGGCGGCGTAATCGGGTACGAGGGTGGTCGTCTTTTCGACGACTGCGGAATACCCGCTGACGAATCGCGCCGGATAGCCCAGACTTCGGTAGAGCAGCGTTGCGGTCGTGGCGAAGTGCACGCAGCGTCCCTCGCCCGATTCGGTCAGAAAATAGCGGACGAAGTCCACGTCCTGCGGATACGCGCCGACGTTCGCGTTGTAGGCGGCGCATTCACGGACCAGTTCCGCAAGCGCTTCAATCCGCGCGCTTTCTGAGGGCAGCGCGTCGAGCGCGGCGATGCCGTCCGCAAAGTAATCCAGCAGCAGCGCGGCGACGCCGCCGTCTACGCTGCGGTAGCGGTCAAGCGCTTCGTCGTCATATGGCGACATACTGGCTATGATGTGCGGAGGATTGTCGATATAGCCCGCGCCCGGCGTGTAGAAGGTGTAGAGTGCGCTCCGGCTGGTCATGGCGTAGAGCGCCGAGTCGCCGCTGAAGGTGGGGTCGGACGCTTCGACGCCGGCGTAGAAATACGGGGTGTAGACAATGCTTTTTCGGTCGGCCGCATACATCGGGCGCACGGTCATCGTGTGCAGGACGCTGTCCGGCAGGTAGCGAAGCGCCGAGCCGGTGTAGGTCTGAATCGTATTCGGCGGGAAATTGGACTGCACATCGTCCGCCGGCTCCCACGCGCTGCCCGTGTAATCGATCAGCGAATAGCCGCGGAGCAGCAGCGGGCCGGTGAAATCCTCCGTCGTCAGGCTGAGGACGTTCCGACCGGTGAAGCGCGGCGAATCCACGCCGGTGAGCGGAAGCGGCTGCTGCATCGGCGCGGCGGTGTGGGGGCCGGATACTTCCGGCCCCGAGGACTCGCTTCCCGGGTCCATCGAAATTTCCGGGTCATAGCGCAGCGTGACGAGCTGCTCAAAGAAGCTAAAAAGGCGGTCGCCGAACGGGGAGCGGACGTAATTCTCGGACGGAAACAGTACCGACACCAGCAGAACGAAGCCCGCCGCCAGCGGCAGCAGGACAAGGGTGGCGAGCGCCTGCCGCTGGCTCTGACTGCGGCGGAGATAGCCCGTGCATACGCAGACGACGCAGAAGATCGCAAACAGCAAAACCGGCGCCGTTTCGGGCGCGGCGTCGATGAGTACCACGCAAAGGCCCATCAGCGGCACGGCGATGAGCAGACAGAGCAGAAAAGAGCGCAGTCTGACCCAGAACAGCCCGAACACGCAGGCCAGCAGCGCGGGCAGGAAGCAGAAAAACTCGTCGAGCCGGTGCAGCAGCACGATGCGGCTGGAGGTGCCCGCGTCGACATAGAGGTTCAGATTCGTGTTCTCGCGAACGGTGTCCGTCAATACGGAGAGGAAGGCCAGCACAGCGTTGTACAAACGCTCGCGATACAGGAAAAGGCAGAGCGCGAACAGCAGCAGCACGGCGATGCAGACCGGCCTGCCATGCGCGCGGATGTGGAACAGGAACGAAAAGAGCGCCGAAAACAGCAGGCAGTACAAGAAGCATTGGGTCTCGTCCGCTGGTACAGTATATGCGCTCATCAAAGAGAATGTGACACCCGTCACGCCGAGCAGCAAAAGCAGCGTATCGGCAAACGAGCGGCCGAGATATTGCAGAAATTTCATTCCGGCGTCACCTGCTCTCCGTCCGGCGTAAGAAAATACGCCCAGTCCGCGCCGCGGTACAGCGCTTGTCCGCCGCTGTCGCGGATCGATTTGCCGTTTTCGGGAAAGCCCTGCGCGAACGCGGCGGCCATAAACGACTCGAGCGCCTCGGGCGAGTCGATGTACACACCCCGCAGCGCGCCCTCGGGGTCGCAGAAATAGATGTAAAAGGCCATCATCCGCCTGAGCAGCTCGCCGCCGATGTAGGCCAGCTTGCCGAAGGCCGTTTCCAGCGCCTCCCGGCTGCCGAACAGGTCCATCAGCAGCCGCAGCTCGCCGCGGTCGGCGATGAGCGGCTCGCGGATGAGCAGCTCGTCGAGCTTGGCGCTCAGCTTCCAATGTACGGCGTTGAGCGGGTCGCCCGCGCGGTATTCGCGGATGTCATGCTCCTCCGCGAAGCCGCCGCCCGGCTTGGGGCGCAGCCGTTTGCCCGCCGTTTCGCCGTCGGGCAGTTTGGGGAAGGGGACCGGGCGCACAGGCTGCGGCAGCAGCAGGATGTCGCGGTCGGACGGCCGCGGCAGACTGCGGAAAAACAGGCCGGACAGGTCGTACACCCGCATCCTGCCGTATCGGTACCGCAGAATGCCCATATGCGCGAAATCCGCCTCCAGCGGGAGCGGGGCTTCCATACGGCCGTAGACCGTCAGCTTCCGCTCCGGCGCAGAACCGCCGAAGGTGGTATTGACGGCGGTGTATTCCACCTCCACCCGCGGCAGCGGGAAGGGCGCGGCGGACCGGATGTGCAGCAGCGGCGCCGGACGGTTCCCCGCGACGCACCTGCTTTTCAGCACCGGCTCAAAGACCCGCGCCGCATGCATCGGCCACAGGCTGACCAGCAGGGAAAAAAGCGGGAACAGGAGAACAACCGCCAGCGTGAACAGCGACAGATAGCCTGTATACACGCCGTAAAACACGAACGCCAGCAGCAGCGTTATGCCGTAAGTGAGCCATCTTTTGATCATACGCGTCGCCTTTCTGCCCTTGACGGACGGATTTGTCAGCGGATCGCCGGCCGCGGCGCCGTGCGGAGGATGTTGGTGAGCACCTCATAGCGCTTGTCCTCGCCCTCGGGCGTGAACAGCAGACGGTGATCCAGACAGTCGATGAATACGCCCGTAACGTCCTCGGGAATCACATAATCGCGTCCCTCGATCCAAGCCGTGGCGCGCGCCATCGACGCGACCGCCAGCGACGCGCGCGGACTGGCGCCGCGCAGGATGTAGTCGCTGCGTCGTGTGGCGGCGACCAGCGCGACGATGTATTCGCAAATGCTGTCCGCTATGTATACGTTCGCCGCCTGACGGCGGATGTCCGCCAGCCCCGCCGCGTCGGTCACCGCCTTCACCGGCTCGGACGCGCCGTCGGCGCTGTGCAGCCGCAGCATTTCGGTTTCGCTGCGCGGGTCGGGATATCCGATCGAGAGCCGGATCATAAACCGGTCCATCTGCGAGTCGGGCAAAAGCTGCGTGCCCGCCGCGCCGGTCGGGTTCTGCGTCGCGATGACGATGAACGGGTCGGGCAGCGGATGCGAAACGCCGTCGACCGTCACCTGATTTTCCTCCATCGCCTCCAGCAGCGCCGACTGCGTGCGGCTGGTGGCGCGGTTCAGCTCGTCCGCTAAGAAAAGATTGCAGAGGATGGCGCCGGGCTTGTAAAGCATCTTACCCGTCGATTTGTCCGGCATCGAGAAGCCCACGATGTCGGACGGCAGCACGTCGGGCGTGAACTGTACGCGGCTGTAATGCAGCGACATCGCGCGGGAAAACGCCAGCGCCAGCGTCGTTTTTCCCACGCCGGGGACGTCCTCCAGCAGCACATGGCCGCCGGCGAGGATCGCGGTGTAAACCTTGCGCAGAATTTGGTCCTTGCCCACAAGGGCCTTGCGCGTTTCTCTGAGGATGTCGTTCGATACGCTCATAAAGAGTTCCTTTCCGATAGCTTTTTTATTATGACCGAAGTCTGTATTAAGTCCGACCGTCCGCAGTCAAAGCCGCAGCACGAGACGCTTCAGCAGCAGGTAGTCGCCCGCTGTCAGCTTCGCGTCGCCGCTGAGGTCACCCGCCGCGGTCCGAAGCGGGTCCTTTTCGTCCAGACCGAGTACAATCCGCTTGACGAGCAGGTAATCCGAGGCCGTCAGCTTCGCGTCGCCGTTGACGTCTCCGGCTGCGGCGACCGTGTAGCGGCAGACGACGTCGCCGTTTTCGCGGTATTCCATCGTACAGCCCGTGCCGGCCAGCGCGTCGGGCGGCAGTTCGGCGCCGCTCGCGTCGAGCAGCGTAACGGGCTGCGCAAGCTGCCGCTGCAGCGCTTGTGCGGTCAGGCCGAGCGGCGACGTACAGATGCGCGACGATATGTCGAGCGTCAGCGAAGCGCCGTCGGCAGCCGTCAGCCGGGCGGGCAGCGGCGTCTCCGTCCGTCCGGCGTAAAACTCGGAGGCGAATACGAAATGACCGCGTCCCGGCGCAAATACGGCGCGGACGTAACGCCCGGTCAGCGCGTCGGTGTCAAGCAGCGCCTCGTACAGAACGCCGTCTCGCAGCTTCGGAACGACGCTGCCGGCGGTGACGTAGTATTCGCCGTCTGCCGAGACGGAAAACGTCACCAGCGGCGGCAGGGCGATGGAACAGTCGTCGGCCAGACAAAACTCCATTGCAAACCGCGACAGGTTCGTCGTCGGCGCGCCGAGGTCGACCGTGACTTCAAAGCGGCCGTTTGTCAGCATCGAGGTATGAAAGGCGTGCCAGCGCGTGGACAGCACGTCCGCGCCGCCGTAAACGCCGTCGGTCAGCTCCCGTCCGCTCACGTCCGCGTAGCCCTGCGTGGAATCCGTGTAGGGCGCGGAGGCGGCGTAGGGCCTGCCCAGCGCGGCGTTGCGGTATGTTCCGCCGTCGTCGTAATCCGATTCGGGCAGCGTGCCGACCGAAAGCTCGGAGGCAAATACGAAATTCTGCGTGCCCGGCACGATGCGCACCCGGACGTAGCGCCCGGTTATGCTGCGGCTCAAGAGCAGCTCGGCCGTCGGGTTCACCAGCGTGAAATCTTCAAACGAATCGACCCTGCCGGCCGACGTATAGCTTGTTCCGTCGACGGAAACGAGGTATTCCACCGAGGCGGGCAGACCGATGCCCGCGCCTGTGTTGGATTCCAGCTCCAGCGAAAAATACCGCAGATTGTCATAAACCGCGCCGAGATCGAGGTCGATGCGGAAGCAGCCGTCGCTTTCGGCGAGCGAGCGGTGGAAGGGGTGCCATTCGGTGCCGTACGGCGTCGCGCCGAATATGCCGTCGGTCAGTTCCGCGCCGCTCACATTCGCGTAGCCCTGCGTAGAGTTCGTGTAGGGCGCGGAGGCGGTATAGGATTTGCCGAGCGAGACGACGTCGTACTCGTCCGCCGGCTTGCGCACGGGATAGTGCGCGCAGTCGCCGCTTTGCAAAGTCCCCTTGGCGTATTTATAGGTCAGATCGTACACCCTGCGGATGACGGGGTCGTTCGAGCGGTACGCGTTGTAGAACACGCCGTCGACGCCCTCGTTGTAGTACATCTTGATCGCGTCGCCGGCGCCCAGCGCGCTGCAGATCCGCAGATAATCCATATAGCGGTTGTAGTATTCCGCGGATTGGAGGACCGAGCCGGACGCTTCGATCTCCACGCACATGCCCAGCCGCTCGGCCGCTTCGCAGGTGTAGGTCAGCAGCGACTCGGCCGTATTGGCGTTGAACATATAATTCGGCTGGTAGCAGGCGACGTCAAAGCCGAACTCCGCCCAGCGGTCATAGCCCTGCGCGCCGTTGTAGGGAATCCAAATCGTTTTCAGACCGGCCTCGTGCGCGTAATCGTTGAAATGCGTGACCAGATCCAACTCGTGCGGGTCGCCGCCGGCAAAATCCTCTTCGAACCAATAAAAGCCGACCAACTCCAAATGCTCGTATCCGCCGGCTTCAAAGCGGTCGAGCTGCTCGTCGAGCATCCACTCGATCGCCGCCAGACGGTCGGCAAGCCTTGTGAAGTCCTCCGAAATGCCGTCGCCGTTCAGATCGCCGAACTGCGTCTGCGTTTTGACCGGGTACATGCAGGATAGAAAGACGCGCGCCTTGTAATCGGTATACGACGCGCCGAGCGTCGCCTTCATCTCGCCGACGGCCTCGTTGAGCGCGTCTATGTTGTAGCCGTCCAGAAAGACGTCGTCGATGAACATCCGCCAGTCGGAAAGGTTGGCGGGGTTTTCGTTGTCGCGGTAGGTTTTGCCTCCGCTCGGTGTGGACGTCACGCAGGGGAGGAAAAGAAAGGTGTCAAAAAACGTGTCCCGCAGCGTTCCTTCCGTATCGTAATACCCGACGAGCGGCTTGTAGCCCGCCTTTGTCCGCCGGCCGGACGACCAATTGCTGCAATTAAAGGTATAGGAGAGAAAAATGTTTTCACAGCCGTCCAGCCGCTCGGGGAGCGCATAGCCGGAGGCCGCTTCGGCTCGCAGCGCGGAGAGGGACAGGCAAAAAGCAAGGGCGAGCAGCAGGGAGATCGTTCGTTTCATCGGAACGGTCCTTTCTTTCAAAAAATATAGTAGACAATGCGCGCGAAATATGGTATACTGTCTGTAAGATTGGAAAACAGGGGGAGTGTTCGGATTATGGAGGAAACTTTCGTTTGGAAGGATCGCAAGCGCATCTTTTTCGGGCTTCCGTGGACGTTCACGAAGTATGCGCTGACCGAGGAAAAGCTGTATATCGAAACCGGCGTGCTCAGCAAACGCAAGGAGGAGGTGCGCCTGTATCGGATTATGGACGTCACCCTCAAGCGCTCGCTGTGGGAGCGTATCTGCGGCCTCGGTACCATCCACTGCTGCTCGGCCGATAAGTCCGCGCCCGAGTTTGACCTGCTGCACATCAAAAAGTCGCATCAGATTAAAAATATGCTTTCCGATATGGTCGAGGAGCAGCGCGACAAAAAACGCATTGTCGGCCGTGAGTTTATGAGCGCCGACGACATCGACGCGCTCGACGATATGGGCGGCGGACACGAGGGCTGACATCGTTTTGATTTGCGCATTTTGTACATTATACAACAGAACGCGCAATAAATCAAGATAATATTGTAACTTTGGCCGGAAAGCGCCCGACGGCTTGC
>ERZ827512.2050-NODE-2050-length-17455-cov-5.483793_pt1 | contig 17455 bp, 17 predicted proteins | sample MGYA00519916_ERZ827512 | MGnify/ENA primary metagenome ERZ827512 (study PRJEB31778, sample SAMEA3449335) | human gut metagenome | biome: human gut; feature: human-associated habitat; material: faeces | place: United Kingdom | collected 2010/2012 ... | reverse complement strand
AGCGGGACGGCCGGCAACGCCGCCAACTTCTTCAACTTCAACATCGTAAGCTGTGCCGTTTACGTTCACGATAAACCTACGCACCATTTTATTAAATCCTCCTGAAATAATCTTAATTGGTCTTTTTTGTTCTGGTTCAGATCACATTTTTGTGATCCTGGTGATACGGAAGCCCTTTATATCGCGGCCGGTATAGGCGGCGATTGCGGCGGCCACGGCGGCGTCGAACGCATAGCGATCCACCTCATGCGGATATACCACCGGGGCAGGCGCAGGCGCGGCAGGGGCAGCGGCGGGTGCAGCAACGGGCGCGGGAGCAGCCTTAGCTGCGGCTGCGGGAGCGGCCGGGGTTTTCACGGTCTTGCCCGCTATAAGGCCCATCACCTTAATGATAAGCACCAGCAGGAACAGACCGATAAATACCGTACCCATACCCAACACAAGCACAAACCACGGATTGTTGATAAGATCCATCTGCGACAGTTCTCCTTTCTAAGTGTTGATTATGAAACCGTTAAATACTTGTATACATGTATAAGCTGGCATTTGAATGAACAATGCCCTCAAATACTCCCGTTTTCTCTTATTCTGCATAGTGTTCTTTTTTCCTGCCTGAAATGGAAATTTATTTTTCTTGATGTTAATAGAAATGCCAATTCTGCCCGCAATAGCTTACAAAATTCGCCTGCGGGCAAAATTATGTATAAATTTGATGCTAAGACAGCTCCGTTTGCCTGAGCGCATTAAGTTCCTCAGCGCTCAGAGCCCTGTATTCGCCAGACTGCATGAAGCCTATTGAAACCGCGCCTTCCTTCGTGCGTTTCAGCACCAGCGTTTGGTGCCCCACGGCTTCAAGCATTCTCCTTATTTGGCGGTTGCGCCCTTCGTGTATGGTTATATCGAATGATGTGTTGCCGTTGTGCAGCGCATGCACCTGCGTTATCTTCGCTGGGCTGGTCATCCCGTCGCCAATGTCAACGCCCTGCTCAAGCCGCGCTATTTCCGCATTTGTCAGCACCCCGTCGCACACGGCGTGATATGTTTTGTCCACCGTAAATTTGGGATGCGTAAGTTTATACGCAAGTTCGCCGTCGTTGGTCATAAGCAGCAAGCCTTCGGAATCATAGTCAAGCCTGCCAACGCTGTACAGCCGGTACGGAACATCCTTAAAGTAATCCATTATGGTCGCTCTGCCCTGCGGATCGGACGCGGTGCACATAACGCCGCGCGGCTTATAGAACGCAAAAACGACCCGTTCTTCGGCCGGGCGCAGCAGCTTGCCTGCGTATTCCACCCTGTCGTTAAGCGGGTCTATCACCGTGCCTATCGACGCCACCTGACCATTTACCTTAACAAGGCCAGCGCCGATAAGTTCTTCGCATTTTCTTCTGGAGGCTACTCCGGCCTCCGCCATAAACTTTTGCAGCCGCATTGCATACCCTATGCCGCCCAGCCGGACAGCAGCTTTCTTAAATACTGGCCGAATTTGAGCGAAAGGCTGTCTTCCGCGGCAAGCAGCCGCGTTTCGCCAACCAGCTTGCCGTCCATAAGCACCCTTACACTGCCAACGTCCTCCCCTTTTTCAACAGGGGCGTTCATTCCGCTCCGCGTTTCCACTTCCGTGCGTATGTCCGCGCTTTCGCCTATCCGTACTGGTATAATTATATCGTCTTTGGTCTCGGCTGCCAAGGCCGTTTTTGTGCCGCCGCTCACTCTTATCCGTGTTATGCTCTGCCCTGCGGATATTATCTTTTCCGTGCGGAACGATGCAAAGCCGTAATCAAGCATCGCCTTAGCAACGTTGAACATATCAGGGCAGCTCAGTACCGCGCCTATCAGCGTCATTCCGTCCCGCTCCGCCGCGAACACAAGGCAGCGCCCTGCGGCCTTTGTAAAGCCCGTTTTTACGCCGCAGCCGCCTTCATATTGCCACAGGATCTTATTTTTGTTCTTCATATAGCGTATAACGCTGCCTGTGGTGGTCTTATGATACGTTGAACCCACTATTTTTCTGAAATCAGGATTCTTCATCGCTTCCGCCGCAATAAGCGCCAAGTCATACGCCGTTGTGTAATGCTCCGGATCGTGCAGCCCGTTCGGCGTTACAAAATTCGTATTGTGCGCGCCTATTTCTTCCGCGCGGGCGTTCATCAGCGCCGCAAATGCTTCCACGCTGCCGGCCGTGTGTATTGCCAATGCCACCGCCGCATCGTTCCCGCTCAAAAGCATCAGTCCATACAGCATGTCCTCCACGCTCACTTCCTCGCCCGCGTTAAGATACATGCTCGATCCTTCCACGCCGTATGCCTTTGGGCTGACCTTCACCGTGTCGCCAAGAGAGCAGTTTTCTATTACTATAAGCGCGGTCATGATCTTTGTTGTGCTTGCCATAGGGAGCTTTTTATGCGCTTCCTTTGCGCATATTACAGTGCCCGTATTCTGCTCTATCAGCGCCGCCCCGCCCGCCGCCATTTCCGGCTCTTTTTCGGCATATGCGCCCGCATTAAGGGCCATAAGCGCCGCCGCGGCCAGTATCAGCGCGGCTGTCCTGCGCGCGTTCATTCGGCAGTCTCCTCTTTGCTTTCGCCGTTTGTGCTGCCCGCCATGCGCTCTATCGCGGCAATTATCTCCGGCATCATGTCTATCAGCCTTTCCGCGCCGCATTTATACTGCGCCGGCAGCACGCGCGTCCGCCCATTCTCGCTGGTTACGAATGCCATCGGCGTAAGGCACATGCCCGCCGCGGCAGTCCCCGCGAACGGGTAGCGGCCTTCGCTTGCATCCAGCGCTTCCCCCGCCCTTTTAACGGGCGTGGCCGCCTGGCCCATTATGTATTCCCCTCCGCCGGACACAAAGCCCATGCTCACCTTCGATACGGGCAGCAGCACCGTTCCGTTGCCTGTTTCAACGGGAGAGCCCACTATCGTGTTCACGTCAACCATTTGCCTTAATTGTTCCATAGTGCTCCGCATTATATTTTCCACGGGATGCGACATATCTTGTTACCTCTTTTCCGATAATACCTATAAGCTTAGCCAAATTCAGCCCTATGATACCTTCCATATATACCCATGCCGAGCCGAACCTGAACTCAGGCGCAATATATATGCTCTCCGCTCCCTTGTTTGGCAGCAAAAAGCGTATAATGCGCGACAGCAGACTGTTTGCCGCGCCGCACAGCAGCGCCGTTGCCGCCGCGTCGCCGTCTATGCCTATGTTCCCGCGGATAGTCAGACCGTCAAGCCATAAATAGCGTTTCCTTTGCCGCAGCACCGCAAGTGCAATTTTTATTGCATCCTTGTCCGGTTTGATTTTGTTGTCCTTTGCCGCGTGCTTCTTATTGCTCTCCATAGGCCGTATCTTCAGCCGTATAAAGCCGAATATGCTCACGCTCAGCCTTATCCTTGCCGCATTGCCGCAAAGCATAACGCTGAAATTCAACCTTATCGGTATCAATATTGCCGCTGTGAGCGCAATTGTTAATATAGCAAAAAAGCCCATATGGGCTAATATTTGCTGTTTTGCGTTATTTTATTATGCTTTTGATTAATTAGATGCTTTATCTTCGGTATTATCGTTTTCTTCCGCATTCTCGATTTCGCTTAACTGTGGCAGTTCACTGAGCGACCGTATGCCGAAGTGCCTGAGAAATGCGTCCGTAGTCCCGAGCAGCATTGGCCTGCCCACCACGTTCTTGCGTCCAAGTTCCCTTATCATCCCCAGCTTCATCAGCTGCCCTACGGCGTATTCGCACCGCACGCCGCGCACGGCCTCAATATCCGCCTTCGTCACAGGCTGGCGGTATGCTATTACCGAAAGCGTTTCCAGCATGGATTGGGAAAAGGATTTAGACTGCACGGGCTGCACCAGTTCTTCAACATAGCGCGTATATTCCTTGTTTGACACAAGCTGCATAGTCTCCGCCGTTATAAAAAGCTGTACACCGCGCTTTTCCCGCTTATAAAGTTCGTCCATGCTGCGTATTATGTGCTCCATCTCTATGTCCGTTACACCTATTGCCCGCTGCAGCTCTATTATCGGCACCGGATCGCCCGAAACGAACAATATGCACTCTATCGCGCCCATGCGCTCATTGTATTCCAATGTGTTCTCTCCCCCTCGGTCTTTGCCTATTCATCCATGTATTCGGCGTCCGCATCGTCCTCTTTCAGGTTATATGCGGTTATGGTTATCCTGCCGTAAGGCGTGGGCTGTTTAAGCAATATTTCCTGCCGTGCTATCATTTCAAGCAGCGCCATGAACGTTACTATCTTTTCAAGCTTAACGCTTGTTGCTTCAAACAGTTCTTCAAATGTTATGCTCGCACCTTCCTTAAGCTTTGCGCGGATCTTCACAAGCTGCGTCCTTACGGTGTACTTATCCGCATCCACCTTCTTAGCTATTTCCGGTATGCTGCTTTCCGGTTCTTCACGGTTAAGCACATCCATAAAAGCGGCGAACAGTTCTTCCGCCGTGGCCTGCTCCAGTTCATATTCCTGCGGCGGCAGGGCAAATTCCTCCGGCAGTCGCGAAAACACGCCCCTCATGCCCGCGCTCAGCTCGTTCAGCTTTTCTCCGGCCTGCTTAAAAAGCTTGTATTCCTTCAGCTGGCGTACCAGCGCCTCCTCCGGATCCTCTTCTTCCTCCGCTTCCTTTGGCGGTTTGGGCAGCAGGGAGCGCGATTTGATATACACAAGCGTTGCCGCCATGGTTAAAAACTCGCTCGCCGTATCCATGTCCAGTTCATCCAGTTCATCCAGTTCTTCCATAAGCGAAAGATACTGGTTTGTGATTTCGGATATGAATATGTCCTTTATATCCACCTTTGCCTGCTCAATAAGATGCAGCAGCAGATCAAGCGGCCCGTCGAACTCCTTTAGATGAACTTCATATGCCATCCGTTTTCCCCTTGCGCCGCGCTCAGAAAATGCTCAGTATCAGCGAAGCCAAGCTCATGAGCGGCATCATAAGCCAATACACTATCGTATTAAGGAAATGCGTGCGCGAATTGATTATAAGCACGGCCACGAGTATAACATAGCTGTACTTTTCAACAAAGCCGAAAAACTTATAAGTCTTTGCATTCATGAAAAGGCACTGCGCCACATGGTAACCGTCAAGCGGCGGAATGGGCAGCAGATTGAATACCGCAAGGCCAAAGTTTATGGTATAGCAATACTGCACCATTGTATTGAGTATTCCGTTGCTCCACGGCAGACATATGAGCACAATCCATATTATCATGAACGCCACGCCCAGTATAAGGTTAACTGTTATACCCGCCAAGGACACGATAAGCTCGTCCTTTCTTGGGGACTTAAAGTTGCGCGTGCTCACGGGTACGGGCTTGGCCCAGCCGAAGCCCAATATCAGCAGCGACAGGAAGCCAAGCGGATCGATATGAGCAAGCGGGTTTACCGTCATGCGGCCAAGATTCCTCGCGGTCGGATCGCCGCGCTTATACGCCGCGTACGCATGACCCCATTCGTGGAACGACAGTCCAACCAATATGCCCGGCAAGCTGTACAGCGCATCTATAATGTAACTCAATATGCCGTCCATTTATCCTCCTTAAAGTTCGCATTCCATGTATGCTTCGCCGTATTCCATGCGCCCGGTAAAGCTGAATCCCAGCTTTTGATACATAGCAATGGCTGCTTCATTACCTATTTCAACGCTTATCTGCGCCTTTTCAGCGCCCATGCGCTTCAGCTCCGCCATTGCAAGCTTCATCGCCGCAGTGCCGAAGCCCTTATGCTGGAAGCGCTTGTCTATCATCAGCCGCCATATTTCGTATACACCGCGGTCTTTATCCGCATTGAGCAAAGCAAAGCCCACAGCAACACCGTTCTGCGTAACGGCATAGGGCAGCGCGTTTTCAAGCGCGGCCGCCTCGGCAAGCGAAATATCGTTGCCGGCTACAAACTCCTGCTGATCCTCGTTCACGGCTAACTTAAGCACGGAGTAAACGTTTGCGTCGTTTATGCGCTCAAGCTGCACGTCCTCCGCCTTCAGGTAAACGTCGTCCATCTCGTATCTCATGCGCTGCACGAACGATTCTGCGCCGGTTTCATCCGCATCTTCCTTTGCGCTCGGTGCGTTTGCAAGCATGGCCACGCTTACGTTATACTGCGCGTTTATATACAGCGCGCTCTGTGCGCAATCCATGCCGCCGTCCGCGTAATGCCAGCCATTGATTGTCTTTAGCCCGCAGGCGTTGGGTGCAAGCATAATGTCCGTATGCTCATCGTCAAGCAGCCTGCCTTCAAGCAGCGCCATGCCGAAATGCGCCAAATCGTATGCACTGACCACGCCGCCCGCTTCGCCGCCGATAAGCTTCGGCGCATTTTCAACAACGCTTGCGTTGCCTATCCTTGCGGTATATGTAACCTCCGCCGCCTTGTCCATGCCCGTATCGTTCATGCCAAGCGGCGCGAACACAAGCTCGTTAAGCGCATCCGCAAGGCTCTTCCCGTATGCCCTTGCCACGGCCATGCCAAGTATGCGGTAGCTGCTCCTTCTGCCCGCGGAATTTTCAGGATCGTCCACCACGTCAAGCTTATTCACTATATTCAGCACATCTTCATCGCTTATCGCACCGTTGAGTGCATTCCAAGTAAGCTTGAACGTTTCCATTGCGCCCAACTTTTCCTTATGCGCCTGCTGATAAAGCTTAAAGCTCATGTCATAGTCCGCATAGTCCGGCACGGTCTTCTGCCCAAGCAGCAGTTCTTTTGCCGTGATTTCGGCAGCGTGGACGTATTCCGGCACCAGTTTGTCCAGCGAAGCGTCCATATTCAGCTTGCCCTGCGCATCCAGTATCAGCGCGGCCGCCGCGGTAAACGCCATTGTTATCTCTCCCGCGGCAAAGCGGGTATGTATCCCGTTCAGGTTCTGTTTATTCGCATCGGCCACGCCTATCGCCGTATCATAGAGCGGTTCTTCGCCGCGCATGCAGTACAGCGCGCCGTTTATGCCCCACTGCTTGGCGATCATATTCAGCCTGCGGCCTATGAAAAGATCCGGCTCTTCTTCTTTCTTCGGCGTAAGCGCAGGCATGCGTACCACGCCGCTTGCGCCGTAGCTGAGCTCAAATTCGTCAAGCAGATCCGGTATTTCAACGTCCAGTCCCAGCGCACGCACATCCACGGCGAATTTGTCCAGCGTTTCGCTTTCGCCATGCACTAAGAATACGCACTTAGGCGCCGAACCTATCTCACGTATCCATTGCAGCAGTTCGCTCCTTCCGGCGTGGCCGGAGAAGCCTTCTATTCTGCGTATTGCGGCGTTCACCTGTATCTGTTCGCCGAAGAGTTTAACGCTCTTAGCCCCGTCCAGCAATATGCGGCCAAGCGTGCCGTTCGCCTGATAGCCAACGAACAATATGGTCGAATCCGGCCTATAAAGATTATGTTTAAGGTGATGCCTTATCCTGCCCGCATCGCACATACCGGAGGAGGATATTATTATGTTGCAGCCCGGCTGGAAGTTGATAAGCTTGCTTTCCTCTCCCGTTTCGGCTACCCTAAGATTGGGCAGGTCGAACGGAGAGCCGCTCATTTTCAGCATTTCCAGCGCCTCTTCATCGTAATACTCCCTTGCGCAGCGTTCGTATATCTTGGTCGCGTTTATGCCGAGCGGACTATCCACAAACACCGGTATCTTTTCAAGCCCCGGCACGGCGTTTTTCATCATCAGCCGCTTTATTGTATAAAGCAGCTCCTGCGTCCTGCCCACGGCAAATGACGGAATGACTATGTTTCCGCCGCGCGCAATGCCTTCCTTCAGCACGTCCGCAAGCTGCTTTTCCTTATCCTCTTCCGTTGTTGCGTCGTGTTCCCTGTCGCCATATGTACCCTCCATCACAACGTAATCCGCGCCGTCTATGCTGGAAGGGTCGCGCAGTATGGGCCTTTCGTCGCGCCCTATGTCGCCCGAAAATACAAGCTTTGTGGTAGTTCCCTTTTCCTCCGCCCAAAGCTCTATCGCCGCGCTGCCCAAAAGATGGCCTATGTCATTGAATCTGGCCCTAAGCCCCGGCCAAACCTCAACAATGTCGCCATAGCTTACCGGCTGAAAGTATTCAAGCGTTTTCTGCGCATCCGCCGACGTATACATCGGCTCCACCATCGGCTTGCCCGCGCGCAGATTTTTGCGGTTTTGGTATTCGGCGTCCTGCTCCTGTATTTTTGCGCTGTCCGGCAGCATTATGCCCGATAACTCCGCGGTGGCCTTCGTGGTTATTATTTTGCCGTCAAAGCCGCGCTTTACCAGCAGCGGCAGCAGCCCGCTGTGGTCAATATGCGCATGGGTAAGGAGCACCGCGTCTATTTCCTTCGGGTCAAACGCAAAATCGCTCGCCCCCAGTTCGCCTTTCTCGTCCGCGCCCTGGCGCATACCGCAATCGATAAGCACCTTGCCGCCATCATAGCAAAGCATATGGCACGAACCCGTAACGCAGCGCGCCGCGCCGCAGAATTTAAGCTTCATAAATACAGCCCTCCTTATCCTTCAGCTTTTATACTATTGCCATATCAGGCGTTTTTGCCGCAGCAGTTTTTGTACTTTTTGCCGCTGCCGCAGGGGCATGGATCGTTCCTGCGCACGGTGTTTTCCTTAATGAACACCTTGGACGCACGATACTGCTTGGTTATTTCATGGCGCTTGGCTTCGCTGAGCACCTTGTCCCATTCCTTCAGCTCGTAAAGCCAGCTTGCCTTGGCCTCATGCATGTTGTAATAAAGCTTTTCAAAGTCTATGTCCAGCGTAACAACGCTGTCGCTTTCCAGCGTGTCCAAATCTATCTCGGTCTTAAGGCTGGTGTTTATGCCGTCTATAAAGCCGACAAACGTGGGTTCATCCATATTGAACATGGGGGCAAGTTCGCTTATTTTGCCGCTGTAGACCTTTTCGTGGTCGGCAAGCAGCTTTTTATAATTCTCGGTCTCCGCCTCGAAATAATCGTTCCAGAATTTCTCGCCCGCTTCCTGCGTGCGCTCGGCCTCGGCAATGTCTCTCCACTGCTGATACAGATTAGTCATCTTTTGTTTATCCTTTCTTATATGCGCAAACTGCGCTTTTCTTATTTTTTAACGGTCTTTATGCCGTTTGAAGCCTTTTCAAGTATTTTGGAATCAAACGCAAATGTGCTTGCTTTCTTTTCCTTTGCGCCCGCAAACGCAAGCTCTATCAGCCTGTTTGTAAGTTGCTTGAAGCTTATGCCCATCGGTTCAAACAAATAGAATGCAAAAGAACCGGGTATAGTGTTTATTTCGCAAACATATAGTGTGTTGCTTTCGCCATCGAGCATATAGTCTATCCTTACAACGCCGCGGCAATCGAGCATGGCGAAAATTTCGCGCGTGGTCCGCTGTATTTCCGCTGTAAGTTCATCGCTTATCGGAGCAGGCAGCTTCCTTACCTGGCTCTGCATGCCCTTGCCTGCGCTCGTTATATACTTTGAGTCGAACGTGAGAAATTCTTCCCACGATACGGGTTCTTCGCACAGCGAAGCAATGCAGTCCGCGCCCATGCCAAGGCAGGCGCAGTTTATCTCCCGCGGCTTTTCAAGGCCTTTTTCTATCAATATGCGCTTATCGTATGCACAGGCGGTGTCCATCGCCTTTATAAAGCTTTCCCTGTCCGCCGCGCGGGATATGCCTATGGATGAGCCTAAATTAGCCGGCTTTACATATACCGGATAGCCTATTTTTTCGGCCTCGGCAATTATCTTTTCCCTGTCGGCATGCCATGTGTCGCGGTAGCAATATGTGCCGTCCAGCACGTTCAAGCCCATGCTTCTGAATACGGCCTTCATAACTATTTTATCCATGCCGACCGCGCTTCCAAGCACGCCGCAGCTTGAATACGGCATATCCGCAAGCTCCATCAGGCCCTGCATGGTGCCGTCCTCGCCGTTCATGCCGTGGAACGCCAGTATTGCGCAATCCATGGGACAGACGAGCTTCGCCTTTGCAAAAAGGCCGCTTGCGTTCGCATAAAGGCCGCCCATGCCCGGCACGGGGGGCAGATATACCTTTGTAAGCCCCTTCATATTTTCATCAAAATGCTTATATGTTTCAACGTTTTTCAGCGGTTCGCCTACGAACCATTCGCCCTTGCGCGAAACATAGACCGGAAACACGTTGTATTTGGCCTTATCCGCGTTTTCCAATATCTGAAGTCCCGATATGATGGACACGTCATGCTCGGCCGCTCTGCTGCCGAAGAATACGCCTATATTCTGCATGCTTACTCCTCCTCTATCCTCTTGCCCGCGTCACTCATTATAGTTATCCGGCAGGTCGTTTTCAAACAGCACCACGCTGCCCGCCCCGCCGTACTGCGCCAGCTTTTCCGTGGCCTCTTTAAGACTTGCCACGCGCACAAGGTTTGCCGGGTCAAAGCCGCGCTCCGCTATGCCTTCGCATATCGGATCCGCATGGGCCTTGCCAATTATTATTGCCACATCCGCGTTTTCCGCTATGCAGCGGCCGAATTCGCGGTTCAGCTCCGCTTCTTCAGCGCCGAGTTCAACCATGCCCGGCGTGACCACCACGCGTTTTTTTCCCTCGAACGAGCCAAGCACCCTAAGCGCTTCCTTTGAGCCGACGGGGTTTGAATTGAAAGCATCGTCTATAACCGTTACCGCGCCCGGAATAAGCTGCAATCTGTGCTCAACGGGCCTTGCGCCGGCTATTCCCGCGGCAATTTCATCAAGCCCCATGCCAAGCTTATACGCAAGCGCTGCCGCCGCGGTAAGGTTGACTATGTTGTGCCGGCCAAGAAGCTGCGCCGTGCAGCTTACCTTTGCGCCGTCCTCCGCGACCAAATCAAATGTACTGCCTTCGCTCGTTACCTTTATGCTTTCGGCCTTCATATAAAGGTCGTCGCCTTCCGTGCCGTAAAGATAGAGCTTGCGCACGGATGCATATTTCTTATATATCCTGCGGCAGTTTTCATCGTCCCCGTTCAGGAAACAGCAGCCGCCTTCTTCAAGCCCGCTTATAAGCTCTGCCTTGGTATTTATTATATTGTCAAGGCTCTTGAATGTTTCAAGGTGCTGCTTGCCCACGGCGGTTATTATGCCGTACTGCGGATGCACCAGCTTGCACAGCGTTTTTATATCGCCAACATAGCGTGCACCCATTTCAGCAACAAAAGCCTCGTTCGCATCGCTTAAGTGTTCCCTTACCGTGCGCGTAACGCCCATTGGCGTATTGTAGCTGCCCGGGGTTATGAGCGTATTATATTTGCGGCTGAGTATTTCACTGAGCGCATATTTAACGCCGGTTTTGCCGTAGCTTCCCGTTATGCCTATGCGGATTAGCCCTTCATGCTCCTTAAGCATACGCTTCGCATCGTTAAGATACCATTGCTTCACGCCTTCCTCTATGGGATAGGTGATAATATAGCATATGAACACAAACAGCGGCAGTATAAGCCCCGGAAGATACCGTATTATCATCGGCGGCATGTATACTATCCACGCAAGGCCGTACTTATCCCAAAGCAAGGGAGAGAAAAACATTGCGCTGAACAGCGTTGCCAATATGAATTCCGCCGCAAGCAGGCGCTTTACGCGGCCCGTATAGGCGATGGGCTTAACGTGCGGCTTTTTTTCATAGGAAAAATATATCACCGCAAGCATGGCTATGTATACTATATCCGCAAGATAATAGCATATGCGGCCGATAAGCGGATTGGTTCCGCCTATAAGCACATAGCCCGCCCTCAGCGCAAGCGCCGCCGCGCCCGCGACAAAGCTCGGCACAAAGTCCGAGCCGATATGCTTCATAAGCCATTTCAGGTACATTTTGCCCTGATAACTTTCAAGCTGCAATATATGCACCAGCGGAACGGACGCCGCCACAACGGCCGCCCCCATGAATACGCTGAGCGCATAGCTCAGAATGCTGCTAACAAGCTCGTTTCCCATAGGTAAAAGATTTCTCCTATTCTTTCAAATACGCCTTCATAACGGCGCAGAACTGCGGATATTTCTCCGCGTATGAAAAATGCCCCGCGCCTTCCAGCACAGCTAAGCCCGCATTGGGCATTTTCTTTTCCATCAGCTTTGCGTATTCAAGCGGCGTCGCCGTGTCCTTATCGCCCCATATGAGCAGCGTGTCGTTCTTTATGCCGCTAAGCAGCGGCGTAAGATCCTGATTGACAACGTTTACGAACGTCTTTCGCATAACGTCCGTCTTAAGCGCGCGGTAATCCGCGCTGCCGGCGTTTTTCTGCCTTTCGCTCATCCTGAATACCCTGTCTATAAAGCCTATCCTGGCAAGCTTTTTAGCCAGCTTATAGGCCCATGTTTTTACATGATACTTAATTGTTCGCCTGGGCCGCACGCCCGCCGCGTCTATCATGATAAGCTTATCAAAAAGCGCGTTGTCCTCAGCCGAGAGCATTATTATAACCCGTCCGCCGAAGGAATGGCACGCTACCGAGCAGCCCACTATTCCCTGCTGCTCAATAAATGCCTTGGTAAAGTGCGCATAGTCCGCAACGCCCCACGCTTCCTTGGGCTCCTCTGTACCGCCGAAGCCCGGGAACGCCAGCGATACCGCTTCGTACCCCAGCGCCGCAACGCAGTTTGCAACGGGCGCCATGGCCTGTATGCTGCTGCCCCAGCCATGCAGTATAAGTATCGGCCTACCTTCGCCGCGGCGTTCGTATTCGGTTTTAAGCCCCAGTACCTCGCAATACACCTTTTGCCCGTCTCCTTAGCTTATTCGCCCTTTTTCAGCGCCTTATAGCGCGATGCGTAGCCTTCCTTATTTTCCTGCCGTGCGCGCGCAAATGCCATTGCGTCCGCAGGAACGTCCTTATTTATGGTTGAACCCGCCGCGGTATACGCCCCGTCGCCGACCGAGACCGGCGCCACCAAATTGGTTTGGCAGCCGAGGAACACATCGTTGCCCACGGTAGTGCGGTGCTTATGCACGCCGTCATAATTTACGAATACGCATCCGCACCCAACGTTTACCCGCGCGCCTACGTCCGCATCGCCTATGTAGCTCAGATGCGGCAGCTTTGTGTCTTCGCCGATGTTTGAATTTTTCACTTCCACAAAGTCGCCTATCTTGCAGCCGTCGGCAATGTCCGTCTTGGGCCTAAGGTTGACATACGGTCCTATCGTCACGCGGTCGCCCACGCGCGCCTCGTTGGCAAAAACGTAATTCAGCACGCAGCTTTCTCCTATTGCGCTGTCGTTTATGTTGCAGCCGGGCTTAAGCTCGGTATTCCTGCCTATTACCGTTTTGCCCGTCAGTGTATTGTTAGGCCAGATAACAGCATTTTCGCCTATTTTGACGTCCGCACCTATATACACCGTTACGGGCTGCAAAATGCTCACACCGTTTTCAAAGTGCATATCCTTTATGCGCCGCTGCATCGCTTCTTCGGCAAGGCTGAGCGTTTTTTTATCCACTATAGCAGCAGATGCGTATTCGTCCGCCTCTATATATTCCGCGTTCATGCAGCCTATAAGCGCATCTATACCCGCCGCGTTCTTCAGCACGGCCGTGTCTATGCTCCATGCGAGCATCTCGCGGCCTTCGTGCGTAAGCGCCGCGCACGGTGCGGTTGCTTCACCCAGCTTCTCGGCATCTTTTTTTGACACTATCTGATTCATGCAAAGCAGCACTGCCCTGTCGTATTCGGCAATGCTTTGGACAAGCTCAATAATTCCGCCGCCTATCGCCCTTGCTCCGCCGTTTGCTTGGCTTATGACCGCTTCGTCATCCGTTGCTATAAAAATGTCCTCAGCCGCGCTGTGCGCCGCCTCAAGCGCCCATTTTACGATGCCGCGGCCTGCCACGGTCACGTTCGCCATATTCTCTATGCGGGCGGCTTTGCCTGCCCCCAGTATCACCGCGCAAATATTTGCCATGTTTTTCTCTCCCTTCAGGCCGCGCAATATAAGCACCGGCCGTGAATTTCCCTCTAAGAGAATATTTTATGTTTTGCTGTATCCGCATGTCAAGGCAAAACAACATTCCGCCACCATACAGGCATACATATTATACTATACCATCTTATTCCGCCGCTGTACATAACTTGATGTGTGCATTGTGTTAATTTAGTTTGATTATGCGGCAAAAAACGTTTATAATAAATTGATGCAATACCGAAAAATGCGGAGGTTGACTTGTTTCCTTTTGATATAATCACTAATTTGGCGATGCTCATAGGCTTCGCCGCAATACTGGGCATTGGTGTTTACCGGCGTGAAGGTTCCGTTCGCGCGGCTTATTGCGTGCTTTTCTGCATTTGTCTCGGCGCGGCATATGCGCTCAAGCTTGGCATGGCGGATCCCGCCGAAAGCATATTCATGCCGTTCCATAAGCTTTATAACTTCAGCGAATACGGTTCCGCCGGCGTTCTGGACGACCTTTTTTCCTATGCCCTGCCCTATCTTGCGGCCGGCTTCCTTTTCATGCCCGCGTTCCCGCGCTTCAGGTTGTTCGGCGCGTTCATAGGCGGGCTTTTGGCTTCGCTTTGTTCGCGCATATACTTTTTGCTTGAAGGCGGCGGCTTCGTTACCGATGAATATCTTTACGCCGGAATAGGCATGGCAGCAGGCTGCGCGCTTTACATACTGGCGGCATACATTTTCCGCAAAAAGATAGACTTTAAGGAATTTAAGCTTCCCTTCCCCAAGCATTCAAGCTTTGTATGGTCGCTGACCATACTGCTGATCATATACACCGGCATTGCGTTCACAATGATATTCGGCAGCCACGAACCCTATGATGACATTGCGTTTGCCGCAAACGCATACGAGCTGCCAGCCGACATAACGCTCGACTGCCCGCTTAGCGAAAACTCAGACAAACTGCTCATGTACGTTCCCTCAACCCAGCCCATAGAAGAACGCCTTACGGCTGTTGCGCAAAGCGTTGGCATATACGACGCAATAACCGCCGCATCCGGCGTATACATCGCGGAAAACGAAACGGGCAGGGTCACAATGACCGAAAGCGGAAGCTGGGTATATGAAAGCTATACCGTGCCCGAAGGCGACCTGCCAACACAGGACGAAGCCGTAAACGCCGTGTTCCGCTTCTTCTCCAGCCGCCAGATACTTTCAACGGACATTGACAAGGTCACCGACATAATAGAGCGCACGGACGATACTACCGGCACCCGCATAGGATACGACATATATCTATCCTCCAGCGTAAACGGCAGCCCGATAGTCAATTCCTGTGCAATAGTTGTTTCCGTGCGCGCAGGCGAAAGCATAGTCAAAATACGCCGCTACGATTGCGATATCCAGACCGGCGCGCAGCTGAACGGAATATCCCAGCAGAAGGCATACGAGGCCATACTGGCGGGCAGAGGCACAAATACGCTTACCGCCCCCGCAGAATCGGTAATGGTCAATACATGCGATCTGGTGTATATGCAGAATCCCACGCAGGGCTACTATCTCCCCGTTTGGGCATTCGGCTGTACCGCCGCACGGCAGGACGGCACAACAGAAGATTTCTTCATATACATTCAGGCGGATAAATAGTAAAAAGGCAAAGCCCGGCAGGTTATTACAGCATCTGGGCTTATTTTTATTTCTTTTTGACAGGGGGCAGTACAATTCGATCTCAAGCTCGTTACGCCTTATAATGCCTGCCACAGTGTAAGAGTCAATGGGCAATGCAAATTTAGTCCATAGCATCCTCTATCATGCGCATAAGCTCACTCGGCCTTATTCCCAGCGCCTCGCTTATTCTGAAAAACGTCTCCAGTGTAGGCTTCCTGGTGCCGCGCTCTATCGCGCTCAGGTGCGTGCGCCCAATGTCCGCCAGTCCACTTACCACTTCCTGTGAAAGTCCCTTAGCCTCCCTGTAATCCTGTATCACCCTGCCAACCAACGATGCATCCAGCAGCATAAAAACGCCCTCCCGGTAAAGTATTAGCAAATACTGTACGCGAAAAAGCAGCGAAAATTGACTACATATGTTGTCAATTGAACACAAATGTGTTATTATGCAGTTAGGAAGAAGCCTCACATAAAGGAGAAGAACTATGGCAAACAATCTGGTAACCGCAACATGCCCCAACTGCAATTCCCCATTGCAGATAAAAGAAGGGCAGGACTTTGTAAAGTGCGAATACTGCGGCACGATAAGCAGCGCACCGAAGGCGATAGAGTACCACCAGCACCAAAGCACCAGCTATAATTTCAGCGGCGCAAACCCTATTGTCAATTTCAGCAACGGCCAAGACCTTGAAACGCTGGTAAAGAACGCGGATATGCATTTGAAGCTCAAAAACTACGCCAATGCACAATCAATTTATGAGAAGATATCAAAGGAATACCCTCATGATTATAGAGGATGGTGGGGACTGATACTCGCAAGAAGCAAAAATCTTTCGGATACGCATTTGTTCTATTATGTTGATGAGAAATATTTAAGTTGAATATGAACGTAGGAATTGGATTACAAAGACTTTTTTAAGCGATGACTACACATATATTACTAATATATGGAGTACTGTTAAAAAAACAGCACCACAAAATATCAGTAATGAGCTCGCATCAAAATACCAGCCTTATTATGATATGTGCTATACTGAATACGAAAAGAACTTATATACATATTTAGTACCGGAATACGAGCTAAAACTAAAATATAAGGAAGATAAATATTCTCAATGCAATAAGAATATGTCTGGGCATAAACTTTCAATAGAAAGCAGCCAAATCTCGATCCGAAAAAGCACAGCGAGTATAGCATGGCGTACACTTTGGGGCGTCGTTTCGGGCGTTATATCCCTTGCATTGATTGGGTATGCTTTGGCACTGCTCTTTTCATTTTCTCTGATAACACTCTTCTTTGGAGTAGTAGTTGGTGCAGTTGCAATACCATTCGTTGTAATTTTTCTCAGACAACGTGAGGAAATTAAATTAAGCAAGGACAGCATTAAGGGTTCGAAGAATGATATAAACAAATATAATTCGGAAATTTCTGAATGTCAGAAAGAAATTGATGAATTGAACAAAGAAATCAAGAAAACTGAAAGCGACATAAGCGAAGCCAAAGCTAACCTTGCCAAAGCCGAGAAGAAGCTGGCGGAGCTTACAAGAAAAGCGTAAGATATAATGAAATAAAGGAAGTAAGAAAGCCCATCGCAAGGTGGGCTTTTTACCTTTTATGGAGGAGCTGTCACTGTCAGGCAACTGAGGGGTTGTAACAAACAAAGAGATGTAAGTTACTTTATAGCCCCTCCGGCTTTCGCTTGCGCGAAACCCACCTCCCCTTTCAGGGCAGGCTTAATGTAAGAGTTTATACCGCACCAAAAGGCGCCACCATTTATGGGGGAGCTGGCGAGCCGTAGGCGAGACTGAGGGGTTGCGATAAACAAGAGCAGCCCCGATACCACACCTCCAAAGCTGTCCCCGTTTACGGGGAAAGTGTCGCGGCGTAGCCGTGACGAAAGGGGA
>ERZ827512.2049-NODE-2049-length-17461-cov-3.890555_pt1 | contig 17461 bp, 19 predicted proteins | sample MGYA00519916_ERZ827512 | MGnify/ENA primary metagenome ERZ827512 (study PRJEB31778, sample SAMEA3449335) | human gut metagenome | biome: human gut; feature: human-associated habitat; material: faeces | place: United Kingdom | collected 2010/2012 ... | reverse complement strand
CGCCCTCAACCCGCTTTATGGAGGTATAGTCTCGATAGTAGCCGCCATAGTAGCGATAGCCACAAAAACCATATCCGCAGCTTCCCTTTCAGGCACCGCGGCATACCTAATCATAGCGCTTATATGGGGTACTAAGGGAAATAAGTTCTTTGCGGCAGCCCTGTTTATCCTGATATGTATACGCCACAGGGAAAACATAGCCCGTATGATCGCGGGCAGCGAGGGGCGTGTGCTGGAAAAATTTAAAAAGGAAAAATAGCCTGAGGGCTTTGGCTTTACGGAAAATGAAATACGGATACGTTGTATTTGACATGGACGGTACCCTCATAGATACCTGCGAAGCGATACAGCAGTCGCTTAGGGATACCATCGTAATGCTTACCGGCAAAACGCCTGCAAAGGCCGAGATGCGCGCCACCTTCGGCACGCCGAGCGATGTAGGGCTTAAAATGCTGGGAGTGAGGGACGAGGACATCCAGCGGGGCATATTGCTCTGGAGCGAAAATATCAAAAAGTACGAGGATACGCCGAGGGCGTTTCCCGGCGTGCGGGAGCTTATGGACGGGCTTAAGGCGGGAGGCTGCCGGATAGGCATAGCCACCTCCAAGAACGCGGCGGAGCTTGAGCACAGCCGCGAGCAGTTCGGGGATGTTGTATCCCGTGCGGACTGCGTAATATGCGCGGACGATACGGCAGAGCACAAGCCTGAACCGGGGCCGCTGCTCAAGTATATGGAGCGTACCGGCGCGAAACCGTCAGAGGTGCTTTATGTGGGCGATACGGTGTACGACATGCGGTGCGCCCGGGGAGCGGGCGTAGATTTCGCCCTTGCGCGCTGGGGCAATCCGGACGGCAGGGTGGATGCGGATTACGACGAGCCGACGCCTCTGGCACTGCTGGAAAAACTCAGATAAAAAGCAAAGGCAGGAATGGGGAAAAGCCCGCATCCCTGCTTTTTTGTTTTAGCCTATCTCGGATATTGCGGCCTCGCCAAAGCTGTTATCGACAAGCTCGGAAAGCTCTATCCTCGCGGCAAGCTCTCCGGCGCCATCGAGTATATCCTGAAGCCGGGTGAAGGCGTCCTCGGTCATTGTGGGAACCTTGGTCCAGGAGTCGGTAGCCCGGTAGCTCTTTGCCACGGCAGACAGCGTGGCGATATCGGTATCCGGGAAGTAAGACTGCATTGCGTAAGCGACCTCCTCGTCGCCTGCCGCCCATACCCACTTCTGCGCCCTGTATATGGCTCTGACGAAAGCCGCCGCGAAGCCGGGCTCATTCTCTATGGTATCCTTGCGCATCATGAATGTGGTATAAGGTACTTCGCCGCTTTCAAGGCCCATATTGGTGACAATGTGGCCCTTGCCCTGTGCAGCGAAGGCAGAAGCGGTGGGCTCGAACAGCGTCACGTAGTCGCCTGTGCCGCTTTCAAATGCGCCGCCCATAAGGTTGAACTGTATGTTGCTTATTACCTCAACGTCACTGCCCGGCTCAAGGCCATGCTGCCTTAAAACATAGAGCAGGGTCATATACGGCATCCCGCCTGGGCGCCCTGCGATAATGGATTTGCCCTTCAGCTTGGAAAAATCAAAGCTGTCGTCCGCTTCTCTGCCGAGCAGGAAGGAACCGTCCCGCTTGGTGAGCTGGGCGATTATCATAGGGTGATCCGCCTTGCCCTGATTGGTCACGTATATGCCTGTTTCAGGGCCCATGAGAGCTGCATCCGCCTCGCCCGAAAGCAGTGCCGTCATGCTGGCGTCACTGCCGCCGCCTGTGACGATGTCAACCTCAAGGCCTTCCTCCGCAAAGAATCCCTTTGAGCAGGCCACATAAAGGGGAGCGTAGAATACGGAACGGGTGACTTCGTTGAGCGTTACTTTGCGCAGGCCGCTTTCGTTTTTGCTGCAGGCGGTAAGTGCAAACAGCATAATAAGGCACAGCAGCAAAGCTGTCAGTCTTTTCATGATAAGCATATTCCTCCATATCAGTTTACTGCTATACTATGCCGGAAGTGCAGATTTGGTGCATGAAAAAGGCCGCCCTTATGAGGCGGCCGGCGTCTTTACGGCAGGAGGCTATGCCTTGCGGCGCATGAACTGAGTGCGCGCATAGTGGCCGAGGGCTATGAAGGAGCATACTATGGACATACAGAACAGCACGGTGCTGAGGCCGCATATACGGCGAAGCAGCAGCGGAAGCGGGGATTTTTCCAGAAGCGCCATGGTTATGCTGGCGCAGAAAAGCACGGTGGAGGCCTTGCCGAAGCGGTCGGAATAAGCCACCACATTGGAGCGGAGCATTATCAGCCCGCCGATTATCATAAGGCTTTCTTTTATTATCACGGCGGCAAGCATGGGCCAGATTATCCAGCCCTCGGTATAGAAGCAGACTGATACCACGAGAAGCGTTATCTTGTCTGCAAGGGGATCCAGCACCTTGCCGAGATCGGATACGCAGCCGTATTTTCTGGCGATAGCTCCGTCCAGCACATCGCTGACCATAGATATGATAAAAGTTATCACACAGGCGTTGTACTGATGGCAGACGAAGAAATAGGCAAATACCCCGGCGCAGGCTATGCGCACAAGCGTGAGTATGTTTGGCAGATTTTTCATTGGCGGTATCACCCCCCCGAATAAAACGCTTTTCACTATAAGGATAACCCATATGGTAGCTAAAAATAAAGCCTTTATCATAATTTTATATAAAACAGCCGGTTTTGACCATTGGAATTTTTAATGGGTGACAATCCGCAGCCGCATGAACGGAAAAATTGCGGCATTTTTTAAAACAGACCGTTATTCCGTTGACATGGCAGGTGCTAAAGTATAAAATAAATAAGGTTTGTATACTGCCTGTTTATCGGGCTATCAACAAGAGATAAGGAGATTTTCAATGCTTAAGAACAACCGTATCCTCCGAGTGCTTGCGGCGGTGATGACCGTTATAATGGTTGCCTGTGCCTTTGCAGGCTGCAGCGCAGTTGTGCAGGATCCCGTAGTTGCAAAGGTAGGCGACGTTGAGATACTGTATTCAACATTTTACAATGCATTCAGCACCTATGCCCAGTATGGCATCATAGATACCAGCAACTCCGAGACCGCGAAGGACGGCCGCCAGATGATAATGGATATGCTGGTGAATTCCGTAGTACCTGTGGCGGAGGCGCATAAGCTGGGCATGGAGCTCACCGAGGAAGAGGCGAACAAAGCCAAGGAAAACGCCCTCTCGGCCGCAAACAGGTATCTCAGCCAGTATGAGGACAGCGAAATAGAGGACGAGACGGAGCGCCGCGAGAACGCCATAAAGGCCTTTGACGCGGCGTACAAGGCCAACGGCTACTCCTTTGCGGCAATACTCGCCGATATGGAGCAGCAGTATGTTGACGAAGCCCTGGGCCAGAAAATATTGAACGAACATTACTCTGCCATAGCAGAGCCTACCGACGAGGAAATACAGGCCCGCTACGACAAGGAGCTCGCAGCCGATAAGGAGGCTTACGAAAAGGATCCCGCCCAGTACAATACCGATGAGAGCTACTATTCCTACTACGGCAATCTCAAGCCGCTGGTAGCCCCCGCGGGACTGTACTATGTAAAGCATATACTCATCAAGAACGCCGAGAATGCCGACGAAGACAAGAAGGACAGGGACTACAAGGCCCTTGCGCAGGAAGTGCTGGACAAGGTAAACGCCGGCGAGGACTTTGAAGCCCTTATGAAGGAATACAATGAGGATCCCGGCATGGACAGCAAGCCCGATGGTTATATCGTAGGCGAAACCTTTGAAAACGTATATGACGAGGCTTTCCAGAAGGCGGCAGCTGCCCTGAAGAAAGAAGGGGACGTTTCCGGCTTGGTAGAGGGTACCTACGGCATACATATAATCAAGCGTTATAAAGATGTAAGCACCGACGTAGTTCCCCTTGAGGACGTAAAGGACGATATAAAGAATCTTATCATGAGCGAAAAGAAGGACGAGATGTACGATCAGCTCATGGAGCAGTGGAAGTCCGAGCTGGATGTAGTTACCTACGACAAGAGAGTGCAGTATGTGGGCGTGAACCAGTAATAAAAAGCAGCATAAAGGGTAAAGCAAAAGAGCGGCGGAACGCCGCTCTTTTGACGTTTTTATCTTACCTTGAAGCCGAAGTCGGCGCCGTAGCCCATGCCGTTGAAGTCCGGGCAGTAATAGAAGATGTAATACTCTCCAGGCCCGTCTACCGTTATCTTGTCTCCCGTTATGGTCTCGCCCTCCTGCCCTTTGGGAACGGAGTATTCCCAATGCTGGGCGGTGTGGACCTTTGCCTTGCATTCCTTTGAGTATACCGGCGCCAAGACCTTTATATCCAGCGTGAGCGGGAATTCCGTAACGCCGCTTACGCTCTTGGGCAAAAACTCCGCGCCGGGATAGTCGAACATCGAATGTCCGTCCAGCCTTGCGTCGTTCGGGCGGGTGATGAGCTCGCAGGTGCAGGGTATCTCCGCGTCAGAAGACGCAGTCTCCACCGCAGTCTCCACCGCAGGCGGCGCTTCGCTGCGCGTCTGCGCTTCCTCCTCCGGGCGCACCCCCCTGCCAGCGGCAAGGCCGGAGCAAAAGCCCAGCAGCAGCGCAAGCATGACCGGTGCAGCACGGGGGATAAAGGGCTTTTTCTTTTTCGCACCCAAGTCTTTCAGCAGTTCATCCGCAGAGGAATACCTGTCCCTTGCGCTGAATTCGAGGCATTTTTTTATTATCCGCCCCATTGGGCAGCTTATCTCGGCCCCCGCGGCGTATGGCTTTCCCTCCGCCGCCTCGTATAGCGTTGCGCCCAGGGAGTATATGTCGCTCTCCGGCCCGGTCTGACCGAAGCCGTACTGCTCCGGCGCGGCGTAGCCGTTGGTGCCGAGGGTAACGGTATCCGAGGTAGCCTCCGGCTTAAAGAGACGGGAAGCGTCGAAATCTATCAGCACATACCCGCCGCCGTCGGCGCATATTATGTTTTCAGGCTTTATGTCCCTGTGTATTATGGGCGGGCGGCTGCTGTGCAGCAGAGAAAGGGCGGAGCATATATCTATGGCGAGCCGCCTGAGCTCTTCCGCGCCAAGCCTTCCGTTATCCAGCGCCCTTCGCAGCGTAACGCCGTCGATATACCCCTCGGTCACCACCGCCCCCTCATCGTCCTCCCTTACGGATATCACCTTGGGCAGCCTCGGGCTGTTCAGGCCCATGAGGGCGGAATACAGCGGCACGGCGGAGCTGCTTATCCTGCGCTGGGTAGCGCATACCCTTCCGTCGGCTCCGTATACGAACGTGATCGGGCTTTTTGCGGCAAAATCGTCCTTAAGCGTCACAGGGTATCCTCCTTTATATCGAAAAGCAGATCATTGCAACGGCTCAGCCCTATGCCTCTTTCGAGGGCGAAGATAAGCGCGCCATCGCGGTGAAAGCGGGGATCGAGCAGGGCGTGGCGGCTGATGCGCAGCAGCGTCTGGCATTCCGATAACGTAGAGCCAATGGCGAGGCAGAAGGCCACCACGGTATCCCGCCCCGGAGTGCGTTCATCGTTGAGTATACGGTAAACGTAGTTGCCGGTGCCGGTGCGCGCAGATATATCTCCCGGACGCAGCCCGTACTTATCCAGCAGGGCGTAAAGGCAGCCGCCCGGCGTTTCTTTTATGAGTTCGTCTTCGTATTTTTGAAAAAAAGATAATAAATCTGAAGTCTGGCTGAGGAAGAAAAGCAAATTGGAAGTACTTATGCTCAAGGGCTGTCCCTCCCTTCTTGTATCAGAATAAACCAGATGTGCGCCCCCTGTCAACACAAAAGGCAGCGGGCGGTTTTTTCGCCTCCGTGTCGAAGAAAAGCGCTGTTCTCCGATGGTATGATTTTACAAAACGTATCCATACTATAACCACACACCGTGTCCTATAAGGAGAAATGCAAAAAAATGAAAAGAACAGCCGCCGTGATGCTTCTCATAATATTGTTGGCTGCGGGCTGCGCCGATGCGGAGGCAGGGGAGCCCATATTTGAAATGACCCCGGCCGCCGTGACCGCTGCGCCCACGCCGGAGCCTACTCCCGCGCCAACACCGGAACCTACGCCGGAACCGACGCCGGAGCCCATACCATTTTCGAAATACGCGCCTACCGTAAATATGTCCTTTGAGGAGCTGATAGGGGACGATGGGGACAGGAGCCTGCCCAAGGGATACCCCAAGGCGGGGACTTATAAGATAATAGTCGATATAGCGCATCAGGTGACGATGGTATACAAGGCGGACGAAAGCGGCGAATACAGGCCGGAAAGGTATATGCTCTGCTCGACCGGCGTAAACGGACGCACGCCGAAGGGGACCTTCAAGATGGGGGCGTACAGGGTGCGCTTCTCGAAGTTCGCCCGGGACGGAAGGTACGGGCAGTACTGGACGCAGATACGCAAGGCGATTTACTTTCACACCACGCTGTACACCGCAAAGGACGTGAACGCATACGAGGCGGCCTCCTTCAATAAGCTGGGCGTGGCGGATTCCCATGGCTGCGTGCGGCTTACGGTGCCGGATGCAAGGTGGATGTGGTATCATATCGCCCCCGGCACGGAGTGCGTTATACGGGAGGGGGACCCCGATGACGCAGAGACCGCCGCGATAAGGGCGGGGCTTACGATAGCCAAGGCGCCGGAGGAGCGCGTAGAGCTTTCCGCGGGGACTGCGCCGTATACCGACGATTGGCGCGTGGAGGATATACCCATAGAGGAAAAATTCCGCCAGGGCAGCCAAAACTGAAATACCGCATATTGAGACACTCCGAGGCTGCCCGATAATATTAGGGCAGCCTTTTGAACTGTTGCAATTTTTGCCCGGTTTTTGTATGCTATAAGCATATCTGAAAGGACATTGGTGCTTTATGACTAAAAGGGCTTATTACGAAAACGGCGCGCTGGAGTGCGAGGCCAAGGTGCTTAGGTGCAGAGCCGTGGAGAACGGCTTTGAGATACTTACCGACGTCACCTCTATTTTCCCTGAAAGCGGAGGACAGCTGTCAGATACGGGATTTATTGGGAATTCCCGCGTGACCCACGCCCGCGAGGAGGGCAGCGAGGTATGGCATCTCTGCGATAAGGCCGTAGAAGCGGGTGCAAAGGTAAAGATAGCCGCCGATGCCGGGCCCCGCCTGGACCACACACAGCAGCACAGCGGAGAACATATACTTTCCGGCATGGCAAGTAAGCTGTTCGGAGCCAAGAACGTAGGCTTCCACATGGCGGAGGACTATGCTACCATAGACCTTGACACGCCGCTCACCCATGAGCAGATAAAGGAGCTTCAGCGAGAGGCTAACCGCGCGGTGCAGCGCAACGTTCCTGTTACATATGAGACGGTTCAGGGCGAGGAGCTTGAGAATATCACGCTACGCAAGCAGGCCAAGGGCCTCAAGGGAGATATCCGCATAGTATATTTTGACGGGGGCGAGGTAGATTCCTGCACCTGCTGCGGCACACATGTAGCTTTTTCCGGCGAGGTAGGATACATAAAGATAACCGCCCATATAAAATACAAGGGAGGCACCCGCATATGGTTCGCCTGCGGCATGCGCGCCGTCGAGGATTCGCTGAATAATCAGGATATCGTGGATTCTCTTGCAGTTCGCTTCAGTGCAAAGCAGGAGGACGTGCTCAATGCAGTTCTGCGTCAGGGGGACGAGCTCACCGCCGCAAGACATCAGCTCAAGGAGCGCACCGAGAAGCTAAACGAATTCATCGCGGCGGAATTGCTCGGCAAGGCGGAGGTGATAGGTGCCACAAAACTTATAATAGATATGCAGAAGGGCAGCTCCATGAACGAGCTGAAGAATCTTGGCGATATGCTCATAAGGGACGAAAACGTCCTCGCGATGCTCTTTGGCGAGAACGGGGACAGCCTCGTATATCAGCTGGTACGCGGCAGGAACGTCAAGACCAGCATGAGGGAGCTTATAAAGGCGGTGAACGCAGCGGCAGGCGGCAAGGGCGGTGGAAGAGACGAGTACGCTCAGGGCAGCGCTAAGATAACCAGCGCAACGGATGCCGAGGGCAGCATAGAAAGCCTCAGAGGTTATTGCAGGAGCATGCTGAAGGCATAAAAGCACAGAAAAACAGCGAATATACTGTTGACAAATATCCCGAATGTGATATAATAACCAACGGCAAAGCAGAAGCAGCCCGCTTCTCACCCGCCGGCAGAATTCAGCCAGGCGCGGTAAATACAGGCAAGGATTTGAGCTAATGTATTCGGCGGGTCTTCAGGCCCGCTGAATTTTTTATATGGAGGTGTCCACCATAGCCAAGGAAGAACTTCAGATCAACGAGGAGATCCGCGATAAGGAAGTGCGCCTTATCGACGAGAACGGCAACCAGCAGGGCGTTGTTCATAGCGACGTCGCTCTTCGCATGGCCGAAGAAGCGGGGCTTGACCTCGTCAAGATAGCCCCTCAGGCCACGCCGCCCGTATGCAAGATAATGGACTACGGCAAGTACAAGTTTGAGCAGGGCAAGCGGGAAAAGGAAGCCAAGAAGAACCAGAAGGTCATCGATATAAAGGAGATACGCCTTTCCGCCACTATCGATACCCACGATATGGAAGTTAAAGCCAAGGCAACCGAAAAGTTCCTCAAGAACGGGGACAAGGTAAAGGTGAGCATCCGCTTCCGGGGCCGCCAGATAAAGCACGGCGACCTGGGACTGGACGTAATGGACACTTTCTACGATATGGTCAAGGACAGTGCTGCGATCGACCGCCCTGCTAAGCAGGAGGGACGCAATATGTTCATGATATTAACACCAAAAACCAATTAATACAGGAGGAATACCCCATGCCGAAAATCAAGACCCATAGGGGTGCCGCAAAACGCTTCAGCGTTACCAAGTCCGGCAAGATCAAGAGAGCAAAGGCCTATAAGAGCCACATTCTTACCAAAAAGACCACTAAGCGCGGCCGCAGACTGCGTAAGGGCGGCTTTATTGCCGAGTGCGAAGCCAAAAAGGTTCGCGAGCTGATACCTTATAAGTAGGAGGAAATGAATCATGGCAAGAATAAAGAGAGCAGTTAATGCCGTTAAAAAGCGCCGCAAGGTCTTTAAACTTTCAAAGGGCTACTATGGTGCTAAGAGCAAGCAGTACCGTGCAGCTTCCCAGCAGGTAATGCGTTCCATGGCTTATGCCTACGTTGGCCGTAAGCTCAAAAAGCGCGAGTACCGCAAGCTTTGGATCGCCCGTATCAACGCCGGCGCACGCATCTGCGGCACCACTTATAGCCGCATGATCGACGGCCTGAAGAAGGCTGGCGTGGATGTGAACCGCAAGGTTCTGGCCGATCTCGCCGTAAACGATATGGCGGCCTTCAAGAAGCTGGCCGATATCGCTGTCGAGGCAAGGGCCTAATAAGCTTAAATAAAATAGCGCAGTCAGAAACGGCTGCGCTGTTTGATTAAAGGGAGGATGCGCCAATGCTTATACAGAGCACCCGTAATCCAACGGTAAAGCTTGTGCGTTCACTGCTTACCAAAAAGGGCCGAAGGGAGACGGGACTGCACCTGATAGAGGGCGAAAGGCTTGTTGCGGAGGCCGTTTCCTCAGGCGCGGAGATAGATTCGCTGTTCGTCGAGGAGGGCCGTGAGCCTGTGTATTGCCCGAATGGCAGCGTGTATCAGGTGACGCGCCATGTCCTGGAGAGCATGACGGATACTGACAACCCGCAGAGCGTCTGCGCGGCGGTAAAGACCCCGGATATTAAGCTCCCGGACGAGTATCCGGAAGGCCTTATAGTGGCGCTGGACTGCGTGCAGGACCCGGGTAATATGGGGACCATAATACGCACAGCCGATGCTATGGGTGCTGCGGGGCTGCTTTTGAGTTCCGGCTGCGCAGACCCATTTGGCCCAAAGGTGCTGCGTTCTACAATGGGCAGCATATATCACCTGCCCATATGGCAGGGTGAGCTTGCTGCTGAGCTTGTAAAGCTGAAGTCTGAGGATTTCAGGCTGATATGCGGCCACCTCGCAGGAAACGAGATATTGCCCGACCCCGGCCGCCGCTGCGTGCTTATAATAGGAAACGAGGGCAACGGAGTGTCAGATGCTGTGGCGGAGCTGTGCGATAAATACAGGCTGCCCATGTTCGGAAGGGCTGAGAGCCTCAACGCCTCAGTGGCCGCCGGCATAATGATGTATGAAATAGCTAAGGAAATGCGAAAATAGGCGCTTTTAAAAAAGAAGGTGTGAGCTGTATGTGGCTTGTATGCGCCATACTGAGCGCGGTGTTCGCCGCCGCGACGTCAATACTTGCCAAGGTAGGCATAGAGGGTGTTGGCTCCAACCTCGCCACGGCCATACGCACTATGGTAGTTGTGGTGATGGCGTGGATAATGGTGCTGATCACCAATCAGCAGGGCGGAATAAGCGGGATAACGCCGAAGAGCTGGCTGTTCCTGTGCCTGTCCGGCCTTGCCACCGGCGCGTCGTGGCTCTTCTATTATAGGGCCATACAGATAGGCGAGGTGAGCAAGGTAGTGCCGATAGACAAGCTGAGCGTAGTCATAACGCTGATACTTGCGTTTGCGTTCCTGCATGAGAAATTCACATGGAAGAGCGCGGTGGGGGCCGCGCTCATAACCGCGGGGACGCTTGTAATGGTGCTGTAAAAGGTTTAGAGCACAAACACCGTTTAAAAAGCAGGAGGTAAAGTGGACAACAAAAACAACTGCATTATTTGCGGAGCCGAGCTTGAGTATTTTAATTCGCCGAAAACGATAGAATGCGAGCTGTGCCACAGGATATTTCAGACTAACGCCGCCTGTAAGAACGGCCACTATATATGCGATAAATGCCACAGTACCAACGCTGTGGAGTTGATCCGCAGCGTGTGCGGCAGCACAAAGAGTAAAAACCCAATAGAAATAATGCGGAAGCTGATGGCACAACCTGCGGTGCATATGCACGGCCCGGAACACCACATACTCGTGGGCTCTGCGATTATATCTGCTTTTCATAACTGCGGAGGCGATGTGGATCTGAATGCCGCATTGGATGAAATGAAAAACAGGGGAGAGCAGGCGCCGGGTGGGATATGCGGGTTCTGGGGCTGCTGCGGTGCAGCAGTCAGCTGCGGAATGGCAATAAGCATAATAACCGGAGCAACGCCGCTTAGCGGGCAAGAATGGGGTTTAGCCAACCTTATGACGTCCGAAGCACTGGAAAGAATAGCGGCCATAGGTGGCCCGCGGTGCTGCAAGCGGGACAGCTTTACAGCTGTAAGCGCTGCGGCGGAGTTCATAGAAGAGAAATTGGGTATAAGGCTTGAAATGCCGGAAAAAATAATTTGCGGCTTTTATCCTATGAATGGACAGTGCCTTGGGGATAGATGTCCGTTTCATCCTTAAAAAAGCTAAAGATAAACAGAGAAGAGCCCCATTTAGGTGAGGCTCTTTCATATGCTTTATATTATGTTCTCGCCGCCCTTTGCCAGTCCGGGTATATCCCCACCTTGGCGAGCATGTGGTACAGCTTGTGCATGGGCATACCGATTATGGTGAAATAGCAGCCCTCCACCCGCTTTACGAACACCGCGGCAGGGCCCTGTATGCCGTATGCCCCCGCCTTGTCGAGCGGCTCGCCGGAGGCTACATAGGCGCGTATGTCGGCCTCGGATATATCCTCCATGGTCACCTCGGTGGTGTCATGGCATACGTCGCAGCCCTGATCGGTCAGTACCGCAACGCCGGTGTATACCGTGTGCGTTTTGCCGGATAGCTTTTTCAGTATGCTCACGGCGTCCTCGGGATCCCTGGGCTTGCCGATTATTTCTCCGTCGAGCCATACTATGGTGTCCGCGCCGACCACGCAGGCGCCGGGTTTATCCTTCTTTACGGCGCCCGCCTTGCGAAGGGCAAGCTGCTCTACAAAATCCCCGGGCTCGGTAAAGGGTATGTTCTCGTCGGCGTCGCTGGTTATGGCGGTGTAATCGAGGCCCACAAGGCTGAAAAGCTCCCTGCGGCGGGGAGACTGGGAAGCGAGAATAAGCTCCATACATTTCACCTCAAAAAAATTCTCAAAAAATCACATATTGTAGAATATCACAGCCTGCGGCCAAACGCAAACCCGGAGGGTATATCTGTAACAATATATGGAAATACTTTTTTGTGAAGATCACACGGAGGTATTTCTATGCTTGGAATAAAATTTTTGAGGGATATATTCGGCGAGGCGGTGGCGTTGGATCTTGGAACCGTGAACACCCTTGCAGCCATAAGGGGCAGAGGAATAGTGCTTAGGGAGCCCAGCGCCGTGGCGGTGTCCACAGGCAGCGAAAGGGAGATACTCGAGCTGGGCGACAGAGCCATGCAGATGCTGGGCCGCACCCCGGGGCAGATAACCGTAAGCTACCCGATGAGGGACGGCGTGATAGCGGACATGGCGCTGGCGGAAGCCATGATTCGCTTCACAATAACCGAGGCGCTGGGCAGAAAGGCGGGGCCGGTAGGCATACGCCTTGGGCTTTGTCTGCCCCTCTGCGTAAACGATATAGAGCGCAGGGCGCTTATGGAGGCTGCAAAGAACGCGGGCGCAAGGGATATGATAGTGCTGAACGAGGCCCTTGCCGCCGCCATAGGCGCAGGGCTGCCTGTGAGCGATCCTGTGGGCAACATGGTGGTGGATATAGGCGGAGGAACTACGGATTCCGCAGTGGTGGTGCTGGGCGGCATAGCCTGCCATAAGTCAGTCCGCACGGGCGGCACGCACATTGACAAGGCCATAGTGGAGTACATAGCCAGGGAATATAAGCTCAGCATAGGCGAACGTACTGCGGAGCAGATAAAGCTCACACTGGGCAGCGCCCTCATGGGTGGGGACGAGCATATGGAGGTGCGGGGAAGAAGCATGGATACCGGGCTGCCCAAAAGCATAGTCGTAGGACAGGGTGAGATAAGCTATGCCATAATAAAGCCGGTGCGCCGCATAGTGGGCGCAATAAAGGATACGCTGGCGGAGACGCCGCCCGAGCTTGCGGGGGATATATATACCAACGGCATAACGCTGACCGGCGGCGGAGCCATGCTGGACGGACTTGCAGAGTATGTGAGCCGTGAGACTCAGATGGAGGTGCGCGTAGCCGACGAGGCGGAGAACTGTGTAGTGCTGGGCGCGCTGAAGGCGCTGGATATAAAGGACAGAATAGACTGCATACAGGACGGTGAGCTGACCGCATAAGCATTGCAATATGGCAAAATCCGGCCTGGTTTTTAAACAAATGTAACGTTTTACCGTCATGCCTTGCGCATGGCGGTACTTGCATTTATAATAATTATCGGAGTTTTATAATGAGTTTGTATATAGCGGCCGTGGGAAGTTTTTCCCGAGGCGTAACGATAAGGAGCAGGTAATGCACGATTTTTTTCGCAGCAAGGGCTTTTTGATAATCCTGATAATAGTAGCTGTGCTGTCTATATTCATAGCGGCCACATACCGGGACAGGGCAAAGGTGTCCTTTATTGAGGATACGGTAAACTCTGTGGTCAAGCCGGTACAGAGCTTTTCCGTTAAGGCGTCCAATTCCATAATACACTTTTTTGAGAGGGTTTTCAGCTCTACGGATCTTGATAAGGAAAACGAGCAGCTCCGGGTAAAGCTGGCTCAGTACGAGATAATCGAAAGCGAGCTGGAGACGCTGCGGGAGGAAAACTCGCGCCTCAAGGATCTTTTGAATTACACGGATATTACCGATAACTACAGCTATATAACCTCTACCGTAATAGGCAAGAGTCAGGGTATATGGTTCAGTGAATTTACGGTAAACGCCGGCCGTAAGGACGGCGTTGAGGAAAATATGGCGGTCGTGAACTCGCAGGGACTTGTTGGCCGCGTAAACAGCGTCAGCGCAAATACCTGCAAGGTAACCGCTATAATTGACAGCACCTCTGATATAAGCGCCATGGTGGAGCGCACACGCGACTACGGCTTTGCGCGGGGTATACTTAATACCGACGAAAAGGAGACGCTGGAGCTTTACTATCTGCCAAGCGGCTATGACCTGGTTCCCGGCGACACCATAGTTACCTCGGGCATAGGCGGCACCTTTCCAAAGGGCATAGCCATAGGTACGGTGACTGAGGTATCCCGCTCCAGTGATGACGCGGAGGAAAGGAACGCCATAATCGAGCCGGCGGTGGATTTTCTCAGGCTCGAGGAGGTAATGATAGTAAAGGTCGATACCAAAGAGGAGGAAACGACAGAGTAATGTACCGGCTGTATGCGGCTATAAGCATAATAATCGGGATGTATCTCGATTCTGTGCTGTTCGCAAAAGTAAATATAGCCGGCGTAGTGCCGGACTGCGTGCTGGTGGTGATAGTATGCATGGGAATACAGCTGGGCGCCACCGAGGCTGCGGCGGTTGGCTGTGCTGCTGGGCTTGTCATAGATATACTTTTCGGCAAGGCGGTAGGCATAAACGCCATAGCCTATATGGTTGCCGGCTCCGTGGGAGGCATATTCTATAAAAAATATTTTGCGGACAATATGATTATCCCGGTGCTGACGGTTGGCGTATGCGCTTTCTTGAAGGAAAACCTCATGGCAATACTCACCAGGATGGTGGGCGGAAGGTTTTCGTATTTCGGTATGCTGATAACCTATATGGTGCCCTCGGCGCTTATGAGCGCGGCGCTGTGCATACCGGCGCACGCGCTGCTCAAGCCCAGGCTGATGCTTTCCGCCAAGAAGCGCTATGACAGAAGCGCCGGAGGAATAAAATAATGAAGAACAGCATATCGAGGTTCATAATAATATCGTTGGTTCTGATGTGCCTTATGGGCGCGCTTATATATAAGCTCCACGAGGTCACTATAGTAGAAGGCGCGCAGTATGCTGAGGCGGCCGCGAATACCAGCACCAGCTCAATAGACATAAAGGGCACCCGCGGCAGGATACTCGACCGCAACGGAGTAGTATTGGCATACAGCAAAAACAGCTATAATGTGGAGTTCCTTCGGGATGCGGACAACCGTACCGATTACGACTCCGCCACATATACCGATTCTCTCATCAAGGCCATAAAGATAATAGAGGACGGCGGCGGTAAGACCATAGACACATCGTATATACGCCTGGGTGAGGACGGCAAGCTCAAATATGAATGGGGTGTGAAGAGCAGGGCGGCACAGGTGGCCAGGTACAAAAACTTCTGCCAGTCCATGGGCTTCAATATAACCGAATCCCTGAAGAAAAACGAAAAGATAGAGGACAAGTCCAAGTGGGACACAAGTACATGGCCCACAGCCGAGGAAGCCTATACAAAGCTTCGCGCCCTGTGGTTCATACCGGAAGATCTGTCCTTTGAGGACGCCAACAAGGTCATATCCATACGTCAGGAGGTATTGCTCAACAACTACCGCGCCTATGAGCCTATTACCATAGCCTACGATGTGAGCATGGAGGTAGTGGCGGAGATAAAGCTGCGGGCGGACGAGCTTACCGGCTTACAGACCAGCCAGAGTACTACACGCGTGTATCCGCGCGGCACTACGGCGGCGCACATCCTCGGCTATCTCGGCAGGACGGCGACAGAGGAGATGGTAAAGGAGAAGGGCTATTCCTATGACGACTATATAGGAGTATCCGGCATCGAATACACGATGGAGGAGTATCTGACAGGCTCAACCAACCAACGTAAGGGAGAGCGGGTGCTTGAGAAAAACAAAAACGGCAGCGCCATACGGGAGCTTTCCTATACGCCCGCAAAGGACGGCGATGACGTTATGCTAACCATAGACATAAACCTCCAGACCGTCGTTGAAAAGGCCCTTGAGGACCTCATAGCCAAGATAGACGAAAAGGAAGAAAAGCAGCTTCTGGAGAGATATGCGGATTACGAAAAGGCTACTAACGACGACGTGGAGGGCATAAAGACGGCCAAGACCGGCGCGGCGGTGGTCATGAACGTAAACACCGGGCAGGTACTTGCCATGGCATCCTATCCCTCCTTCAACCCAAACTGGTTCATAGCGGGCCTCAGCCCTGAACAGAATCAGGAGCTTTTCAACAGCGAGTTTTCTGTGGAAACCACACCCACCCGAAACAAGGCAATATCCACAAAGCTGGCGCCCGGATCCATATTTAAAATGGCCACCGGCGTGGCGGCGGCGGCAGAGGGTGTTCTGGATATTAACGAACGCATAAGCTGCGACTATGAGTACATAATCAAGTATACCGATGAAAATGGCAATGAAAAAACCATAGAGCAGAACGCTCCTAAGTGCCACCTGAATAACAGGAGCAAGATAAGCCAGCACGCGAATCAGACACTGGCGGACGCCATAAAAAATTCCTGCAACTACTACTTCTGCGAGGCGGCGTATCGCCTGGGCATAGACAAGCTCAACGAATGGGCGGGCAAATTCGGCCTCACCAGCCGCACCGGCATAGAGCTTACCGGCGAGACAGAGGGTATCGTGGGTGGCCAGAAGGTACTGTTTGACAATACACTTACGGGAGAGGACGGCACGCTGGACATTGCAAACCAGAAGACAAGCCTTCCCGGCTTGGTTTACCGCAAGCTGAAGGAAACCCTGGTAAAGTTTGTGGAAAGCCGAAACGCCGAGGTAGACGAGGAGGCAATAAACCGCTGTGCCAAGCGCCTCATGGAGCTTCAGGATGGTGACATAACCAACAAGGGCCCTGAGATACGAAGGATAATAAGCGAGGAGATAGACATTCCCGAGGGTATAACTCAGATGCGCAAGGACTGGATAAACAGCATTTCCTCCCTGCTCAACGAGATACAGTGGAAGCCCACTCAGACCATCCGTGCCGGGTTTGGCCAGGGTACTACGCTGGTCACGCCCGTCGCCGTAGCCCGCTATGTAAGCGCACTTGCCAACCGCGGCACGGTGTACGACGTCCACATAGTAGATAAGGTGATGGACAGCAGCGGCAGCACCGTAAAGAATGTTGCTCCCAGCGTGTACAACCAGATAGAAATCTCCGACGACATTTGGGACGCGGTGAGCAGCGGAATGAAGGGCGTCGTATCCCCGGAGGATGGCGGCACAGCCTCCAGCGCCTTTAAGGATTATCCGGAATTCCGCAAGAAGTATATCGATACCGAAATGTTCGGCGGCAAGACCGGCTCTGCTCAGATAGGCCGGCGGGCAAAGAACATAGATATCGAGAACACCTCGTGGTTCGTTACTTTTGCTCCCCGGGAGCAGCCCGAGATAGCAATAGTGATATGCGTACCATACGGCCTTTCCGGTTCCTCCAGCGTTCCCGCCATAGTGGACATACTGACCTATTACTTCGGCCAGTCAGAGAATGCGGCACCGGAGAACCTTGTAGCCATAAACGGGCTCACGGAATAACAGATAACATAAAAGACCGGCTCAGCCGGCCTTTTGTGGAGACTGTCGAAAAACCCAGGGGTTGATAAGGGGCCGCAGCCCCTTATGGCTTTA
>ERZ827512.2046-NODE-2046-length-17481-cov-7.174395_pt1 | contig 17481 bp, 15 predicted proteins | sample MGYA00519916_ERZ827512 | MGnify/ENA primary metagenome ERZ827512 (study PRJEB31778, sample SAMEA3449335) | human gut metagenome | biome: human gut; feature: human-associated habitat; material: faeces | place: United Kingdom | collected 2010/2012 ... | reverse complement strand
CCTGAGCGGTCTTTCTTTTTCTGAGTTTTTCTTTCTCCGAGAAAGAAAAACGGATTGGCTCTGACGCAGTCACAAAATCTCTGTCGATAAATCAAAATCCGTCGATAAGCCATCCCCTCATAGGGGAAGGCTGACTATACATCTCAATCATATCTGACGGAATCCGGCGGAAAAGGTTCCGGGATTCTTTCTCACATTATATCATGATTTCCGGAATTGCGCAATGCTTTAACAATAAGTTCATTGAATAGCGCCGGATTATGTGATAAAATCGTTACATCTCAAAAAAGAAACGGAATATTATTATGAAAATTCTGATAACAGTGCTGTCGGCTATACTGATAACAGCCGCTGTGATTTTCGCCGCGTTCGTTGCGGTTTCGGCAAAGATTTTCGGGAAAGGCAAGCCCTACGACACCGAAAGGGCGATGAAGCGCCGTCCGGAGCTGCTTGAAAGGGTGCGCGCGGGGTGGAAAGCGCTTGAAAAATATAACCCTGAGGAGGTTTTCATAACCTCATACGACGGGCTTAAGCTCTGCGCGCACATATACTCGCGCGGGGAGTACGGCGGGAGAGTCGTTCTCTGTATGCACGGCTACAATTCCGGGGCGGTGAACGATTTTGCGGGAGCGGTGGATTTCTTCACGGACAACGGCTTCACCGTGATCCTTGCCGACCAGCGGGCGCACGGGAAAAGTGAGGGCAGACGCATTACCTTCGGCACAAAGGAGCGTTTTGACTGCCGCTCGTGGTGCGAATACATTGTCGGGCGGTACGGCAGTGACGTGAAAATCCTGCTTGACGGCATATCGATGGGGGCGGCGACCGTTACCTGCGCGGCTGACAGGGAGGTCGGGCTTCCGGAGAACGTGAAGGCCGTCATTGCCGACTGCGGGTACTCGTCGCCGCACGAGATCATCGCCGATGTCGCGAAAAAGAATTATCACATCCCGGAGTTCCCGGTGCTTCCGCTTTTACGGCTTGCCGCAAGGCTTGACGCGGGGTTTGACATCGATGAAATTTCCTCTGTCCGGTCGGCGGCGAACACAGGTATTCCGATATTCTTCGCCCACGGGACGGCGGACGATTTCGTTCCGTATGAGATGGGCGTGAAGATCAGCTCCTCCTGCTCCTCCGACCATGTTCTGTTCTCTGTTCCCGGCGCTGGACACGGGCAGAGCTTCCTTGTTGACAGGGATGGGTACGAGAGGGAGTGTCTGGGGTTTATCGGGAAGTATCTGAAATGAATATTTAAAAAATTCATGGTTTTTTCACAGGATTTTATTGACAGAGCGGTGCCGATACGGTACGATAATAATGGAGGAATGGGCTGTTCCGGAAACAGCTGAATCAATAACGAACCGTAAAGCGGCAGGGAGGATAAAATGAAAACTGCGAAAGTATCCTGCGGCCGGTCTGGTGAAAATACTTGTCGAAAACCTGCCGTCCGATCCGACAAACTGGTTCCCGGAGGAAATCGTCAACGACGGGGCAAAGGCTCCGGCTCAGCCGGGTGCGGCTTCGGGATCGATAACCCCGCGGTTTATCTTCCGGCAGTGCTTATTCCCGTTCTTGCCGGAATCGGTGCCGTGATTTACAGAAAACGCCGCACGGCATGAATTGCCGCCCGCATTTTTTGGGGAGGGGCTGTTAAAAAACTCATCCCGGGTTTGTTAACAGTCCCTCCTTTTTTGCGGACGCACTTCCGTCAGAGAGGGCGGTTCAGGAAAAATCTCCGCGCACAAAAAATTTTTTTCGGAGGGATGCAATAAATCCGCCTCCCCGCACGTTAACTGTATGAAAGGAGCTGAACCGAATGACAGTTTGCCGGACGTCAGCAGATAAAGATAATGACGACACAATTGAAGAGTGCCTCGTCAGGCTCGGAAGGGGCGACAGGGAAGCTGCGGAGCCTCTCTACACCCTCGCCGCGCCGTCGGTCTACGGTTACGCTCTTTCGATACTCAAGAACAGACACGATGCGGAGGATGTGCTTCACGACTGCTTTATTGCGGTAATGTCGGCGGCGGGAAGCTACAACGGGCAGGGCAAGCCGCTTGCATGGATGCTCACCGTTGCAAGAAATCTCGCGCTTGACCGGCTGAGAAAAGGGAGCCGCTGTGCGGAAATGCCCGAGGAAGGGTACGATGCCGTCGATCCCGGAATGTCCCTTGAGGACAGGGTGACGGTCAACGCCTGCCTGACGGAGCTTTCGGATGAGGAACGCGAGATAGTTCTTCTCCATGCAGTCTCCGGGTTCAGGCACCGCGAGATAGCCGCTTTCCTTGACCTGCCGCTTCCGACCGTGCTGTCGAAATACCGCCGGGCGCTGAATAAGCTGCGCCGGATGCTCTGAAAGGAATTTGTTATGAACGATAAGGAAATAAACGAAAGAATCGGTAAAGCCTTTGTCAGCGCCACCCCGGATATACGGGGAAGGATCCTTTCCGATGCCGGCGAAAGGAAGGAAAACATGACAAACATAATCATACCGAAGAAAAAGAAGATACTGACACGCGCATTTGCCGGAATTGCCGCCTGCCTGATAGTCGCGGCGGGGATATTTGCCGGGGGATTCCTGAAAAAGCTGAACCGGGACGTTGCTTCAACGGTTTCGCTTGACGTGAATCCGGGGATCGAGATAGACGTCAACCGCAAGGAGCGCGTGCTTGAGGTCAGAGCCATGAATGCCGATGCCGAAAGGGTCATAGGCGACATGGACTTTACCGGAAGCACACTTGACGTGACCGTGAATGCGCTCATCGGCTCCATGCTCGGCAAGGGGTATATAAGCACCGACGCAAACTCCGTCCTGATAAGCGTTGTCGGCGGCAGTGAAGGGCTCAGGGAGCGCCTGACCGCAGAGATAACCAAGCTGCTTGACACCGACGGCATATCCGGTGCGGTGCTCAGCCAGAACGTCACTGTCAGCGGAGAGCTGAAAACAGCGGCTGAAAAATACGGCATAACCGAGGGCAAGGCTCAGCTTATCGACCGGATAATCAAAAACGACCCGCGGCACACCTTTGAAACGCTTGCCGGACTGTCGATAAACGAGCTGAACCTTATTTCAGCCGGAAAGACGCTTGATAATGTTTCGTCGTCGGGAAAGCCGAGCGAGAACCTGTACATCGGCGCGGAGAAGGCAAAAAACATCGCTCTTGCCCATGCCTCTGTCGCCGAAAGCGATGCGAGGGAGCTTGAGGTCGGATTCGACACCGAGGACGGAATGATAGTCTATGAGGTGGAATTCAAATCAGCCGGCTGTGAGTACGATTACGAGATCGACGCAAAGACCGGAAACATCATAAAAGCCGAAAAGGAGTCTGACGACGTGGAGCCGCCGATCCCCGACACCGGAGACACGATAACAGCAGATGAGGCGAAAAGCATCGCTCTGAAGCACGCCGGAGTAAAGGCGGAGAACGCTGTTTTCGAAAAGGCCGAAAAGGATCACGATGACGGCAGGCTTGTCTATGAGGTGGAATTCAGATCCGCCGGCCATGAGTACGATTACGAAATCGACGCGAAGACCGGAGAGATACTGAAAGCCGAAAAGGATATCGACGGCTGAAGCTGAAACCACGGGGTTATGTCAGCCCCTGCGAAAATAACCGAAAAAACCAGCCCGCTCCCCGAAACCGGGAGAAGCGGGCTGGTTTTTAATTTTTGATCAAAGCCGGCAGCGTTATTCGGCCGCTTCCGCAGAATCGGTATTTCCCTTGGAAACCGCCTTCGCGCCGAGCATTCCGCCGACGATGCTTGTGAGGTCGATGCCGGTCGATTCCTTCACGCCCTCAATTACCTGTCCGGCGCTGTTCATGACGTCCCTGACGAGCCTTGTGGCATTGCCGTCGCCGTACATTACGATGCGGTCGGTCTGTGCAAGAGGCTCAGCGGCATTCTTCACTACCTCGGGCAGTGCGGCGAGGTACATTTCGATGATGGAGGCTTCGCCCATCTTCTTCTGGGCTTCCGCCTTCTTCTCGATAGCCTCGGCTTCGGCAAGACCCTTGGCTCTGATACCTTCAGCCTCCTGCTCCATTGCGAAGCGGACGGCTTCTGCCTCTGCCTTCCGTGCCTCTGCCTCCTTGACAGCCTCGTACATCTTTGCCTCCGCGTCCTTCTGACGTCTGATGAGGTCTGCCTCGGCTTCCTTTTCGGCTTTGTACTTCATGGCATCCGCCTGCTTGCGTACCTCTGCGTCGAGCTTTCTTTCCCTGATGGCGATCTCGCGCTCGGCAAGCTCTGTCTCCTTCTCGCGGCGGGCGATGTCGGCGCTGACCTTTGTGACCTCGATGGTCTTTCTCTGATTTTCCTGCTGGATGGAGTATGCGGCGTCGGCCTCTGCCTTCTTGGTGTCGGCGATGATCTGAACCTCCGCCTGACGGACGGCAAGCTCTGCGTTCTGATCCGCTATCTTCTTGTCAGCCTGAACCTTGACGGCGTTTGCCTCCTCCTGTGCGTGGGCGGAGGCTATCGCGATATCGCGCTGTGCGTTTGCCTTTGCGATCTGGGCATTCTTTCTGATCTGCTCGACGTTGTCGATACCCATGTTCTCGATGGTTCCGGCATTGTCTTTGAAGTTCTGGATGTTGAAGTTGACGACCTCGATGCCGAGCTTCTCCATGTCGGGGACGACGTTTTCGGTTATCTTCTTTGCGACGCCCTGTCTGTCTTGAACCATTTCCTTGAGGCCGACCGAGCCGACGATCTCGCGCATATTACCCTCAAGCACCTGTGTGACAAGGCTGATAAGCTCTGCCTGACGCATTCCGAGAAGCGCCTCGGCTGCGCGCTGGAGCAGTGCTGGGTTGGACGACACCTTTATGTTGGCGACGCCGTCAACGCTCACGTTGATGAACTCGTTTGTCGGGACAGCCTCGGAGGTCTTGACATCGACCTGCATTACTCTCAGCGAGAGCTTGTCGACGCGCTCGAAGAAGGGCATTCTCCAGCCGGCTTTACCGATGAGTATTCTCTTCTTTCCGAGACCGGTGATGATGTACGCCGTGTCCGGCGGTGCCTTCAGATATCCGCTGAAAAAGAGGATAACAATTACGACGGCAACGATTCCTATGATGGGCAGGTATTCCATTCTCTTTCCCTTCTGCCGCTGTGCGGCGTGAAAATTATTGCGGTTTCCCGCTCGGAGCCGCGCTCCGTTCTGACTGCGGGCGATATGCGGCGCCCTCCGCCCTCCTTCCGGACAAGGGATCCACCCGTTATTCCGGTCGGTTCTAAAAAAGACTTTTATCAAAACGAATAACGAATGATAAAAGTCTTGTTAAGGCATATCTGCCGCTCTGCACCGGGCTTTTCGCTGTGTTGACGGCGCAGATGCGTGGGGCACACGCAAACTACTCCCTTTTACGGTTATCATTATAGCATATTTCCCGCGGGTTGTCAAGGGGGGTCCGGGGCGCGGGGAGAGATTTTTTCGTTCCGAAACGAGAGAATCGGGGGGCGGCAATATCCCGTACCGGGGGGACAAACTGCGCGGGCTGAGCGGCTGTTCTGCGGAAAGAACTGTGAACGGTCGGGTTTTATCTGAATATGGGAATCTGACTGAAAAAAGAAATCAGGGGCTGTTTTAAAACTCAACGCGGGGTTTTCGGCAGCCTCTTTTTCCTTTCCGGAAGGTGAAGCCCGGGGCGTACCGCCGCTGCATACGAAAAAATCCTAACCGGAGCTGCGCCGCCTCGTTCAGTCATCGCTTGCTTTAGCGGAAAAACCGGCTCCGGGCGGAGGGAATGCGGCACTATGGCGCTCCGGCTGCTTATATAATGCATAATTTCCAAATAATAAAACAGCAGAGATAAATTATCAGCAAGAATAAATATTTTCGAGAAATACAATAAATTTTTAAAAAAATATTCATAATGGACTTTACACGCTCCGGAATATAATGTATAATATAAATACAACGGATGAACCGGATGAGGATTTGCTGAAACCATGCACAGCGCCGGAATGACCGGAACGGGAGGAAACCCGATTTCTGCGGAGGAAATAACGTGATAAGCCCCGATGAATACATGAGCCGCCTGAAAATGCCCGCCATGACGACCGACCTGCACGGGAATATTATTTTTGCAAACTTTGCGATGAAACGGCTTGAGCCGGTGCGGTGCCGCAAAGTGGTGCTCAGATGCCACGGCGGCGGACGGGAGGAATGCTCCGGCGCTGCGGTGACCCTCTGCACAGGTATCGGAAACCGCCGTATGCTTGTCCTGTTCCGCGGGGATACGGCAAGATTTTACCTCACCCGGATTTTCGCCCGCAGAACGACGGCTGCCGTGTCGGACGGAGATCTGCCGTTTGTGATAAAAACCGCCGGCTTCGCCGAGAGGAAAATGCTTGACGACCCCGGAACTTCTCCCGGATCGCTGATCGGCGAGGCGGCGTATTCGGCATTCTCCGGGCTGTACGCGCGGAAGCTGCTGACGGTGCACGATTTTTGCCGCTTTCTCGGTCTTTCAACCGCCGTTCTGTTCGGAAGCAGCCGGGTGGAATACCGCGAGGGGTTCGGAAAAGGGATAACGCTTGTGTCTCCGGAAAGGGCTTTCTTCGCCGCCGGGGAGATGATCGCACAGCTTGCCGCATCCCCCGGCATCCGTTGGCGGGTCCTTTCAGGAGGCGGTCAGCTGACTCTGACCGACGGCATAAAACGCATCTGTGCCGGAGAATGCTCTGCCGTTCCGCGGACGCATTCGGGGCAGTTTTCACTTTCCCGCGGCGAGGTCCTCGTGTCCGCGGCAGCAGCAGCCGCGGATTTTGCATTTTTCCGGAAACCGGTTCCGGCTGCAGGGCGCGGGAGGGCGGCGGAATACGGATAAATATCGCCTCAGGTGCCGGGATTATCGCCGGAAACCCTGAGGGCTGTTAAAAACGCTCGGTTTTTAGCAGCTTTTTTTGTGCAAACACATTGAAAAACACGGTGCGGTCATGTATAATATTTGTATAACCGATCATTTGAGGCATGACTTTCGGAACAGAAGGCAGATTGACAATATCTTTCCGGGGCAGGGACGGAATTTCCGTTGATTTTTTGACTGAGACATACGTGTGTCCCGGTCGTATGGTATAATTATGGTTGAAAAACAACCCGGACCAAATATCGCGGATATCAGGGAGGAAAAAATGAACGCCGGAAGAAACGAACGTACCCTTGAACTCCTGTTCAGAAGCCTGCGCGGCGAGGAGCTGTCGGTAAAAGCTCTTGCCGCCGGGTTTGAGGTCTCGACAAAAACCGTAAACCGTAATATAAACTTTTCCCCGCGTGTGCGGGGGTGATATTTACTCCAAAAGCGGCAAAGACGAGCGTTTTCCGCCTTTCAGCGTATGCGGACAGGGCGATGTACAGGGAATCAACGGCGCGAACTGCCGGCATTCATACAGCCCCGGTGACGGCGAGACAAATCCCTTCTCGGATTACGACAGCGAGGAGAACAAAAAGGCATACGATCTCTCCCAAAAGCAGAGACAGCTTATAAAACGACGGAATTTGAAGAGAACACGGAAATCAGCTCCGCTTTCCGGTATGATACCAAGAGCGACAGGGTAGTGTATAATCTCCTCGGTATGATAATTTCGATGATTACAGTTATTACAACGGAGGTGGGGCGATGAACTTCATACAGTACAACCCCAATCCAAGGGGAAACCGCGTCGGAGACTGCGTCATCCGGGCGATATCGGGGGCAACCGGACGGGATTGGGAGACAACATATGCCGGGGTGTCTGCCTGCGGGTTTGAGCCGGCGCTCAGGCTTTGCTATCTTATTTCACTCCACAGGTCCATACCCTGGGCTCTGAGAAGGTCGCCGATCGTGCTTGGAGGGCAGTCGGCGGTGTAGCCGCGGTTCTCCGGCTCGGACTGCTCCGGGACGGTCGGTATCGGGGCAGCGGAGAGGCTTTCGCCCGTCAGTCCGACAAGCTGAAGAAGCCTGTCAAGCGAGAGTATCCGCTTCCTGCTTCCGTGATATGCCCTCATTGCCGCGGCATAACGGGATTTTCCGCGTTTTGGAGGGGCATTCAGCTCCTCATCGGTCGCAACATAGTAATCGTTCTCGAAAACTCTTGTGCTGTATGTACACCCGCAGTTCGCCAGCGCCTGTATAAGGACAAGGGTGTCCTTTGAGCGGCTCTGTTCGAATTCCGCGGAAAAGCAGAGCTTTTTGCCGTTCAGCACGCCGGGGAGCGTTTTGCAGTCCGGTCTGACCCTGCGCGAGAATTCCCTTATGCACTGCTCCTTTTTTGCGTGGCTGAGGGCGTCTTCACCCTCCGAAAGGCAGTTCATCATCGACTGAATGCTGTTTTTTTCACAGCGGACGGTATAGTTCCGGCTGGTTCCGCAGGAATCGGGGTACAGCCTGACAAGAGAATCAAGGGGCTTGTCCAGCCTGCGGCAGAGCTCCTCCGTCAGCTTCAGCGTGAGATATGCGTCCTCGTCGCTTTTGTGAAGGATAACATCCCCGTCGATTCCGAGTGCCGCGCCGGCGTTGCCGAGAGAGACCTGCATTTTTTCGCCCGAATATTTTCCGTAAATCGTCTGAATGTCAACGAATCCGAAATCAAGCGACGGAAGGCCGTACCGCAGACAGGCATCGCGCAGAAAGCCCGCGTCGCATCCGGTGGAATATCCGATGACCGTCTGGTCGGGTGCGGTGAGGAGCGACCTTATCCGGTCATAGAAATCGGGAAATTCCGGGCTTGCGTAGTATTCCTCCTCGGAAAAGTAGAGCTTCATATCGTCCTGATTCGGCCGGCGGAGCAGGCTGAAGGGCAGTACGGGATTGACGGTGAAGCAGTCCTTTTCGATAATGTTGAAGCTTTCGTCAGTGATGACGTAACCGAACTCGCATATGCTTCTGCCGTCGCAGCATTCAATATCAAAACTCAAATATCTCATGTCACCGCTCCTTTTTGCCGATAATAATATTATAATGCCGCCGGCGGGTTTTTGCAAGAGTTTTTTGGGGCAGTGCGGCGGCGGTTCCCGGAAAACAGAAAAAGTGCGTCACCTTTTTGCGGAAGTGACGCACTTTTCTTCTGACGGAATATCAGATATCCATAATAATCGGCAGGATCATCGGTTTTCTGCCGGTCTGGTTGAAGATGAAGCGTGAGAGCTGGTTCTTGACTGCGGCTTTTATCTCGGTGCGCTCGAAGATGTTGCTGTCGAAGCAGTCGTTGATGGCGTCCTTTGCGATCTCGCGGGCCTTCTCCATAAGCGCCTCCGATTCGCGGACATAAACAAATCCGCGGGAGACGATGTCGGGACCGGAGACAAGAGAGCCGTACGAGAAGTCGATGGATGCGACAACGACGATAAGCCCGTCCTGAGAGAGGTGGCGGCGGTCGCGGAGAACGATGTTTCCGATGTCGCCGACGCCGTAGCCGTCTACAAGGACCCTGCCTGAGGGAACGGTTCCGTTGAAGCGCGCGCCGTCGGTGCCGATCTCAAGCACCCTGCCGAGGTCGGAAATGAAGATGTTTGTCTCCGGGATACCCATGCCGAGAGCCAGCTTCCTGTTCGCGGCAAGGTGCTTGAACTCTCCGTGTATCGGCATGAAGTACTTCGGCTTTGTCAGCGCCATCATCAGCTTCAGCTCCTCCTGGCAGGCGTGACCGGAGACGTGCACCTCCACAAGGTCGTCCTTGAAAACGTCGGCGCCGTTCTTGAGAAGCTCGTTTATGATCTTATCGACCATCTTTTCGTTGCCGGGGATGGCGCTTGCGCTGATGACGACAAGATCGTTCGAGCCGAGCTGCACCTTGTCGTGACTGCAGAATGCCATACGGTACAGCGCGGACATAGGCTCGCCCTGACTTCCGGTAGTGATGAGGGTTATCTGCTCCGGCGGGTATTTTTTTATCTCGTTTATGTCGATAAGCACTCCGTCGGGAGCCGACATATAGCCGAGCCGGGTTGCCGCGCCGACGATATTGAGCATGGAGCGCCCGGTTATCGCGACCTTTCTGCCGTACTGGGCGCTGGTGTTGATTATCTGCTGAACGCGGTGGACGTTTGACGAAAACGTCGCAATGACGATGCGCTTGTCCTTGTTGCGCAGGAAGATGTTGTCAAGCGACTGACCGACCTTCTTCTCGGAGGGGGTGTAGCCGGGGCGTTCCGCGTTTGTCGATTCGCACATGAGGAGCAGAACCCCCTCGTTTCCGATCTGACCGAGGCGGGCTATATTCATGATCTCTCCCTCGATGGGCGTGAGGTCGAGCTTGAAGTCGCCGGTATGGATAACGGTTCCGACCGGGGTGGTTACCGCGAGACAGCAGGCATCGGCGATCGAGTGGTTGACCCTTATGAATTCCACCGACATACTTCCGGCAGTAACGACCTCTCCGGCTTCCACGCAGTTGAGGCGCGGGGTGAAGGGCAGCTGATGCTCCATCAGCTTGTTTTCGATGATGCCGAGGGTCAGGCGCGTGCCGTAGACCGGAATATCGAGCTTGCGGAGAACGTACGGGATCGCTCCGATGTGGTCCTCGTGTCCGTGCGTAAGGAAAAGTCCGCGTATCCTGTCTGCGTTTTTCTCAAGATAGGTGGTATCCGGGATAACGAGATCGACGCCGAGCATGTCCTCGTCCGGGAACCCGAGACCGCAGTCTATCATGATTATATCGTTTTCGTATTCGATGACCGCGAGGTTCTTTCCGATCTCGTTGAGACCTCCGAGCATCATTACCTTGAGTTTTCCGAGCTTCTTTTTTCTTGCCATAAAATAATTTTTGCCTGCCGAAAAAACGGCAGGTATCTCCTTCCGTAAAAACAGTTATTTTTTCGGTGCGTCGGGCGCAAACGTACAGCCCCGTGCGTCACCTGCATTTTTTGTCAATCCCAAAGCCCCGCCGCGGAGACACCGCCGTCATACGTACTACGGCAGCTGCCCTTTCCCGGTTTGGAGCAGAACAACGAACAAATATGTTGTGAATATTATAGCGCCGATATATGAAATTTATGAGGGGGATTTTGTTAATATAAAGTTAATGGTTTTCCGGGGGCGGCTCACGGGACGTCCGCCGGATGATGTTTTTCTCTGTGCTTCATAACGCGCCTCATTGCCCGCAGCCGTGAAATGAATAATTGCCCGCCCGTCGGGAAACAATAACCACACCGAAACACAAACGGAGGAACAGGTTATGAAAAACAGCGGAAAAGCAAAGAAAAAGAATCCCCGCCTTCCCAATCAGGCGGTAAGCGCCTATGCAGAAGGCGCAACTCCCCTCGGAAGCTACACGGGCATTACCGGGGAAATGGTTCTCCCCGGAAAATCCATGCCCCGCCGCGATGTCGGAGGCAAAATATATATGAAGGTGGACGATATGCCCGTCCAGGACGCCGACGATCTTTGAGTTGCGCGGGTTGCCTTAAGAAACTTCTTGAAAGAAGTTTCTTAAGAATCTTCAAGAACTTTTGAACTGAATTGTTTTTTTGGTTTTAGTGTTCTGGGGCAGCGTCGGGAAAACGGCATTCCCAGAGCTGTATGCCGTTCAGAAGACGAGAAACACAATTGCCGCTCCCGCAGCTCCGGCGATGACACCGGCGGCGAAGGAAATAAGACAGAAAAGCCGCGTTCTGCTGCGTTTCGTTTTCCCGGAAAAAGCGTTTTCGGGAGAGAGGACGTTTGACGCGATGATCTTTCTCGCCTCCTCTGCAAGGTCGGAGCTGTCTGGGCGGTCGGGCGATTCGCGGAGGATGAAATATGCCTCCTCGAACACCCGGCTGCCGGTGTTTTTCAGAAAAACCACGTCCTTTTTCACGCCTTTTATCATTTATTTACCCTCCGGAACGAATACTTTCGGTTTCATTATAGACTCTCTGCGCGTCCTTTATTCGGTTTTTACATAAGGCAGACGCAGGTATTGCCTGTTTTGCCTTTCCGAAAGGGGAAATGTCATGAAAGCAATAATTCTCGCCGGCGGAGAGGGCAAAAGACTGCGCCCGATAACCGCGAAAATGCCGAAGCCGCTTGTTCCGATAAACGGCATCCCGGCGATAGAGCTTATAATCGGTCAGCTTGCCGACGCCGGGATAACAGAGGCGGCGGTCACGACCGGGTATCTTGCGGAAATGCTTGAAAATTCTCTCGGCGGTGAGTGCCGGGGGGTGAAGCTGACGTATTTTCGTGAAAAAACACCGCTCGGAACGGCGGGCGGGATAATTCCTGCGCGGGATTTCATCGCAGGCGACGACTTTATTGTGGCAAGCGGCGACTCGGTGAGCGATATTTCATTTTCCGACGCATCCGACAGGTTTTTTGACATGGGCAGAAGCCCAATGATAATCCTCTCCCACGCCGATGAGCCGGGAGAATACGGAGTGGTCCTCACCGACGGCGGCGGGCGGGTGACCGGATTTTCCGAAAAGCCGTCGATATCCTCCACCTGCTCCGACACGGTGAACACCGGGAACTACATTTTCCCCGCAGAAATCTTCGACAGCATCCCGGAGGGAGTGGGCTACGACTTCGGGCGCGACCTGTTTCCCGCGCTGATAAATGAAGGGAAACCCGTTGTATCCTTCTGCACCGACAGCTACTGGTGCGACATAGGCGACTGCGCGTCATACTACGGAGCAAACATGAGACAGACCGGAGGCGAAAATTCCGCGGAGCCGGGATGCATTGCCGAAGGCGCGGATGTAAGGTCATCGGTCGTCATGAAGGGCTGTACCGTTGCGCCGGGAGCAAGGATAGACGGAGCAGTCCTCTGTCCCGGTGTGAAGGTAGGGGACGGTGCCGACATCGGCAAAGGCTGCGTGATCGGCGACTCGTCGGTCATCGGCGCGGGCGCGGTGGTCGCAGCAGGGACAAGGCTGGAGCCAGACACCGTTATATCAGCCGGCTCATACGTCGGAGGGGGAGGCTTTTCCGGTGCGGCAACGCTCCTCGGCGGCGGGGGAATACGTTTTCCCCGGGAAAAGCTCACCCTCGGTCTGGCATCACGGATCGGAAGCGCGCTTGCCTCGGTTTTTCCCGGCGGCAGGGTCGGGGTCATGCACGACGGAAGCGCGGACGCCTTCGGAATAACCTCCGCGATACTGCGGGGACTACGGCGCGGAGGGTGCGGCAGTATTCTTTGCGGTCAGGGCTTCGCCGCCGAGGCGTCGCTTGCGGCAGCGGCAATGAAGCTGTCGCTTTCGCTGTTCGTCTGCCGCGCGGGGGAGGACATCGGCATATCGTTCTTCGACGGAAACGGGCTGTACCCAAAAAGAGAGACGGAACGGGCATTTGTCGCGGCAATGTCAGCCGAGCCGTCAACAGCCGCTCTTCCGGGGAAAAGCTCTGTCTGCGGGGTGGGAGCCGATTATTACCTCCCGATGCTGACCTCCGGCGGAGTGTCGCTTTACGGGCTTCACTGCACCGTCCACGGTGGCGGAATGGCGGCGGCAATGCTGAAGCGCGCGCTGACCTCCCTCGGCGCAATGCCGGGCGACGGACTGACGCTGACCATATCGGAGGACGGCTTCTCCCTGACCGCCGAACAAAACGGCTTTGTCTGCGACGACTGGCATATAAAGGCTCTGCTCCTGCGCTATACCGTCAGGGGAGAGGCGGCTCTTCCCGTTTCGTCTCCCGCCGCGCTTTCCGACATCGGCGGCGGAAGGGTGAAGCGCTACACACGCTGCCCCTCCGGAAACGGCGAGGACGGCATCCGCGCGCTTGCGGGGAAAAATCCGGAGCTTATCCATGCCTGCGCCGCCGCCGTGTCGCTCTGCACGCTTATCGTCCGCTCCGGAAAGGCCCTTGAAAAGCTGTCGGAGGCGATACCGCCATTCTGGTACGGCAGCTTTGAGTACAAGTCTCCCTCAGGGCGTGACCTGTCGGTTCTTCCTCATCTCGGCACTCCCGCCGGCGACGGTGTTTATGCCGATTATTTCCGGGGCGGGGTGAGAGTCGTCCCGACCGAGTGCGGTTACAGGATCCTCGCCGACGCCGTGTCGGGAGAATATGCCGACGAGCTTATCGGGGCAACAAAGAGGGAGATAGAAAAGCGGATGAAGAAGCAGTGAGCTTTCCACACCATCGATAACATTATATCAAACCGGTTCACACTTTGTCGTCCCCCGAAATTCCCCTCGTTTGTCGAGCCGCGCGGCACGATTTCGCCTTTGCCTTCCCCTCCGAGGGGAAGGTGGCGGCGTAGCCGACGGATGAGGTGTAGCGCGCCAGCGCGTTTGTGCCGGCAAATGTAACATTTCGCTTCACCGACAGAGATTTCACGACTTCGCCGTCGCCTCAAACCTCTTTTTCTTTCTCGGAGAAAGAAAAAGAGGGAAAAAGAAAGACCGCTCAGGGGACTGCGCCGCGAAGTGAGATTCATTATGTCGCCGCCGGGGAAGCGGCGACACAATGAACTCAATGCGGCTCCGCCCCCCGAGACCCCCCGGAGAACGGGCAAGCCGGGTGAGACAAACAACAGAGATGTTGTGCACAGCGGAGAAAGTTTCTGTATTCGGGGCAAAACTTGTTTGTTCGGCAAGCCGCGCGGCACGATTTCGACTTAGCCTTCCCCTCGAGGGGAAGGTGCCCGAAGGGCGGATGAGGTGTAGCGCGATAGCGCGTTACGAAGCATAAATTAACTTTTTCGTTTGAAAACGGTTCCGCAAACGGAACCTACACCTCATCACCGCCTGCGGGCGGAGCTTCCCCTCGAGGGGAAGCCAAGGAGGATGTTCGCGACAGGACGTTTAACAGTCCGCGTTGTGCGGCCTGTACTGAATCCTCCCCGCTGATTCCCCATGCGGTTGTGGTGTCGCCACCTTAAGCGGGGGGTCAAGGGGCACCCCTTGCAGCTCTTTCTTTTTTCCCTTTTTCTTTCTGCGGAGAAAGAAAAAGAGGTTATTAGCGGCGGCGCAGTCGGAAAATCTCTGTCACCAAATCAAAACCCTACAGACTCCATCCTTCCCAACAAAAACCAAACACACAATCCCCCGAAAAGCATAAACTGTTACCGCAAGGAGAATTTCAGTCTATGCTCTACACACTGTTCGAAATAATCATATCCGCCCTGTCGGTTTACGGCGGATACCGGCTGATACGCGATATTTCCCGCTGGCTTGACATCCGGAAAACAAAAAAACAAAAACAGAAAGCAACGGTCAATGAACAATCCACTTACTCCCCCCGCCGGCAGAGATGACCTTATCGAGGTCGAGGGCGTGGTCGAGAGGGTCGTCTACAAGAACGACAGCAACGGCTACACCGTCTGCGAGCTCGGCGCTTCCGACGACGACCTGATCACGCTCGTCGGAATAATGCCGTTCCTTACCGAGGGCGAGAGCATAAAGGCTCTCGGAAGATGGGAGCTTCACTCCAGCTTCGGACGGCAGTTCAAAATCGAATATTACGAAAAACAGCTTCCGGCAAGCGAGGGCGCGATGTTCAAATATCTCTCCTCCGGAGCGATAAAGGGCATCGGACCCAAGCTGGCGAGACGGATAATCGAGCGGTTCGGGACCGACGCCTTCGAGGTGATGGAGCACAACCCGGAATGGCTCTCCGACATCGACGGGATCACTCCGAAAAAGGCGGAGAAGATAGCCGAAAGATTCCGCGAGACCTTCGGTGTCCGCTCGGTCATGATGTTCTGCCGCGAATTTTTCGGACCCGCGACCGCGGTCAGAGTGTACAAGCAGTGGGGCAGTGCAGCTGTCGATGTGATAAAGGAAAACCCCTATGCGCTGTGCGAAAAAATAGACGGGATCGGGTTTGAAACAGCGGACAAGGTTGCCGAAAAGCTGGGCTTTGACAAAAGCTCTCCGGACAGGCTGAAGGCAGGTGCTGTCTATTTCATGACCTTCAATGCCGGACAGAACGGGCATACCTTCATCCCCGCGGACAGGCTCTGCCCCGGTGTGATGCAGCTTCTTCACTCTGATGAGACAGCAACCCGCTCTGCGATAAATTCCCTGATAAACGACGGGAAGCTGATTTCGGTAAAATTCGACGGCAGAGAGGTCATTTACTTAAAGGAATATTTCGATGCGGAGCGCTATTCCGCGGCAAAGCTCGATCAGCTTGACCGGCTCTGCGAGAGGATATCGGTGGATGATGCCGACAGGTTCATCTCCCAGCTTGAAGCCGAGATAGGGATTACCTATGCCCAGCTTCAGAGGAAGGCTATCGTTGATTCCATAAACAGCGGCGTCATGCTGCTGACCGGAGGTCCCGGAACCGGAAAAACCACGGTCATAAAGGCGGTCATAACCGTCTTTGCGCGGATGGGGCTGAAGATAGCGCTTGCCGCGCCTACCGGAAGAGCTGCAAAGCGTATGTCCGAGGCGACCTCGATGGAGGCAAAGACTATCCACCGGCTGCTTGAGACGGATTTCACAGGAGGTCACGGTGCGGTTTTCCGGCGCGATGAGAACGATATGCTTGACGAGGACGCAGTGATCGTTGACGAGGCTTCGATGATCGACACGCTTCTTATGGCGGCACTGCTGAAGGCGATAAAGCCCGGCGCACGGCTGATACTCATCGGCGATGCCGATCAGCTTCCGTCGGTCGGCGCGGGGTATGTGCTTCACGACCTTATCGAGAGCGGGCGGTTCAGCTCGGTGTGCCTGAAAGAAATATTCCGTCAGGCGCAGTCGAGCCTTATCGTCAGAAACGCGCACGCGATAAACGACGGGATATATCCCGACCTTACGGTGAAGGACGGCGATTTCTTCTTTCTCCGCCGCGACGACGAGAGGAATATCGCGCCCACAGTTGCCGACCTGATCATAAACCGCCTGCCGAAAAGCTACGGCGAGGAGATCCGCGGCGGGATTCAGGTCATAACTCCCTCCCACAAGGGTGCGGCGGGGACTGCCTGTCTCAACGCCATGCTCCAGAATGCGCTCAATCCCCCTGACCCGAAAAAGAACGAGCGCAAGGTACGCGACGTGGTATTCCGCGCCGGCGACCGGGTGATGCAGACAAAGAACAATTATGACATCACATGGGAGCGCGACGGAAAAGAGGGCACCGGGATTTTCAACGGCGACATCGGAAAGATACTGTCGGTCAACCTGCATGAGGAAAACGTCACGATCGATTTCGACGGCAGGATAACCGAATACGATTTCACCCAGCTTGACGAGATCGAGCACGCATATGCGATAACGGTACATAAAAGTCAGGGCAGCGAATACCCGGTGGTGATAATCCCGGCGTTCAGCTCGTCACCGAGGCTGCTTACGAGAAACCTGCTTTACACCGCCGTGACACGGGCAAAGGACATGGTGATAATAGTCGGCTCGGAGCGGGTGATAAAGGACATGGTGGATAACAACCGGCTGGTGCAGAGGTATACGGGGCTTTCGTTTTTGCTGAGGTCGTATAATTGATTTTTCCCCACCGCGGGGGAAACTGCGCGGTTAACTGTCGGGGTTTGATTTGCCGACAGAGATTTTGCGACTGCGTCGCCCGGAGTTTACGCCATTCTTTGCTCGTGCAAAGAACGGCTTTG
>ERZ827512.2042-NODE-2042-length-17498-cov-7.547956_pt1 | contig 17498 bp, 22 predicted proteins | sample MGYA00519916_ERZ827512 | MGnify/ENA primary metagenome ERZ827512 (study PRJEB31778, sample SAMEA3449335) | human gut metagenome | biome: human gut; feature: human-associated habitat; material: faeces | place: United Kingdom | collected 2010/2012 ... | reverse complement strand
CATTGTTTATTCCTTTCTGTTTTATCTCCATATTCTTTCTTTGTTCTATTCTATTTTTACTATTTTATCTTTGTTTCTTATCTATACATTAACAGTAGTATGCTTTTTAGTTGTACGTAAAATGATATGCCCTAGCACCATGACTCTTTAATGACACACTAAGGCTCTTTGGCTCTTCCATGTGCTCTCCGCTCCAAAGCTCCGTTCCATTTACTCCATCATAAATCTCCAGATCGGCAAGCGGTATGGATATGTCACTGTCTTTATCACCCAGATTAAATACCGCGACATAATATCCACCCTTTGTATCTGCTGCAATCCACAATGCATGCTCTATACCATCGATTTCACGTCTCCACACCTGATGCGAATGCCGTGCATTTGCATGCATGGCAAGTATTTCAGAATTGGTTACCAGATTCATAGTGAATTCGTCAAACCCTGTCAGCTCTCCTCCCAGCATCAAAGGAGAACGCATGATACTCCAGAGTGTCAGCATGGTGATCTGCTCATCCTGTGTGAAATTCGTCCAGTTATTCACATCATATACCTGCCGTATCGGTCCGACCGGAAGCATATCGGCATCCGGCCAGTGCCCTGCACCTGCATGGGTGCACCATTTTTCTGCTCTTGAAAACATATCATATAACAGTTCCCACTTATCCCAGAAATCATCGGTGATTCTCCACATATTGGAAATCTGCTTATAAAGCTCTGCCTTTTCTAAAAGAGCAGGTCCCGGCGACAGACTTAAAACCATGGGTCTTCCGCAACCATGCAATGCTTTGCTCAGCATAATCAGTTCGGATTCCTCATGTGGCAGTTCCCGTGCAATATCATCACATTTAATAAAATCCACACCCCAGGAAGCATATAATTCAAAAATACTGTTATAGTATTCCCGTGCCCCGTCTTTCTCAGGATCTACACCATACATATCCGTATTCCAGGCACAGATACTGTTTGTTTTGGCAATTTCCCGGGCATGTCTGTCACTGTTCATGATTTTCGTGTTCTGATGTACAGCCTGCCGTGGAATCCCTCTCATAATATGAATGCCGAACTTCAATCCAAGAGAATGGACATATTCTGCCAATGGTCCAAAGCCCGCACCGTTTGCTGCGGAAGGAAAACGATTTACTGCGGGAAGCAGTCTTCCATACTCATCCATTACTACATCCGCAAAAGGATGATACTCATTGGTTGCAGCATAAGGCTCATACCATTGGATATCCACCACAATATATTCCCAATCGTACTCCTTCAGATGCTCAGCCATAAATTCAGCGTTCCGTCGTACGATATCTTCTGTAACAGCCGCTCCATAACAATCCCAGCTGTTCCACCCCATAGGTGCTGTTTTCATCTTCATCTGTTTTATACCCTCTCGATATCCTGTTAATTCTGTCCGTAATATGCATTTGCACCATGCTTACGGAAATAATGCTTATCCTGTAATTCCTGCGGGGCAGGTGCTACCTGCGGATGAATCAGCTCGGTTCGATATGCCATCTTGGCAACCTCTTCAAGAACCACCGCATTGTGGACGGCCTCCTTTGCATCCTTGCCCCAGGAAAAAGGACCATGATTCTTGCACAACACTGCAGGAACTGCCATTACATCCTTCTTCATGCGTTTAAATTCCGAAACAATCAGGTGTCCGGTATTTTCTTCGTAAGCAGAGTTAATCTCTTCCTTCGTCAGACATCTCACACAGGGGATTTCTCCGTAGAAATAATCCGCATGAGTCGTACCATAACAGGGAATACTTCTTCCGGTCTGTGCCCAGCTCGTTGCATAGGAAGAATGGGTATGTACAATTCCACCTATTTCCGGAAACGCCTTATACAGCTCCAGATGGGTCGGTGTATCGGAGGATGGCTTATACCTTCCTTCCACACGGTTTCCTTCAAGATCCATAACCACCATATCTTCCGGCTTCATAATTTCATACTCCACACCACTTGGCTTAATCACAAAATATCCGGTTTCACGGTCAATAGCACTCACATTACCCCAGGTAAATGTTACCAGACCATATTTCGGAAGAAGCATATTTGCTTCGTATACCTTTTGTTTTAATTCTTCTAACATGACATAACCTTCCTTCCAAATATTTATCTCTTACTTTAAGATGTTTATCTTATAGTTATTCTTAAATCTTTATCAACATTTACATGTTTTTAAAATATGTCTACAGTGCCTCAACAGCAGCCTTCTCAGCCGGGAGATTCTTCATATACTTCTCCATGAACTTCTCAAAGCCCTCGACATCCTCTGCCATAGGATCCATCTTAACACCCTTGTTTCCGGCAAAAATCTCCTCATTCAAGAACTCGCCAAGGCTCTGGCCGTCCTTCTTCTTAGCAAGGAATGCAGCCAGAACAGCAATACCCCAGGCACCGCCCTCACCGGCTGTTTCCATAACCGATACCGGTGCATTCATAGCTGCTGCCGCAATTCTCTGTCCGACACCTTTTGTTTTGAAATAGCCGCCATGTCCAAATAACTGGTCTACCTGGACACCCTCTTCCTTCAGCATCAGATCCATACCGGATTTTAAAGCTGCAAGTGCAGAATACAGATGCATTCTCATGGTATTCGCCAGTGTAAACTTACTCTCGGCATCACGTACAAACAACGGTGCACCGGCATCAAAACCGGTAACCGGCTCTCCGGAAAAGTAATTATAGGAAATCATTCCGCCACAGTCCGGATCACCCTTTAATGCAACACTGTAAAGCTTTGTAAACAGATCATTCATATCAAAGGTTAAACCATACATTTCACCGAATTCCCTAAACAGATTCACCCACGCATTGATATCTGAAGTACAATTATTACAGTGTACCATACCAACCAGTGCACCATCCGGCGTAGTTACAAGGTCGATCTGCGGATATACCTTGGAAAGCTCCTTTTCCAGAACTACCATAGCAAATATGGAGGTTCCTGCAGAGATATTACCGGTTCGTTTCGCAACGCTGTTCGTTGCGACCATACCGGTTCCTGCATCACCCTCCGGGGGACAGAGCGGAATGCCTGCCTGCAGATCCCCACTCGGATCAAGAAGGGAAGCTCCTTCTTCGGTCAGCACACCTGCTTCCTCTCCTGCTGCTAACACCCTCGGAAGAATATCACGGAGATTCCAACGATAATTCTGATCCGCAACCAGCTTATCAAACTTCTGAATCATCGCCTGATCATAATCCCCAGTGTGAATGTCAATCGGGAACATTCCCGATGCATCACCGACTCCAAGTACCTTTCTTCCGGTCAGTCTCCAATGAACATAGCCTGCCAGTGTTGTAAAGAAATCCACATAGGGAACATGCTCTTCCCCGTTCAGGATTGCCTGATAAAGATGTGCAATGCTCCATCTCTGCGGAATGTTATAGTTAAATTCTGCAGTAAGCTTTGAAGCTGCTTCCTCTGTAATCGTATTTCTCCAGGTACGGAACGGAACCAGAATGGTATCATTCTCATCAAACGCCAGATAACCATGCATCATCGCAGAGAATCCGATGGCATCTAAGTGCTTTAAGGTAACACCGTACTCCTTCTTCACATTCTCCTTAAGATCCTTGTAACAATCCTGTAAGCCATCCCAGATATCGTTCAGAGAATAGGTCCAGACACCATCTTCATAACGGTTTTCCCAGCTGTGTCCACCGGATGCCAATACATTTCCTGACTTATCCACCAGAACGGCTTTAATTCTGGTAGACCCAAACTCAATACCTAAGTAACCCTTTCCCTCAATAATTAATTGTGCTGCGTCCATTGTAATACCTCCTTGTAATTTTGACACAAATGTCTGCTTCGCAGTCGCTTGTTTTTCTTAGTGCTTACTTATAGAATACCTCGCCAAGCATCAGGTCACGTTTAAAGTCACGGAAGCTGCTTCAAGGCACCAAGATCTCCGAAATGAGTCACGATGGCCTGATAGTTCTTTTCCTCTAAGAAATGTTCAAAGCCGATTTCAATCTGTGCCTACACCGCTACATGCTTACGGAATTCCTTCTCGTCTCTGCCTTCCAGTAAAATCTCATACCTATCATAATACTCTTCTACCAGAGTATTTACATCTGCTTCAGACACCGCATCTACAGACTGGGCAATCTCATTAACCGGATAAGCATCCACTTCCCAACCGAACTTAATCTGTGCTTCTACCTTATCACCTTCGGTAACAGCAACGTTACGCATATTGTCTGCAACACGCATCACACGGATATGGCTGCTTTCTACAATGCCCACTTACGCATCTAGGATGCAATCTTTTCTGCTATCGACCATTCCCTTGGAAAGCAAGACAACTGTCTCCACATGGCTCGGTTGTTCAACGAAAAACATACTCAACCCCTATTGTACAAGGAAATGTTGGAACGCACTTTTTTCCTTAAAATCTAGGGTTTCGAGCCTATGATAACCTTGAATTGCCCTATAATTTGTATAGGCAAATTAGCAGCTAATTATATTTCTTCGATATATTCTCTGAAAATATCCAGTATGAAATCTGCACTTGCCGGGGTGTAGTTGGGCGATTGTGCCATAACTGCATAATCAAAGTTTCCGTCAAATTTCACATCCTCAATCGTTGGAATTATTAACAGTTCCACTTCTGGATCTTTTATTGCACCCTCGAGATATTTTTTCTTATATGCGTCAGACGAATCATAATCAGGCATTTCCATCGTTTTATTATACTTTAACTGTATATAATTTTTTACAGGTTTATCCCAAATGTACTCTTCATGAAAATCCTTTAACGTGTCAAGTACATAATCGTTCTTGTCACCATGAGGATTTGCACAATATGTAATAGATGAAACCATTCTATAGGCAACTGCCCAAAGCAAATAGTCACATATACTAATTCATTTTATTTTATCGCAAAATTCATACTCGCATATTTTTCTTCTTGAATCAATCGGAAGTGTAAGAAACTCACTTTGCAAAAAACTCCATGATGCATCTCCCAAGCCTAAATCAGCATGAGAATCAACATGAACGACATCAAAGGAATCTGAACGCTTTTTGCAATTAATAAGTTCTTCCCAAAAGAATAGTGATTCATTATGCCCACTTACAATTCTTCCCGGTATTTTGTATGTTTTTGACAATCCTAAATTTTGCTCTAAGAATTGTCGAATTTCTTCTGCAGACCATACTGAATTTCCATAATCCTCTTCAGCAAGTCTTTCCTTACAAGAAAATGGTGTGTTAGCTATTTCTGTCATGAAATAATCCATATCCAAATCCAACACTCTCATGTCAGCACCTCCAAGTTTCAGTATTCAATCACCTTTTAGTTCACGATTAGCTTTTTTTAGGAAACTTAAGATCGAATTTTCCGCCAAGAACCCCTGCACTAATTCCAGCTACAGTCATCAAAGCAAAGCTGATACCTCCGACAAGTTTCCAGTTGAACTCTCTCTTTTCAGAGTCCTTTTTATTTACCTTGTCTTCGATTTCTTTTTCTTGCTGACGAATCTCTGTATCTTTTTCATTCGCCATTTTTACAAGTTCAGCCTCTCTGTTTAATATCTCAATCATCATCTCAGGAGGAAGGTTGGGATTATCGAGAAGTTTACTGCAATCAGCTTGCACTTGTTTTACAAAAGCATAAAACTGTTTTCTACTATCTGCAGCCTGATCCATTTCTTTGTTTGCTACACCGTAATACTCCTTAATACTTGCATCATCACTACTTACAATTGTATCAAGCATCCCCTTGTATTCAGTTAATGAAGATTTCATTAATCAAACAAATTCAGGAAACTGTGCAAGCACTTCTTTAGCCACTTCAGGACGAAGTTCGCCTATCTTTGATGCAAAACTAATCACATCACCTTTTGATATATTCTTAAAATCAGTTCTCTGCATCATAGCAAGAACATCCTTTTCCATTGGTGTATATTCCATGTTTCTACCTCCTAGTGAGCTGTCTGTATTCCCTTATTTGTATCCAACTCCAAACCAACCTGCCAAAATCCCATATCAATCATCTTCATCTGTGGATACGGCATACCTTCAACTTCCATTTTCTCTCTAACCGGTTCAAATCGAGCAGAATTTTTTTCGTAAAAATCGACAAGCTGCATAATGGATTTCAAGTTGTAATTACCGGTTGCGACCTTCTGATTTTTAATGCCCGCTATAAAATATCTATCGTATGCAGGAACGCAACCAAGAGTTCCCATAAGTATTTTAGTGATTAGTGTAAAGGACAATTGATTTTTTAATTCTTGCTCTTTTACTTCTCGTCTGATTTTATCGTAATACTGCCCTAAAAACGAATTTATATCTAGAAGTAATTGTTGATTGCTTTTTTCTCTAAAGCTAACACACTCAATTCCAGCCAGCACATCATACTTCTCACTTAACAGTTCTTCCACTACTGGAATATGTACTTTATAATCCTTTTGCAATAAAAAGGATGAACCACGATACATTCCCCAACTAGCCAAATAAAAGGCCAATTGCAAACTCAAATAATCATAATCAATCTCTTGGCTCCCTCGTGCTTTTATGAAATGTGAATAGCAGTGTTCCCAAGAACGATATCGACCATTCTCATCAACCTTCAAATCATTATAAAATTCTGTTGATGATTTAATAATCAAATCCACAGTATCCATGCTACTCACCGCCTATTCGTTACTTGTTTTTATCTGTTCTCCATCCGGGAAGATAAATGACTGCTCAAAGGTAACCTCCATCACATCAGCTATCAGCTTTAACTCCTCAAGAGTCACAGTATCTCGTTTCAGTTTCTTACCAAAGTTCTGTGGAGTCTGACCTATCCGTCTAGCAAGTTCTGAAACGCTTATATTCTTTTTATTACATAGTTCTTTAATCATATCGGATGTTTTCATCTTAATCCTCCATGTCTAAAATGCACCTCAACTTGTTATATTATAAACCAAATGGTTGATATTTTCAATTCTGACACAGTTACACTTTGTAAATTTTCTATGAACGAAAAAAACACCCTGCATCGCTGCAAGGTGTCCGTATCTTGTTATTTCTACGATTATCTCTTTAGCTCAAGCGTCATTCCAGACTTAAATTCAAAGATAAGCTTGTTATCAAAGACTGTAATCTTCTCAATGAGTCTTCTTACCATCTGTTCATCGTATTCAATCACTCGGCTTGACTGTGTCTGCAGGAACTGTCGCATCTCTTCGATTCGCTTTTTTAACATTTCCTGCTCGGCATCCTTGGTTACAACTGCTGCCTTCTTTTCCCTTAAAGCATCAATCTCATTTGCAATAATATCGTACTCAGCATTCTTGTTCACGCACATTACAAGCTTTTCCTGAAGTTCTGCCATCCTTTGATCAATGTACTCAAGTGTTGCAGTAGAGTCCCCGTTTAGCACTTCCTCGATATTATGCTGCAACTGAATCAGGAACTGTTCTCGTCCGCTAAGAGTCTTATTAATAGCTCTTACCACTGCATTCTGAATCTCTGTTTCACTGATGGCATCTGCATCACAGCCTTTCTTTGGACCCTTTTCAATTCTGCTGGCACATCTCCATTTGTTGTATGATGCACCCCTGGCCTTCCATGCCACTCTTCTGAAAAGATCTCCGCATTTGCCACAATAGACAATACTCGATAATGCATACTTGCTACTGTAGACTCTCTTGGTTTTTCCACCTTCTGTTTTAAGGTGTGCCCTACGAAAGAGTTCTTCCTGCACCTGCATGAACAGCTGTCTTGGTATGATTGCTTCGTGGTTGTTCTCAACATAGTATTGTGGAACAATGCCGTTGTTAGATACTCGCTTTTTTGTAAGAACATCAACCGTATAGGTCTTCTGCAAAAGGGCATCACCCATGTACTTTTCGTTGGTAAGTATCTTTCTGATGCCATCCCCACGCCATTTCTTATTCTCGGTTGCTGTAGGTATGCCGTCTGCCATAAGTCCTTCTGCAATCGTCCTTCTCTGTTCTTCGTTGCTCTTCATTTCCTTTTCGATATCTTCCACACTGTTTGCGTTCTTTTTAGAATTATTTGTTGTAATGGAAATAAGGAGCGGTTTCAAGACCAAGTCGTTTCCAAATACCAGCTTGTTCATCATAGTAAGAAAGGTTCTCTTTAAATCATCATCACGAATAAATTTCATTGAACAGGATTTCGAGTCTTCCAAGTGACCACCACAGCACCAGGCATTATAGCTTTTGCCGTGTGAAGTGTAGTGGTATCTTCTCTTAAATGATCTGCCGCACTCGCCACACTTTATTTTACCGGACATGGCATATCTGTTCTGATACTTTGATGTATCTTCGGTGCAGTTTCCTTTTTCAAGTCCTCGCTGCCTAATTGCTTCCTTAGCTTTCTCAATGGTTTCTCAGTCAATGATAGGCTCATGATGATCTTCACAGTAGTACTGTTCTTCTTCGCCATAGTTTCTTTTTCTCTTGAAGGACGCATCTGTGATGGTCTTCTGAAAAAGTGCATCTCCTATGTACTTCTCATTTGTAAGAATGCCGTTAATTGTACCGCCTGTCCACTTAGCACCTTTCTTAGTAGGAACGCCTTTTTCATTTAGTTCCTTTGCAATGATGTGGGTGCTCTTTCCGGCAAGGCATCCTGCAAAAATCTCTTTTACAACTTCTGCCTGTTCAGGAATAATCACCATCTCACCACTCTCATACATAAATCGTATGCCGTGAGTTTCGGTTGTGATTCTCTTCTTCACTGTTTCCTTTACACAACTATCAATATCCCACCACCGCATTGTGATGGCAGGATTTGAATTTCTCCAGGCATAGACAAGAGGCTGGAGTTCCTCTTCGGCAAGACCCATTTCAATGGCTCCCATCTCTTCATGATTATTTGCTCCTTTCTTAGTCCTGAAATGTGTACTTTTTGAAACCACTAAAAAAGGACTGATAAACGATCCCGAAATCTATGGACATCCTTTTACGGAACGTCCCAGTATTTATGTATGCTTTTTGGCACCACATTAATGCAAAATAAGAATAAAAAAATCAGTGGTTTGTAATCACCTTACAAATCACTGAATAATTTTTTCTTAAATATTGTCTATAGCCTACATATTTTCAACTGATTATACTTATCAATATTCAATTGCTTTTATTTATGGCTGAATATGTTTCTATTAAATTTATTTCTCGTAATATATATAATATGTATAAAATTGAATATCAACTATTTACTGTCCCTCGTTAACAGTTTGTTCCATTTCCTGTTGTGTTTTATACATATCATTAATCCAACCTTTTACTTGATTCTGAGCTAAATTTAAAATCACTATCAATAAAATTGTAAAAATAAATGAAGCAATGACACCAGATAATATTGATAAGCCAAAGTTCTTTACAGATGTTATTCTATCATGTTTCTTAATTTCTTTGCTTAATGCCATTTCAATTTCTTCCTCTGACAACTTCAAATTTCCCTGAAGTGTTGTTTCACTCAACAATGTACTTTCAAATCCTTCAAGTATTTCTTTCGTTGGCTCTTTATTTTCTTTCTTTTTATAGTTCTCAATTACCTCATAGTAGTCTTTATAAAATTTATGGAGTAATATTTTACTTTGCAATTCCGATACATTTTTATTCTTGCAAAAATCCATTATCTGACTGTATGGTGTTTGCATTTATTTTTTCCTCCTGCTATCCATACTTTTAAATCTCTCTTTTCTTAAATTCCATTCCTCCATTAATTGTTCATAATTAGCATATAGTCCAGCATCATTTTTACTTTTTCTCATTTCAAAAAGACTTATCCGATTATCTTCATAAAAATTCCGCATATAAGAACCAAAATACCTAATAACAACTTCTTCACTTAACACTTCTGTATACACACCTACCGCTAAACGTTCGAATAAATTTAGAATAGCCCAAAGCTTATCTTCTCGATTTGGAGCTATATTATTTGTATATTTATTTAGCAGATTCATTTCCTTTGTACAATACTCATATGTATATCTCCTTACATCTTGTTCTCTTGTCCTTCTTTTTTCTCTTCTATAAAAACTAAAAACAAGCATAAAAAAATATAAACCAATAATTAAAACAAATAGCATACTAACTAATTGCATTGAAACATCCGTCAAATACATATTAAATTATCCTTTCATTTTTTATATTCAAAGCATTATCAATCTATTTTCATATAATCACGCTTTCTGTTTAGGCACAAACTCAATCTTAAGAGCCATTCCCATACCATCTGCTAATCTTTTAAGTAAATTAACAGAAGGATTCCTCGTTCCATTCTCAAGCTTGCTGATATCTGCCTGATTGATGCCTGTTCGTTCAGCTAATTCCTTCTGGGTCATATTCTGAGAAGTACGAGCATCCACTATAGCTCTTATGACATCCATCTCTGGCTGAATAGCTTCATATTCTTTTCTGAACTCATCATCTTTTAACTGCTTAGAAAGCATATCATCAAATGTTCTCATCCTTCATCACCCTTTCTATGAAATCTTTTCTTCTATCCTTTGCAATCTGAATCTCCTCTTTAGGAGTTTTCTGTGTTTTTTTAACAAATCCATTCGTCAGTATTATTTTTCCCTCATAATAGAAAAAATATAAGACTCTGGTAATATCACTTCCAAATTTACAACACAATTCAAATATTCCGTCATCCAGATGTTTACTGTAAGGTTCTCTAAGCATATTTCCCTTCTCTTGTAATATACCCAGCAATCCAAATTTTAGCTCGCATCTTAGGATTAACAGAATCAAGAAACTGCTCTACTGGAACTTCGCCATTTTCTTTTTCATATGCTATCAGTTTAAATTCTGTCATATAATCTCCTTTGTAAATATTATATGGCATATATACCATAATGCCAATTATCCATTTAAAGTAACCATACCGAGCTATTTTTCTAAAAACGTGTAGTAGAGCACTTTTCCAAACGAAAAACGTCTTATTTTCATGCTTTGTTTGAATATGTAGTGATGTTGCCGTGACATAATACCATCAATTTTACTAAATCAATTTAAAATGCCTCAACGCGTCCTTAATATACTCCACCTTCTCCTGTGGACACTGCTTCACCTCTGGATTCTCTTTCTTGGACTTATTATAATTCTCACCCATGTCCAGACCACACATCCGCTTTACCTGTGCAATATAAGAAGTATGCACATTCACACCATACTTTTCCTTCACATATTCCTTAATCTTTGAATAAGTAGCCTTTTCCTCTGGTGTATAATTACTCTCTTCATCAGGCTCCATTGTAACCTCAATCTTAGGTGTATCTTTTTTGAAGGATAATTTGACAACTGTCTCCACATGCGGTGAAAGTTACTTCTTATACTAAATAGCGAAATCGTCATCTTTTGCGAAAAGGTTTATACCCCTCTTATGGGGATAGCCTTTACCCCCACTTCTGTATCACTTATCTGTGATTCTGTTCTTTAAATCCATATCATTCATCCAGTCTTGAAAAACTGAATAATTTTTTACATCTTCTCCAGCAGCCTTTATTCTATCCTCTGCTTTCTTTTGTTGTGCTACACTCATAGCTTCAGATGCTTTCTTTGCTGTTTCCATGATATGTATTAACTCATTTCCAAAAACACTCTGTATCTGCTGATCTTTCGCTTCAATACGCCCCACGCCATTCAAAATCTCTGTATTATTCCATACTTCTCTTTGCCCTTTATGATAAAGAGTAACAAGTATTACTCCCATCATATTTGTTAAAGTACCATAGGTCTTTTCATCTTCGTAACAAAAAGTGTAACTACCTATCCCTCTATGAAAAGTCGCATGCGGTTTCAAATCTCCAAAATAGCTCGCACCAACAGATAATTCTTTTATGTCATCAAAAAAGAAAATGTGATTTTCTATTTTCCCTAAATCATTACGTTTTCCTCGCAGGAATTCATTCATTATTTTTTCAGATTCAATCAAACATTCCAACGCATCTATACCAACCACTGAATTCTCAACAAAATCTAAAATATCCAAATAAAGACTTCTCCAATTAACAGAAGTTATAAAGTAAGCCAAATTCTCATCGTAGTCAAAAATAGTTTTCTCCTTTTTTAAATAAGGATGAAATATTTTGTTAGCAAACCAAGTTTCTTTTTCACTAAATAAATCCTCGCAATCTCCACACAACATGTACAACTTCTCGCTATCCTGTATGGTTTTGTTAGGGTTCTCTGTACTCCGAATATTACCTATTGCTGTTTTCTTTAATGTCCTTACAGCCATCTTTGGCACTGTATGGCTCAATTCCAATTCTGCTTCATTTCCACACAATGCACATTTTGTTAAGTTATACATTTAAATCACCTCTAAGCATACTCGCACACTTATCATACCATATCCAACAGCTTTCACTATCATAGAAGATTAAGTAAAAGCCAACCAGAAATTGTGACTCCTATTAGTATCCTTTCTTAGTAGCACGTCATCAGTTAGCCTTTATCAATGTTTCTTCATTAAATATTCAGTAGCAAAACACTTCTTTTGAATTCTTATTAATTATATCAGATATGTCGAATCCAATTACATCCGATATCCTCGACATGGTTCTTTTGAGTTCCTTTTCTATTTCATCTATGTGTTGAACTTTGAGTGCAAATGGTGCATCCGTCTCTAACAACACATGATCAATTGGTATAGCTTTTATCACTTCCATTCCCGATTTTGTTTTCAACATTCCCGGATTTATTGAAAAGTAGCATCCCAATTCAATCGCTTTTTCTAATTGTGGCATAGAACCTGTAAACCAATGAAATATATATTTATTACTCTTTTGTCTTTTGTATGTTCTTAAAATTTCAATTACCGTACTTGTCGATTTAAGTGAATGAATAGAAATCACTTTTTCACTGTATTGTTCACATAACTTAACAATCTCACTAAAAATATTTATTTGTAATTCTTTGGTCTGAATATATCCTTTACTAAAATCCAATCCCACCTCACCAATATAATGGCTTTTTTCAATGAGAGATTTAAATAACTGCATATCATCATAGCCACTAGATACTAATTGCGGATGCATCCCTAAACCAACATGAATATTTCTAGCATTCTTGCAAAATTGTATTTCTCTACTATATGCCTTCGGTGTAGTTCCAACCGCAAATAAATTCATATCAGAATTCTGTATTTCATTTATAAACTCTAGCATATTATCCATTAAATCTAAATGACAATGTGCATCATAAATCATTATTCTCATCCTCTTGTGCTAAATTATCCTGTATAAAAGCATCTACTTCTAATAATCCTCGTATATATGTATCAGCTAATTCTCTCAAATACTCATCATCCTGCGGTAATGGACCTGGCTTATGTATATAAAATAAAGCACGATTTCTATCCTGTTTTATTTTATCTATTGCATACTGGAAAGAGCGCAATTGAATTCCCATTCCTTCTGCATTTTTATTCTGCATTTCATAAATAGACGTTTCGGTATACACTGTTCCATCATCCCCAAACGCTTTATGCATTGCAGCTCTTCTAATTAAACAAGGAACACAATAACCACAATGTTGTTGACTGAGTTGTTTCCATCTTGCTTTTCCTGGTGAAGAACATGAGAATGATAATTTCATCGTCTCATAAAGAACATCCTTGTTTTTACATTCCCCTGCCATTTCTCCCTTTGTTTTATTCCAATAAGGATTTTTTACTGATAGATTTAACCCTAATCCCACTAATAATTCATTCCACAAAGAAAGATAAAATGGATGCGTTGTTCTTGTACTAAATGAACCTACTCTTGTTTCATCCAATGGTACATTCAAAGCAATCAGACCATTTTCCGGAACTAACAGTTCATTGATATTATCCATGCCAGTCATTGCAAAAAGGGCATAACCGATAAATAGGAATGATCTACTCCTTGTATTGTTATCATTACCACCTGCCGGAATATAATCACGTGGAAACACCATCCACAAATCTAACCATGTATGTAAAACATCTGGATATAACAAGTCAAATTTATTCACAATATTTTTTTGAGCATTTTTAGTAAGTCCTTCTCCAGCATGACTTATTAACAAGGTATTTTTCTTATTCTCCATCAAATTAATGGTACTTATAAGACTATCCATTCCACCAGAGAATAATGATACTTCATCATATTTATTTGATTTTTCTCTTACTTCCTCCAAATTATTAAACTGCCATGCTCTACTCGACAACGTAATTTTCCATAAATCTCCTGTAAGAAATTTTAACATACGTTCAACCGTACGAATCTGTGAGTCCCATATCTCTACATTTGATACCGGTATTTCTAGTTCAATTTCTCTCGTCCAAGAGTCCTGTCCATGCACCACTCTCTCAATTCGCGTATCAGCCATATAAACCATTGTTGCAAGCGACATGATATCAAATCCAATTTCAGAGGGATACACATTTTCTTCATATAATTTTTTCTTAATGTGGCTTAATCCATAGTTTAGTTCGCCATTAGAAAGCATAGGGACATCAACAATAACTGTGCCATCCATTTTCTGCGAATCTATATTTTCAATATCATAATTTGCTCTTAATTTATATCGACTCATTCATTTTCACCTGCACTTACCATAATTTCAAACGCTGCCTTATACACCCGGTCCACTATTCTTAAAGAATCACCTTGTCGAATATTTCCAGCCTTGATATCTAAATTGATAACAGCATCCGATACAGAACCCTTAACAAAATCCTTCATTTGAACAATTAATCTGTCTGATATAGCTCGTTCTTGCGGCAACAATATAATCTTGTTACCAATATCATTCGTGATTCTATTAAATATCGCATTTGCCATGGTGCGTTCCACAATCACCATAATCTGCTCTGAAGTCAAATCCTCAAATTTAATTGTAGCTATTTCTGGTGATTCTTCGATTGCGGAAATATAAGCCGACCTCGCAATGCCTTCATCTTGTGGTCCCCCATCTGGACAGATAAAGTCTGTAATAGCTATAAATGCGTCACTAGCTGTCTTATGTGAGAGATTCTCTATAGAAAGATACTGTTCAACAGCCCTTGCACCACCTGAAGCAAATACACCTGCAACATTTAATAATCTTGCAGAACTGCTTCTAGCAGCTCCCATTCTCTGTGTCGCATTTGAACTACCACCCAAAGAATTTCTTATGTAATTAGAGACACTTTTACGGCCTAAACTGCTATCCCGTCCTCCTGAATTTATATACCTCGTGAACTCTCCTCGTGGTGTTCTAAAGCGATCCACATCACCCACTGGTGGAATTTGACTACCATCGGGACCAAGTCCATTTTCATTTTGTGGATTTACATCTGGTTGCTCTAACCATGACGGTACCAAAGGTGTTCCACCTTTTTGTCCTCCATTATGTGTTGATGTTCCCATTTATTAATTACCTCACATCTTCTTTAAAGCTGCTTTAACAATTGCCGTCCCACTGCTTTTCAATTTATCAAAATATTGATTTACTCCTTTTCTTTCATCACAATCTTTTGGAATTGCTTTATCCCAGCCATGTATAATCCACACTCCAGCCTTATCTACAGGAATAGCATCTATAAAATCAACTAAACTTTTACGGAGTTCCGGCTTATTCTGTACCAATACAATCAAACCATCAATCCCTTTTGGTTTCATATCAAATTGCCCTTTTTCCATAATTTTTTGAGCAACAATTCCGAACACTTGATCTGATTCTTGATTTGTCAAATTTTTCAAATCTTCAACACGACCTACAATAATCATTTCATCTCTAAAAAGTAGCTCAACTATTTCTGATAGATCATTTTTAGAAGTTTTACCTGAAAAATAATCCATTTTTTCTTTACATGCATAATAATACGGTCTTAAGTCCTTATCTGTAATTTCTGGTTCTGTAGTAATCCACTTCCAAATCTTGTTTAAATCATACCATCGCTCTTTTGCTTCTACTGTTTTCTTATCTTCGACCATAGTTTTTATATCAGCTAGTATTTCAGGAACTTCATCCCATTTCCCTTCAGAATCCAAATGATTAGGTAATGCCTTATAAAAATCTGGTTCATAGTATTCTGCCAACATCATCTTTGCCAAAATCGCAAGTTCCAGTTCGTCTCCAAAGCCACGATTCTTAGCAATCTCATAACGTAACAAGAGCATATTTACAAACCTTTTTATCTTTCTAGGATTTCCATCTGTATTTTGTGCTAATAAATGGCATATTTGAGTGGCAATTAATACTTCCTTCGATGACTTTTCATAATCATTTCCAAGAATTTCTTTCACGTCATCAACCGTAAGACTTTCTACATTCCAAGGCTTTCTGATTCTAGATAATCCCTCTTCTCTCAGCTTTTTATAGTTTTCATTTTCATCTGGCAAAACAGAACCCACCATAAGAAGCATTATGTATATACACGCTTCTACCTCACCTAATGCTGGAATTCTAAACGGAACTTGAATCAACTTTTCCAAATACTTATTTGCAAAGGCCTCACCTGCATTAAACTTATTTTCATCTGTTGCATCGGGAAAATGTTTTTTAACCGCATAGCGAATCATTCCCTCGTCTGCTGCAATTACAAATGCTGTTTTTTCCGTAAACATAAACAGTCTTACAGCCTCTAACGTATTAATCGCCACATCAGGTAAACATCTGTCAAGATCATCAATTAAAACAATAAGTTTCTCAATAGCTGCATCTTCTAGCAGTTCGGCAAAATTTTCCTGAAACTCTGAAAATTCTTTATTACTTGATATGTCCTCTGTGATTTTTGCGTCACTTAAATAACCTCCAATAGATTCAATTGCTCCAGCAATTCCCTCTTCTGTAGTTACGGTTGATTTTAAAATATCCATTGTTGAAGATAATAACGTAAGCGGTGCTGTACCTGTCGCAATTCCTAAAGCGGTTTTACCCGCAGTCTTAGCAACAGTCATCCAATTTATATTTTTCCACAGTTTTTTTAATATTTCCCCAGACTTAACGCCAAGTTTCTCTTTCTTCTCAAGCTCTGAAATAATAGAACTCATCAAAGCTACTTTTGAGTCTTCAAATCCCTGGTGTTTCCAACCGTTAAATCGGATACAAGAATACTTCTTTCCTGACACTGAAGAAGCCAGTTTCACTTCATTTTCTACCATTTCAAGAATGCTGGATTTACCAGCACCCCAGTCCCCATGAATACCGATAGAAATCGGTTGTTCTTTACTATCCTTAATAAGAGAAACTATTGTCTTTGCTATTGCTTCATTATTAAGTAAATCAACTTTGGTTTCATTATCAGATAAAATCATATCTTCAACCCCTTCATTAATTTCAATTCATATCCTCACTAATAACTGTAGCAAGTAACGGTTTGTATAATTATATATATTAAAAATACTCAACACCTTAATTTCTACATTATTTTACCATATTCCCATTTATTTTACCATCTTCAAAAGAACAAGAAAAAAAGCCGATCAGGAATCGCAACTCCCAATCGGCATCTTTTCTTACTCCTCTTCATTTTTACATTCAATCTCCGTTCCGTCCAGGAAC
>ERZ827512.2040-NODE-2040-length-17505-cov-4.553524_pt1 | contig 17505 bp, 15 predicted proteins | sample MGYA00519916_ERZ827512 | MGnify/ENA primary metagenome ERZ827512 (study PRJEB31778, sample SAMEA3449335) | human gut metagenome | biome: human gut; feature: human-associated habitat; material: faeces | place: United Kingdom | collected 2010/2012 ... | reverse complement strand
GTAATAATCGTTTAAAGAAACTTATTGATTTAGGTGCTCCTGGAATCATTATCCAAAATGAAAAGAGAATGTTACAAGAAGCAGTTGATGCTCTATTTGATAATGGTCGTCGTGGTAGAAGCGTAACAGGAGCTGGAAATCGTGCTTTAAAATCACTTTCTAGTATGTTAAAGGGTAAACAAGGTCGTTTTCGTCAAAACTTATTAGGTAAACGTGTTGATTATTCAGGACGTTCAGTTATTGTAGTAGGACCATCACTTAAGATGTATCAATGTGGTATTCCTAAAGAAATGGCCATCGAACTATTTAAACCTCATGTTATTCATGGCTTAGTGGAACGTGATATTGCTCATAATATTAAAGCAGCTAAACGTTTAATTGAAAATAGAGATCCTGTAGTTTGGGATATTGTAGAAGATGTTATTAAAGAACATCCTGTATTATTGAACCGTGCTCCAACTCTACATAGATTGGGTATTCAAGCATTTGAACCTATCCTTGTTGGTGGTAAAGCAATAAGACTACATCCACTAGTCTGTCCAGCTTTCAATGCAGATTTTGATGGGGACCAAATGGCCGTCCATGTTCCACTATCAGAAGAAGCCCAAGCAGAAGCAAGAACTCTAATGCTAGGTTCAGGAAACATCTTAAAACCTTCAGACGGAAAACCAATCGTTACTCCAGCCCAAGACATGGTATTAGGTAACTACTATATAACTATGGAAAAAGCAGGAGAAGATGGAGAAGGAAGAGTGTTCAAGGACTCTAATGAAGCCTTGATGGCTTATGAAAGACGTGAAATAACACTTCATACAAGAATAGTTATTCCTGTAGATTCATTCAAATACAAATTATTTACTTCATCTCAAAAAGGTAAATACTTAATTACAACTGTTGGTAAAATTAAATTTAATGAAATCTTACCAGATTCATTCCCATATATTAATGAACCAACTGATGATAATATTCAAAATATTACACCTAATAAGTATTTCTTACCAAAGGGTGCCAATATTAAAGAAGAGATTAGTAAAATGCCTTTAGTTAAACCTTTTGCTAAAGGAACATTAGAAAAAGTAATAGATCAAGTATTTAAACGCTATAAAAATACTGAAACTTCAGAAATGCTTGATAAAATGAAAGATTTAGGTTTCTATTATTCAACTATTGCTGGTATTACTATTGCCATGAGCGATGTTGCTACAAGTGAACATAAACAAGAATATATTGATGAAGGACAAGCCTTAGTTAATAAAATTAATAAGCAATATACACGTGGTTTAATTACAGAAGAAGAACGTCATGAAAAAGTTATTGAGACTTGGTATGGAGTTAAAGATAAAGTTCAAGCTGAACTTGAAGATATTTCTAACGAACAAGTAGATAACCCAATCTTCATCATGATGCATTCTAAAGCACGTGGTAGTATTTCACAGTTTACTCAAGTTGCAGGTATGCGTGGATTAATGCAAAAACCAAATGGAGATCCAATTGAAATTCCAGTAATCTCCAACTTTAAAGAAGGGCTATCCGTATCAGAATTCTTCTTATCTACTCACTCTGCACGTAAAGGTAGTGCCGATACCGCCTTAAAAACAGCAGATTCTGGTTACTTAACACGTCGTTTGGTTGATGTGTCACAAGATATCATTGTTAAGGAAGAAGATTGTGGTACTGAACAAGGATTAGTTGTTCGTGACTTTGTTAATGAAAAAACAGGTGCTGTTATAGAAAGTCTATATGACCGTATTGCAGGAAGATTTGCTAGTAAGAAAGTTATTAATCCTGAAACAAAAGAAATAATAGTTGATAAAGATGAATATATTACAGAAGCAATTGCTGATAAAATAGTGGCAGCAGGAATTGAGGAAGTAGAAATTAGATCTATCCTTACATGTAACATTGAAAAAGGTGTTTGTCGCAAATGTTATGGTAGAAATCTTGCTACAGGTAATATCGTAGAAATTGGTGAAGCAGTAGGTGTTATGGCTGCTCAATCAATTGGTGAACCTGGTACCCAACTTACCATGCGTACTTTCCATACAGGTGGTGTTGCTGGTGGTGAAGATATTACCCAAGGTCTTCCACGTGTTCAAGAGTTATTCGAAGCACGTAATCCTAAAGGAAAAGCAACTATTGCAGAAATTGATGGTAAAGTTACAAAAATTACTGAAGATCATGGCAAATATAAAATCAGTATTACAAACAAGGTTGAAACCAAAGAACATACAACTAACTATGGTTCTAAACTTTGTGTAGAAAAAGGCGATACTGTAAGCTGTGGAGATAAGCTAACAGAAGGAGCTATCTCTCCTAAAGAATTACTAGATGTAACAGATCCAATTACAACTCAAGAATACATCTTAAAAGAAGTACAAAATACTTACCGTTCTCAAGGTGTTGATATTGCTGATAAGCATATTGAAGTTATCGCTCGTCGTATGATTTCTAAAATTAGAATTGTTGAAGGAGGAGATACTAAATTTTTACCTGGATCACTAGTCAACTTTAGAGAATTTACAGAAGGTAATAAAGAAGTAATAATCAGTGGTAAAAAACCTGCTACAGGTCGTCCTGTATTACTAGGTATTACTAAAGCTTCCCTAGAAACAGATTCCTTCTTATCAGCAGCTTCATTCCAGGAGACAACAAGAATATTAACAGATGCAGCAATTCATGGTAAAGAAGATCATCTTGAAGGATTAAAAGAGAATGTTCTAATTGGTAAATTAATACCAGCAGGAACAGGACTTAAAAAATATCGTGATGTTGAATATACCTTAGAAGATGAGTTCGCTGATGAAGAACCATTACAAAAATTAGAAGATGAATTTATGGAATAGTGTCAAATCTTTGCAAACACTATTCCTTTTTTTCATATCTTTTGTTACAATAATAAAAGAAGGGATTGGTTAAAATGCGTATAGGTGTTGATTTAGATGGCGTATTAAATGATGTGGCAGAATGGCATTTTGCCTGTGGTTCCAAATTTTGTCTTGAGCAGAATATAAATCGAGGCTTTAACCCTAAAGGTTATTATATGGAAGAACAATTCTATTTAAGTAGTGAAGAAAACAAAGAATTTTGGAGACAATATATTTTTGATTTATTAATCGCTATTCCTGTAAGACCCTATGCGAGTGAAGTTATTCATAAGTTACGTAAAGATGGCCATAAAATCATAATATTATCAGCACGAGATAACCAATATTTAACACATCAATATAGTGGAATGATAGATTACTACGTAAGAAGCTGGTTAGATAAATATAACATTGAATATGACGAGATAGTGATTAATACAAGTAATAAAAGAGAAAAATGTTTAAGTATAGGCCTTGATTTAATGATTGAAGATAAGGCCAGCAATGTTAATGATATCTCTAAAATAATCCCTGTTATGGTTTTCGATGCTCCATATAATCAAGGTTGTACAGGTAAGAATGTAATTAGAGTTTATTCTTGGTATCAAATATACCAAGAGATAATAAATAAATTTGCTGCTACTGAAATAATTTAATAAGAAGGTGATAATATGGGTAAATTAAATAATAGGGGTTTTGGTATGAGTACCATGTTAATATTTATAGGAATATTTATAGTTGTTCTTATAACGGTTATGGTACTAGCGTATAATAATGGCGTTGAAAAGGATTCACCAGTAAAAGCAGTAGAAAAAGAAAATGGTGTTTTTATTTCACCACCTAATGATAAAGAGGAGGAATAATAATGAAAAAAGTTGCGATTAATGGGTTTGGAAGAATAGGAAGATTAGCATTTAGACTACTTGATGAAGATCCTGAAATGGAAGTAGTGGCTATTAATGATTTAACAGATGCACAACAACTTTCTTACTTACTTAAATATGATACATCACACAGAAGATATAAAATAGATGATATATCTTTTGAAGGAGACAATATTATAGTAGGAGATAAGAAGATTAAAGTTTATGCTGAAACAGATCCTAATCTACTACCATGGAAAGATTTAGACATTGACATTGTTCTAGAATGTACTGGTAAATTTACTAGTGAAGATAAAGCTATGTCACATATTAATGCTGGAGCTAAAAAGGTAATCATATCAGCACCTGCTAAAGGAGATGTTAAAACTATCGTCTATAATGTTAACCATGACATATTAGATGGGAACGAATTGATTATTTCTGCTGCTAGTTGTACTACTAACTGTCTAGCACCAGTTCTAAAAGTATTAGATGATAACTTTGGTATTAAACAAGGCTATATGACTACAGTACATGCTTATACAAATGATCAAGCAACTTTAGATGTTGCACATAAAAAAGGAATTTACGCTCGTCGTGGTAGAGCTAGTGCTGCTAATATTGTACCAGCATCAACTGGGGCAGCTTCTGCTATTGGTAAAGTATTACCTAATCTTGCAGGTAGAATGGAAGGTACTGCTATGAGAGTTCCTGTAACCACAGGGTCAGTTATTGACTTAGTATTAAAACTAAATAAAAATACAACTGTTGAAGAGATTAATGAGACACTTAAAAATAATACTAATGAAACCCTAGGATATACAACTGACCCAATCGTATCAAGTGATACAATTGGTATGCGCTATGGTAGCTTAGTAGATAGTTTATTAACTTCAATTAGTGAAGTAGATGGAGAACAATTAGTCAAAGTAGTGGCATGGTATGATAATGAAATGAGCTATACTGCACAGTATGTAAGAGTAGCAAAATACGTTGCAAATTTATAATATGTAAAGATGTGTAATAACCCATCTTTTTTTTGAGAATAAATATGGCTATATAACCAAAAAATGTTATAATAAACCATATGGAGTGATTCCAATGAAGAAAGTAACATTTATAATAATAGTGACTATCCTCCTATTTGCTGTTAACCCAGTCATAGTTAAAGCTAGTACCTCTAGTAATGACTTTGTCTGTGATAAGATAGTAGCCGATGGAGATCTAATAAAATGCCAATTACGTTTTCGTCACACAGGAAATACTATAAGGTATAAAAATATTAAAGGAACATTTATAAATAATCCCTTGTTTCAATTAGATCATATAGATAAAAGCTCATATATAAAAAATATAAATAGTGATGGATATACCTTTAATTATGATTTAAGTGATGAAACTTACATAAACAATGATGCTATTTTTACAGCCTATTTTAAAGCTAATTTAAATGGTATCTATGATACATATAGTAGTAATATATCTATTTCATACGAAACTACTAGTCTATTTGAAAATACAATTAATAATAATATAATAACAAGTAATAATTATGATAAGGAAACAATAGTTTTTGATGAATACCAAGAAAATAAGCTATCATCCCTATCTATTGATGGACATAACTTAAATCAAATTTTTGACCCTAACACAACTTATTATGAAGTAATAACTAAAAATGACAGTATAAATTTAAATGGTACTTTAAAATCTAATAAATCACAAGCTAATATTAATCTTACTAATAATAGAATGCCTCTAAACTATGGTGCAAATGAAATTAACATTACTGTAACATCTGCTAATAAAAATAAAAGAACATATACCATAGTTATTACAAGAGAAAATCAAATGCTAAATAATGTTTCAGCTAATCCTCTCTTAAGCTCCTTGACTGTAGCAGGTAATAATGTAGAACTTACTCCCGGAACATATACTTATAATATTACAGTGCCTTATGAAACAAAAAAAGCTACTATTAATTATAATACTAACAATGCTAACACCAAAGTAGAAGTAAATGGTGACACCAATCTAAAAACAGGATTAAATACTTACACCCTTAAATTAATAGATACAAATGGTAATAGTGCCAATTATGTATTAGTTGTCAATAGAGAAGAAAAGGTTCTATCAAATAATAGTAGTATAAAAAGCATAGGAATAAAAGGTATATTATTTGAATTTGATGATAATAAAATAAACTATAATATAAAAATACCATACTTTAAAAATAATTTAGATTTTAATATAAGATTGAATAATGAAAATGCCAAATATGAAATATTAAATAATAATGATTTAAAAGATCAATCAATAATAACAATCAAAGTAACTGCTGAAGATGGAACAACTACAGATTATAAAATAAAAATAGAAAAAGAATTTCCTTATCTAGTAGTTGTAGTATTACCATTATCCCTTATACTATTACTAATACTTATTATTTTAATAATAAGACAAAAAAAAAGAAGCGAAACAGAATATACGCTAAAAATAGTCTAAATTTTATCGAAGAGTGAAAGCTCTTTTTATATTACAAAAATGTTAGATGAGTCTATATTGAAAAAATATAAGAAAAATACTAAAATAGTATTAGGGAGGAAAAGCAGATGAAAAAAACTGTTAAAGATTTAAATATTGATAATAAAAAAGTAATAATTAGATGTGATTTTAATGTTCCTTTAAAAGATGGAAAGATTACTGATGATACAAGAATAGTAAAGAGTTTACCTACTATTAAATACTGTTTAGAACATAATGCTAAGATAATCCTAATGTCTCACCTAGGACGTGTAAAAACAAAAGAAGATACAACTAAGAATGACCTTAGTGTTGTTGCAACTAGACTAAGTGAACTATTAGATAAAGATGTAACCTTTATAAACTCTACAAGAGGAGAAGAGTTAGAACAAGCTATTTCTAATATGAAAGATAGAGATATTGTCTTAATGCAAAATACTCGTTATGAAGATTTAGATGGTAAAAAAGAAAGTGGTTGTGATATTGAACTTGCTAAATATTGGGCAAGCTTAGGAGATATCTTTATTAATGATGCTTTTGGTACGCTTCATCGTGCCCATGCATCAAATGTTGGTATAAGTACGTATTTACCTAGTTGTGTGGGACTACTTGTTGAAAAAGAATTAAATGCCTTATCTTACCTTTTTAATCCTGACAGACCATTTATGATAATATTAGGAGGAGCCAAAGTAAGCGATAAGATAGGACTAATCGAAAACTTACTACCTAAATGTGATAAGATCCTAATCGGTGGAGGCATGGCTTTTACCTTTTTAAAAGCAGAAGGTTATAATATTGGTAACTCTCTATTAGAGGAAGAATCTCTTGAATTTTGTAGAAAAATACTAAAAGAAAATGAAGATAAGATTATTTTGCCAGTAGATGTTGTTTGCAATGATAAATATGAGGATGCTTTAGGAATTGTTAAAGATATAACAGAATTAACTGATAATGATATGGGCTTAGATATTGGTCCTAATACTGTCAATATCTTTAAGAACAATTTAGCAAGTGCTAAAACAGTTATGTGGAATGGACCACTAGGAGTTTATGAATTTAAAAATTATGTTAAAGGCACAGATGATGTTCTAACTTACTTAACAGAAATAAATGCTAAAACTGTTCTTGGCGGAGGAGATATTGTTGCCGTTGCCTCATCTTGTAATGTAACAGATAAACTATATCATATCTCAACAGGTGGAGGAGCAACTCTAGAATATCTTGGAGGCAAAGAATTACCAGGATTAAAAAATATAAAGGAGAAATAAATTAATACAAAGGGAGGAAATTTTATGAGAATAGGTCTATTTACAGATGCATATGTACCTTCTGTTAATGGTGTTGTAACCAGTGTAGAAACACTAAAGAAAGCCCTCGAAAAAAAAGGTCATGTTGTTTATATAGTTACTGTAGGACAAGATAGCAGGACCTATGATTATGATGAAAAAGAGAAAGTACTTAAAATTCCTGGCATACCTTTAGGAATATATGATTATAGAATGTCTAGTTTCTATCCTATAAAAGTAATAAATAAAATAAAGTCGTGGGACTTAGAAATAATCCATTCACATACAGAACTTAGTATGGGGATATTTGCAAGACTTTTCGCTAAACAATATAATATTCCTTTAGTACACACCTATCACACCATGTATAAAGATTATACTTGGTATGTTTCAAGAAATATTAAATACTTTGATTTAGGGTGCAAGAAAGCAGTAGAGTATTTTAGTAAATTCTATTGCGATAATACAGCAGATGCCTTTATTGTTCCAACTGTAAAGACATATCATTTATTTAGAGATGAATATCATTATGATAAAGATATTTATATTGTTCCTACAGGTTTAGATGCCTCTAGATTTTATAAAGAAAATAGTGATAAGTTAAAAGTATTAAAATTAAGGCATAATCTAGGCTATAAGAGAAAAGACTTTGTTATGCTCTTTGTAGGACGTCTTGCTCAGGAGAAAAATGTACCTTTCCTTTTCGACATTATTGAAAAGACTAAGAATAAAAATGTTAAACTTCTAATCGTAGGTTATGGTCCAGATGAAGATAAATATAAAAAAGAAGTTAAAGAAAGATGTCTTGAAGATAGAATAAAATTTACAGGTAAAGTAGCATGGATTGATATGCCCAATTACTATCATGTAAGCAATGCCTTTATAACTGCCTCTACAACCGAAACACAAGGACTAACAGTAATAGAAGCCCTAGCAGCTTCACTTCCTGTAATCTGTATTGATGATGATGCCTTTAAAAGTGTAGTTGTAGATAACTTTAATGGACGTATCTTTAAAGATGAAAAAGAGTGCTCAGAAATAGTAGAAGAGTTATCTACTAATAAATTAGAACTAGAAAATTTAACTGATAAGGCGGAAGGTTCAGTTAAGAAATATTCTTTATCATCTTTTGCCGAGTCCGTTCTAGAAGTCTATAAAGTAGCCATTACTAAGCATAATAAAAAGCAAACTTTATCCACAAGATTTGTGGAAAAACTTAAAAACAAATGGAAGGATGGCAAGAAAAATGATAGTAGCCTTAAATCACAAGAGTAATTTTACAAAAGATGAGATCTTAAAGTATTTAGAAGGTTATCAAAACTTAAATACTTATAATCATGAGATGATTTTAATACCTAGTGTCTGTTATTTACCATTAATACCTGATAACATAACATATGCATCACAAGATGTAAGTAGTAAAACAATGGGGGCTTATACAGGAGAAGTTAATGCTAAAGTCATTAAGTCATTGGGTGCGGTTTACACTTTAATTAATCATAGTGAAAGAACTACTAAAATGAATGAAAATCTTGATATAAGTAAACAAAAGTTAGAACAAGCTTTTTCTAACGACTTAATACCAATTATCTGTATAGGAGATACTAAAGAAGAACATGAAAAAGGCCCTTATATCGATAAAATCAAAAAAGATATGGACTATTTATTAGTTGATATAGATAAATCTAAAGACTTTATCATTGCTTATGAACCAATTTTTTCTATTGGAACAGGTATTGTTCCAACTAATGATGATATTGAAAAAGTAACTACCATGTTAAAAGAAACATATCATAAAAAAGTATTATACGGTGGTAGTGCTAATGAAAATAACATTGATGAATTAAAGCAAGTTAAAAATATAGATGGCTTTCTATTAGGAGGAATATCACTAAAACTTCCTTCTTTACAAGAATTTCTTGATAAGTTACAATAGTAAGTTAAGGAAATGATATATATGCCTAATTTAGAAGAATTAATAGAAATGAGAAATAAATCTATAGAAGAAACAAAAGATTTATTAAATCTAATAGAATCTCATTTGAAATATTACAGTTATATTTATTATAACTATGTTATAAATCCCCAAATAGAAGCTGATACAAAACAATATGTTTTATATGATGTTGCTTATTCCTTTAATACAAACATAATAAAGGAAATATATAATTAATTGATATTAAAAGGCTTATTAATTTAAGAGAAGATCCTATACTTGCTATTCCACAATTTGAAGATCATAGTGCCTATTATTATGTCAGAAAATCATATATTGAAGAATTTGCTAAAGCCGATGGCTTAAGTATTGAATATCCTGATAAAGCAAACCATCCAAATACTTTACAGGTAACTGCTACTCTACCTAAATTAGAATTACCCAATCATAAAGTTTTAACTCTTGAAGATTAAAACTTTTTTCTTTTTCGACAAATTCTCTTATTTTTTACTCTTTAACAATTTATCTTTCTGTTATATAATTAAGATGCGTGGTAGTATATGGAAGGAGAGAAAATGAAAAAGACCAACGTATTAATGATTGATGATAATATTGAACTAGTTAAAATGGTGAAGGAGTACTTTAAAGATAATAAAGAAATAGAAGTTACTTTAACTGCAAATGATGGAGTAGAAGGATTAAACCTAATAGAAAATAACCAAGATGAGTATGATGTAATTGTTCTTGACCTAATTATGCCTAATAAAGATGGTATGAGTGTTCTAAAAGATATGAGAGAAAGGAAACTAGATAAGAAAGTAATCGTCTTAACCTCTTTTAATACACAAGAAGTTATAAGAGAAGCTAGTGAATTAGGTATTAGTTATTTTATCTTGAAACCTTTTGAATTAACTGAACTAGAAAAGAGAATCTTAGAGTGTAGTAGTAAGAATGATTATGATAAGAAAACTATTGATATGAAATATAATAACTTACAAGTATCAATAACAAAAGTATTACATGAATTAGGTGTACCATCACATATTAAAGGATATCAATACATAAGAGAAGGTATTACAGTTCTATATGAACATCCCGAAGTAATAGGCGGAATTACTAAAGAACTATATCCTGACATAGCAGAGAAGTTTGATACAACAGTATCTCGTGTAGAACGTGCCATAAGACATGCTATTGAAGTAAGTTGGAATAGAGGTAATTGGCAGTTAATGGAAGATATATTTGGACATAGTGTTGATATTGATAAGGCTAAACCAACTAATTCAGAATTTATTGTCACAGTCGCAGATAAACTTCGTCTTGAATTTCATCAAGATGCAATTAGGCAGTAAAAACTATTAAGACGAGCAGTAGTAGTCTTTTTATTTTGCTTTCATTTAAAAATAATTAATGGTATAATTAAAACAACAAATAAGTAGGTGATGTTATGAAAATTAATAGTAAAAAAATGAAGTATTTATCAAAAATTACTAACTCAATATATGAAGATTTAAAAATAGAGTTTTTATATCATTCTAATCATTTAGAGGGAAGTACTTTTTCTAAAGATGAATTAGAAAAGCTCTTAACTGAAAAGAAAGTTGAAGGTAGCCACTCCCTAGACGATATAATTGAAACAAATAACTCTTTAGAAGTCTTTGACCAAGTAATTAATGATAGCGGCGAAAAATTAGATAAGTTTATGTTATTTAATTGGCATAAACTACTAAAAAAAGGAACAGTTGATGATGAGATACACAATATTGGTATGTGGAAAAAATATGAAAACAAATTAAGAGGTGTAGATTTAAAATTAGCATTACCTGTTGAAGTTGATAACTTAATGTTTAATTTATTATCTGATTATAACGAACTAGAAACAGTTACCTTAAAAGATATAGCAGATTTCCATTATAAATTTGAAAAAATTCATCCTTTCCAAGATGGTAATGGCAGAATAGGTAGATTTATTATTCTAAAACAATGCTTAAAATGTAATATTGACTTAATCGCTATAGATGATAAGTATGATGATGAATATAGAAATGCTCTATATAAAGCCCAAAAAACAGACGATAGTGAAGAATTGGTAACAATATTTAAAAAGTGTCAAAAAAGATTAGATGAAAAATTAGAAAAGTATAAAATTCTTTTAGAACAAGTAGATGTTGATATGCAAAATTAGTTTTAAAGATGTAAGATATAAGATGTAAGTTGTAAGCTGTGGAATTAATCCAGAGTTTTATAGCTTTTTTCTTTTTTAAAATATTGACTAAATAAAAGAATAAATATATACTTATATTAGAAGATGTGGGAGGTGACTACACTAAATGGAACGAAAAATTAATAAATTCTTATTGAAATGGAAAACAGATTTAATAAGAAAACCATTATTAATAATTGGAACAAGACAAGTAGGTAAGACTTATACAGCATTAGACTTTGGTAAAACTAACTATCAATATGTCGCTTACTTTAATACTGACCATAATACTATTTTAAAAGACCTGTTTAAAAAAGAAAGGTCTATTACAAGACTAGCAGAAGCTTTAAGTATAATATCAGAAGTTCCTATTGTTAAAAATAATACCTTATTAATCTTTGATAATGTTACAGATGAAGATATCATTAGAGGAATAAAACTATTTGGTTATGATAAAAATGATTATCATGTTATTGCCATAACATCGAGTAGAGATTCTCTATTAAAGTTTAGAGGAGAAGAATTTCAATATAAAATTATGACGGAAATGGATTATGAAGAGTTCTTATGGGCTGTAGGAGAAAAAGAAGTAGCAGAAAAAATAAGATATGCTTATGATAATCATAGAAGTTGTAGCGTTCATACTAAAGCCCTAGATTATTTTTATGACTATTTAATAACTGGAGGACTTCCCGAAGTAGTAGAAGCTTTTGCAACCAATAAACACTATGGATACCTAGATAGTATTAAAGAAAGAGTCTTTGATATTAATAAAAGTGAACTCCTTAATAGTAAAAACCTAATAGATATAGAACGTGGTATTGAAGTAATGGAAAGTATTCCTAAACAACTAGAAAAAGATAATAAAAAATTCCAATATGGTATCTTAGGTTATGGTAGACGTGCTAAAGAGTTTGAAAACTCTATTAACTTTTTAGTAACTAATCAATTAGTCTATCGTTCATATAAAATAAGAGTAGCAAAGTCTCCTTTATCTAGTTGTAGAGAACTTGATAGTTTTAAATTATATTTACCAGATGATGGACTTTTAAGTATGAGATATAACTTAACTAAAGATAGATTAAAAGTAGATGAAAATATAAAACAAGCCCTATACGAAAATCATATCGCTCATACTCTAGTAGAATCTGGTTATTCCCTATACTATTATCAGTCAGAAGGAAAAGCCGAAGTAAACTTTGTTATTCAAAATAGAATGGGTAAGATTGTTCCTCTAGAACTTGCTACTAAACAAGGTTCTAAAGTAAAGAGTCTGTCAGTCTTTATGAAAAAATATATTGTAACAGATGCCTATCGTATTACCGAGAATAATTTTTCAAGTAAAAAAAATGTTAGGTATTTACCTATATATGCAATATTCTGTTTAAATGAACAGCTATATTAGGAGGATGAAGTATGAAAAAAGTGTTATTAACAATTATAGATGGTTTTGGATATAGAGAAGAAAAGAAAGGTAATGCTATAATTACCGCTAACCCAGAAAACATTATAAATTTATGGAAGGAATATCCTCATACTACTTTGGAAGCAAGTGGTGAAGCAGTAGGACTTCCTACTGGCCAAATGGGTAATAGTGAAGTAGGACATTTAAATATAGGAGCAGGCCGTGTTGTAGATCAACCCCTTATGCAAATTAATCATGCTATTGAAGATGGGAGTTTCTTTAAAAATAAAGTCCTACTAAATATTATTAATCACTGTAAAGAAAATAATTCAAGCCTTCATTTATTTGGCTTATTAAGTGATGGAGGTGTTCATTCTCATATTAACCACTTCTTTGCCATGTTAGACTTATGTAAAAAAGAAAACTTTCATAATGTCTATGTTCATGCCTTTCTAGATGGTAGAGATACATTACCTGACGTTGCTCTTAAATTCCTAGATGAATTAACTAATAAACTAAATGAAGTAGGCTTTGGTAAGTTAGCAGATATTTCTGGAAGATATTATTCTATGGATAGAGAAAGAATGTGGAATGTTACTAAGAAGTATTATGATTTATTAGTACATGGAGATGGACCTAAAATAGATTCATATAAAGAATATATAGAATCATCATATAAACAAAATATTATGGATGAGTTCATTGTTCCTGCTAAATTAATAGATGATGGAACCCTTAAAGAAAATGATGGTATGGTAATGCTTAACTTTAGACCAGACCGTATTACCCAAACCTTCACCGCTCTTACTAATAAAGAATTTAAAGAGTTTCCAAGAGTAGATTTTAAAAATGTAAAACTAGTTACAATGATGACTCCAGAACATACCGTTATTGCAACTCCTGCTTTTCCACCAATGCATTTAACTAATACTTTAGGAGAATATGCAGCGTCAAAAGGACTAAAAATATTAAGAATAGCCGAAGCTAGTAAATATCCTCATGTTACTTACTTTTTTGATGGAGGAGAAGAAAAAGATATTCCTAATACCGATAAAATAATCATTCCAAGAAAAGATGTTGCAACTTATGATATGTATCCTAAAATGAGTGCTTATGAAGTTACAGATAAGTTGATTGAAATAATGGATAAATATGATTTAATCATTCTAAACTTTGCTAACTGTGATATGGTAGGACATACCGGTAAATTTAATAAAGTAGTCGAAGCAGTAAAAGCTGTAGATGAAAATATTAAAAGATTATATGAAGCAAGTAAAGAAAAAGACTTTACAATGTTTATAACAGCAGACCATGGTAATGCTGAAATTATGGAAAATGATTTAAAAGAAGTAATAACTGCTCATACAACAAGTCCTGTTCCATTTATTATTACAGATCATAATATTAAAGAAATTAAAACAGGTAAATTAGGAGATATTGCACCTACAATATTAAAATATATGAATATAGAAAAACCAGAAGAAATGACAGGTAATAACTTGATTTAGATAGTTAAATAAGCTATCCTATAAGTAGGAGGGTTTAATTATGACAGATGAAGAACTAAAATCATATGAAGATAAGTTATTAGAGTTAAAAGTAAGTAGGGGAAAATTAATTAGACAAAGAAAAAAATTACTTGAAGATGATAATGTGAAAAAATATCTCGGTATAGAAAAAGAACTTGATTCATCTACTAAAGAAGCAATTGCCTTACAAGGTATAATATTAGAAGAACAACAAGAAAGGTGTCCTCATCCAGCTTGGTATTTTGAAAATGGCTTTACTGATAGACACGAAGGTAGAACTTATTGGACTTGTAAATGTGTAGCTTGTGGAAAAAGATTAGAGGAGGTTCGAAGTAGAGATTACCCACATGATAGAGTTATATGGGATGAATGTATTATGGGAGATCCTACTGAAAGTAAACTATCTTATAAAGAAGTAACAGATAAATGGGTTAAATTTATGGAAGACTTTCCACTAGAAGATAAATCTATAGAAGAAAAGGGTAGAACATTTACTAAAATGATGAATCCTAGTAGAGTGAAATAACCAGTAATTGGTTATTTTTTTCTCTTTTAAATAGAACGAATGTATTATATAATAGAGTAAAGAGGAGAGAAAACTATGCAAAGAATTATTTTTCATATAGATGTTAATAATGCCTTTTTATCATGGACGGCAGTCTATCTTTTAAACCATGGTTACAAACAAGATATAAGAAAAATTCCTTCCGTAATAGGAGGAGATGAAAAAGCTCGTCATGGTATAGTTCTTGCTAAAAGCCCTATTGCAAAAAAATACGGTATTGTAACAGCAGAGACACTTTATAGTGCAAGAAATAAATGTAAAGTACTACAAGTCTTTCCTCCAAACTATACATTTTATAAAGAAGAGTCTAAAAAATTATACAATTACTTATCTAATTATACTCCTGTTATAGAACAATACTCAATAGATGAATGCTTCCTTGATTTAACAGGAACAACTTTACTTTATGGTAATGATTATGTAAAACTAGCTCATAAAATAAAAGATGAAATAAAAGAAAAGTTTGGTTTTACTGTAAACGTTGGGATAGGGGAAAACAGACTTTGTGCTAAGATGGCAAGTGATTTTGAAAAGCCAGATAAAGTACATACTCTTTTTATGAATGAGATTGAAACTAAAATGTGGCCTTTAAAAGTAAATGATTTATTTATGCTAGGTAAAAGTTCTGCTAAAAAGTTAAACGACTTAGGAATATATACTATTAAAGATTTAGCAGAAGCAAACATCAACTTACTAAGAAGACATTTTAAAAGCCAGGGAGATTATTTTAAAGAAGCAGCTTTAGGAATAGATTACAGTAAAGTAGAACCTAGAAATGCTAAAAATAAGTGTATTAGTATCTCTAGAACCTTACCTTATGATGTAACTAGAAAAGAAGACTTATTAAAAATATTATTTAGTGAAACAGAAGAAGTCTCTTTTACCTTAAGAAGCCAAAAACTATATACAGGAACTATTGCTGTTACTTATAGAAATAATCTTTTTAAAAACTATTCTCATCAAATTACTTTAGATAATCCTACTAATGTAACAGAAGAAATCTATAAAGGAGTTAAAACAATCTTTGAAACTAGTTGGAAAGAAGATCCAATTAGAAATATAGGAGTAAGATTAGGAGATTTAAAAGAGAAAGCCATTAGTCAGATGTCTTTGTTTGAAGAATCTAATATTAAGGTTTCTGATAAAGTAGAAGAAGTGATGGATAGTATCATTAAAAAATATGGTAAAGGAAGTGTTATAAGAGCCAGTAAGAAAGAAGAAAGTCACAATATAGAAAAAAGATAAAAAAAGTTTTTACACAAAGACTGTGGAAAAACTTAATTTAAAATATTATCAATAATAGTATCAATCTCATTATCATTTAACTTAATATCTTCATTAACTAAACCAATATCAGGATGAATATTGTCATTATTATGAAAGTCAGATCCAATAGTAGTTATTAAATTATTATTTTTAGCAAAATTATTCCAGTGCTCTACTTCATTAATTTTATTATTATCTTTATCTATATATATGTAATTAGCTTCTATTCCATCAGCATTCATTTCCTTAACTAAATTTAATATCTCATCATCAGTTAAACCATCTTCATATTTATAAGCCACAGGATGAGCAAGTATCACTTTACCATTCGCATCTTTAATAAGTTTACTTGCTAGAGTAGGAGTAATAGTCTCTTTTTCCACATAACAAGGACATCCTTCATTCATTATTGTTTCAATAAACTCACCTTTAGAAGGAATATGCGAGAAATCTTTTAATAATAAATCATGATTACTAATATTTTCTATAACATCAGTTGCAATATGAGACTTACTAACAGCATCAATCTTATCTAGTTTCTCTACATTAACAGTATAGCCATAATTATCTAATTTACTAGCAACATCATGTAAATAAATGTGTCTAGCATTTCTAATAGTATATAACTTGTCAGTCAACTCTTTATTATTAATGTTAAAGTTATATCCAAGTACATGTATACCCTTACCATGATATTTAGTAGAAATTTCTACAGCCTTGATAATCTGTATATTTTTTTCTTTAGCATAATCAAACAATTCATCACCATAAGCACAAATTGTATCATGATCTGCAATTGCTATAGTACTAACACCGTTACTAACAGCTCTATCAATAATTTCTTTAGGAGATAAATCTCCGTCAGATAAATTACTATGAATATGTAAATCAATTAATCTTTTCATGAGCATCACCTCAAAATAACCTTATATATTTATTTTAACATATAGAATCTAGAAAACGCTTTAAAAAATAACAATTTTATGATATAATATGTAGCACATTAATTAAAGAACATCTGGTAAAAGTCAATAGTTAAATTATGGCAGTTTTAGAATAATTTCC
>ERZ827512.2037-NODE-2037-length-17543-cov-2.831828_pt1 | contig 17543 bp, 15 predicted proteins | sample MGYA00519916_ERZ827512 | MGnify/ENA primary metagenome ERZ827512 (study PRJEB31778, sample SAMEA3449335) | human gut metagenome | biome: human gut; feature: human-associated habitat; material: faeces | place: United Kingdom | collected 2010/2012 ... | reverse complement strand
CGGCCGAGTACCAGGACGCCGCCCAGGCTGCGCGCGATAAGCTCTGCGACCAGGTGGCCGAGGCTGACGACGAGCTCATGATGAAGTACCTGGAGGGCGAAGAGCAGCTCACCCAGGAAGAGCTGGAGAGCCTGCTGGACAAGGCCATCGCGCAGGAGCTGTTCATCCCGGTGTACGTGGGCTCCACCATCATCGAGCAGGGCATCAAGGGCTTCATGGAGGACGTTGCCACGTACTTCCCGAGCCCGACCGCGCACGGCCGCTTCCGCCTGTCAAACGGCGAGGAGACCATGGTCACCACCGAGGGCGAGACGAGCTTCTTCGTGTTCAAGACCGTCTCGGACCCGTACGTCGGCCGCCTGAGCTTCGTGAAGGTCATCACCGGCGTCCTCGAGCCTGGCCAGGAGCTCATCAACTCCCGCACCGGCAAGAAGGACCGCATTGGCAAGATCAACGTCATGATGGGCAAGGAGACCACCGACGTGAAGTCCGCGAAGGCGGGCGACATCGTGGTCATCCCGAAGCTGTCCGACGCGAAGACCGGCGACACGCTCTCCCAGAGCGGCGATATGGCCATCGACCCGTTCCCGCTGCCCACGCCGCTGTACCCGGTGGCCATCGAGGCGGCCAACCGCAACGAGGAGGACAAGGTCGGCACGTTCCTGGCCCGCACGGCCGATTCCGACCCGACCATCCGCATCGAGCGCAACGACGAGACGCACCAGACTCTCGTCTACGCCCTGGGCGAGACGCAGATCGACGCCATGCTCAACCGCATGAAGGCCCAGGCCGGCGTCGAGGCGCGCCTCGTGCCCGTGCGCATCCCGTACCGCGAGACCATCCGCAAGACCGCCGAGGCGCAGGGTCGCCACAAGAAGCAGACTGGCGGCGCTGGCCAGTTCGGCGATTGCTGGCTGCGCCTTGAGCCCAACCCGGGCGCGGGCTACGAGTTCGTGGACGAGATCAAGGGCGGCGCCATTCCGAACGGCCTGATTCCGGCCGTCGACAAGGGCGTCCAGGAGGCCATGGCCGAGGGCTTCGTGGCGGGCTATCCGATGCAGGACATCAAGTGCACGGTCTTCGACGGCAGCTACCACAGCGTCGACTCCAACGAGATGGCGTTCAAGACCGCCGCGCGCATCGGCTTCCGCGCCGCGTGCGAGAAGGCGAGCCCGGTCATTCTTGAGCCCATGGCCGACATGGCCATCACGGTGGGCGAAGAGTACGCTGGCACCATCATGGGCGACATTTCCATGAAGCGCGGTCGCATCGTCGGCACCGACTCCAACGACGCGGGCGAGACCGTCATCCTGGTGCGCGTGCCCTACGCCGAGGTCGTGAGCTACACGAAGGATTTGCGCTCGCTCTCGCGCGGCAGTGGCTCCTACACCATCGAGGTGAACGGCTACGAAGAGGCTCCGCACGATGTGCAGAAGAAGCTCATCGAGCAGTACGAGGCATCCCGCGCCTAAGCGCGCAGCAACCTGAGAACGACAGCCCCGAACCCTGCGGTTCGGGGCTGTTTTTCGCCCGGGGCAGACGCGGCGCGCGCACGATTCGCGCCGCGTTTCGTCCTGGTTCGGATACAATACGCAGGCGAAGTGAACGAACGCCGTCGCGCTTTGCGGCGGCGAGAAGACGAGAAGGAACCGCCCGCGCCCTGGCGCTGGGCGGCCCGCACGGCGCGCCGCCGCCGAAGGCTGCGCACGGCGGGCGATAGGCAAGGAGAGAATGCGCATGAAGGTTGTGCAGAAGAAGCTGGTGGGCAAGCGCGTGCTCGTGGAGGCTACCGCATCCGCGGCCGACGTGGACAAGGCGTTCGACTGGGCGTCGGTGGCGTTCCTGCAGCAGATGGGCGTGGAGCCCGAGCAGGGCAAGCCGTTCGCTGAGCAGGCGGAAGAGCGCCTGGGCGTGCCGAACCTGGACGCGCTCGTGATGCCGCGCGTGCCGGAGTTCCTCGTGCCCTTCGCCATCGACAAGAAGGGCATCGTGCCGGCGTTCCCGCCGAAGCCGGTGGCGCAGACCGCGCTCAAGCGCGGCGAGGAGTTCACGTTCACCATGGAGATCCTGCCGAAGCCGGAGTACGAGCTTGATTCCTACGAGCCGGTCGCGTTCACGGCGAAGCGCTTCTCCGTCGACCCGCGCGAAGTGGACGAGCAGGTGAAGGCCGCGGCGCAGGGTTTCTGCAGCTACGAGGCCATCGACCCGCGTCCGGTCAAGAAGGGCGACTTCGTGGAAATCTCCATCTCCGACACGAAGCAGGACGGCGAGGACTTCGCCGCGTTCAACACCGAGCGCCGCACCTACCCGGTCGGCCAGGGCTACATGCCGGGCGCCTTCGATGACCAGCTCGTCGGCATGGAGCCGGGCCAGGAGAAGGATTTCGCCTTCCAGGCGCCGGGCGGCGACGACGTGGTCAAGGTCACCTGCCATGTGAAGGTGCTCGAGCTGCAAAAGCAGGTCGTGCCCGAGATCACGGACGAGTGGGTCGCCAAGAACATGCCGTTCTTCCGCGACGCGAAGGCGTTCCGCGAGAGCATTGAGTACCAGCTCGAGAGCGCCCATCGCCAGGAGTACAACGCCTATCTCGAGAACCTGGCGCTCACGAAGCTCTCGCAGCGCTTCAAGGGTTCCATTGACGACGCCCTCTACGAGGCCATGCGCGAGACGCAGCTCAAGCAGCTGAGCACCGAGCTGCAGGCTCAGGGCATGTCGCTCGACAAGTTCATCGAACAGAACGGCGGCCAGCAGCAGTTCGGCATGATGCTCATGGTGCAGACCCGCATGGCGCTCGTGAACGGCTTCGCGCTCGACGCGGTGTACCGCCACGAGAAGCTGACCCTCACCGACGAGGACATCATGGAGACCTGCCGCATCATCAACCCGCAGGGTCCGCAGTTGGCGCGCATGCAGATGGAGGAGACGGGCAACGGCTACGCCCTGCGCGAGATGGCCGAGCGCAACAAGGCCGCCCGCTGGGTCGTCGAGCACGCCGACATCACCTACACCGACTAAGCGCAGGACAACACGAAGCTCCTTGCGAACGAAAGCCGCCGCGTCCTGATGGGCACGGCGGCTTTCGTGGTGTTGGAGGCGAGGCGTGAGTCGTGGAATTTCTGCCTTGCGCCGCAGGCTGCCTAGTACGTGTCGATGCTGACGCTCATAGACTCGTCAGGGCCGTTGAAGCTGGCGGTCACGTCGTATCCGTCGGCGTTCGACGCCATGAAGTAGTTCGCGCTTTTGCTTGCGTCCGCGGTGAACCCTCGGTTTTCCAGCTCGGCGACGTACGACTCGTACTGCCCGCGCGTCACGCCGTACGCGCTTGCCGAGAAGTAGTCGCTCGAGTCGCTCGAAACGCCGACAACGGGTGCTTCGATGCGGGGAATCAGCTGCACGATCTCGGAGTTCGACCAGGTGACGGCCTGTTTGTCGCCCTGGCTTGAAGACGAGTAGCTGTCGGTGGCGAAATCGTAATATTCGAGATAGACGCGGTCGCCGTCTTTGTAGGCGATGCTCAGGGTTTTAGGCTCCATGAGCTCATATTGCTCCATGCTCGACACGGGGGTCGCGGTGAAATTGAACGTGCAGGGCGTCGTGTTGCTCTCGCCGGGCTGCAGGTAGCGCTCGCTCGACGCGCCCACGTACACTTCGTCCTTGCCTCCGTTCATGTCCTCCCACATGCTGTTCGATTCGTAGAGCTCGTCGAAGACAGCGCGCTGCTCGTCGGTCACCCCGTCCGCCTGCCTGAATTCGAGCCGGATGCCGAACACGTCGACCGAGGAATTGTTCGTGTAGTTGAACACGATCATGTCGTTTCCTTCGATTGAGCCCGGTTCCACGGTCCACGTGATGTCCTCGGCGCTCACGGCGCGTTCGGGGGATGTAGAGGAGCTGCCCTGGCTGTCGGTGTTTGATGTGGCGGCTTGGTCGGTCGGCGCGCTCGTCGTGCAGGCGGTAAGGCAGGAAGCCAACGCGAGCGCGATGACGGTAATGACGATGCGATTCATGGTGTTTCGTCCCCTCTCGTTTTGGTGGCACGAGCGACGTCGTGCGGGCATGAAGGCGTTCTGGCGATTGTGCCGAATCGAGCAGGGGCGCGCATCAGTTGCCAACTGAACACTCTGTGTCGGAGCCTACCAAAATTGGGCGTGCGCTTCGATGGTCAGGTATGCGGGCGGGTTGTACACCTCGCAGGCGAAGGGGGCGTTCTGTCCTGGGCTGGGGATGCTCGTGTTCGTGGTGGCGCCGTAGACGATGGCGCCCGTCTCGTCGCGCAGCACGATGGTCACCATGACGCTGTTCGTCAGGTCGGGCACGGCGCCTTCGGATGCGGTCACGTCTCCCGAGAAGACGACAGTGCCGAACGAGCCTTCCTGCGCGCTGACGGTGGGCGACGTGGAAAGCGTCGCACGCTGCTCGCGCGTGCTCGAGGCGTTGAGCATGCTTGGCGCGCTGACCGAGAATTCGACGGTTGCCGGAGTGGTGCCGGATCCCGCTGGACCACCGAAGTACAGCGTTTCGCCCGGAGCGATGGACATGAGGGCTTGAGGTTGCGAAAACACGACCGCGCCGTCCGCCGCCCGTCCGGTGATCACGACTTCGGGGTAGTCGATGGTCTCGGTCTCGCTTGTGTTGCGGATGCCGAATGCGTAGCTGACGAGCCCGTGCTCGATGGGCGACCACCCAGATTCGACGAGCTCAAGCGAGGCGTCTGCAGCGGCGGACGCAGAGGGGGCCGAGGCCGCATCGCGAGAGGGCGCGACGTCGGACTGTTCGCTCGCGCTTTCGTTGCCGCGCTCGGGTTGCTGTTTGTCGCCGCGTTCAGGTTGCTGTTCGGCGGTGCGCTCGATGCTGCCCTCGGAGATGCTCGCACGGTTTTGTGCGGGGCCTTCGTGCATGCCGTTGAGCCCTGCCCAGCAAACGGCGCCAATCACGGCGATGGCCGCGACCACCGCGGCGCCGAACACGATGGGCGTGCGACGATTTCGCGTGGGCGCGTTTTTGCTGGTAGCGTGCATGGGGGCGGCGCTTGCGCTGGCGGGGACAGGCTGCGCGGCAGCCGCAGGTGTTGGCATGGCCGTGTAAACGACCGGCGCACTTGCGTGCTCTTTTCCGCCAATTGCCGTTGCCAGCTCGCGGGCGCTTTGGTAGCGGGCGCTCGGCTCGAAGGCGCAGGCGCGCTCGATGACGGTGCGCAGGCGCGGAGGGACGACGCTTTCGTCGTTCAGGAGTTGCTCGAACCGCTGGTCGTCGGGCCGAGCTCCGGTGAGCAGGTAGCCGAGCAGCCGTCCGATCGCATAGACGTCCGATCGTTCGTCCGTCTCGGCGAATCCGTGCTGTTCGGGCGCGGCAAAGCCCCATGTGCCAAACGGCGGCTCGTTGGGGGAGGCGGGCTCGGTTGTCATGCGCGCAGTGCCCAGGTCGATGAGGTGAACGCCGTCGCCGTTTGCCACCACGTTCGTCGGCGAGAGGTCGCGGTGGATGATGCTGTGGGCGTGCAGCTCCTCAACGGCGGAGCAGATGCCGAGCGTGCGCCGAGCCGCCTCGTTCGCGGGCATGGCGCCGGTCGCTTCGACGATGTGCTCAAGCGTTTCGCCAGGGACGAACTCGAGCACCACGGCGAACCAATCAGGCGTCTCGTACGTCGCTTGAACGCGCGGAAGGCCGGGGTTCGAGCAGGTTGCCAACGCCGCCCACACGGTGCGGCGGGCGAGGGCGCACGGGATTTTCTTGCGAACGAAAGGGCCTGCCCCGTCGATGGTGACAAGCTCGGTGATCCCCTGCGCGCTCCGTGCGAGCACGCGCTCAACGCAATACGCGTCATCGATGCTCATGGCGTGCGCCACGCGACGTTCGTCCTGGTTGTTTGGCTGCGAGGTGGTCACGACGCTATCGCTCAGAGTCGAAGAGGGTCTTTTCGCCCAGGCGCCACAGCTCCTCGTCGCATTCGTCGAGCGTCATGCCGTGCTCAACGCACCAGATGACGATGGCGTCACGGCGCACTTTCGGCCACAGCTCTGAGACGCCCGCGAGGCGCAGGAGGCGTTGCGTTTCCTTGAGGTCGCAGCGCATGCCGAAAGCGAGCATGAGCGCGTTGTCGCGCCCTGGCCTGCTTTTGCCGGCGAAGATGTCGTAGACGACGGTGGGGTTGAGCTTCGCGGCGCGGTAGACGTCGGCACGCGTCATGCCGCGCTCGTCAATCAGCTCATGCAGGTAGTCCTTCAGCTCGCGGTCGAGCGTCTCGCCCTCGGCCAGGTACGCTTCGGGGCTCGTGGCGGCGAGCAGGCGCTCGAGCAGGTCTTCGGTGAGCTTTTCGGCAGGCATGGCGCTCCTTCGTGGTCGGTCGCACCGCATGCTAGCACACGCCGCATCGCCGGGCTATTCAGTTGACAACTGAGGAATTCCGCTGGTCGGAGCGGTATGGTGAGGCGCGTGACGACATGCGTGACGACGCGCGTGCCTGCTAGAAATCGATGAGGTCGGCTACCTCGACGTCGAGCGCGCGGGCGATACGGCACAGCACGTCGATGCCCACGTCCGCCGTGCCCGATTCAATGCGCCACAGATACGAGCGGCTGGTGCCCGTCACGAGCGCAAGCTGGCGCTGCGACATGCCCTTCTCTGCCCGCGCCGTCTGAATATGCGAGCCCAAGCTCTTCTTTGCGGGCCGCGCAAGCGAAATCGCGGTTTTTGGCAAGAATTTCCGGCTAGTGTCGCGATGGCGGCAATAATTTCCGGCGAGTGTCGTCCGGAGGCGGCTGCGGTAGTCGTTGGGTGACGAGCCGGGACGACCGACAGCGAAGAACAGTCCCAAAACACCAGTTCAGAGGCATGCGCTCGTCGCGTCTGGCCGATCAATGGTCAGGCGGGCTTACGTCCCTTCGACAGTGAACGGATATTTTGGTCGAAAATTTCGAAAACGGGTGCAGAAGCGCCAATTATTTCCGCCTACGTGTGTCGGACGAGCAGCTGGATGCTGCAGGAAGGCAATGTGTCGGACGAGCAGCTGGATGCTGCGAGAAGGCGACGTGTCGGACGAGCGGCTGGATGCCGCAGGAAAGCGACGTGGATGCGGCCGAAGGATGGTCGGCACCTTCGAAAGGGCGACTGAGCGCCGCCGGATGAGTGACAGGGATGAACGAGGGGATGTCGGCCTTATGTGCCGCGAAGTGTGTTTGGGCTTATGCGTCATGAGCCTTGCGTGTCCGCCATCCTTGCATGCTCGCGTTCAGGGTGTTATTCTTTTGCAGTTTCTGATTACGCATGCGGAGGGGACTTCGGTCTGCCAGTGGCCCTGCGGGGCTGCGGGCCGGGGGGTGAAGCTTCGCAGAGGATTAACGAACGGAGAAAGAAATGGCAAAGATTAATCTGCAGACCCTGCTTGACGCAGGCGCTCACTTCGGCCACCAGACGCGCCGTTGGAACCCGAAGATGCGTCCGTACATCTTCGGCAACCGCGGTGACATCTACATCCTCGACCTCAAGCAGACCCTCGTCGGCCTCGACCAGGCTTACACCTACGCCTGCGACCTGGCCAAGAAGGGCGGCACCCTGCTGTTCGTCGGCACGAAGAAGCAGGCTCAGGAGCCCGTTGCCGAGGCTGCGAACCGCTGCGGCATGCCCTACGTCAACGCGCGCTGGCTCGGCGGCATGCTGACCAACTTCGTGACCATCCGTTCCCGCGTGCAGCGCATGGAGGAGCTCGAGGCCATGGAGACCGACGGTCGCATGGAGAAGCTGCCAAAGAAGGAGCAGATCCTGCTGCGCAAGGAGCTGTCCAAGCTGCAGACCAACCTCAACGGCATCCGCAACATGAAGAAGGTTCCGGACGCCATCTTCATCATCGACACCAACCGTGAGCAGATCGCCGTCCATGAGGCCCGCCGCCTGGGCATCACCATCGTCGGCACGCTCGATACCAACTGCGATCCGGACGACGTCGATTACGGCATCCCGGCCAACGACGACGCCATCCGCTCGGTCCGCCTGCTGTCCGACTTCATGGCCGACGCGGTTCTGGCCGGCGGCGTCGCCCCGGTCTCCGCTGAGGAGATGGCCGCCGAGGCTGAGGCTCCGGCCGCTGAGGAGGCCCCGGCTGCCGAGGCTCCGGCCGCCGAGTAGCGCATCGCGCACACGTCATACCGATCAGCAAAAAGGGCGACGGGCAAAAGGGCCTGCCGCCCTTCTCCAGAAAGGAAGAACATGGCTGAAATCACCGCAGCTCTCGTCAAGGAACTCCGCGAAATGACCGGCGCTGGCATGATGGAGTGCAAGAAGGCCCTCGTCGAGGCCGAAGGCGACCTGGACAAGGCCGTCGACGTCCTGCGCACTCGCGGTCTGGCCGCCGTTGCCAAGAAGGCCGGCCGTGCCACCAACGAAGGCACCGTCATGGCGCTCGTTTCCGAGGACGGCAAGACCGGCGCCCTCGTCGAGCTGAACTGCGAGACTGACTTCGTCTCCATGAACGAGAAGTTCAAGGGCTATGCCGAGAAGATCGCCCGCGCCGCGCTGGCCAACAAGCCGGCCGACCTGGACGCTCTCAAGGCTTCCGAGATTGACGGCGAGACCGTCGAGGCCATCGTGACCGACGCCATCCACGTGATGGGCGAGAACACCGAGCTCGCTCGCTTCCAGGTCGTCGAGGCCGACGCCATCGCTTCCTACATCCATGGCGGCGGCAAGATCGGCGTTCTGGTGCAGTTCGGCCTTGAGGGCATCGACCCGACCGCCGAGGCGTTCAAGACCTGCGGCCATGACGTCGCCATGCAGGTTGCCGCTGCCGCTCCGGTGGCCGCGAACCGCGAGTCCGTCGACCCGGCCGTCATCGAGCATGAGATGAGCATCTACAAGGCTCAGGCCGCCGAGTCCGGCAAGCCGGAGGCCATCCAGGAGAAGATCGCCACCGGTCGTCTGGAGAAGTTCTTCAAGGAGAGCGTCCTGACCGAGCAGGAGTTCGTCAAGAACCCGGATCAGACCATCTCCGAGTACGTTGACGGCGTTGCCAAGGAGCTTGGCGGCACCATCAAGGTGGAGGGCTTCGCTCGCTTCGTGATGGGCGAGTAGTTTGCTTCGCCGGCTTCCGGCCGGCGAAACGGCTTGACGCTGCGGGGCGTTCTGATGCCCCATCGAGCCATTCAAGAGGGCCATGGCGGACCAACGTCCAGCCATGGCCCTCTTTCATGTCCATCCGGTGCATCAGAACGCCCCTCCATCAGAACGCCCCTCGCTGTCGTTGCGAACGACCTGTGCGGTCTCGCGTGCAACCTGCGGAAGCGTGCAGGGACTCCGGGCGGGCGCACGGCACGCCGCCCGCCCGGAATCCACGCCTTATGAGCGCAGTTGTGAAGACGCGTTGAGCAAGGTGCGGGAAGTTGGCGGGGTGTGACGCGCGCTTTATAATCGGTGTTCGCAACAAACCTCACATCGATAGCAGCTCGCACCGAGCAAGGAGGCGGCATACATGTCCCAAGAAATCATCGTCGTCCATGGCAACAACACCCTTTCGGGCGAAGTGACGGTTGCCGGCGCAAAGAACTCCGCGCTGAAGCTGCTCGCTGCTTCCATTCTTGGCCAGGGCGTCTCCACCATTCGCAACGTTCCCATGATTTCGGACATCCGCATCATGTCGGACGTGCTGCGCTGCCTGGGCGCCACGGTCGAACGCGAGGGCCATACCCTTACCATCGACACCACGAACGTCGATAAGTGTGAAACCCCCTACGAACTCGTCTCCAAGATGCGCGCGAGCATCTCGGTCCTCGGTCCGCTGATCGCTCGCTTCGGCCAGGCGCGCGTGGCCATGCCGGGCGGTTGCCAGATTGGCGAGCGCAAGATCGACATGCACCTCGTGGGCCTGCACGCCCTTGGCGTCGAGTTCTCGGTCGACCACGGCTATCTTGAGGCGCGCACGCCCAACGGCCTGCGCGGTGCGCAAGTGTTCCTGGAGTTCCCGAGCGTTGGCGCCACCGAAAACCTCATGATGGCCGCTATCGTGGCCACGGGCGACACCGTGCTCGAAAACGCCGCGTGCGAGCCCGAGATCGCGGACTTGGCGAACATGCTCAACAGCATGGGCGCCGACGTGCAGGGCGCGGGCACGCCCACGATTCGCATTCGCGGCGTGGGTTTCGACACGCTCCATCCGTGCGACCACACCACGGTGGGCGACCGCATTGAGGCGGGCACGTTCCTGGTGGGCGGCGCGCTCACGGGCGGCCCGCTCACGGTGCGCGGCATCGATCCCTCGTTCCTCCGCATGGCGCTTATGAAGCTTACCGCCATGGGCTGCGAGGTTGAGACGGGCGAGGACTGGATTACCGTCAAGCGCGAGCGCCCGCTCGTTCCGACGGACATCCAGACGCTGCCGCATCCCGGCTTTCCGACGGACTTGCAGGCGCAGTACATGCTGCTGGCGGCCCTGGCGGACGGCGTCTCCGTCATTACGGAGAATGTGTTCGAGAACCGCTTCATGTTCGCGGCGGAGCTTACGCGCATGGGCGCCGATATCTCGCTGGAAGACCACCACGCGCTCGTGCGCGGGGTGAGGGGCCTGCAAGGCGCGCCGGTCAAATCCACTGACCTGCGCGGCGGTGCGGCGCTCGTGCTCGCCGGCATCGTGGCGGAGGGCGAGACGAAGATTTACAAGATCAGCCATATCGACCGTGGCTACGAAGACTACGTGGGCAAACTGTGCGCCTTGGGCGCCGACGTCGAGCGCGTCGTCGTCGAATAGCGGAGCCGTCCATGTTCGGTGATTCTCAAAACCGTCGCATGCGCGAGCATTCGCGCCGCATCTCGCGCGATGTGAACCGTTCCACTCTTGGGTCGCACGCGGGCGGCTCGCTGCACGCTCGTCATGCGAAAGGCTATGGCAACGACATTAATTTCTCGAGCCGTCGAAAGAGCGCTCGCGCCAACAGCGGCCTGATCGACGTCGTCACGCCCAACACCAGGTCGGGCGAGGACGCGCGCGCTTATTCCCGCCGCGTTGCCCAGCTTGATTTCAGCAAGCGCGCCATGCGGCGTGACCGCTTCCAGCGCGTGGGGCTCATCGTGGGCATTCTGGTGGTTATCGCCGTCGCCGTCGCCGCCGTCGCGGGCTTCACGTACGTGAACTCCGTGAGCTCCAACATGAGCCTTGACGACCCCGAGGCGCGGGCCGCCCTGGTCGCGCCGACGGCGGACCAGCCGTACTACGTGCTCGTGGCGGGCTTCTTCAGCGAGCAAGGCGGCCAAGCGGACGCCGACGCGCTCGCCCTGGCGCGCGTGGACACGGCGAGCAAGCAGGTCTCGCTGGCGTCGCTGCCGCCCAACGTGGTGGTAGGGTCGGGCAGCAGCGAGACGTTCCTCTCCAAAACGTGCGAGAACGGCGGCGACGCGGCGCTCATCAAGGCCGCCGCGCAGCTTGCGGGCGTGGACATTGCGCATTATGTGCGGGTCGACGCCGAGGCTTTCGTGCGCCTGGTGGACGCGGTCGGCGGCATCACGGTCAACGTGCCCGAAGAGGTGGACGACCCGTACGCTGGCAGCATCTACATCCCCGCGGGCGAGCAGACGCTTTCGGGCGAGCAGGCGCTCGTCTACGCTCGCGCGCGCAACTACGCCGACAGCACCATCCAGCGTCAAGAGGCGCAGCTCGACATCATGACGGCGCTCGCGCAGAAGGTCTTCGATGCTGGCACGACAGGCCTGCCGGGCGTGGTCGACGCGCTTTCCGGCTCCGTGAAGACGGACTGGAAGGCGTCCGATATCACTGCGCTCGTCGAAGCGCTGCGCGGCATGGACGTCTCGTCGGTGGCGAAGGTGCAGCTGCCGGGCTATGTGTCCACGAACAACGAAGGCCAAACGGAGTTCACGGAGTCGTCCTCGTGGAGCACGGCGCTTGACTCCTTCAAGAACAACGGCACGGTCGAGGCGTCCTCCGGCGTCGACACGTCAGGGGTCGATCCCGCCAGCTTCACGATTATCGTGCGCAACGGCGGCGGCATCACGGGCGCTGCGGCGAACTTCGCCTCCATCCTGACGGAGCAAGGCTTCCAGGTCACGGACACCGGCAACGCCGACAGCCAAGTGTACGAAGAGACGCTCGTCATCTACAAGGACGATGCGAAGGAAGCGTGCGCGCAGGCGGTCGTGGACGCCATGGGGACGGGTCGCATCACGAACGCGAGCGCTTACTATTCTTTCGATTCCGACGTCTTGGTGATGATCGGCCGAGATTACCTGCCCACGGCGTAGTCATCGCGCGGGCGTGTGGTATCATGCCCCGCGAAAGACAGACAAACAAAGGAGTCACTATGGTCGAGAAAACCGACGTTGCTGCCGTGCTCGAACTCATCCGTCCCAGCCTGCAGGCTGACGGCGGCGATGTGAAGCTCATCGACGTTGACGAGAACGGCGTGGTCACGGTGGAGCTGCAGGGCGCGTGCAAGGGCTGCCCGATGTCCCAGATGACGCTGGCGAACGGCGTCGAGCGCATCCTCAAGGAGCGCGTCCCGGGCGTGACGAGCGTCGTCCCGGCGAGCATGTAAGCGCGCGGGGCAATTCCGATCCGCACCCAAGACAGCGAGCGTACAAGCAAGCATGCAGCGAAGGCCGGCAGGCGCGTGGCGCCGTCGGCCTTCGTGCGTTGTGCGGCGGCAACGACGCTGGCCGGCGCGGATTCCGACCGCCTGCTCTTGCGCGCAAGGCGCAGTGACGAGAACGAGTAGCCAAGGAGGCCTGAGATGCCGAAATGCTGGGAAATGCGCGGATGCGACGAAGAGATGCAATCGTACTGCCCGCACAATATTCCGGGCGAGCCGTGCCCGGCAGACTGCCAGTTCGCCGCCTGCCTGCGCCCGACGCACGCGGTCGCCACCGACCCGGTCGTGCTGCTGAACCCCGAGCGCGAATACAACGCCGCGGTCAAGGAGGTCTGCCATTTCTGCGAGTTCTTCCTCGAGCACGGGCCGAAGGTGGGCGAGGTGGAGGTTCCGAAGCGCCAGGGCAACCCGAACCGCTTTCTGCTGTAATCGGTTTCGAAGGGCCGTTTGCTGCGATGGCTTGCCTTCGTGCGGGCAAGGGGCCGATGCCGCGCCGTCGCAGCGCCGTCTGACGTCCGGCCGCCGCTGCGCCGCAAAAGGCTTGTGCTACACTGGGGCAAAGCTTCGCTTACGAACAAGGGAGCACCGATGGGCAAGATCATGAAATGCCCGAATTGCGGAGAGACCCGCTTCGACCTGACCACATACGATTCCATGATGGTGCTGAGCGCCGACGTGGCGTTGTTCACGCTGCGTTGTCCGGGGTGCGGCACGTCGGTCTCGTCGCTTGCGAACATCCCGTCCTCCCTGCGCGAAGAAGTCCGCTTCGCCGCCATCGAGACCGGCGCCGGCATGGGCTGCGAGTAGTTCCCGTCGCCGTGGCGCAAGCGGTTCCTGCCCTGATGGAGAATGTCGCGAGGAATCCCTGTGCTCAATGAGATATACCAACAACTTGACCCGATCGCGCTCTCGCTCGGGCCTCTGACCGTGCGTTGGTACGGCCTTGCGTACGTGCTCGGCTTCGTATGCGCCGCGCTCGTGCTGTACTTCACGGCGCGCCGATGGAAGGTGCGCTTGGACGTGGACACCCTGCTCACGGTCATGATTTGCGCCATGCTCGGTGTTATCCCGGGCGGGCGTCTGGGCTATGTCCTGTTCTACGGCGAGGGGTATTACCTGCAGCACCCGGCAGAGATTCTCGCGCTCAACCACGGCGGCATGAGCTTCCATGGCGGGCTCATAGGCGCGCTGCTTGGTGGTATCGTGGCGGCACGCATTGCGCACGTACCGTACCTGACGCTGGCGGACTTGGGCTGCATCGCGGCTCCTGTCGGCCTGTTCTTCGGCCGGTGCGCCAATTTCGTGAACGGCGAGCTTTGGGGCGCGCCGACCGACCTGCCATGGGGCGTGGTCTTCGGCGGCGCTGCCGGCAGCATGCCGCGCCACCCCTCGCAGCTCTACGAGGCGCTGCTCGAGGGCGTCGTCATCTTTCTCGTGCTCTTCGCGCTCTCGCGCAAAGTGCCGCCGCGTCCGCGGGGCACGTTTTTGGGCGCGTTCCTCATCATGTACGGCATGTTCCGCATCCTCGTCGAGTTCGTGCGCGAGCCCGACGCACAGCTGGGCTATCTGTGGGGCGGGTGGCTTACCATGGGGCAGTTGCTTTCGGTGCCGCTCGTGTTGGTGGGCATTGGCGTGCTCGTGTATGCCGTTCGGATGAAATTGCCGCAAAAGGGACTTGATGAATGATACTCGCGTAGTATCATTTGATGCGAAACAAAGGCGAGAGGCCGAAAGGCCAGAAGGGAGTCTCTCATGGCTCTGAAGTTCTACAAGTGCAACCACTGCGGCAACGTCGCCGTGAAGCCCTACGACAAGGGCGTGCCGCTGATGTGCTGCGGTGAGAAGATGACCGAGCTTACCGCTAACACCGTCGATGCTGCGGTCGAAAAGCACGTTCCGGTCGTCACTGTGGAGGGCTCTGCCGTCCACGTGGTCGTCGGCGAGGTCGCTCATCCCATGACCGAAGAGCACCAGATCTCCTTCATCGCGCTCGAGACGAAGAACGGCTATCAGATTGCCGAGCTTGCTCCGACCGACGAGCCGAAGGCTGATTTCGCCCTGGCCGAAGGCGACGAGATCGTGGCGGTCTACGAGTACTGCAACCTGCACGGCCTGTGGAAGGCGACCGTCTAACGGCAGCGTTCCGGACAGCGGACATCGCGGGCATAGCACGCGCGAACGGCGGGGCTTCGGGTGACCGAGGCCCCGTTTGCTATCATGGGCAAACGGAAAAACGAGAGCGGAAGGGGCGGCATGGGAACGGTTGCCATCATCGGCGGCGGGGCATCGGGTTTGGCGGCTGCTATCGAGGCGGCACGCGCAGGCGCCGAGGTGCTGCTGTTCGAGGCAGCGGACCGCGTGGGGAAGCCCATTCTGGCCACGGGCAACGGACGTTGCAATTTCTCGAACGTCAATCCCGCGGACGGCGACTACCGCAATGCGCCGTTCGTCGCATCCGTCCTGGCGGCGCAGGAGGCGTTGTACGCGCGCGAGGTCAAGCGTGATGCGCGCGGCCTCGAGCCCGACGCGCACGGCCTCGAATCAGATGCGCACGGTCTCGAGCCCGATGCGCGCGATTTTGAGTCCGATGCGCGCGCGTTCGACGGCCCGCACGCCGTGACGGACTTCTTTGCGCGCCTCGGCATGCTGCGGCGCGAAGAGGGCGGCCGGCTGTACCCACTCACGAACAAGGCGACCACCGTTGTGGACGTCCTGCGCCAGGCGCTCGCGTCGTATGGCGTGGAAGAGCGCTGCGGGCATCGAGCCGTGAGGGTGCGCCCGCTCGCCGGCGGCGCGAAGGGAGCGGCCGGGCGCTTCCGCATCGACTTCGCCGAGGGCGAGCCGGCGTTCGCCGACGCGGTCGTGCTTGCATGCGGCGGGCATATCGCCCGCGCGCTTGCGCCGGAGGAACTTGCGTTCGTGAGGCAGCGTCCCGTCTTGGGCCCGCTGCGCACCGACACGGCGCCCATCAAAGGGCTCAACAACATTCGCGTGCAGTGCGCCATCGCGCTCGAGTCGCCCGAAGGCGGCGTGAAAGCGCGCGAGGAGGGCGAGGTCCTGTTCCGCGATTACGGCATCTCGGGCATTGCCGCGTTCGACGTGTCGCGCCATGCGGAGCCCGGCGACCGCGTCGTGTTCGATTTCATCCCGTGGATTCGCGAATGCGAGCTGCGGTCGTGCTTGGAACAGCGTTGGGATTGCGGGGTGCTCTCCCATGGCGGGGCGGGGCGGTGGCGCCCTACGCTGCTCGACATCACGTGCGGCATGCTGCTTCCGCAGGTGGCACGTTGCGTGCTCGCGCAGGCGAACAGGGACCCGTCCGCTCCGGCGCGCCGGGATGACCTTGGCGCGCTCGCCGGGGCGCTCAAGCGCTTCGCTGTCACGGTGCGCGGCGGGGGCGACGCGAAGCAATGCCAGGTTACCCGCGGAGGGTTGGACGTGCGCGGGTTCAGCGACGCGACGCTCGAAGCGCGCGCGGTTCCGGGCCTGTACGCGGCGGGCGAGGCGCTTGACGTGGACGCGGCATGCGGCGGTTTCAACCTGCACTGGGCGTGGGCCTCGGGCATGCTCGCTGGCCGCGTGGCGGGCACGTCGGTCGCGTCCCGGGGCGCAGGAGAGCGCGCGGGCGCGCCGCGCCCCGGCGGCGTTTCTCACGAAGGCGAGTAGGCGGCGCGTGCCGCAGTGAAGGAGGGGCGTCATGCTCGAGATTGCGAACGTGCGCTTGCCGCTTGATGCCGGCATGCCGGAAGGCCGCCGCATTGTGCGCAAGGCGGCGGCGAAAGCGCTCGGCGTGCCCGCGCGCGAGGTGGCGGCGGTCCGCACGCTCAAGCGCAGCGTCGATGCGCGCAAGAAGCGCGACGTCCACTTCGTCGCCACGCTGGGGGTGGAACTTGCTGGCGGGACGAAAGCCGAAGAGCGCGTGTGTGCGGCAGGCGTCAAGAACGTGAAAGTGCACGCGCCGTACGAGCCGCTGCCCATTCCTGACTGCACTGCCGCGGCGGCAAGTCCAGCGTTCGTGCGCCCTATCGTGGTGGGCGCAGGGCCGGCTGGTCTGTTCGCCGGGCTGTACCTCGCGCGCGCAGGGCTGCGCCCGCTCGTGCTCGAACGCGGCGCGCGCGTCGACGAGCGCGCGCGCGATGTTGAAGCGTTCCAGAGGCAGGGCGTTCTGGACCCCGATTCGAACGTCCAGTTCGGCGAAGGCGGTGCGGGCACGTTCTCCGACGGCAAGCTGACCACGAACGCGAAGAATCCCTACACGAAGCACGTGCTGCGCATCTTCGCGGACGCCGGCGCTCCGGAGGAGATTCTCTGGCAGGCGCACCCGCACATCGGCAGCGACCGGCTGCCGAGCGTGGTGGCGTCCATTCGCCAAGAGATCGAAGCGCGCGGCGGCGACGTGCGCTTCCATGCGCGTGTGCGCGGCATCCGCACCGAGGCGGGGTGCGCAACGGCCGTGATGGTCGAGGACGCGCGCACGGGCGCGCAGGAAGAGCTGCCAGCGCGGCAGGTCATCGTGGCGTGCGGCCACTCGGCGCGCGACGTGTTCGAGCTGCTGCAGCATGCCGGGTTCGCGCTTGAGCCGAAGCCGTTCTCCGTGGGCGTGCGCATCGAGCATCCGCAAGAGCTGGTGAATCGGGCGCAATGGGGCTCCGCCGCCGCGCACCCGGCGCTCGGCGCGGCGGAGTACAAGCTTGCCGTGCACCTGCCTAACGGGCGCGGCGTCTACACCTTCTGCATGTGCCCAGGCGGTGAGGTGGTGTGCGCTGCCAGCGAAGAAGGTGGCGTGGTCGTGAACGGCATGAGCAACTTCGCGCGCGACGGGCGCAATGCCAACAGCGCGGTGCTCGTGGGCGTCGACCCAGAGGACTTTGGCGGTGCGGGCCCGCTTGCGGGCGTGGACTTCCAGCGACACATCGAGCGCGCGGCGTACCGCGCGGCGCGCGAGGCGGCGCTGCGGGC
>ERZ827512.2032-NODE-2032-length-17583-cov-2.603834_pt1 | contig 17583 bp, 17 predicted proteins | sample MGYA00519916_ERZ827512 | MGnify/ENA primary metagenome ERZ827512 (study PRJEB31778, sample SAMEA3449335) | human gut metagenome | biome: human gut; feature: human-associated habitat; material: faeces | place: United Kingdom | collected 2010/2012 ... | reverse complement strand
TGCGCAGTCCCCGAGGCGTGGCAATCCTACAAGTCCTTCTCCCGGTAGAGCCGCATGGCGATTAAACAGCTGGCAGCGAAGACGATGAGCGTGATGCCGGCGATTGCCGCGGTGGCAAGCGGTATGTTCGCCGGGTTGCTGAGCCACGCGTCCAGCTGGGCAAAGACTTCCGACATGCCGGCAATGTTCGGCAGTGCCAGGCCGCCCAGCATGATGACGACGAACATGCCGAGGGGAACGAAGCGAATCGCCTTGTTCAGTCCAAAACGCAGCACAACGGGCAGCAGGAACGACGTCACGACCAGCATGATGCCAAGCGCCGCCACGGCCACGAAGGTCAAGAGCGCGGGGTCGGACTCCTCTGCCAAGCGTGCGGAGAACTCCTCGCCAATCGGCAGCGCGGGCACAAGGGCGGTCACGGCAAGGCCGATCACGACGGAGGCCGCTGCGGCAACGACGGAGCAGGCAAGCACATTCGCATATCGCCCAAGGACGATGTCGCGCCGCGAGAGCGGCAGCGTGGCGCGGTAGCGCTCCCAGCCGTTCATGGCGTCATAGCCAGCGAACGTGAACGTGAGGAAGAACGGCGTCATGGCCGATATGGCGCCCACCATGCCGAAGGCGCTCTTCATGCCGACGCAGATGAAGATGCCGCACGCTAGGTAAATGAGCGCCATCTGGGCGAGTGTGCTGCGCACGGAGGCGAATTCTGACAAGAAGGCGGCCTTCATCGGGGTTCTCCTTTCAAGACGAGCTGCAGGTAGTCTTCGATGGAGCACGGGTCGCACGCGATGTCGGGAAGCTGGTGCGCGAGGGAAAAGCGGTCGGGGACAAGCACGTCGGTGCTGTGCTCGTGGCGCAGGATGCGCAGTGTGCCCTGCTCGGCCACGCCGGCGTTCACGATGCGCTCCACGTCCGCCGTGCGGCAGCGTGCCACGCCCATGCTGTCGGTGATGGCATCTTTCTCCAGGTCAAAAAGGATGCGTCCGCCATCGATGCCCACCACGACGTCGGCGATTTTCTCGAGGTCGGTCGTGATGTGGCTGGACAGGAGGATGCCGTGACGCTCGTCGGTCACGAATGCGCGCAGGATGTCGAGCACCTCGTCGCGTGCAAGCGGGTCAAGGCCGGCGGTTGCCTCGTCGAGCACGAGCAGTTCAGGCTCGTGGGCGAGCGCGCACGCCAGCTGGAGCTTCATGCCCATGCCGCGCGAAAGGTCCTTTACCTTGCGTTGGGGATCGAGCTCGAAGCGCTGCAGCAGGTCTTCGAACAAGCATGCGCGCCAGGTGGGGTAGGCGGCCTTCACCACGTCTCCCACTGCTTTGACCGTGAGGTCGCCGATGAAAGGGCACGTGTCGAGCACGACGCCGATGCGCCGTTTCGCGCGGACGATGGCCTCGTCGCGCGCGCCAGCGCCGAGGGGTTCTCCGAAGAGCTCCACGCTGCCGGAGTCCAGCGGCATGAGGCCCAGCAGAGCACGGATGGTGCACGTCTTACCGGCGCCGTTCGCGCCGACGAATCCGACAATGGAGCCGGCGGGCACGGTGATGTCGACGCTGTCGAGCACCGTCGTGCCGCCGTAGGACTTGGTGAGTCCCCGGGCTTTGATCAGGTCGTTCATGGCAATGCTTTCTCGCAGGGCGCCTGAGCGCAGGCTGCCCGAGTGGTTACAGAAAAGGGTGGGCGCACCGCGCTGGCATCAGTCGCCGCTGGCGACGAGGTCGAGCATGTCGTGCAGCTCGGAAAGGCCCACGCCCACGCTGTCCGCTTCGCGAACGGCGCTGGCGAGCAGCTCTTCCACGTGGCGCAGGCGCTCTTCGCGCAGCAGCTCTTTGTTGCCGCCGGCGACGAAGCTGCCCTTGCCCTGCACGGTCTCGATGAACCCTTGCGCTTCCAAGTCCGCATAAGCGCGCTTCGTGGTGATGGCGCTGATGCGCAGGCTGTTCGCGAGCGCGCGGATGGAGGGCAGCTGCTCGCCTTCCGCAAGCTCGCCGGCGAGGATGGCGTCCTTCAGCTGGCGGACGATCTGCTCGTAGATGGGCGCGTTGCTCGCGTTCGAGATGATGATGTCCAAGCGTGCTTCCTCTCTGCGCGATGCGCGGGTGGGCGATGCTGCCAGGGCGCTGGCGTGCGCAGGCATCCAGCTTGCGCGCCCCGTGCGTCAGTGCGCCTTTCGCGCGCCTGCGCGCTCGATGGGGCGAAGCGCCCTGGCGTCCCGGGGCGCTCCGGGCGAAGCGCGGCGTCCCGCTCTCCGCCGACGACGACCGGCACGTTCCCGCTCGTCGTCTCAGACTGTATATGTCTGATAAACACAGTATATATACACTATATACAGTTGGCAAGAGCAACGATGCAAGAAGAACCCCGCCTTTTGCGCGGGTGCGATGGGTGCGCGCTCGGGCGCGGGCGTGGACGAGGACGTGCGCGTGCCCTCATCGCATGCGACGGCTTCGCGTCCTTGCTGGAAATTGTTGCCAAAGGGCCCAAATCCATGACGCTTTTTGCGATAAGGACACTCCGGCTGACACAAAATGCGATAGGGACGCTTGTTGCGCGGGGAAAGAGGGCGAGGGCGCGGATGTGCGAAATACCGACCAGGCAAAACGCGAATCGCCGTTCGATTGAGGCGATGGGGCAGTGTCCTTATCGTCAAAAGTGTCATGGATTGGGCCTCTTTTCGTGCAAGGAGGATGTCTGGCGCGTGCGGCGAGGGGCCCAGTGGGGCTCGACTGAGAAGCCAACATGCGGGCCCGTCTGGCGTGCGGCAAGGGGCTCAGCGCATCTGACGCCGGCATGGCGTGCCATGCCATGGCCAGCCATGCCACGTCATGCCAGCCATGCCGGCCAGCCATGCCACGGCATGCGTCGCCTTGCATTCATCGCCATGCATCGTTTGCATTCATTGCTTTGCCTTGCCCGTGGCGCTGCTTTGCGCAGTTTTGCTGGCGGTCGTCGCGTAGGACGCTGGGCTCTGGTAGGATGCGAAACGATACTTAACTAGTAGCAAATTACAAAAACGTCAGCGCAGTGCTGGAGCACTGCGCTCGAAAGGAGGACGCCATGTCCGTTCTGTTCGTGGAATACCCGAAGTGCAGCACGTGCAAGAGGGCGAAGAAGTGGCTGGACGAACATGGGGTGGACTACGTCGACCGCCACATCGTCGAGGACAACCCGCGCGCCGACGAGCTGGCTGCGTGGCAGGCGAAAAGCGGCCTGCCGGTGCGTCGATTCTTCAACACGAGCGGCATGCTCTACCGCGAGCAGGGCGTCAAAGCCCGCCTGGATGCGGGCATGAGCGACGAGGACGCGTTCGCCCTGCTCGCCGAGAACGGCATGATGGTGAAGCGCCCCATCGTGGTGGGCGACGACTTCGTGCTCGTGGGCTTCAAAGAGGCCGAATGGGAGGCAGCGCTGCTGTAACGGCGAAGCGCTCCGTGGCCCGGGCATGCCTATCCGCTTGGGCGCCACTGCGGCAACAATGCTGCCATCGACCTTGGTGCGCTGCCCCGCGCGCCTCGCTGACAGAAAGGAAGGGCCGCGCCTATGGACGCCGCCTCGAACGTCTCCGCCCTCATCGTTTTCGCGCAGGGCGTTTTGAGCTTCTTCTCGCCGTGCGTGCTGCCGCTCATTCCGCTGTACGTGGGCTACCTCATGGGCGGCGCGCGCGAAGTGGACGAAGCAGGCAGCGTGATCTACCCGCGTGCCACCATCTTCCTGAACACCGTCGGGTTCGTGCTGGGCATCAGCTTCGCCTTCGCCGCCTTGGGCGCGGGGTTCTCGGCGCTCGGCCAGCTGCTCTCCGGCGCGCGGGGCGTGCTGTCCGTCATTGCGGGCGTGGTGATGGTGCTCTTCGGCCTGTACATGCTGGGCGCGTTCAAGCGCACCTTGGCCATCGAGCGGGAGCACCGCCTGCCGTTCAGGCTTGACCGCTGGGCCATGAGCCCTGTCGTGGCGTTCGTGCTGGGTTTCACGTTCAGCTTCGCGTGGACGCCGTGCGTGGGCCCCGTGCTCGCGAGCGTGCTGCTCATGGCCTCCACGAGCTCGTCCGCGGTGGCGGGATTCGCGCTCGTGGGGTTGTACGCGCTCGGCTTCTGCCTGCCGTTCTTGGCGGGCGGCCTGTTCACTGGCCGCGTGCTCACCTTCGTGAAAAAGCACGGCAACGTCGTGCAGGTCGCCACGAAGGCGGGCGCTGTGCTGCTCATCGTGATGGGCGCGCTCACCATGACGGGGCTTATGGACGGCGTGTCCGGCATGCTGGCGCGCGCGGGCTCGGGCTTGGATTTAACCGCTGCCGAGCAGCGCGCCGACGAAGGTGCTCCAGACGACGCCGATAGCGCTGCTTCGAACGCCGACGGCAACAACAACCCCACGTCGGATGATGCTCCCAGCATGTCCGTGCCCAGCTTCGAGCTTGCGGACCTGGACGGCATCGTGCACGCCCTTGAACAGTACCGCGGCAAAGTGGTCGTGCTGGACTTCTTCACCACCTGGTGCACGTACTGCAAGCAGACGCTGCCCGATCTGCAGGCCATCTACGAGGAGACGGGCGCGAACCAGGGGGACGTGGTCATCCTGGGCGTCGCGAACCCGGTGACCGACGAGCATTCGGGCAATGCCGACGTCTCTGCCGGCATGGTGGGCAGCTTCTTGAACGGGCTGGGCGTCACGTATCCGACGCTGCTGGACGAGACGGGCGACGTTCTGAGCGACTACCAGGTCACCGGCTTTCCGACCACGGTGGTCATCGGCCCGGACGGCAAGCTCGTGAAGTACGTGCCGGGCGCCGTCTCGAAAGGCGTGCTCGAGAACTACATCGACGTGGCCCGCAAGATTTCGTAACGCGGAACGCGCGGTCGGTGGGGCATCCGCGCCTAGAGCGCGTCAGTGTCCAAGATGAGCGTGAACGGGCCGTGGTTCACCAGGCGTACGTCCATCATGGCGCCAAACTGCCCGGTTTCCACGCGCTCCACGTCCCGTCGAGCCAAATCGACGAAATACTCGTAGAGCCGCTCTGCCTCGTCGGGCGCGCCGGCGTCGGTGAACGAAGGACGGTTGCCCTTCTTGCAGCTGGCGAACAGCGTGAACTGGGACACCACAAGCACGTCTCCGCTCACGTCACGCAGCGAGAGGTTCGTCTTGCCGTTTTCGTCCGGGAACACGCGGAGCTTGGAGATCTTCGCCCACAGCTTGTCCGCCTGCGCTTCCGTGTCGCCGTGTCCGACGCCAAGGAGGATCGCATAGCCGGCTCCGATTGCTCCGACGGTTTGCCCTTCAATGTCAACGCGAGCTTCGCTCACGCATTGGACGACTGCGCGCATGATTCCTCCTTTACGAGCGCTCGAGCGTGAACATCTTCGCCGCAGCGTCGAACAGGCTCACGGTGCCTTGCACGACGGCGCATTTTGCGCGGTCGGGGTCGACCACGCAGCTGCCGGCGAGGGCGTCCACGCCGGCCTCCAGAACGGCCAGCGCCGGCACCGAGCTTGGTCCCACCATGACGGTGCGGGCGTTTCGAGCCAGCTCAAGGAGGCGTGGCGCGGTCTTATTGATGATGGTCGAGCCGGTCATGAACACGAAGTCGGCGTAAGGCAGCATGAACTCGCACGCAGGGTCGGGAATGTCCGAGCGGGAGGAGCAGTTCCGTTCCAGTACCGTGAGGGACGCTGTGGCTTCGGCCGCGCGCTCAAGGTGCGGGAAATGCCCAATGACCACCACGTGCTTGCCAGCGTAGTCGTCACGATAGCGCTGGAAGGCGTCCATCTGGTGCACGGTGCCGTCCGGCAGCTCAACCGCCTCGTCGAACCGCGCGCCAGCCTGGGCCAGGCGGTCTTCTTGCGCGTACCATGCGTTAAGCGCCGCCGTGCCGAGCGACGCTTCCGGGAAGTTCCAGGACTTTGAGAGCTCGGCCACCTCGCGCAGCGACCATGTGCGCAGGTCGTCGTTGCAGGTGCGTTTTGCGCCGCCCTTCGTGGAGAACGCCACGCCCATGCCGCATTCAGCCTCGACGAAGCACCAGTGTCCGCCCACGCCCGCATCGAGGACGCGCACGTCCTCGGGGATGCCGGCGATCAGCGCGTCGTAGAACGCCCAGGCTTCGGGCGGGGTGGGGAAGGGGGCGGATGCGAACGCAGTCGTCGAACAGCTCATAGGGTCGTCCTTTCCTGATAGATGCCAGGACGAGTATAGACGCTTTTGCCTTGACGGGCCGTGGTGCCGCCTTCTTGCTCGCGCGGCCATCCATCCGACCGCGCGCCAATCTGTCATAATGAGCCCATGTCTCACTTCGCGGCGGAGAGAGCTGCGAGGAAAGGGGTCGTCCATGATCGACAAGAAAGCATTCCGCTCGCTGAGCTATGGACTGTACGTGGTGGGAGCCGCCGCCGACGGCGTGCGGGCGGGTTGCGTGGTGAACACGTTTGCGCAGGTCACGTCCGCTCCGGCGCAGGTGAGCGTCGCTATCAACAAAGAGAACGCCACCACGGGCGTCATTCGCGCCGCCGGTCGTTTCACGGCTGTCGCGCTTGACGAAGAGACGCCCATGGAGCTCATTGGCACGTTCGGGTTCCATACGAGCGCCGACACGGACAAGTTCGGCGCCTGGCAGAGCGCGCAGGACGAAGCCGGCATGCCCTACCTGGCGGAGCATGCGGCGGCACGCTTCTCGGCGAAGGTGGTCTCCGAGCTCGACCTGGGCACGCACGTGCTCTTCGTGGGCGAGGTGACCGAGGCCGAGCCTGCCGGCGGCGCTGCGCCGATGACGTACGCGTACTACCATCAGGTCAAAGGCGGCAAGACCCCGCCGAAGGCCTCGAGCTACGAAGGCCCGACCGAGCCCGCCGTCGAGCAGCCTGCCGTCGAGCAGCCCGCGGCCGTGGAGGCTCCCGCCGACGCCGCGCCCAAGCGTGTGGGTTGGCGTTGCATGCTCTGCGGCTATATCGAGTGGGTCGATGAGCTGCCCGACGACTTCGTCTGCCCCATCTGCGGCGCGGGCAAGGAGATGTTCGAGCGCATCGAGGAGTAGGCTAATTTCGGCAAGGCGACACATTGCCTTGTAGCAAAGCAGGGTGGCCCTAGAGTCTAAGGCCACCCTGCTTTGTCTTACGTCATGGATGCGCAGCCGAGCGGAGCCTCTTGTTAGTTTCGAGATTGTGCGCGCTGGCGGCTGGACTCGCGCATTGTTGGCTTCTGCAGTTTTCCAAGGTAGATATCTTGGGCGTTATCGGGCTGCAGGGCTATGTATAAGCGATGGGGAATTAGGCTAACGAGGTCGTCAGTCCAGCTGTCGAGATCGACCGGATCACTTGAACGGAACCAGTCGTTGATGACCTCAGTTTCCGTTTTCGTAAAATAGTCTATGAGGAACAGCATGTTGTCGTTCGGCTCAATATGGTGGTAGGTCCTGAGTGTGTTGACCAGCACTTTCTTGCGATGTGCCGGCAGAACTGTTCTTCCAAAAGGAGTATTGATGCTGTATTGGAGCGACTTCCGATAGAAGTCTTCCTGCTCTAGGATGAGCTGCAGATGGTGATAGTATCCAATTTCCCATGACAGCGAACGTCCAATGCGGTCAAGGAAAAATTGCCGGCAGAAAATAGTGTGCCACCACGGAATATCGTACTTGCTTTTGAAGTGACGGTAGAATGTCTGGCGTGTGATTCCGGCATTAGCGCATATCTCCGACACTGTCATTTTGTCGAGCGATTTATCGACGGCGTGCAGGATATTCATCTTCGTTTGCACCTCAGGGGTGTTGAAGATATTTGCTTCCTCGGTCAGGTCGAACAACATGGCAATCTCCCGCGATTAAGTTCCCTTCTCAAGATGGTGCGGGTCATCGGTGCACTTTTGAGCCTGAGCGGCATCATGCCCCGCATTTTCTATGTCCATAATGGGCATTCTGGGCAATTTTGCCTAACTGCGCGCGCCAAAAGGCTCGATTTTGGCAACAAACGGGGCTTACTGTCACGTAAAAAAGACGCTTCAGAATAACGCGTACGTTATTTCGGACACTGCAAATAAAAGCTCTGAAAGCTCGGACATGCGTAGTAAGTTGGATGCTGTGCATCATGGGGTGCGCCCTATATCGTACGAGGTGCGAAACCGGTTTCAGTTTTGGCAAAGGAGATGCTTGAACTGCATGAGGCAGAGTAGCTCGCATTGGTGAAGCGGGGCGGCTGCGTGGCGGCTGTCCTGTGAGAGAGGAGATCACCATGGCACTGCATTCGCAAACCGTCTACAAGCTTAAGGGCTTTTTGTACCAGTTCCTGTCTTCGTCCTCCATGGGAGGCATTGGAGCTTTCGGTCGATTCATCAACGCTCCGGGAGACTTCATTTCGTTCGGTCGCAATTTCATCGGCTGGATTGCCCTTTCCATCTATTTTGTTTTTAAGAAGGGCGCGTTCGACAAGATTCGCGCTACGCGCTTCTCGCCGGCGATGCTGTTCTCGGGAGTGTTCCTTGGATTGCTGTCTGGTCTGTACGTTATTTCAACGCAGTACACGACTTTGGCGAACGCGTCGTTTCTTATCTACACTGGGCCGATTTACTCGACGGTTTTGGCAGCAGTGTTCCTGAAGGAATCCCTTAATTGGAAAAACATCCTTTGCATAGGGTCTGTGGTCGTTGGCATGCTGTTCATTGTCGGCATTGTTACCCCTGGAGGGTTCACGCTGAGCCTTGACCCGAAGTACATGTTCGGCAATGCTCTTGGACTTGCTTCGGGCGTGGCGTATGGTTTGTACTTGTTCGTCGGTCGCTATCGCCAAGACTGCGAGTCAGATGTGCGCTCGTGGTGGAATTTCCTCATTGCGTCCATTACGTTGGTGGTGGTCATGATCGCTGACAGCTTCTTGTCTGGTGGCCTGAGATACACCGTCAAGGTCGGAGGCGTTCAGATGGTTGGCGAGGACGGCCAAATTGTCACCGCGATGTGGAATCTGTTCACCATGGACTCTCTGTCGTGGATTGTCTGGATTGCTGCGGCTCTCATCACGGGTTTTGCCGCCTTCCATCTGCTCGCTTATGCGACCCGCATGCTGAAGGCGGGCGAGCTGGCGGCTATCGCGTACCAAGAGACCATCATGGCGTCCATCCTGGGCCTTGTGCTCTTCGGGGAGACCCTTACGACTTTCCAGCTCATCGGCGGTGTGCTCATTATCGCGGGTGGCGTAGGCCAGGTCCTTGCGTCCACGAAGTCCGTTGAGGAGAAGAGCGAGGAGGGAGAGGACCAGGAAGAGGTTTTCGAGGTCCTTCCCGGCGGGGCGCAGGCTTGCAGCATGACAGGTTTCGAGGCTTCAGCGATGGGCTTTAGCGTTTCGCCAGAGGCTCGCGGTAGAATTCTCGAAGTGTCAATTGACCAAGTCGATCAGAGTTCCGGTTCGACTATCGGCATGGCAGAGCCAAGGCTCCGCGGAGGTGCCGCCCCATTTGACGACAGGCTCATGTAAGGAACGCCCCCGCTTTCTTCTTACCCATCTTTCACATTTACGCGTTGCGTCGAAATGAACGGACGAAGAGCTCCGTTTGGCAACGCATTGCCAAGATCGAGGCGCCGCCTCAATCAAAAGGAGGCGGCGCGAAAAAGGAGTCATCATGAAGTACAGCGTTTACATGGAAGAAATGGATGCCTTCACGTATCGCAACAAGCTCAGGAACAACTCGGTTGTCATCATTCCTGTTGGCGCTTTGGAGCAGCACGGGTCTCATATGGCCATGTGCGTCGATGCCGCTCTGTCTAAGGCCATGGCGGGGGAGACGGCTATGGCGCTCGAGTCAAAGAGCAGCGATCGTATCTCGGCTATTGTGACCGCGCCAATCAATTTTGGTTATCGTTCGCAGCAACGGTCGGGAGGCGGGTTTCACCTTAGTGGCACCACCAGTCTCAGCGGTATGACGCTTATCATGCTTGCGAAGGATATCGTATGGAACCTCATCGAGGATGGGGCAAGGCGTATTGTTCTGATGAACGGCCACTACGAAAATTACCAGTTCGTCTTTGAAGGCACGCAGCTTGCCTTGGAGCAAGCACGCTCGTTTGGCATCGAGGACGTAAGGGTTCAGCTCCTGTCGTACTGGGATTTCGTTGACGAGGAAACCATTGACCGCCTATATCCCGAGGGCTTCACTGGATGGGATCTGGAGCATGCGGGCCTCATGGAGACGTCGCTTATGATGCTGTTCCACCCCGATTTGGTGGACATGTCTACGACGAAGGAATCGCATTACTGCAATCTTCCTGCCATCTTGCCGAATTACGACGTTCTTCCCATCGTTCCTGAATATACGCCGCCGTCAGGATGCCTGTCGTCGCCTTCCGCTGCAAGCGTTGAGAGCGGAGAGATCATTCGCGATAACGCGGTGGCTCACATGGTTGAGGCTATCGAGCGCGAGTTCTTCTCCGTTCCTGCTCGGTTCTCCGTTCTGCACAACAGTGATTTTGAGACCATTCAGGATGGTTGCGAGTACGAGCGGATCGCAATGTAGCTACTCGTCGCTTAGTTAGGCGTGCAGGTCATAGTGCTTGTCGGCACGCACGATATCCATTGCGCGCCTAACAGTTTTCGTCAGGCAAAGTGTTGATTGGAAGGTAGTCGCATGAGCTGTCAGCAAGTGAAAACCGCAAGCTGCATTTTTTGTAATGCGGAATCGCGGGGCATTCGGGGTTCGGGAGGTGATTGCCATGGGCCACGGAGTTAACGCTCAGACGGTTGCTCCTGTTGGGACGCTTGACGCCCCGGCTCTGCGCATGCCTCATTGGCCGTCCTCCCTCCCGCAGGATGACACCAGTGCTTCAGGGGCTGTGAGCCCTGTTTCAAAGGCGAAGAATGAATCGGTGTTACGACGGGTGGCGCTCTCCTCTTTTCTCGGTAATTTTATCGAATGGTTCGATTACGCAACGTATACGTACTTCGCTATTCAAATTGGGACCGCTTTCTTTCCAGCGGATTCCGGCATCAATTCAACGCTTCTCGCGTTCGCAATTTTCGCAATTTCGTTCATCTTTCGGCCTTTGGGTGCCATGTTTTGGGGAAGCATGGGGGACAGAAAAGGACGGAAGTGGTCCCTATCCGTCTCCATCTTCGTTATGACTGGCGCAGCGTTCCTAATCGGCATCTTGCCTGGATATTCCTCCATTGGCTTGGCGGCGCCGTTGCTTCTCTTGGTGCTCCGTTCAGTGCAGGGCTTTTCCGCTGCAGGCGAATATTCCGGTGCCGCGGTGTTTTTGGCGGAGTATGCACCCGTCAATCATCGAGGGCTGTACTGCTCTTTAGTGCCCGCATCCACCGCAAGCGGGCTCTTGGCGGGGTCTATGGCCGCTTTGGCAATGAAGCTAGTTCTTCCTGAGGCTGCTGTCGAGGAATGGGGATGGCGGGTTCCGTTCTTGATTGCCCTGCCACTTGGCCTTGTTGCTCATTTTATTCGCACGCGGCTCGAAGACGCTCCTGCATACAAGAAGACGCAAGAGAACGGTGGAAAGGATGGTGACTCCGTTCAGCCCTTGAGGGAGCTTTTCAGCAAGTATCGCCGTCGCTTGCTTGTGAGCATTGCGGCGACAATGGTGAACTCAGTAGGGTTCTATCTGGTTCTAACGTACTTGCCTACATACCTGACGAGTTACGCCGGGCTTGATGCGGCGCTAGCTCAGGGCATCACCGCTGCCTCTCTCCTGGTGTACATCGCGTTGATTTTTCTCAGCGGAAAAGTTTCTGACCTTGTGGGAAGGAAGAAGATGCTGCAAGCAGCGTGTGTGCTGTTCGTTGCATTCAGCGTGCCTGGATTTTGCCTGCTCAATGCTGGTGTTCTTCCGTTCGTTATTGCTGGGCAGCTTTTGTTGAGCGTGATTCTGACCGTGAACGATTCGAATATCGCCTGCTATCAGGCCGAGATGTTTCCAACGTCCGTTCGCTACACGGGAGCTGCCATGGGGTCGAACATTGCTTACGTGCTGTTCGGCGGAACCGCATCGTTTGTGGCGACCGCCCTCATAGACGCCACGGGCAACGGTATGGCCCCGGCATATTACATGATAGCCATCTGCGTTGTCGCTTTCCTTATCCTCCTCTTTGCCCATGAGTATAGCGGCAGGTCGATGGACTCCATTGACTGACAGAAGGCTTTCCCTCGTCGCGCTTGCCCGCATGCTGAGGAGGGAAATGGTGCTCGTTTTGCTTGAGCTGAAAACGAGCACCATACTTTGAAAAGCGATTGTTTGCAGCTTGCATAACAAAGCAGCGGAAAAAAGAAGGGAGCCACTCGGCTCCCTTCTTTTTTCCGTTCGTATGCTTGCGCTGGCTAGCGGCACACACCGTGCGCTAAATCAAGCCGTCCTCGTCCTTGTGCATGTCCTGCTCGCGGATGACGGTGCGGCGGATCTTACCATTGACGGTGCGGGGCAGCTCGTCCACGTAATCGATGACGCGCGGGTACTTGTACGGGGCCGTGCGGCGCTTGACCCACGTCTGCAGCTCCTTCGTCAGGCTCGTGCTCGGCTCGAAGCCGGGAGCCAGCACCACGGTGGCCTTCACGGCGAAGCCGCGCACCGGATCGGGCACGCCGGTGACGGCCACCTCGCGCACGGCGTCGTGCTCGAGCATCACCGACTCGATCTCGAAGGGGCCGATGCGGTAGCCGGACGACTTGATGACGTCGTCGTTGCGGCCCACGTACCAGAAGAAGCCGTCCTCGTCGCACCACGCGGTGTCGCCCGTGTGGTACCAGCCGTCATGGATGGCGGCGGCCGTCTTCTCGGGGTCGCGGTAGTACTCCATCATGATGCCGGCCGGGCGCGGCTCCATCTTGATGCAGATCTCGCCGGTCTCGCCGGTGTTGCAGCGGGTGCCGTCCTCACGCTGAATCTCCACCGTGTACTGCGGGATGGGCTTGCCCATGGAGCCGGGGCGCGGGTTGGAGCCCGTGAGGTTCGCCACCGTGAGCGGCGTTTCGGTCTGACCGAAGCCCTCGAAGATGGTGAGGCCCGTGTGCTCTTTCCAGAACGCGAACAGGTCGGGGTTGAGCGCCTCGCCGGCGGTGGTGGAGTACACGAGCGAAGTCAGGTCGTGCTTGTCGATGTCGGCCTGCATCATGAGGCGGTACATGGTGGGCGGGCAGCACAGCGTGGTCACGCGGTAACGGCCGATGAGGTCCAGGATCTCATCGGCATGGAAGCGATCGAAGTCGTACGTGAGCACAGCAGCCTCCATGAGCCACTGGCCGTAGTACTTGCCCCAGACGGCCTTGCCCCAGCCGGTGTCGGCGATGGTGAAGTGCAGGCCGCCGTCGGGCACCACGTTGTGCCAGTGCTTCGCGGTGGGGATGTGCGCGAGCGCGTACTTCGAGTCGTGCATGACCATCTTCGGGTTGCCGCTCGTGCCGCTCGAGAAGTACATGAGCATGGGGTCGGCGGCCTTCGTGACGCGGCGCTCGAAATCGTCGGACGCGGCGCGCACGCCGGCATTGAAGTCAAGCCAGCCTTCGCGCTCGACCGTCGCGGCGCAGACGCCCTCGGGGCCGGAGAGCTCGGCGCCCACCGGGCCACCGTCGGCGCTCACGGGCTTTCCCTCAGCGTCGAACTCGGACAGGCCGCCGCCGGCGCCGTTGACGAGCATCTTCACCTGCAGGCTCGGGCAGGATGCCTCGACGGCGTCGGTGACCTGGGCGATGTCGCCCACGTTCGTGCAGATGATGGCCTTGACCTCAGCGCGGTTCAGGCGGTAGTCCAGGTCGTGCTCCTTGAGCATGAACGTGGCCGGCACCATGACGGCGCCCAACTTCGCCAGCGCGGTGGCCACGAACCAGAACTGATAGTGGCGGCGCAGGATGACCATGACCATGTCGCCGGCGCCGATGCCGTGCTCGGCCAGGTAGTTCGCGGTCTTGTCGGACCAGCGCTTCATGTCGCCGAAGGAGAAGATGTGCTCTTCGCCTTCGGGGTTGCACCAGACCATGGCGCGGCGCTCCGGCTCGAGCTCGGCGATCTTGTCGACGACGTCGTAGCCGAAGTTGAAATCGTCGGGGCAGACGGCCGTGAAGCTGGTCAGGATGCCCTTCTCGTCATAGGTTTCCTTAACGTACTGTGCGTGGATGTTGTGCATGATGGTTCCTCAAGGTGTTCGTGGGTTTGCGTGACGGTGCCGAAAGCCGTCGCACGGGCGCACAAACCAAAGGCGCCGCGCAGGCGCCGGCTCGTGCGCGCCGTGTGGGACGGCCGCAATGCGGGAAACGTTGATGAGCCGCCTCGTGGAAGCGGCCCGATCAGCGTTTCCCTACATAATCTCCGGCTCCTTGAGGATGATGGCCAGGAACACGCACGGCTCGCCGCCGACGGCGATCATGCCGTGGCCGCGGCCGGAGTCGTACAGCGCCAGGTCGCCCGCCTCGAGCTCTTCCACGTGATCCTCGTAGGCGAAGCGCAGTTTGCCCGAGATGATGAAGTCGAGCTCCTGGCCGTAGTGACGGGACAGGTGGATGGGCTTGTCCTGCTCTTCTTCCAGGTACGGCGCGGTGACCACGAAGGGCTCGCACAGCTTGTTCTTGAAGTACGGGGCCTTGTGCAGGTACTCGAAGCCCGCGCGACGCTTGATGGACAGGCCGTCGCCGGCGCGCACGATGGAGTAGCCCCCCAGGTGCGGGGTCTCGCCGGTCAGCAGGTCGACCACGTCCACGCCGAACTTCTCAGCGCATTTGTACAGGAAGGTGAAGGACAAATCCTGCTTGCCGCTTTCCTGCGCCTCGTACTCGGCGACGCTCCGGCCGGTGGCGTCGGCCATCTCCTGCAGCGTGAACTCCATGTCCTCGCGCAGCGCGCGGATACGCCGGGTGATTTCTTCGGTGTTCGGTTCCACGTTCGCTCCTTGTCCTTCGTGCGGCGCCCGCGAAGGGGCGCCGGGGTCCGGTCGCTCGGGGACGCAGGGCGCACTCCTCGAAGGAGCGCGCGTCCTTTGGCCGAAAACGACCGGTTGTCGGTTCGCATTGTCCGCGGACTACTCTACCCTAGATGGAATCGCTGGCAAGAGGACGCTTTCCCACCGACGGGGTAGGCGGTCGGTTGAAAAGGGGGTGAAGCCGCGATGGCGACCAGATTTAACAGCGTCGAAACGAGCCCCGGGGCTATCATGTCCGGAATCGCTGACGGCTCGCGCGCCGATGCGCAAGCGCGCAAGGGCGCGGGGGCGCTGCATCCGCTGCTTGCGGCGCTGCCGCCGGTCACGGTGGTGACGGGGCACTACGGCGTGGGCAAGACGAACCTGGCGCTCAACCTGGCGTTCGATTTGGCGGCGGCAGGGTTCGCCACCACGGTGGTGGACCTTGACGTGGTCAACCCCTACTTCCGCAGCAGCGATCATGCGAACGAGTTCTCCCAGGCGGGCATGGGCCTCGTGGCGCCCCTGTACGCGGGTACCGCGCTGGATTCTCCGGGCCTGTCGGGAAAGGTGAGCACGGTCGTGCAGCAGGCGTACGAGGAGCCGGCGCGCCGGCGCGTTGTCATCGACGCGGGCGGCGACGATGTGGGCGCCACGGCGCTCGGTCGGTTCTCCGGCGGCATCGCGGCGGGGGAGCACGCGCTGCTCTTCGTGGTGAACGAGCGGCGCAACCTCACGCAGACGGCTCAGGAGGCGGTCGAGGTCCTGGCGGAGGTCCAGGAGAAGGCGCATCTTGCGGCCACGGGGGTCGTGGGCAACACGCACCTCCAGGCCGAGACGGACGAGCGCACCGTGCTCGACGCCGTCCCGTTCGCCGTGGAGGCTGCGCGCTTGGCCGGGCTGCCGCTTTTGGCGGTCACGGCGCCACGGTGCCTGGCGGGCTCCTTCGGGCAGCCTGCCTGGCAGGAAGCCGCCAGCGAGACGGAATACGGTATCTACCCTGTGGACGTGCGCGTGCGCACGCCCTGGGATCAAGCGTAAGAAAGGGGAGGCCATGCCACGGATCATCGTCGATGATACGTACTGCAAGGGCTGCGGACTGTGTGTGGACGCTTGCCCCCAGGACATCATCGAGCTTGACCACGACACCATCACCGCTAAGGGCTACCACCCGGCGAAGCTGGTGGACGAGGAGAAGTGCACGGGCTGCACGTCCTGCGCGATCATGTGCCCGGACGCAGCGATAACGGTTGAGAGGTAAAGTATGAGCGAGAAAGTCTTGATGAAAGGCAACGAGGCGCTCGCGGAATCCGCCATCCGCGCCGGTTGCCGGTTCTTCTTCGGGTATCCCATCACGCCCCAGACGGAGCTTGCGGCGTACATGTCCAAGCGCATGCCGAAAGAGGGCGGCACGTACCTGCAGGCCGAGAGCGAGATCGCGGCCATCAACATGGTCTACGGCGCGTCCGCCGCAGGCGCCCGCGTCATGACGTCCTCCTCCAGCCCGGGTATCTCGCTCAAGACCGAGGGCATTTCGTACATGATCGGCGCCGATCTGCCGGGCGTCATCATCAACGTCCAGCGTGGCGGCCCAGGCCTGGGCAGCATCCAGCCTTCGCAGGCTGACTACTGGCAGGCCACCCGCGCGCTCGGCCATGGCGACGGCCACGTCATCGTGCTGGCGCCGTCCACCGTCCAGGAGATGGCGGACCTCGCGTACGGGGCGTTCGACCTTGCCGACGAATACCGCACGCCGGTCATGATCCTGGCCGACGGCATGCTCGGCCAGATGATGGAGCCCGTCGTGCTGCCCGAGCGCCGCGAAGAGCTGCCGGAGAAGCCCTGGGCCGTCACCGGCCATAAGGGCCAGCGCCCGCACAACGTGGTGAACTCGCTCTACCTCACGGCGGACGACCTGGAGTACCACGTCGTCGAGCGCGAGAAGCGCTACGACATCATTCGCCGCGAGGAGCAGCGCGCCGAGTGCGTCATGACCGAAGACGCCGAGATCGTGGTCGTCGCCTTCGGCGCGTCCGCGCGCATCGCGCGCAGCGCCGTCGTGCAGGCGCGCGAGAAGGGCATCAAGGCCGGCCTCGTCCGTCCGATCACGCTCTGGCCGTTCCCGCAGGACGCCGTCGCGGCGACGCTTTCCACGGCGAAGGCGTACCTGTCGGTCGAAATGAGCATGGGCCAGATGATCGAGGACGTGCGCCTGGCCGTGCACGACCGCGTGCCGGTCGAGTTCTGCGGCCGCACCGGCGGCGTCATCCCGACGCCCGCCGAAGTGCTGGCGAAGCTTGAGGAAATGAACGCGAAGGGAGGGGAGTAAGCATGGCGGAAGAGCGCAAGATCGTCTATCAGCGCCCCCACGCGCTGCTGCCCGTCAACACCAACTACTGCCCGGGCTGCCCGCACGGCATTGTCGTGCGCACGGTGGCCGAGGTCCTGGACGAGCTGGGAATCGAGGGCAAGACCGTCGGCATCGCCCCGGTCGGCTGCGCGGTCATGGCCTACGACTTCTTCGGCTGCGACATGATTGAGGCCGCCCACGGCCGTGCGCCGGCGGTGGCCACCGGCTGCAAGCGCGTGAACCCTGACAACATCGTCTTCGCCTACCAGGGCGACGGCGACCTTGCCAGCATCGGCATGGCGGAGACCATCCATGCTGCCACGCGCGGCGAGAACATCACCGTCATCTTCATCAACAACGCCATCTACGGCATGA
>ERZ827512.2030-NODE-2030-length-17612-cov-4.405479_pt1 | contig 17612 bp, 23 predicted proteins | sample MGYA00519916_ERZ827512 | MGnify/ENA primary metagenome ERZ827512 (study PRJEB31778, sample SAMEA3449335) | human gut metagenome | biome: human gut; feature: human-associated habitat; material: faeces | place: United Kingdom | collected 2010/2012 ... | reverse complement strand
CCATTAATCTTTCAAATTCTTTATCACTTAAATTTTTACCTTTAAGTTCTATTTTGTTATGAATATTAACTTGTTCTCTAAAATTTTGTTCTAATTCATTAACATCATTTATTACTACCTTAGAATAACCTTGCTTTACAAGTTGATCTATCATGCGTTCTTCTAGTCTTGCTTCACTCTCATATACTCCCATCATTACACCTACCAATCAACATATATTTCAATTATATCACGAAAATTAGTAAACTTTGGATTTGAACTAAAAAATTATAAAAAAAGAGAAAATGCATTCTCTTATTACATAATCAAAAATGAAAAATAGGGCTCTACCGCTAGATAGTGCCCTTGCAAAAATGTATTACCATTTTTTCCTTGCATAACCATAATACCATATATTAATGGTCATGTCAAACTATTTTAATCTAAATTTACATTATAATTTTTTTCAATGATTTTTTTAAAATATAAATATACAGATTTCAATAGTCCATTATTATTATAATACTCTTTATGACGAATTATTCTTCCAAAAAACAATTCATTAATATCTTCTATTACATTTTTCTTAATACCCTTGCTAGTTACTATTTCATTAAACATATATAATGCATAAGTCATTTGCCTTATTCTGGAATTACTCAATTTATTACTTCTTGTTTCTTTGCCTACTCCACATTCTCTTAAATAATTAATAACTAATGTATCCGCTCTATGTGGATTATCTTTCTTATCTAGTTCTGATAAAACGCAAGAATTATGAGCAACTGCATTTCTAAGCTTTACGACTTCTCTTAAAATAAATATGTTTTTAAGTTCATTCTCTAAATTATATTCTTTAGAAAAAAATTCATAAAAATTAACTAATTCACCAAATGTAATTATTTCAAGAAATTCCCATACAGGAATATTTTCTAATTGTTGATTCTTATCTATATCGTATTTAGAAAAAATTTTTTTATAATATTCACTTCCTACTTTTTTAAAAATACTATTATGCACTTTTTTAGGAAACTTTTTATCATTGAAATCTCTTTCTAAATACATGTTAACAGCTTTATAGCCATTTTCTTCTTCTATGTTTTCAATTAAATTTAATATTCTTATTTTTAAATAATGTTCAATATCAATAATTATTTTAAAGAATAATAGTCTAACTCTATGATCTATAATAGCCATATCTTTAAGATAAGCAAAATCTAAATCTTGATATAATCCTTCATATTCACCTGCTGGAGATGGATATTTCAAGAAATTATTTTTATATGAGGTTAAGTTATAATAGTTATTGTTATTTCTTAAATACTCTTCTGCATCCTTTTCACTAATTTTTTCAAACTTAATATTTTTTCTTTTTAAATACGGAACTAATTCGTTAATTTTCATCATAGGTCTCAACTCTGATATTTTTTCATCTGTTTCAATCATCATATCACTTCCTAACTGCTATAAGAATTATAGCACACTATCTTTTAAAATTTTATATTTAAAATAAATTTATAGTTCTTTAGGGCAATTAGTTTTGTATTTAACATCATTAAAACCATATACTTTTTTACAATCATTGCAAATAATTGCTATATAATCTGCACCAACAATACTAAATCCATCACCTTTTAATACTGATATATTTTTTGAATTACATTTAGGACATTTAATTTCTTCTTTCATCACTTCGTTCTGGCTATATGCATCCCTAACTATTTCATATCCATTTCTATCATATTTGGGAACGTATTCATCTTTATTAAATATTTTAATTCTACCAAACATAAACTCTAATTTATCAACTTGTTTTTCTGTATGGTAGTGTCCACAATACCATTTGTCGTAATTAATATTTTCTTCTACTTTATCTAAAAAATGTTCCATAGATTTATCTACTTTAGATTGATCTAATCCTTGCATAAATACTTCTCTAGGTTCATATTTATAAGGACAAGTATGAGTTAGCACTATATCAAATTGTTTACCTTTTACTTCGTCTAAAATAGTATCCATTTCTTCCTTAGTTAACTGCTCATCTTTAAACCACTTATATCCATGTAGTAATCTATACTGTTTATCTACTGAATATGCTCCACCAATTACTAAAATTTTTTTACCATCAATATTATAAGTTTCTCCATCTTTTGCAAATATTAAATTTGGATATTCTTCTTCAATAAATACTTTCCCACCAAACATTTCAACTTCTTTATAAATGGATATGTTTTCTGGTCTTTCTTCATGATTTCCTCTTACACAAAATAATTTTAATTTAAGTTTTTTTAAGTATTCTTTGTAAATTTTATCTTCTTCGTTTAAATAATAATTAATTCCGACATCTCCTAATACTATCAACATATTATCAGTATCTTTTTCCAACTTATAAAATCTAGAAAAATCTCTATGTGTATCACCTGTTATATAAATCATTATTTTACCTTTTTTATACAATGCATTATTTATTTAGTTCTAATCCATAATCTACTCTTAAATATATAAAAGCATGTTCTTTTATTTTTTTCTTCATCTTTTTTATAATTAACCGTGTCGTGCAATGTCCTATAAATACGATTAACATCTATAAGATTATCATTAAAATATTCATAATTTAAACAAATTAAATCAGCAAGCAGTCTAGCATCATTTTCCATTCTTAATTTATTATCTTTTTTAACAAATTCCTTTTCATTTTTCATGAGATTCATCCTCCAATTTATTGCATGTTACATCTCTTGCAATAGATTGTCAAATCATTATAATTTAATATCAATTCAAATCAGAAAATAATTCATTCTCATTACTTTGTATTTCCTCTTCAATATGTTGCTTATCATTATTTAGTTCATTTATTTCTTTTATTATTGAATCGATTAAATTAATTACTTCTAGAAAATAATCTTTTTCGTTTCCATCTTCTATTTGATCAATATTAGATGTAATTTGATAATTATTATCTTTTTTATAATCAAATAATTCATATATATCATATGCATTAATATTTTTATCTGAAAATTTTATTTCCTTTTTATTTTTTGAATTTTCATTTAATAAAACTATATCAAATTTATCATCCATTTTTATGTTAATTGTTATCTTTGTCATATTTTTTTAATCTCCCTTCTATGGCGGCATATCCACCATCTAAATTATCTTTAATTAAATCAAGTATAGAGTAGTCTTCGTCATACTCTAAAGCACCATATTTTATATCAAGTTTATTATTTACTTTATTTAAATATATAACATTATCTACATCTAAATTTACAACAAGCATAGGATTATGTGTTACTATTAAAACTTGTTTTTTATCTCTTATATTACTTAAAATTTTTAATAAAAATTTATTAATTCTTTTTGGATTAATATCATCTTCTGGTTGATCAATAGCTAATACATAAAAATCTGATTCTTGTTCTTGAATTTGAAATTTATAATAGACGAGAGATATTTCACCTGGCGTATTTCCTACTATTGTCTTAGATTGTACTTCTGAAATAAATGTGTTTTCTTTTGAATATTCATTAATAAAACCTTGTATTCTTTGAATTTTATACTTTTCTATTTCTTTCATTGAAGAGCAATTTTTTAAAGCTTTCAAATAACTATCTTCAGTATCTATTTTCTTTATTGCTTTTTCTGTTGAATACTCATTATTAAAACAATATTTATAAAATTCATCTTTTAAATCAGAATTATGATAAAGAGCTTTTTTGGTAAATTCATACCCACTTTTTTGTTTTATTGATGAGCCAGTTATTCTTTTAGGAAATTCTGGAAATATATTATCCTTATTCTCTAATTTAATAAAATCAATTATAGATTTTTTAAAATCATTATAGTTGTTTAATAATTGTTTTTTTTCTTTTTCATCAGATGTTCTACGTGTAGATAATGATGTTTCATAATTATTTAAATGTTTAGTAATTATACTACGAACTTTATTGTCCTTTTCTTTCAATAAATAATTATTTTCTATATTTTTATAAATATCATCTAACTCTTTAATAGTAAAATTTATCTTGTCTTCGAGCATTAATTTTTTGTAATAATCTTTATTATTATTAAATTCACCTTTCAATGTAGAAATTGCATTATTTAACTTATTCTTTCTTTCATTGTCTTCTGATATATCTAATAAATCAATTGCAGAATTAATATTAGGCAAATAAAAATTACCTTTAACTGGGATGACACTTATTGATTTGTTTTTTAATTTATCCCTACTTTCATTAACAGAAATATTTTGCATTACATATTTATGAAGTTTTGAAAAATAATCAGTTATATTTAAAGAAAAAGTTGCTTTAGTTGAAATCTCATTGTAATAGTCGGATGAACCACTAAAAAGCATCCCATCTTTTACTTTATCCTTTATTTCACCTTGAGAAATATATTCTATGTAATTTTTTTGGAAATCTTTTTTATTATAATTAAAAGCTAACTTGTTTTCTTTGACTAAATCATCATAATATCTAATTTTACCATTACAGAGTAAATTTAATAACATCGTTTTCCCTGAGCCATTATCTCCAATAATAGCATTTATACCATTAACTAATGGATACATTTTCTCTCCTACTTTTATATTTTCAATATAATAGGAGTTATGATTTTCATTTCTATTAGCTCTACTGTTAAATGAACTAATAGCCATTAACAGCCCCTTAAAAGTAGGTAAACATTTTAATGAAGTAAATTTCCTATCTATTTTATTGTTCTTGTCTCGATAAGGATATGAATTCCAATCATGACAATCACTCCCAGTAATCAGTGGAAAATCAATATTCAAATCATTTAAGCTGTTTTTAACAATACCCTCAATTCTATTACTTCCAAACTCTAAAGAATCTATATAGCAAGTTTTCAAAAAGAAAGACGGATCATCACAAGCAGCAGACAGACTATCTGTCTTACCCGTTTTATTATCTAGTGATTGTTTTTGATGAACAATTAATATTGTTTTTAATCCAATTTTTTTATTAATATTTCAAATTCATCCATCGTATAAGATTCATCTTTAGATAATTCTTTATAATCTTTAATTACTTTAGGTATATCCTGTAGTTTTGTAAAATCTGAGTCATCAAAAATGGCAATAATGTGACATTTTGGTAAATTTTCATCTAATTGAACATCAAATTCTATACCAGGCAAATTTTTCTTAACTATCTTATTTTCCTTTATTTTTTCATTTAATTTTGTATATAATTCATAATCAAATCTATTATGATCAGTTATTGCAAACATGTTTATATTATTAGTTTCTAATGCTTTTAATAAAATATCTATATTTTCAATTTTTGAATTATCTACAATTGAACCATCCTTATAAAAACTAGCATAAGAATGAATATGTAAATCGATATTGATTGTTTTTTCGGCAAAATGTTCCATATTCTTTACTTCCTTTCAGCATATACTTACAAAAATTGTTGTTATATTTATTATATCATCAAAAAAAAAAAAAAATAGCATTCATTCCTTAAATAAACACTATTTTCACGTTATTTACTATCTTTCTAGATAAATTATACTATCTAACTTAATCGTTTAAATACAGCCGTCTTAATACCCAATCAAATTATGTAATGGTAAGTAAACTCGCCACCTCTTAGAATTACATGTTCCATATATAATTATAAATGATAATATTTTATTGATTTTGAATATTCTTTTTCAATTACTTTTTCAAAATTAGTTCCCATTTTTATACTTAATTCCATTAATAAACCATCATAAACCAAACCGTTCTTAAAAGGAATAATTGATGTCATTACAGTTTTAGGTAGATTTTGATAAGAAATAATATTATCTATATTATCATTTAATCCTTTAATCATATAAGTTTTATCCCTATTCATAACTGCAGTATATTCTTTTTCATATTTTGCAATTATTACTAAATCCCTAAATCCTTTTTTAAATTCACTAGCAACATTTAATTCCTCTTTATTAAATTTATATGGATTAGCTATACAAAATTCTAGTACAATGGCATCTTTATTCTCCCAAAATTTTTCTACTATATCTTTTAATTCATAGGGATTCAATCCTAACTTATTATATATATTTAATTTTGTATTAATTTTATATTTGTTATTAGTAAAATCAAGCAATCCAAAATAAATTTTATAAAAAAGTTTTGCATCTGTTCTAGATAAACAAGCATTTTCCTGTTTAGTATAACTTCTTTCTTTTTCATATTTAACTTTTTCTGTTTCTATCTTTAATTCTTTTGCCTGATTTGGAGTAAACCCATTTAATGCCCCGGAAGGCATCTCATCCATAGCTTCATCTAATATCTTAAAAAACTCTGTTAAATCATAATCTTTTAAAGCCGGAACATTTTCAATTGATTCCTTTAAAGGAGTTCTATCTAAATTTAATACTGCAAATTCTCTAATACCATCAAGTGCTGAAAACCAGAAAAATGGTAATTTTTTAAGTTCGTCCAAAAACTTCCTTATTATTTTATTATTAATATCAAAATCATTATAAAATAATGTTTTATAAATTCTTAAGTCTATTGGTAAGGATTCTGCTAGTCCTTGCTTTTTTCTTTCTTCTTCTAGTTCTTCTTCAATATAGTAATAATCTTGATACAAACATACTAAAATATTATTTCCTATTGTTTCAAAATCTTTAGTATAAACTAAAACATAATAATTAAATAATTTATTATTTAACATATGAGTCTTAATGTATTTCTCATATATACCAGTTACTGCCGATCCAAAAGCAGAAACACTATTAAGTAATGCTGAAGCTTGGATTTTACAATAACTAACTAATATTTCATTTAAATCATCTAGTTTTTTAGTTTCATCCCAATTAATATTTTTTATTGCTATTTTTACTTTATCAATTATCTCATCTGGTATAAACACTTGATCATAATCATCTTGAACTAAAAATTTATTTCTAAGAATCTTTCTTTCCCATTCGTATTTATTACCTAATAAGTCTTTCATATTATTCTTTTTATCAAGCAACATTTTTAAATATTTTAACTCTCTAGTAGTACAAATATCTATAATATTATTAGAATCATTATAGACTTTATATATACTTTCTAACATTTTCTTCTTTGTGATTTTATCATAATCTTTAAAATGTTCAACTATTCTAGAATACTGTTCATGCACATATTCTTTTTTATACCAATTTATTCTTTCATACATTTTCATTGTTTGCATATACTACCTCACTACCTTATAATTTATTTAATCAAACATATCATAATATGTTCCATTCTCAAATGAATCCATTTGTTCTAAAAACTCGTCCATATTTTCCTTTATAAAACTAGATAACTCATTATAATCATTTTCATTAACATATCCTTTTTCACTCATACATTGATAAAATTTTTTAATACTTGCTACAGTTTCTTTTAATGAATTTCTTGATGACCATAGACATTTTTCTATAAACCAACCATCTAAAAAACCATGAACATAATGTACTCCATCTTCCATTGTACTTGCATCATAATAATTTAAATAATCATTAATATAAAGACTTGCATTATTTAAATGTTTTCTAATAGTTTTCTTTGCAAGATCCTTTTGAATTAACCAACTCTCAAATTCTTCAATAAACTTTTCATTTCGTTTATGGTTTTCTTCAACCTTTTTTTCCCAAGCATCATAATCATCCATATCTATTGCTCCTATTTTAAATATTTATCCATCAATTTCTTTGCTAGTTTTTCTCCTGCAGGTGTTAAAGTAATTGACTTACCTTTACTAAAATAAAGATAATTTTCATCAGTTAATTTATTAATTACATCAAATGAATAACCCTTCCAGCAAGTTTTAACTTTACTTTCCATTATTTCATCATTTTCATCTCTTATGAACCCTTTTTCTTCCCATGATGTTAAATACATAAGTAATAATGTTAGTTCTTCAATATTTTCTTCCATCAATAATACCTCCTAAACACCTACAGTTTCTTTAGATAATTCTTCTATATAATTTAACACTTTTTCAATAGCATCATTTATAGGTATATCTAACCAGTTATTCTTTGGATTTGTTAGATTTCTCTTATAAGCATTAGATTTAAATATACTATTAAGTCTAGAATAAATGTTTTCTAAAGTTTCTTCAAACATAGTATTATCATCAAATATTATTACTTGAAATGATTTTAATAATTTTTTTCTATCTAGTTTATCATAATTAATCAAATAATAGAAATCAAATAAATCTTTATATCTTGTAGATCTAAATCCTAATTTGAGTAATGATTTTAACTTTTCAGTAAAAATTTGTTCTGGAGAATTAATAAGTAAACTAACTCCATCCTCCATAGCATCTAAATTAAAATAATAATCATCTTGTTCTAATTCAAATAACTTATGCACACCTATATCTAATTTAGTATCAATTTCATAATTATTCACATCACTTATTTTTATATAAACTCTTTTACCACTATAATCTTGATGATGTAATTCTTCTATTTTTCCTATTATTTTAACTGTAATATTATCACCAACTGAATTAAGTTTATCTATAAAATCTATTATAGATTTATCTTTCAATGAATATTTAATAAAATCTAAATCTAAATCACGTGTAGCACGACGAACAGAATTTGATATACTATGCATAACTACACCTCCCTTAATGGTTATGTTATTTTTAAATTTACTCTTTGAAATTTTACTTAAAATTATATCTTGTGCTACTTTAGATCTGGCATCAATTAACTCATAACCATTTTCTATATTATGTCTTACAATATCCTCTAAATCCACTAAAAAACCTCCCTTAACAAAGTATCTGCAAGATTAACCTCATTTTTATATAAGGCTAAATATTTTTCAATTTTATACATATCTAAATCAGATACAATTTTTCTATAATTAGATATTATTTCTTTATAATAATCAAAAGGAATTTGATTTCTTTTTCTGATTAATTCAACTAATAATCTTTCCCTATTATACATTTTAACTTTTTCACCATCTACTATAACTTCTTCTTTTCCATAATTTAAAACATCTTTGGGGACTTTAATTTGAACAATTTTTTCATCATTTATGTTATTTGAATTTCTATTTGTTGCTACATAAGTTTTTTTAGGAATTACATCAGTTAGATCGTAATAATAAAATGCAGAGTCCATAGTAATAATAGCACTTGAATATTTTTTCGAAGCTATAATCATTGGATTTACTAAATCTTTGTCAGAATATATACCATGTTCTAATTTAAATATTTCTTTATTTTTTAATGCCTTAGATAAATTATATCTTGTTCCATATTTTTCTAGCACTTCTTTTCCTGAATAAATCATATTTTGCCTCCTTTTTACATAACACCTATATATTTTTTTGCTTTTGAGTGGTGTTTTGTAAATTTATTATAGTGTACCATTAATAAAATATAAAGTAAATACTTTTTCACAAAACACCTATATCATTTCTGGTTTTTGTTGGGTATTTTGTAATTATTTTAGTTTTTTAACGCTAAAAAAATAGCATTTATTCCTTAAATAAACACTATTTTAACATTATTTAATATCGTTCTAGATTAATGTTTAATTGTCTAAATACAGCCGTCTTAATACCCAATCAAATTATGTAATGGTAAGTAAACTCGCCACCTCCAGCATTTATATGATTAGAAATAAGTATAGCATTACTACTACCACCAAAAGCTGTATTAGCCCGCCTAAGACGTTCTGTTCTACTTAAATTTTCATCATAGTCCCTAGTTAAAACAGCAGGTATACCTAATTGACGTAATCTATCATACATATATAAAGATGCTTCTAATGTAAAATCTTTCTCTTGTAAGCCACTACTAACAGCACCTGGATCAGAGCCTCCATGTCCAGCATCTACAACCACACCAGTTACTCTTCGCTCATTCATAATATTCACCTCTACATTAAAATATGCAAAAAAGCCCACTTTGCTACTATTTATAAGTATTAAGCTTAAAAAAACTAACTATATCTTTAAACAATAAAAGATTTTCTAATGATTAAATATTATAAAGCCTAACTTAGAAAAATTTGATAAAGCAAAATATCCTAAATTTGATAGGGGTGTATTTCCTAAAATGGAAATTAATACCAATACTAAATTAAATACACTAGTAGGGAAATTTACAGATAAAGAAAAATAACCTTTTTGCTTTTTAACAATAAGGTTATTTTTATACAACAATATTATATTATAATACTTTGTAATTTGTTACTAATTAGGGTTTCAAAAGGGAACTCCTTTGCTGTATTCGTTATTGTCTCTGCCAATAGCATAGTAGGTTACTAACCTATCTAAAAGTTAGTTTATAATAGAATCTAATAAAATATTGTAATTGTATGATGATATGGATTTACATTTTTCCTCCTCGTTCCCATCTGCCAAATAACATTATCTAATTCTACAGAATTAATTTTAATACCCTCATTTTCTAATTTTTCTCTAACTAATTCTAATACATAAAGCATATTAGCTCTAATTTCAATTTCCATATTACTATCATGCTTTAACTCTATCCCATTATCAACCATGTTAGATAATTTCTCATTATATTCTAAAATCCCATACGTTCTTAAAGTCCTTGGTATACCATAATCAGCACAGCCTGTTAAATTATCAACATTTTTTAAATTATTATGTATTGTAGATGACATATAATATAAGTCACTAACAAGTAAAGTAGCACGTTTGTTAAACTTTATTCTTTTACCTTTATATATACTACTATCATCAAAATACTTAAATTCTGACACAATATACTTTAATAAATCAACATCTGATTTCTTATTAAACAATTCATCAAAAAAACTCTGGCCTTTATTATACATTGTTTTAACAGTATCTTTAAAAAGATCATATCTTAAATCAAATAAAGGTATTTTACTATCAGGCGAATAAAATATTTTTTCAAAATCATCTTTTGTTAATTTATTTAAAAATTCTATATCTAAAAAATCTTTATTAGATTCTACTTCTCTTATAATTGAATAAAATAAAGCCTCAGACCCTTTTATAATATTACCTTTATATTCAATTTTAAATTTTGGCTTTTGCCAAAAACAAAAATTTAAACTTTCTATTATAAAAGCTAAAATAATTTTTTCCTTTTCGTTTAAATTTAAAGAAGTAAAATTATACCAATGTCGATAATTTGGCTTTCCTAAACTATTTATAAAATTATCTAATTGAGTATAACTAATTTTTACATAATCACTATTTTCTACTACGTATTTTAATTGTTCTCTTACATCATTCATAACTTATCTCCAATTATATATTATTTAAATTACTGAATATTAAAACATACTAAATATTAACAAAAAAGCCACTTTTTTAATACAATTATAATTCTATAAATTCATCATTATAAGCCCTCATTATCATATCCTTTGCTAATATTTCAATACTATCTAAATCACAAATATTAACTTTTCTAACTTCATAATAATTTTTTCTAGAACACCTTTCTAATTCTTCTCCTCCAAGAATAGGAATACCATTAAGTATTTTACATTTAAAAAAATGAGCAGTAGAAGTATCATTTTCATTAAAACCTAAATAATCTATAATATCAACATCTATTAATAGTTCTTCCTTTAATTCTCGCCTTAATGTTTCTTCTAAAGTTTCGTTTTTTTCTAATCCTCCACCAGGTATTACATAATATTCTTTAACAGATCCAATATTGTTAACCTTTCTTCTATAAATAGTATATACTTCATTGCCATCAATAATAATTCCTCTAACACTAATCCTTTTACTCACTTTTTCACATCTCCAATATTAAATATTATTCCATTTATATTTTGTATTTTCAATTATTTTTTCTATACTTATATACTTACCTACTAAATAATCAGCCTTATATAGCAATAATAACGTTAATAATCTACTCATCCTTCCTTACCATCATTAAATGGATGAATTGATACAAAATCCAATATAAATATTGGAATTAATGCTAACAAATCACAAGTCTCACTTACTACTAATTCATTATAACTTTTACACAATTCTTCAACTGCTTTAGGTGTTTCTACAGGAGACAATGCTGTAAATCTTATTTTTTCATTAATTTCTTCAATATAATTTTACGAGTTTTTAAATTTACCACCATAACTATACCCAGAATATTTATATAAATCTCTATGCAATTGTAAAATTGTATTTGAATTTATATCTATAAAATTATAGTTTTCATGCATTAAAGACAACACATCTCTATAACCAGCAATTTCTTCCTCATTTCTATTTTAGGCTCTAATTTTTGATTTATTATCTCTTTTAACCTTTTATCAGTAGTATAAATAACCTCAATTTTATTTGATGATGATGTACTTTGAATCTTGGTAATTTTTAATAAAGTAACTAAAGTATCTTTTCTAGATTCTAACAAAAAAGATTGTTTTCCTTTATACTCATGAATTTTACTCATTAAATTAATAATATTACTATTAGATATAACGCTATTGTATTCATTCAATAAATTAAACTCCCTCAAATTATATTTCCCTTCTTTCAATTGCATCATTATAGTGCAAAATGATACAAATAAATTTACATTATAACTATATACACTATTAATAGTATTTAAACTAAGATTAATAATCTACACCAGAGGTAACTTATATTGCTTTTTTATTACTAATCAAAATTATATTTTTAATCTATTTGCTTCATCAAAAGTTTTTCACAAATAATTTCAAAATAACTTTCATAAGCATTATAATGTTCATGCTATAACCTATCCAACCAGCAAATCTATTATTTCCTTATCATAATCATATAACTCATGTTTACCATTTTCAATAGTAATTAATTCTAAATTATTTCTTAAACAAAATTCTCAATATCATCGTAAGAAACAGTTTTATCCATCATCCCTTGTATAATTGAAATATTTCTAAATTTAGATTTCCTAATCTCCTCATCACCATTCTTAAATTCTAAATAAGCATCTTTATATATTTTAATATTATTATATAATGGCATATATTCATTAGTATCAAAATAATCAATAGATATACCTGTCTTTAATTCCATTATTTTGCAAAAATTAATAGCAGGACACATCAAAATAGTCTTATATATATACTTATCACTTCTAATAAGTCTATCAAAATAACATATCCTCCAAAACCAGAACCAAATAAACATACAGGAACATTATATTTATCTTTAGTATATTTAATTACTTCTTCTAAATACTCTATACATAAGCTTAAAGTAAATAAAGAAAAATCAGTTTTATCATCACCATGTCCTGGAAAATCAAATGAAACAACACCAACATTATTATTTAATAAATCTTTAGAAAATCTATTAACTAAATTTTTATTACTACCTAAACCGTGACAATAAATAACTATTCTCTCTAACTTATTAGTAGGAACATTTTCAAGAACATTAATTCTATTATTAACTAATTTCACATCATCATCTAATTTAGCATTATGAATATGTCCGTATATATTAATATAACCATCAGGTATCTAATTATCTGCTAATTGTCTATGAGATAATATAACCTTAAATTCTTCTAATTTAGTTTGTGTAGGAACAACTTCTAAACCTCCATTATTATAAAAACTTATTGATTTGCCATCATGATTACCTCTAACTAAATATATTTTCCAATTAAGTTTACTAACAAAATCACTTATATTATCACCTAACATAAAATCCCTCAAATGGTAAACAATATCGTCCTTATCCACAATATTATTCCAATTATTAATAATAGTATTATTCATATCTTCTATATCTTTAAAGGGTCTATTACAATATTTAATTATATTATCATGATTAAAATATGTATCTGCAATTAAATATACTCTATTCATATCAACCACCTAAAAATAAGATAACATATTAATGTCATCTTATCAATTAAATTAACTATGCTTTCATTAAAAATGCTAAATAACCACGATATGCTTCATATATATCTACTTTACTAGTAACTTCATAAGGAGCATGCATATTTAAAACTCCAACTCCAGCATCTATTACTTTTACATCATAATTAGCAAGGATATAGGCAATAGTACCACCACCACCAGCATCTACTTTACCAAGTTCAGATATTTGATAACTCACATTATCACTATCTAAAATATTTCTTAACTCTGCAACAAACTCAGCATCAGCATCATTACTACCACTCTTACCACGAGATCCTGTATATTTACAGAACACTAAGCCACGAGCTAGATAAGAAGAATTACGTTTATCCATAACACTAGCATAAAGTGGATCATATGCTGCATTAACATCGCTACTTAACATCCGAGAATTAGATAAAACTCTTCTAACACTAACAAAACTATCTTCACCTAACAAATAACAAATTTCTGCTACAGTATTTTCAAAGAATCTAGACTCCATACCAGTAGAACCAACACTACCTATCTCTTCTTTATCAACTAAAATACAACATAAAGTCTTATCAGTAACATCAGCCTTTAAAAATGCCATAAGTGATGAATAAGCACAACTTCTATCATCTTGTCCATAAGATAAAACCATACTCCTATCAAATCCCATATCACGAGCCTTACCTGCAGGAACTACTTCTATTTCACTAGACAAAAAGTCATCTTCAGATATATCATATTTATCTTTTAATATAGAAAGCACATTAATTTTAACACTCTCTTTATCTTCTCCTTTTAAAGGCATATTACCAATTAAAACATCTAAAGCTTCACCTTCAATTAATTTAGATGCATCCTTCTTCATCTGTTCACTAGCTAAATGAGGAAGTAAATCTGTTATACAAAATACGGGATCATCATCACCTTCCCCAATATTAACATCTATTTTAGTACCATCCTTCTTAACAATAACACCATGAAGTGCCAAAGGAATAGTAGTCCATTGATATTTCTTAATACCACCATAGTAATGTGTATCAAAATAAGCGAAATCTGTATCTTCATATAAAGGATTAGCTTTTAAATCAAGTCTAGGAGAATCAATATGGGCTCCTAATATATTCATACCATTAGTAATAGAATCTTTTCCTATAATAAATAAAGCTACTGCCTTACCTCTATTATCAGCATAAATCTTATCACCTGGTTTTAAAGACTTATTCCCATCAATATAATCCACAATATTGTGGAAACCTTTATCCTCTGCACGTCTAATAATTTCCTTATTAGCTTCCCTTTCAGTCTTAGATAAAGATAAAAACTCTTTATAATCTTCACCCATCTCAAACACTTTAGAAACTTCTACCACATCATACTTCTTCCAAATATTCTCTTTCAACATAATCATCCTTTCCTATTTTAGTATAACACAAATCACTAAAATCATTTATACAAAATATCTATATCAACAAATCCATTTATACCATCAATAACTCCATCTTGACATAATTGCCACATCATATAATCTTTATTATAATCAGTTTTATCTGTATAATGAGCAAGCCATACTTTATTAGTATTATATTTCCAAATAGCATTTAAGTAATTCTTACTACCATAAAGCATAGTATCATAACCTTTATCTTCTAAAGTAGAAAAATATACTTTCGCTACTTCATTTAACTGATATAAACTAAGGTTCATACTGTTAAATGATGAAAAGCATTCAAAGTCAAAAGCTATAGGCAAAATAATATCATAGTCCCTTATCTGTTTAATTACCCACTCGGCTTGTTTTCTTGCTTCCTTCTTACTATCAGCATAGGAATAAAAGTATATACCTACTTTAAGCTTATTTTCTAATGCTTCTTTAATATTTCTTTTAAAGTAAGGATCAAGAACATATTCTCCACCAACACCATTTTGACGTCCTACTCTAATAATAACAAACTCAGCCCCTGCTTCTTTTACTTTAGAAAAGTCTATCGCTCCTTGCCATTTAGAAACATCTATACCAACTAAAGTATCATCACCCTTATATTCTTCTAATACAGCATTAAAATCAGTACTAGTAACTTCTCCACTACTTCCACCACCGGTTACACTCCTTGGCTCATAAACATATAAAGTAAAATCAACACTCTCTTTATTTCCACTACTATCTTCCGCTTCATAAACTAAAGAGTAGTTCCCTGCTGTATTCAAATCATAGTCCCCTATAATTTTACAACTAGGATTACTGTCATAATTATCAGCACAAAGTATCTCACCTTCTAAATTAACATCGTCACCTACTCTAACACTATAACTATTAGATAACCATATTAAAGGTTCTTCCAAATCTTTCACTTCAATTTCAAATGTACCTTTTCTTTTTTTATTATCTTTATTTAAATAGATAAACTCTACATCAACTTTGCCTAACTCATTAGTATTTATTTTACTATTTTCAATAACTTCTCCTTCTATATCTTTAATAAAATATTTTACTTTAACATTATTATAAACATTAACAGTTAAATCATCTTTTAAAGTAAAGCTACTATTATCAACAACTATCCTCGTATTAAAATAAATTATTAAAGTAATAAATAAAATAACAACTAAAACTATAATAGATATTATAATCTCTTTTTTCATAGACTCTCCTTTTTCTCTTTACTTTTCTTATTTATATTTTCCTTTTGCTGGCAAAATATTTGACCATTGCCACCAAGTGTAGCTACAAGTGCATTTTCAGGACTAAATCCGAATTTATTTATTTGTTTTTTTAACCATTTATAATCTTTTCCAAGTAATTTCAAATTATCATACATTACTTTTCCATCAACTACTAAGTCATATGAAATTCCCTCATACTCTGGCATTATGTTAAAATCAGATGGAATTGTATTCCTTTTATCTGGCTTCTGTATGACAGTTACTTGTCCACTCGTTTCAAGTATAGCATATTCAACATCTCCAAGATTTACCACATTGTTTCCTCTTAGCCTTTCTTGAAGCTCATTTATTGTAAATCTTTCTCTTCTTAAAACCTCTTCATCAATTTTTCCTCTATATATTAATATTGCGGGCTTTCCACAAATTATTTCTCTTATTCTTATGCTTTTTATATTAATCGCAGATATAATTAAGTGCATAACCAAAAGTCCAAGAATTGATACAATTCCATTTGAAATTGGAATTCCGTGGATCTGTCATCGGAATAGACGCAAGGTCTGCAATCATAATAGATATTGCAAGTTCAAATGGTTGCAATTGACCAATTTCACGTTTTCCCATTAATCTCATAACAATAAGCACAATTATATAAAGTATAATTGCTCTAATAAAAGTGATAATCATATTACACCTCAAAAATTCGCTAAAAAATATTCTTTAAATATTTTTTACCAAAAAAAATTTATTATTCATATAAACAATAAATTGAATAATAAAAAAAATATTGCAAATAATATAAATAATATCAAAAATATTAACTTATTTTTGAAACTTTTCCCTTTAAGGAGGTTGCATTATGGAAAATGAACAATCTAGTAGTCAATCCAACCAAGGCACATCTGCTGTATGGCAAATTGTAGGAAGACTTATAACCGCAGCAATTGTACTTGCAATTACAGCTTTTTTTACACCTGGATTTCAAATAAATAACATTTGGTCTTTAGCTGCAGCAGCAATTGTACTAACAGTTATAGATTATCTTATAACAAATTTTACAGGTTTACATGCAAGTAGTTTTGGCAAAGGAT
>ERZ827512.2028-NODE-2028-length-17626-cov-5.961641_pt1 | contig 17626 bp, 14 predicted proteins | sample MGYA00519916_ERZ827512 | MGnify/ENA primary metagenome ERZ827512 (study PRJEB31778, sample SAMEA3449335) | human gut metagenome | biome: human gut; feature: human-associated habitat; material: faeces | place: United Kingdom | collected 2010/2012 ... | reverse complement strand
ATGGAGTTTAGTTATAACTCCATAAAAAATTAACATTTATTTTTGAACAATCCCTAAAATAATTAATTTATTATTCTTTTGTAGTTGTTGATGTTTCTGCATCTGCACTTGTAGTAGTAGTTGTTGTTGTTGAAGTTGTTTTATCAGATTCTAACTCACCAGTCATACTACTAATTGTACCACTAACACCAGTAGAACCATCACCAGTACTAACTTCAACCTTACCAACAAAATCTTTCATAGAATCTGTTTCATTTTGATTTTGATTTAAGTTATTGATATATAATACAATCATAAATGTTTTTAAATTACTACCATCATCAGAATTAACACCATTTATTGTTATTCCATCAGCAAGTTTAGAAGTTCTAGTGCTAACATCAGAACCATCACCATCTAAAGCAGCTTTTACTGGAATACCAATTGAAGATTTTCTAGTTTGAGGACTTTGAGGATCATTATATTTAAGTAATGTCTTCTTAACTCCTTTACGATTTACATAAATAGGAGTAACACCATAAGGTTTAGAATCAAGATACAATTCATCCCCATTAGCATTTTTTATTTTTATTAAATCATCACTGTCTGATTCATGTAGTTTAAATTTAGGATCACCTGTACTTGAATCTTCAGAATATCCTTCACCCTTAGAAATTTCATAAACCATAGCATGTAAATTAGCAAAGCCATTATTTTCACTTATTAAATTAATACTTACATCTTGAGGTGAATTAGCAGTGTTTCTAACTTGGAAAACATATGCACTACATATTTGGTTTCCATAGTCATCAACACACATTTTATTTTTAGTGGTATCATCCTGCCATTCCACTGAATATTCAGCAACTTTCATATCAACAGGAATTAATTTGTTATTCATCCAAGCCTCACTATAACTAATATAGTCCAATTCTAGTTTAGTAGATCCAGTTTTTACTGTAGAATTAGCACTACTAGTAGAAGCTGTAAAATACGCAAATGTTGCCCCAACAGCCATTATTATAAAGGTTGCAACTGCAATTACTCCATAAAATAAGCCTCTATCCTTATTATTATTCAATTTACTCTTTTTACTATTCTCATTCATAATATGCCTCCCATATCTACTTTACATCAAGTATATCAAAACTATAATTAAAAATCAAGAGCTATTTAAAAATTTTGTCATTATAAAATTAGGATTTATAAAATAATAATTCTTACATAATTTTAAAAAATTTTGAGCATTATTTAACATATAAAAACCTCGTTTCTATTTTGTCCAAGAAACGGGGTTCATATCATTAATAGTCTTCTTTTTATAATTTAAAGTTGTTTTATCTAAATCATCAATTAACATATGAGCATCTTCCCAATTAGTAAGTCTAGCACCACTTGCAAATTTATGACCACCGCCACCATATTTAGCAACAACTTCATTAATTATAGGTCCTCTAGATCTGATATTAACTCTAATTAAATCATTTTTTTTATCTTCAGTCATAAAAATCCATACTAATATTTCATTTATACACTTTACTTCGCTAATTACATTACCACTAGTGGCAGTATCAACATTATATTTTTTTAATATATCATCAGTTATTTCAATATATCCAACACCATTATCTGTAACTTTCATATTTTCAAATATATATCCTTGAAATCTTACCTCAGATATTGGTCTCATGTAAAGTGGTTCGTATAAAGATGTAAAGTCTATATTAGTTTTATTTAGAAGTTTTGTAACTAAATTAAACGTTTTTTTAGTAGTATAAGCATGCATAAATCTACCAGTATCTGATACAATACCTAAATATAAATTTTTAGAAATATCAGCATTTATAGATAATCTATTATTAAAAATAAATTCTAATATTAATTGACAGGTAGAAGATGCTTCATCATCTACTATTTCAAAATCAGCATAATCATCAATAATAGGATGATGATCTATTTTAATTATATGTTTATACTTACTAAAATCATCTATATCTATTCTCTTAATATCAGGTGTATCTAAAACAATAAGAAGTGTATTGTCATAACTAAGTTCAGTTTCTATTTTATCTAGTTCACCCATAAATTTAAATCTACTAGATGGTGTTCCTACTGCTAGCACATTTTTTTTAGGATATTTTAATAAAATAATACTTTTTAGTGCTAACTGGCTTCCTAAAGCATCAGGATCAGCACCTCTATGTCTAGCAATTACTATTGTATTATATTTTTTTATAGTCTTTAAAATCCTACGAAATTTAGAATATCTCTTCAAATCTATCATTATTTAAGCTCAGCCTTGACTAAATCAAAAGTATCTCTAGCAATCATCAATTCTTCATCAGTAGGAATTACATAACATTTAACACTAGAATCTTTAGTGCTAATAATAGCTTCTTTTCCACGAATATTGTCATTAGCCTCACGATCACATTTGATTCCAAGACAAGATAATCTATCCATAACCATTCTTCTTATATGAGGAGCATTTTCACCAACACCAGCTGTGAAACAAATAGCATCTACCCCATTTAACTCGACATAATATTGTGAAATATACTTTACTATTGAATTAACATAAGCATGATGTGCTAATATAGCCATATCATCTTTTTTTCCAATAGCCTCATCTATATCTCTAAAATCACTACTTATTCCACTAATACCAAGCATTCCACTTTTTTTATTTAGAATAGTATCAACTTCTTCTATAGATAAATTCTCTTTTTTCATTATGTAAGGAATTATTCCATAGTCTATATCTCCAGAACGAGATCCCATTATAGTTCCAGAATTAGGAGTGAAGCCCATAGTTGTATCAATACATCTTCCATCTCTAACAGCACTTATACTTCCACCTTGTCCTAAATGACAAACAATAATATTACAAAATTCTTTATCTAATAATTCCATAGCTCTATTAGTAATATATTTATGACTTAGTCCATGAAAACCATACTTACGTATTCCGTATTTTTCATACCATGAATAAGGAACAGCATATATATATCTATCTTTAGGCATTGTTTGATGAAAAGCTGTATCAAAACAAGCTATTTGCTTAGCCTTAGGAAAAGCCTTCTCACTAGCTTCGATTCCCATTATATTAGCTGGATTATGTAGAGGAGCTAAATCTGATAGTTCTTTAACTGTATCTATTACATCATCATTAATAATAACACTATCAGCATATTTATCTCCACCATGAACAACCCTATGTCCAATAGCATCTATTTCAGATAAATCTTTTACTACATCATAATTAATAAGCTCTTCTGTAACAATTTTAAAAGCTACTTCATGATTTGGTAAATCAATCTTTCTTTCATGTTTTTCTCCATTAATCCAAATAGTATAAAACGAATTATCAATACCAATTCTTTCAAATCTACCTTTAATTAAAATTTTTTCTTCTGGCATCTCATAAGCTTGAAACTTTAAAGATGAACTTCCAGCATTTACAGATAATATCTTCATTATTCCACCTCTTCTATTAAATTATATCACACAAATAACTTTACTTACCAAGAATTACTCAAACAAATATTTTTCTATTCTCCCATTTCTAACATAATCCCAGGTAATATTTGTTTTTTTCTAGAAACAACACCTTCTAAAAATGTTCCTTCTGTTAATTGGTCATTTTTATATACTTTTCTTAAGATATCTTCAGCTCTTTTACTGTAAAGAACATAAGAACCTTTACTTATAATATCAGTTACAAACAAACAAACTAAATAATAATCATTAGCATCTGCTACTTCATTTAATAAATCAACATAATCATTCATAACTTCTAATATTTCATCAGGATTGGTAGTTGATAATTGACCAAGACCTATACGTTTATCTCCAACTGGATATGTTTTATAGTCTGTATATAAAACTTCTTCATAAGTTTTACCTTTTAAACTAGAACCAGCTTTTAACATATCAAGACCATATTCATTGTAATCTACTTCTGCTATTTTACTTAAAACCAAAACAGCTTCTTTATCTAAATCTGTAGTAGTAGGAGAACTTAAAATTAATGTATCAGATAATATTCCAGATAACATTAAACCAGCAATATCTTTAGGAATATCAATATTATTTTCAAGATATAGCTTATATAAAATAGTATTAGTACTACCAACTGGCATATTTCTAAAATTAATAGGCATATTAGTACCAATACTACCAATATTATGGTGATCTATTATTTCAAGTATATCAGCTTCATCTAGTCCTATAGCACTTTGTTCATAATTATTATGATCAACTAAAATAACTTTTTGACGATTGTCATAACTAACATCTGATAATCTCAAGATACCAATACATTCATCATCTTCATTAATAACAGGATAGTAACTATACCTAGTTTTATTAGCAATTGTCATAAAATCGCTAACATTTTCATGTTCACTAATACATAAAATATTCTTCGTATATGGTAATGTTGATATATTATTAGCTAAATTAAATCTTCTAGCTGTAATAATAGTATTATGTTTTGTATTTATAATATTAACACCATGTTTTTTGGCTAATTCAATATGTTCTTTTTTTATAGTATTTGGACCTGTTACTATAAGTAATTTAACACCACATTCTATAGCATATTCTATAATACTATGACGATCTCCAACAATAAGAATATCATTATTATCAAATTTTACATTTTCTTTTATTGTGCTACTTTTGTAACTAGCAACAAACATACGTCCTTTAATATCATTATCTATTCTAAGAACTTCTTCTCCATCGATAGCTTCCATTATATTGTCATAAGTGCTATCAATTTTGTCAATAGAATCAGAAAATTGCTCATGGGCTATATCTTTCATAGTAATAATACCTAAAAGCTTACTTTTATCATCAACAACAGGAATTTTACTTATTCCAGCCTCAACCATTTTTACATAAGCATCATTAATAGAATCTCTCTCCGTAACACTGTAATTTTTGGTATAATCTAAGTCACTAACCTTAATTTTAACATCATTTAAAAATATAGGTTCAGAAACATTAAAATAATTAAGTGCATACTTAGTTTCTAAATTGACAGAACTAAGTACCGCTGCCTCAGCATTAATGCCTAATTTATTTTTTAAATATGCTAGACTAATAGCAGCAGCAACACTATCCGTATCTGGATTTCTATGACCAAACACATATATCTTATCTCTATCCATTATACATCTTCCTTCTTTCTATATCTAAATTGTAACAAAATAAAAGGTTAAAGTCCACAAATATAGAGAAATTTTAGAGAAATTACCCTCTTTTTACAAATAGTGATGCCAAAAAAATAATGACTACTAATAATAAAGAAATTTGATAATTAAAAAATAAACTTAATATAAAAAATAAAAATAAATAACATAATAATTTTACAAATATATCTAATCTTTTTTTAACATTTGTTTTAGGAGTATCTGATGAAAATTCAATATCTTTCATATGTTTAGAAGTCCTCTTTTCTAGTGGAAGAGTTTCTTCATACGTTTGTATTTTTTCATTGTATTTCTTTAAGCAATTGTTTCCATACCACTTTTTTAAGACCTTTTCTATATTATTATAAGAGTAGTAGCTACGCCCCTCGAACATATATTCTTTAACCGGTAAAATATCTTCTTTTAAAAAAACTGGTTCTTTCATAAATTTTTCCCAAGGAATTAAAATTGGCTGAGACATATACTTACTATTTTTAGATAAGCCACTATATTTTTTTTCAATAAATAAAGCTATTTTTTTTAATAGACTAGGATTAAAACCTAAATTATCAATAAAAACAATAGGAATAGTAAGTATTTTTATAAAAGTTCTAAATACTTCATCTATAAATTTATTGTTATTAATATCTCCATAAGTAACAACATCTACAAATATTCCATTACCACAACATCTATTATCAAGTAAAATATTTCTCTCTTCTACATAAGTATTCTTTTTTCTAATTTTCATTTGGGGAACTAAAATATTATATCTAGTATCTTTTTCATAGCAATGATAATAAAAATCATTATTTAGTTCTTTATCAAGGGCGGCAATAAATTTATCCCAATCACTTCTTAAAATAAATATATCTATATCGTCATCCCAAGGAATAAACCCTCCATAGTTAACTGCTCCTAGAGCTGATCCTGCTATTAAGCCATAAGTTATATCATATTTTCTACAAATTCTATCAATCTCATCCATAATAGATAAAATTTCCTCATGTAATTTACTTAAAAAAATTTCCTTATCCCCCCTTAATTTTATCCTTATATCTTTTTTCTTTATATACTCATTCATAAAATACCTCTTCTATGTTACTAGTACATATATCGTATATCTTAAATTAGTTTTTGTCAATAAGGCTTATTTTGGAAAATAATTGTAATAATTTGAAAAAAATAATAAAAATTTTCGCAAATTAAAAGGAAATCGAGAACGAATAGCCAATAATATAATTAAGGGGATAAAGAAAGGATGCGATAAAATGAAAAAAAATAATAACAAAATAATAAATAATATTTTTGTTAATAATTATATAATTTTATACAAACTAATTTCATATATAACAAAAATATCATTATATGATTTAGAAAGATATGCTTCTATAAAATTGAATGAAAAAATCATAAAAAATAATGTCTATAGTTACTATACAATATACTTAAGTATATTTAATGATAATAATTATATTATTACTGTTCATAGTAAAATGGATTATCAAAAATCTATTTATATAATCATATTAAATAACTACTTTAGTAAAAATTATTTAACAGATTATATGTTTAGAGATAAATATGGAAAAAAATATATAAATAATATTATAATTTATGAAGTTAATCTAAAACAGTGTTACATAAAAGAAAAAACTAGTAAATCAAATGAAAATTTAATAGCTATAGGAAGTTTTTTATATTACCCATTTAATTATAAAAAAAATTATGTATTGTTAAAAAACATATTAAATAATAAAGAAATAAAAGTATTAAATGATCATTTAAAAAATGATAAGAATAATTCCTATCATTTAAACTATTAATTATTATCTTTAGTAAATTCATATAAAGCAAAGCCATCATTTTTGTGAACTAATTTATAATTAGGAGATGCTGCCAATATTTGATTTAAATATGTATTTGTATAAGTAAGAATGTGAGTTATCTTGTATTTTTTAAATACTCTTCCATAATTATTAGTAATTTTCATACATTCATCAAAGATATCAAACTTTCCATTAAATGGCTTAGTGTACAAATCACTTCTAGAATCAATGTAAACTTTAATATCTTTAAACATTAAATAACTACCAAAATCATATTCATTATATAATTTTACCTTTTTCATATCAAGATTTTTATTCATATATTCAACCATTTCAACTGGATAAACCTTTGATGAAATAAAGTCTTTCTTACTATTTATATTGTAGACAATTAAAGAATTAACAATTACTACAATAAGTACAACAAAGATTCCATAAGCAGGTAAATCAAAATCTAGAACCTCATCTGAAGTTATTTGTCCAATATTACACATTATTCTACATAGATAAAAAATTCCTATAATAGCTAAAAAAGAAATGTGTCTAACTGATAAAAATGCCATTAATACAAGACCAAAAATCATACAAATATCAGATAGTTTAACTTTAACTTTTGTAAAAAATAAAGTAACAAATAAAATCAATAAATATCCCCATACAAAAGCATCTTTTATTAAGACCAAAGGCTTATGTTCATCTATATACTTCATGGTATCTCCTTGCATTATTTTTATAAAATAAGTATAAGGAACATCTCCAATTGGCGTTAATAGTCCTATAAATAGACTAATTATAAAAGTTATTAATAGTAACTTAATATTTTTATTATTTTCTATAATAAGTCTATTTGAAAAAATTTTACTAGATGGATTTAGATTGAACTTATTTTTAATCTTACAAACAATATTTTCAAATAAATATGGAAGCATTAAGATAAAATAGAATGGCCAAACAGCAGCATGTAAATTAGCTACTAATAAGCAAATTATCATTAGGAAGAACATATATCTTTTATTACTACTACTTAGAAGTCTTTCGATAAAGTAGACTTCAAGAACAAATAATATATATGTAATAAGTTGTGCCCTAGTTGCAGCATAATGAGCTAACATGATAGTTGCAAATATACTAAATAGCAAAGATAAGAAATAGCTTTTGTTTAGTTTTAAATTAACAAAGTAAAATGTTAATGAGACAATCATAAAACAAATAATGTTAAATATATATAAGCCATTAAAATCAAAACTAGAATAAATTTTATAAATGATAACATCATAAAGCCAGTGAGGATATGTGTATGGTAAGCTGTGCCATGACCAATGATCTTTCATATCTATTCCATGCTTTAAGATAGATTTTCCTATTTTTATAGTGTAAAAAGTATCATTTTGAAACTCTCTACCAACAAATGCTATGCAAATAAATAGTAGTATTAAAATGCTACTAAACATTAATATTTTTTTATTATTTTTCATTCCAATTCCCCCATAAGTCTTTTGGATATACTCCATCATTTATCAATTGTAATATATTATTTTTTAGTTGTTCTAAATCTTCTCTATAAGTCATACCGTTAAATTTACTTGTAGTATGCAAAATTTTAACATCTGCTAAACCATCATCAATAGATTTTTGAACAATAGTAGGCAAATAAAATTCTCCTTTTTCTTTGTCTGGATTTTCTAAAAAGAATTGCTTAAAATAATACTTAGCACTATCCATTATTTTAGGAGTGAAACCAAATAAATTAACAGATACTGGCACATTCTCATCGATAGTATTTACCTCATTTTGTTCATAATAAACAAGTTTGTTATTTTCATAACCAATTTTAGTTCTTTCAGTTACAGACTTTAAAAAGTCATTTTCAACAACACAAACACCACGAGAAACAGTTCCATTTGTACTCAATGTATTACCAAGTTTATAAGCAACCATAGCATAATGTTCTTTTCGACCTACCGATTTTACTTTTTTCAAATAATTAGCTAATTGTAAAAAAGCATCTCTTCCATAAAAATCATCGGCATTTATTATCATAAAATTTTCATCTATAACACTTCTACTTGCTAAAAGTGCTTGTCCAGTTCCCCAAGGTTTTGTCCTGGTTGATGGCAACTCTACTCCATCAGGCAAATCATCTAATTTTTGAAAAACATACTCAACTTTGATTTTACTCTCAATTCTTTTTCCAATAGTATCTCTAAATAAATTAAGATGTTCTTCCTTTATGACAAAAACAACTTTTTCTACTCCAGCTTTAATAGCATCGTAAATAGAATAATCTATTAAAAATTCCCCACTAGGGCCAACTGGTGTTAATTGTTTAAGGCCACCAAATCTGCTTCCCATACCAGCAGCCATTACTACTAAAATCATCAAAATCACCTCTACTAACTAAATAATTATATTTAATGCAAAAAACTAAATAGACAAGAAATAAAAATGATTAATCCTAAAATAAGATAGGACGCTTTACTAATCTTAATCTTTTGATAATTACTTGGATGTATTTTTTTACTATCATATAATCCCTCATCTATTAACTCAATACCAAATACTTTAAGTTTTTCTAAATTCTTATGACTAAGTACAGTAAAAGATGTACAATCATCTAAATCTAAATATATAATGTCGGATGGAGCCTTAAAAAAGTAAAAACTCATAACAATATCCCCAATAGAACCTACAATATTTAATATTGATAAATATACTAATAAATATGAATTAATAATCATTCCAATAATAAGTGTAAAAATACCAATAAATGTAATTGGAAACATTAAAGATGTAAGAATAACTTTTTTAGAAATTTTTTGTTTACACATACAGTAAAATACTCCTGACTCAAGTTTAATTCCAAAAACAATATTTTTCCACTTAACTTCTTTAAATAACATAAATCCTATAGCATGAAGAAGTTCATGTAACATAAGCCATAATATTACTAATATTAGCAATACACCAATATTGGTATATATGATATAATTATCTCCATATTCTAGTACAACAACAACTAATAACAATACTATAAATAAAATTATAGCTAAAACATTTAGAACCTTCATATTTAATTTATACGTATAATATTTTTCTTTTTTATTATCCATACCTATCACAAGCTTAATTATAGCATAATAATACTAAAAAAAGTAAAATAGTAACTACAAGCTTCTATAACACTCCTTAAAATATGCATTATTAATAATATCACTATTCTTAAAGTAACCATCTATGTCAAAATTTAGGTTTCCATTATTTCCTCTAATATAATAAACCATTCTAAATGCATAGTTAATAATTCGCTTCAATGTTTTATCATCAACATTTAGAGAATCTATATATGCTAAGTTATTAAAATTTTTATCAATAACATATCTCATAAATCTATAATTATTACTAAAAATAATAGGATATTTGCCATTTCTTAAAAAACATTCATTATCAAAACTAAAATCTTTTTTATCTATTTCTTTTATAATAACTTCAACTACCTCACTAGCATTAGATATTCTAGTAAAATCCATGTACTTAAATATTTTATTATCATGTCTAATTAAATACTTAAGCATATGACTATTAGAAATAAAAATACTTTTTATATAACCATCTGAATCAAAATAATCTTCCACCTCAAATGGACATTTTCTATATTTATTTAAATAAATATCAATAACTCTAGTAAGTTCTTCATTATTAGGAATATCTAAATATTTTATATTATGTCTATCTTCATTGATTAAATATATCATAAACATATAATTTTGTTTCAAAATATTTCTGAATGGATACTTTTGCCAATCGAGTTTTATTTTTTCTCTAACTAACTTAAGAGAAAGAGAATCAATTATTTTCTTTATATCCTTGCTAATAATGTTATGAAAATCAGCATATTTAATATTATCAATGTTCAAATTTATAATATATATCAAAAATTCAGCATCTCGGCTTAAATAATTTGAAAGTGTAAAATTATTAAATAACATCTCTATTTTAGAATTATCGCTGCCAATTCCTAAGATAATAGTATTTATAAGTCTTTTTCTATCGCTAATAGTAAGATTATCTAATATCTTATCAGATAGATATTTAACATAATTAATATCATTTTTAATTATATAAACTAAAAAATCAATATTTTTAAGTAAAATTGATGGAAGTTTACCGTTTTCTATGAAGAATTTGGATATTATAAATTCATTATCTTTGATGGATTCTAAGGAATGACGAATAAGATTTCTCTCTTCGACAAAACACTTTTCATTGTAAGTAATGTATTTTATGTTGTAGCAGTCAATATCAACTAAATACTTCATAAAATTGATGTTTTGAGATAAAAACTTGGGTAGATATCCTGAAGAAATTAACAAATCATCAACTTTAACAATCTCGTTATTATCCTTAATAATATTCAAAAATAAATTAACTAACTTATCTTTTTCTGATGAAGAAATAGAGAATTTATCAATATAAATAATATTATTAAGTTTTAATTCTATTATCTTTTGACAAAAATATAGTGAATTAAAAAAACTAACTTCATGTCCATCAACATAATATCTGGCATTCTTATTATCAAAATAAGAACCAATATCTATATTTTCCTCCACTTTATCAAAATATATATCTAATACTTTATTTTGACATTTTTCTGGTAAAGAGAAAAATTCTTTACAATGAAGTCCTAAATTTTCTTTACTTTTCTTTATTTTATATCTAAATATGAATAAAAATACTCTAAACATATATTCAACTCTTTTCTATCTTTTATAGTATTATTTTACCATATTATAAGAAAGAAAAAAAGAATAAAATCGACTTTTATTCTTAAGAGTATTTAAATCTAAATTAGAATTAAGAAACAACTTCTAGTTTAAATGATACATCAAAACCATTAATAGAAACAGGACTATCATCTAGACTATCATCATGGATCATTTCTAAAGCTAGTGTTTCTTGCATAATCATATCCTTATATTTTGAAATAGCATTATCATATGAAGCATCTGCTTTGTAATAAACTTTAATTCTATTTTCTATTTCAAAATCATTGCTTTTTCTAAGCTGTTGAATTTTAGAAATAGTCTCTCTAGCAATTCCTTCATTTATAAGTTCATCATTAAGTTCGGTATCTAATACCAAAACTAAATCATTTGAAACTACTACATCATAACCATCAGTTGACTGAATAACTACATTTACTAAATCTTTTGTAATATTATAGACAACATCACCAAATTTTACTTGTAAATCTTCTTTGTTAAATTTATCAATATCATCTAAAGATATAGAACTAAGATAATTAGCAAATGCTTTAATATCTTTTCCAAATAATTGACCAGCAACTCTATAATTAGGTTTATAGAAAATCTTCATATATTTGCTTAAGTCATTGTTATAATTAATATTTTTAACATTTAGTTCTTCTTTTATCAAAGAGTCAATATCTCCAATAATACTTTCGTATTTACCATCAAGAATAACACTATTTAATGGTTGTCTTACCTTTATCTTAGCGTCCTCACGAGCATTTCTTCCCATAGATATAAACTCAATAACAAGATCCATCCTTCTCTCTATTTCCTCATTAATAACACTTTCATCACAAACTGGATAATCAGCTAAATGAACAGATTCTTTACCAGTTAAATTACAATAAATTTCATCAGATACAAACGGACAGATTGGAGCTAGTAGTTTACAAACACCAACTAATATTTGATAAGTTGTTTGATAAACGCATTTTTTGCTATCATCTATTTCGCTAGTCCAGAATCTCTTTCTATTTCTTCTAATATACCAATTAGATAAATCATCAGATACAAAACTAATTAGATATTTAGTAACTTTATTTAAATCATATTCATCCATAGAAGTAGTTACATTCTTTACTAATTTATTATATTTACTGATAATCCATTTATCAATTTCTTCTAAATTTTCATATTTAACATTATAATTTCTTGGATCGATATTATCTGTATTAGCATACATAGAGAAGAAATTATAAGTATTACGGAAAGTATTAAAAAACTTTGCTATCATTTCTTTTATACCATCTTCATCAAATTTTAAAGGCGTCCATACTGGAGAGGTATGAAGCATAAAGAATCTAGTAGCATCTGCACCATATTGTTCTAAAACAGGCATTGGTGCAATAGCATTTCCACGTGATTTATGCATTTTTTGACCATATTTGTCAAGCACAAGATCATTTACTACAACATTTTTATAAGGGCTACATCCCTTAACAAAAGTAGAGATAACAAGAAGAGAATAGAACCAACCTCTAGTTTGATCAATTCCTTCTGCTATAAAATCTGCTGGAAATTGAGATTCAAATAATTCTTTATTTTCAAACGGATAATGATACTGAGCAAATGGCATAGAACCAGAATCAAACCAACAATCGATAACACTACTAATTCTTTTCATGTCTTTACCACATTTATCACATTTAATAGAAACATTATCAACATATGGTCTATGTAAATCAATATTTTCATCAACAGGAGTAGTAGCTTTTTCAATAAGTTCAGTTCTAGAACCAATCATAACATCATGACCACAACTACATCTCCACAATGGAATTGGAGTTCCCCAATATCTATTACGGCTAATAGCCCAGTCATTCATATTAGCAAGCCAATTTCCAAATCTTTTTTCTCCAACATAACTTGGATGCCAATTGACTTTTCTGTTCTCTTCAATAATTTTATCCTTGTAATCAGTAACTTTTATATATAAACTATCTTTAGAATAGTAAATTAAAGGTGTTTTACATCTCCAACAATGAGGATAATTATGTTTTAATTTTTCTTTTTTAAATAATTTTCCCTCATTCTTTAAATATTTAATAATATCTATCTCTAAATTGCTATCAATAACAAGTCTCCCCTTCCAAGGACCATCCTTGTAACACCCTGCTTCATCCACTGGATTTAATACTGGCAAGTTATATCTAAGACCAACTTCATAGTCATCTTGACCAAATGCTGGTGCTATATGAACTATTCCTGTACCATTATCAACAGTTACATAATCAGCAGTAGTAACATAAAAGCCTTTTTTGTTTATTTTTAAAAATGGTAATAATTGTTCATATTCCATATATTCTAAATCTTTACCCTTATAACTTTCCAAAATTTCGTAATCATCACCTAAAACTTTGTCAGCAAGTTTACGGGCTACAATAAATTTATTTCCTTTACTCAAACACTTTACATACTCAACATTTGAATTTACGCAAACTGCAACATTAGCAATTAAAGTCCAAGGTGTAGTAGTCCATACTAATAAATAAGTATCTTCATTTTTAAGTTTAAATGGTACTGTAACGGTATTTACACTTACTTCCTTATAGCCTTGTGCAACCTCATGAGATGCAAGTCCAGTACCACACCTAGGACAATATGGTAAAATTTTAAGACCATCATAAATTAAACCTGCTTCAAAATATTTTTTCAATATCCACCATTCTGTTTCTATATAATTGTTATCATAAGTAATATATGGATGTTCAAGATCAATGAATTGTCCCATTTTGTGTGTAAAGTCATTAAAAGCTTTCTCATTTTCCCAAACGCTTTCACGACATTTTTTATTAAATTTTTCTATTCCATATTTTTCAATATCAGACTTGCCGCTAAATCCTAATTCTTTCTCAACATTAACTTCAACTGGCAAGCCATGAGTATCCCAACCTACTTTTCTAAGAACCTTATACCCTTTCATTGTTTTATATTTACAAAATGTATCCTTAACAGTTTTTGCTAACATATGATGTACTCCAGGCATACCATTAGCAGTAGCAGGTCCATCATAAAAAACAAAGTTTTTACTTTTACCCCTGTTTTTGATAGTTTTTTCTAATAAGTTTGAACTTTCCCATTTAGAAAGCCTTTTAGCTTCAACAACACTAACTTTATCTTTATCTAATTCTTTAAACATATTAATTTCTCCCTTCAAAAAAACACTTATACAAATTTAAGGACGAGTATACCCGCGGTACCACCTTAATTCACATAAGTGCTCTTGTAATTTAAATAACGGTCATTAACCGAGAATTCCCTACATATCGAAAATCCACTTCTGGAGTGATTCATACTTAATTGTTTTATCCATTTACACCAGCCATAGACTCTCTTTAAAAACTTAAATTAAGTATCGTCTCCAACACATGATTTAAAATCTAATACATTAGTATTATAGAAAAAAACAAAGTAAAAGTCAATACCCCTACTTTGTTTCTATATATGGTCTAGCCATAGCATAATATTTAAATCCAGAATAAACACATAAACAAGATGAAATAATAAGAAGCACATTACTAACTCTTATACCAATAAATTCGAAAGGCAAGTTATAAAATAATGTAAATACTAACCCTAACATTAATGTAGCAGTTTTCCATTTAGCAACACCAATTGCTGCTACTGCTTTTCCTTTGTTTCCTACTATCATTTTAATTGCATCTACTATTATATCTCTTACGATAAATATAAGAGCAATTACTGGACTAATCATTCCTTGACTAGATAATATAACCAATAATGAGTTTGTAAGCATTTTATCACTAATAGCATCTACCATTTTTCCAAAATCTGTAACCATATTGTACTTTCTAGCAACTCTGCCATCAACAAAATCAGTTAAAGAGGCAATAATAAATAGTACACCTGCAACTATATATTTTAATTCTACTAAAATATTTCCTTTAATTAAATAAGTAGGTAAATCTAATCCAATTTGTTCAAAAGGAAACAATAATACTATCATTATCACAATTGATAAAACTACTCTGGATAATGTAATTTTATTCGCCAAATTCATAATCTAATCTCCAATCCTATAACTAACTTTACTATCTACAAAATCATCATTAGAATTATTTCTAATAACAACATAGCCAATTATTAAAAAAATAACTATAATAGCAAAGCAAATTAAACAAATATAAATTCTTTTTTTATCCTTAGAAGTAACTGTATAAGGAGACAATATTTTCATATCTTTTTCTTTTTCTTCTTTTTGTCTCTTAGCTTCTTCTATTTCTTCTAAAGAAATTTTAGATGTTTGCTCAAATAAATATTCATTAAAAGTATCTAAGATTTTCTCACCATCAAGCCCTAAATATTTAGCATAATCTCTTATAAAATATTTCAGAGAAAAAACATCTTTAAAATCATCTTCTCTTCCGTCTTCGATACTCTCGAGTTGACTAACCCGAATTTTGAGGTCATCTGCTGCTTCTTCTAAGCTTACTCCATTTTCTTCTCTTTTATTCTTTAATTTTAAACCTATTTCTTTCATATCATCACCTAAACATCAATTATAATAAATTATTATAATCTCTTTATTACTTGATAACATCATCATCTTAATTATATAAAATAAATTAAATAATAATAATCTTATAAGCCACGTTCTGTACCTTAAAATAAGGCGGTAAACATTTATCTATAGCTAATGCTATCCATCTTCAAATTCATTTATCATCAGATAGTTCCTCTACCATAATTTGAGTTTCTTACTTGCGGGGTTTACCTCGTTTCACTTTTTATATTTCTATAAAAATTCGTCACTGTGGCACTTTTACATCATCTAATTCATAGAAATTTCCTTAGAATTAGATGAAGCCGTCGGCCAATATAGGCCGCCTTAGGTTATTTTTTCCCTAAGCACAAACACTACTATCATCTCAGATAGTGTAAGCGTGGACTTTCCTCTACATAAAAAATATGCAGCGTTTACCAAGATTAATCATTTTCTTTACCTAATATAATTTTTTCAAGTTGACTTACTCTTCTAATCAAATCAACATTAGTAACTTCTTTTTCACTATGTTTAAGGGCATCCAAATTAGATTTTAAATTTCTAACCGTAGTACGAAGTTCATCATTTTCTTTTTCTAATTTGCTATTCTTAATAGCTAACTCCCTTACAATATTATTGTATTCACCATAGTCTCTAATTACAATATCTAAAAGTTTATCAACTTCTTGCATACTGTAACCTTTAGCATCTATTTTGAAATCTGCTTCATAAATTTCTTGACCACTTAAAGTAATTCTATCATGATACATCAAATCACCTCTACACTAATATTGTAATTTATTTATCACTATTTGTCAATTTAATTCAAATTAAATAAACCACAATAAAATCCTAACACAAATTAGCTGATTAGTCAAATTTTTATATTTAAGTTAAGTTATATTTAAGGTGCAACAACTTCAGTGGCGAAAAGGATATATTAATAATATGCAATATTTTTCCATCAAAAAAAGAAAAGAAAATTCATATTGAAAATGCTATCAACAAAAAAATTAACTTTTCTTTTTTTAACATCTTATCTAAGATTAAAATTAGCATAATTAATACTAGCTTATATTTATATTTAATCATTTATATAAAGCTTTTTAGTTTCTTATCCCTATTTAAAAATAAACAATTTAACTAGCTTTACTTTTCTAAATAAATATATCGTAGTAATCATCATCATCAAAATTATTAAATTCATCAACATGCTCTAATAATTCATCCATGTTATCTTTAATAAATTTAAAATCATTATTTGCATAGGTGGCTTATTCTTTTGTATCAAATAAATCTCTATAT
>ERZ827512.2024-NODE-2024-length-17646-cov-7.025183_pt1 | contig 17646 bp, 16 predicted proteins | sample MGYA00519916_ERZ827512 | MGnify/ENA primary metagenome ERZ827512 (study PRJEB31778, sample SAMEA3449335) | human gut metagenome | biome: human gut; feature: human-associated habitat; material: faeces | place: United Kingdom | collected 2010/2012 ... | reverse complement strand
ATATTTTCCCGCTTATGTTTAAATTTTTTTGAGACATTTTCCTAAATTATTGACATATATTTATGTGTTTTTTGTTTTTTTTTTGCTATTTTTCAGTTATGTTTTATATCATTATATTTCATCAATTCATATAGGTACTCTATCACACGTTCATATGTAATTATTTCGTTCAAATTAATACCAACAATTTTTAGTGCTTCATCTATATCAGAACACAATGACGAATATTTTAAAAAATTAATATATTCATTAATTCCATTGGAATGATTTTTGATGTTTATAAAAATATTTACAGAAATTATTAAAGCGAGCATATAACGCAAGTAATATATATCGTTTGATATGAAATTATCGATTATAAAATCAATGTTTCCCTCTTCTATAATAAGCTGATTTTTATATAATTCTGTTATAATTTTATAATACTCGTCTTTAATAGAAAAATAATTTATACTTTTTGAATTATAAATACTATTTAATAATTTAAAGCTTTCAATACCTTTTGTCAAAATTTTTAATGTACTATCCAAAAAATATAAATTATCATATAGTATTTTATTATTCATTAGATAGTCATTTAAAATTAGTTCATTCGTTATAGCTGCAATTTCAGAAAATATAATGTCGTTAGTATTAACAATTTTGTTTTCAGAGTAAAAACTATATGAAAGATGACCTAGTTCATGAAAAAGAATAAAAACGGAATCAATAGCAGTATTATCAAAACTCTGTAATAAAATAAATCCATTCCCAGATAAATCTGTTATGGTCAATCCTTTATTTTGAATATTTTTATTTATAAAAAGTTTCTTGTTAAGAAATTCCAAAACACTTTGAATATAGTTATTCCCAAAGTCAGAGAAAATTAGTGGGATTTTATTCAAATCAAACTGGAATTTTTGTTTATAATCATAATTGCAAGAAAATAACTCTAAATGAAATATATCTTGAATACCTAAACGTCTTTTTTTATAAGTTATATATTTTTGGAGAATATTGCTTTTTTCAATAACTTTTGTTGCCATACTAATATAATCATTTTTAATACCATTTTGATACATATAAATTAAAAAATAATTTTTTGTTTTCTCATTTTTAGTAATAGATTCTAATATGTACTCTTTAAATTTATGTTCATTGATTTTTATTTTATGAGAAAAAAGATTATATATTTTTTCCTTTTCAGAACAAGAAATAGGTAAATCCATTAAATCATAAATATTTAAAAATGTAATTTTGATTTTTTTTCCATGAATAATTAACGAAGCATTAAAACTATTATAATAATCAATGTATTCAGCATTATCCTTTCTAGAGGTATAAATTGTATTTATATATTGTAAATATTTCTGCTTATAAGAATTGCTCGTTATCTTTTTTACTATTAACGAGCAAGAATAATTATATTTTGATTCAAATGTTTTAATTATTTTTTTATTTTTTTTATACTTACAATTACTAATTTTTTTTGAATAAAATTCTAGGGCATTTGTAAATTGTAAATGACTATATTTTTTAGTTATACTTTGATGAATATCAATAGCTTTTTCTTTATCTTCATTAATTAATTTTAAAAATTTTAGATACAGATGATTAATCTCTAGCAAATTAGATTTTAATATATTAGTATCTTTATTTTCTATATTTATTACCCTAAAATTAAAAATATGATGTTTCATATCAAATTCCCCTTTTAGCCTTTTCCATAATAAATCCATTATTATAAAGTAGAACAAATAAACTTTTTAATTCAAATTCATTAAAAGATTTATTAATAACCAATAAATTCTCCTTAAGCGTCTTCTCAACTGTTATTTTTGTTAAAATATTTATAACATTTCTATTTACTATTGCGGATTCTTTACCGATAATCAAATATTGATTAAACCTTATTTTTTTAATACCTCCAATTTTTATGTCAAATTTTTTATCCTTAATGACATTCCATTTTTTTAGCACAATACTAATAGCTAGAGAATCATTTAGTGGTATATTTTTGATACTTATTTCTGTTTTACAACCACCTAAACAAGTATTAATGTTTTCACAATTTTTACAGCATAATGGCAATCTTTTTAACCTTTTACACAATTTTTTTTTGTTATTTTTCCAAACCTTTTTAAATACATCATGGAAAGCATTTCCTATTACTTCGAGTGAATTTCCACAAATCTTTATATCACCATTTATATCAATAAAGCAAAAATCAATACCTGCCATACAAAATGAATTTGGAATTCGTTGTCTAACATTACATTGCACTAAACAATGTCCAATATTAATATCATATTTTTTTTGTATCAGTTTTTCCACAATTGAAACAAGGCGATCTATATAACCAAAATCATTAATAATTTCTTTTGCTTTTCCAATATTATACATTCTAGTTATATTAAGTGGAATTTTATTTTTTTTGCATAATTCGGCCACAGAGCTAATATCTTTAAAATTAGTGTTGTCAGGCGTTGCTGTATAACAAATATCTAAAGCTATTCTAGGATATTCTTTCTTTAATTTATCTATTCCTTCAACAATCTTTTCATAACTTTTTTGATTGTTAACAATTTTATTATGAGTTTCTTCTCTGCCATGAACAGAAATAGAAATACCATTTACATATTTTAAAAAAGAGCTTACTTTATTAGTATTGAGAAGAAAACCATTCGTAATTACTAATTGACACAATCCTAAACTATGGCCATATTCTAGCAATTCTTTAAAGTGGGAATACAAAAAAGGTTCTCCACCAGTATAAAATATTCTCAAAACATTTTCTTTTTTCAATTTCTTCAATAAATATTTTGCTTTATTTATATCCATTTCACAATTTCCCGCTATTCCTTGAGAACAGAAATTACAGTTTAACATACATTTAGATGTTATTTTTAAAAACACAGTAGTTGGAGAACAATATTTTATATAATTACAATCTAAACACAAATTTTGATTATTATATATTATTTTTTTCAATAAAAACACCTTCCCTCAAAATTTAAGCTTTATGATTCGTTGTATCTATTTTCTAATTTTAAATTTAATATTTATTAATACCCTATTACTATGTTTTTTATAATAATAAAAAATGGGGACTAAAAATAAGGTCCTCCTCCTCCAAAACGTATTAAATAAAATATAATTTCAATAATTGTGTCATATTCTACCATTATTTTCCAATTGTGTCAATAAGTTATGATAAAACATAAGTTGTGATAAAACAATTCATACAAAAAATTCACATTAAATATTCCATAAATAGAAAAAACATGGTATATTATTAATAGTAGTGGAAGATTATATGTACTCTTTCGTTATTGGAAAAGAGTTGTAGATAACTACGACACTCGCTCCATTGGGAAATCTGTCCGAACTTTTATAGTTTAGGACTTAATATACAAAGTATCAATTTCTAAATGAAGTTGGTACTTTTTTAGTGTTTAAGTTTAGAAAGGACAGGTTTTAAATGATTGATATTACTACAAAAGAATTAGAGATTGAAAGTGAGTTAAAAAGGAAAATAGAATTTATATGTGATTTTTGTAATACTAAACCTATTATTATCAATGGTAATATTCGTAATATTACTAGAACAAATTTGAGTTATGTAGAACCACATAGAATTATTATTAAAGGTATAACTTTTCTCGCTTTCAACTATTCAAAAACTTTATATGTAGGTAATCTATCAAATAAACTAGAATTAAAGGATTTAGAAACCTTTATAAAGCAATTAAACTAAATATAAGTTTTTGTACCAACTTCTTATAAAATTGCCTTAAAATAGGCAAAAAACGGTAATTATATCTTGACTTTAAAGTCATAAAATGAAAAGTTTGACACCAACTATATTTTATGATAAAATATGAAACCAATTAAGGAGAAATTTTATATGACAGAAAAAGATTATTTATTATTGTTGAAGAAACAAGTACAATCAAAAAGAGCTGTTTGTGGGTTTAATACAGATGCTTATGGTAAAGCTGTTGTAACAACAGGTATTCCTAAACAATATAAAGAAGGACAAATAACATATGAAGATCAAAAAACAATAAGTTATGAGGATTATATTACAAGTCAATTTCAAGAAAGTGCAAAAAAGCGAAGATAATTTTATAAGGTGTCTAAAGGTATAAACGCAAGTTTAATGCTTTTAACACCTTTTTTTGTTAGAAAGGGAGTGCTAGGTAATTATGGAAGAAAAAAAGATTGCTGGAATATACATAAGAGTTAGTACGGAAGATCAAGTAAGAGAAGGATTTAGTTTACCAGAACAAGAAAAAAGACTTCGTGCTATGTGTGAATTTAAAGGCTATGAAATTTATAAGATTTATAAAGATGCAGGAATTAGTGCTAAAACTGGAAATCATAGACCAGCATTTGAAGAATTAAAAGAAGATATTAAAAAGAAAAAAGTAAATACTATTGTTGTTCTAAAACTAGATAGATTAACAAGAAGTGTTTATGATATGGAAGATATAATGAAATTCTTGGAAGAAAACAATGCTTATCTTGATTGTGCAAATGATGATATAAATACTACTAATGCTAATGGTAGAATGGTGGCAAGACTTCTAACAACTGTTTCACAAAATGAAATTGAAAGAACAAGTGAGAGAACTAAAATAGGTTTAGCAGGTGCTATCAAAGTTGGCAATATTCCACATAGAGCCCCTTTTGGTTATAAACATGTAGATAAAAAACTTGTCCCAGATGAAGCAACAAAAGATCAAATTGTAAGAATATTTAATTTATATTATGAGGGTAATTCTTATCAAACAATTAGTAACTTATATAACAAAGAAAAAGTATTTGGAAAAACAAATTGGTGTGATGGTACTATTTTAAAAATAATAGAAAATGAAATTTATAAAGGCGATTTTGTTCATGGTAAAAGAACTAATAACCCTACTTATTATGAGAATGTTGTTGAACCAATTGTATCAAAAGAATTATGGGAAGAATGCCAAGTACAAAAGAAAAAGAATGCAAGAAATTATAGACGAGATAAAGAATATTTATTTTTACAAAAACTTAAATGTCCTAAATGTGGAAGAATATTAGGTGGTAATGCAACAAGGAAGAAAAATGGAAATATCTACTATTACTATCAATGCCACGATTGTAAAATCTCAATCAAAGAAACTGATATAGAAAAAGAATTTGATAATTTTATTAATGAAATTCAAGAATATGATTCAGTAGTAAATCAAACTTTACTACCTATGATAAAAACAAAATTAAATAATCCAAAAGACAAATTAGTAAAAGAACTAAATGAACAGAATAACAAATTTGAGAGAATTAGAAAAGCATATATTAATGGCTCATTTACGATTGAAGAATATGATAATGAAAAAGAAATTGTTGAAAGTACAATTAAAAATCTAGAAGAAAAAATTAAAGAATGTGATTTATGTAATGAATTAAAATTTACACCAGAAGATATTTTAATTAAGAGAGATTTAGATTATATTAACAAAATTGTTTACCCAGAAGAATATGAAGAAAATACTTATATATGGAAAGACTACACACGATCAGAAAAAGCAGATTTAATTATGCGATATGTTGATTATGTTGAACTAGAATATTACTCTAAAAACAAAGTAAGAATTGGTGAAGTATTTTTTAGAGAAAGTATGTGTAAGCCTTGTAATGAATTATATGATGCTGGTTTTCTTGCAAAAACTGATTATGCAATTCTAGGTAATATTGTTACAAAATTAAGATTTAGTGAATACCTACCAATAGAAAAAGTTAGTGAAATAGTATTTACTTTAAGACAATATTACAATGTAGGTTATTTTGAAGCAACCTATTATTATGATAATAAAGTTATGTTCTTTAATGATTATGAAAATAGAAATATAGTAAGAATATTCCCAATAGAAGATTATCAAAAAATGGACAAACTAGATAAACTTCAACTAGGGGTTATTTATATAGGTAATGATGAAAAAAGTTTGATAGATAACAAAGAAGATTTATTTAACACAATTCCAGAAAGAACAAATTGTATAAATTATGAACTAGATGAAGAAACGAAGAAAATAAAAAAAAGAAATAGAAAATGAAATTGTTAGTCAAGAACAACGATAGTTGCTTGTCTTGATTCTTGACTAACAAAAGTAAGAGTAATAATGGAAAAACTTTAAAACAAAAATAACATTTTTCGTTCTGAAGTTATCAATCAAAGAAAGATTTTTTGTTAACTTTTTTCTAAAAAAAGTTATAACAATCGTGGTAAGTTTTGTTTACGAAGTAAATGAAATTAGCGATAGATTGTTTAGATAAAATTATGTGAACTTTTACTTATAAAGTTTGTAAAAGTACGAATGATTTTAAAAGATAAAATAAAATGCATTGCTTATTATTTTATCAGAAGTCTTATGTAGTTTTATTTCATGACGAAGTTTTGAAATATTACGAAATAAGACAGGTGGATTCTAAGGTTGCCTAAACCTTAGCGCCCATATTTTGATGTATGCGTCAAAATATATAGGGGGTTAGAGATTTTGACAAAACCAAAATTGACCTACTATAAATAGTAGGACTCTATTTTAACAAAGGGGGTTATAAAAATATGGAAGAATTATCATATTCATTACATTTAGGTAATGATAAAAACAAATCAAAAAAAGCAAGAAGAACAGCAAAAACGAATGATACTAATACTACTTCATTTAATAATAATGCTATACAAAATCATCAGCAATTATCAAAAGTTGATAAACATAATTTGAGAAAATATGATGATGATAAAGAATTGATTTGTACAATTAGAGGAACTTCTTCTGTTGTAGAAGATACTAAAAATTTGTATCTAGAATTGTTTGAAGATGCAAGAATTAAATACAACGAAAAACAAAATAGAAATGATAGAAAGATAGAAAATTATTTTAATCATATTTCAAATGATAACAAAAGAGATCTTGCTTGTGAAATAATTATTGAACTTGGAGATATGGATTTTTGGGTTGATAAAGATGATGAATTTAAACATAAAATGGAAGAGGTTTTTAAAGAACAAATAGTAGATTTAGAAGAAGTTGTACCTAACTTTAAAATAGGAAATGCAACTATTCATTTTGATGAATCTAGTCCACATTTACATATTGTTGGTGTTCCTTTTAAAGATGGAATGAAAAATGGATTAGAAAGACAAGTTGGTAAATCTGATGTATTTAATAAAATAAGTTTAAAAGAAATTCAAGACAAAATGAGATTATATTGTATTAATTCATTCAATAGAATTTATCATTTAAACTATACTCTTAAAGAAAAAGAAGAAGGAAGAAATGTTGATATAAATGTAGCTAATATGAATGAATATAAAAAGTTTAAACGAGAACAAGAAAAATATAAAAAGCAACTCAAAGAATTAAATAGTAAAACTGATGAATTGCAAAATAAATCTAATGAGATTAATGATATTATTGATAATTTAAAACCTACATTAATGAATAAAAATAACTACTCTATTTCTAGTGAAGAAGTTAATAAAATCAAAAAATATATAGAGCAAACTAATAATACTACTTCTAATTTAAGAGATGCTAATGATATAAATATAATCTTAAAAAAATACGAAGATGACCTAAGAGAACACTCTAATGAAGTTAGAAACTTGAAAAAGAAAATCAAAACTCGTGATAATAGAATTGAAGAATTAGAATATGATTTAGAAAGTGCAAATGATACTATTGATGAATTAGAAGATAAAGTTTCTAAATTGGAAGAAACATTAGATTTTTTCAAAAATTTATGGAAGAAGTTTATTGAATTCTTAAAAGACAAATTCTTCTCTTCTAATAAATATGATGATATTATTAACGAACTTTATGATGAAGATATACTTGATAATAATGATTTAGATATTATACAAAATAATACAAAAGAAAAAGATGATTTTGAGCGTTAATCGTCTTTTAAATCTATTTTTTTAGAACTTTACTAACTGGTTGATTATTTAAATTATTTTTATAATTTTCAGCCATTTCATCAGTAGTTTTTGTGCAATTATTTCTAATATTTTTTAATACTTCTAAAAGTTTTAATCTTTTATTTTTTAAGGGGTCATCATCTTTTTCTAATTCTATTGTTTTTCCATATTCTGATATATCTTTACCATTAAAAATTGTAGTCGGTGAATCAATATTTAGTTTTTCAAAATCATCTGTTTCTATATCTGTATGTTCTAATGCTACAATAGAAGTAACTTCATTAGTTTCTATTATTGGAGACTTAATTTTTATTTCATTACCCATAACTCTGGAATTAATAATATGTAATTGATTATCAGATATTAAATCTACTTTTACAGTATCATATATTTCTCCAATATTAGACCAAGTTATAATTAATGATTCTTTAGCACCAATTGAAATATGATATTTACCACCAGCTAATTTCATTTTATGATCCAAATTCATATTCTTGATTATCAAATCTTCTGCTCCAATTGATAATGAATGAAAGGCTCTAATATATGTATTCTCTAATGTACACTTACCATTAACATGAATGTTTGCATCCCAATTAAATCTACAATTCTTAACTATTACTTCACATTCACTATCACTATTATTACTATATCCAAAAACATATACTTTTTTTCTTTCACTTTCTATACCATCAATTATATAACATATAGGTTTATTTAATTTATAAGCATTGGCTAATTTTTTATCTTTTTCCATTATACCAAAGCAAGAAATTGTATAATCATATTTATTTCGTTTACATTTGCTTTTTTTTACATAACAAACTAATCTGTCATCTTCTTCAATAACTTTACCTAAATTCCCTGTAAAATATTTTTTTAAATAATTTCTTATAATATTATAAAGATTTTTCTTTAAAATATTCATTTGGTATTCCCCCTTAAGTTGCTTAATATGTTATCATATTTTTAGAAAAAAATAAACATTTTTACTAAAATTTATTGATTATTTTAATATAAATGATAAAATATTAATAGAAGTTGATACTTTAATAGTATTAATTCCTAATTAGCGAGAAAAAGTTTGAAATAACTTAACCATTCGCTCCATTTGAAATCAACTTACGGACTTAATTGCTCGTAAGTTTTTATTTTATATAAAACTTTAAAAGTTCTCTTATCACAGAAAGGAGGACTTTTTTCATGCTTGAATTTAAAGTAATTGAAAATCTAAAACCTAATAAAGATTTAACTGGCATTTTAAAAGACTTTAAATACAAGGTTAAATTAGGACAAATAAAAACTATATTGCGCACCAATCTACAAGTAATAATACCTACTGAATACCAAATTACATATCCTACTACTCTTACAATACTTGAATACAAAGTTAATGAAATATCAAATAAGCCTTTTTATATTAAAGAACATAATCAAAAGTATAATTTTAAAGAAATTACACAATTTTTGAAAAAATTTTAATTTTAGACTATACATTTTGCTTATTTGTGAGGAAACATATGAGAGGTATTTTAATATTTCTCGAAATTTAATGAAAGGAGGAAAACTATGAGATGTGGTATTTATGTAAGAGTATCTACTGATGACCAAAGAGATTATGGTTATTCTATTGATTCACAACTTAGAATGATTAAAGAATATTGTGAAAAGAATGAATATGATATTGTTGATGTTTATAATGATGCTGGACATTCTGGAAAAGATTTGATGAGACCCGAAATGCAAAGATTACTAAAAGATATTAAATCTAAAAAGATTGATAAATTAGTTGCAATTAAAGTTGATAGACTTACTCGTAATAATTATGACGGTTTTTGGCTACTTAATTATTGTGAGGAACATGATGTAAAAATAGAACTAATACTCGAACCTTATGATGTATCTACTGCTAATGGTGAAATGATTTTTGGAATGAATTTAGTATTTGGTCAAAGAGAAAGAAAAGAGATTGGAGCAAGAACTAAACGTGCTATGGAAGAAATGGCATTAGAACGTATTCATCCTAGCAAAGCACCTTATGGTTATATTAGAAATAAAGAAACTGGTCATTTAGAAGTAGAACCTATTGAAGCAGAAGTTGTAAAAGAAATATTTGAATTATGCAAACAAGGCAATTCTACAAGAGGTATTGCTACTATTATGAAAGATAATAATGCTTATTTAAAGCAAGGAAAATGGAAAGCGGATAGAGTTTATAAAATACTTACTAATTCTATTTATATTGGTATCTTTGAATATGGAAAGTACAAAAGAAAATCACAAGATATTTTAAGAGTTGAAAATTATTGTGAACCAATTATTGATGAAGTAACATGGAATGCTACTAGAAATGTTTTAGTAAAAAACAAACATTCTAACTATGGAGAATATATTCATTTGTTTTCTGGTTTAGTAAAATGTCCTATTTGTGGTGAGATAATGTCATCATCAGAATCTTTTAAATATCCTAATGGAAAGCAAAAAGTTTATTACCATTTAAGATGTAAAAATCATAATTGTAGTGGATTTGGACTTCATTATAATACTGAAAAAATAGAAACAAAATTAAAACAAGTATTAGAAGAATTAACACTATTTATGCTTTCTATGGATAATGAAATTATAACTTGTAATTCTACCAAAAGTGATGATGTAAAAGATATAGAAAAAGCAATCGAAAAATTAAAATTACAGGAAAAAAGATTAGTAGATTTATATTTAAGTTCTAATTTAGATGTCGAAACAATTAATCATAAAAATGATGTTATCAAAAAGGAAATTGATAAACTAAATCAAAAGAAAGTAAGACTTGATCCAGATAATAATTCTAAAGAATATACAATAGAACTTGTTAAAAAATTAGATTGTACTGAGAAAAATAACACTTTATTTTTTACTAATATTAAAAATATTGGATTTACTTTTCTTTATGATTTGCTATCAAGAGAAGCTAAAAGAGATATGATTCATAGACTTATATCTATGATAGAAATTAAACGTGATAAAAACTACAATATTGATATTAAAGATATAAAATTCACAGATGAATTTATAACTAAAAGCAGTAAAGAATACTTAAAATATCTTAATAATATTATGAATGACAATAATATTGGAATTAAATTTCATAAAGAAATTGATGAAATTGAGTTAAAAAATATGGAATCGAATTATGATATTTTATCAATTATGAAAATGAAAAACAAAGAATATTCTAATAAATTTTTAGAAGAATTTATTACTAAATCGCAAGAACATTTATATATAGATGGCATTGTCAGTTGTCCATATACTGAGAAAAATGTTATTAAAGATATTTTAATATTAGTGCCAAAAAATGAATTAATTAACACTATTTAAAGAAGAAAGGAATGATAAAAATGAAAGTTACTTATACAAGAAAAGGAGATTATTTATTACCAGATTTATATTTAGAAAAAGACGAAAATTATGGAAGGCTTGGAAGATATGGAATATTAAGATTACACTTTATTGCACAAAACAAGCAAGCACTTTATGAGACATTATTGATGACAAATAAATTAACTCATCATCTTCTTTTAGTCAGTGATTCTTGTGAGAATTATTATAAAGAACTAATGGAAAATTATATTAAGAATGATGAAAGACTGTCTGAAAAAAGCAAAGAATTAAATCCATTGGAATGGACAAAATTAATGAACAACTATAAAAATACAGCAGAAGAAATTGTCTTAAATGAATATGTTTTTATATAAATAATCTTCAAAAAAGAGGAAAAAATTATCAGAATAATTTAATCCTCTTTTTTGTTTTTTTGAATATGGGAATAAAATCTATGTCTAGCCAGCACTGAATTTGTTCTCCCACACAAATTCGTATATGGTGTAACCCCAATCCCCAACATAAAAAGAAAGGATGAAAATTATGAGAGAAAGAAATTGGAAATTCAATGTATATTTAAATAGTGATGAAAAAGCTATGTTAGCAGAAAAAGCAGAAAAAACTGGATTAACTTATTCTTCTTTAATACGTTCTTTAATTTTGAACTATGAACCCAAAGAAAAACCACCTAAAGAATTTTATGATTCGCTAGAATATATTAGAAGAACTGGCAATGTTTTAAATCAAATTGCAACTAGAATGCATTACTTAGGTTATGTTGAAGATATGAATATTTTAAGAAAGACAGTTACTGATTTAAATAATCTTGTACTTAATATTAAAGAATATTATTTACTACCTGAAAAAACAGATAAAGACAATGCCAACTAAGCATTGTCTTTATTGTTAATTCTCATTATTTTCTAAATATTGTTTTCTAAATTTAACATATATGAATAAAACAAAATATACAATTATAGCAAGTAAAAATGTAATTTTTATTGAATTAGAATTTTCTGGAAAAACTAAATAAGATATTATTGGAAGCGTTGCAGTAACTGTTCCTTCTATAAATCTTTCAAATGTAACGTAAGAAGTTTTGTATTCTTCTTTTGAATGTTCATATATAGCTATATGATCAAACATCTCATAAGCACTATTCGCAAAACCAAGTAAAATATAAATTATTGGCAAACAGAAGATTAATACATTATTATTTAATGTAAATAATAATATAAAAACAAAAATATATATAATACTCATAGGTACTAATACTTTATTCCATTTTCTATCTTGAGATTTAGTTGCCCAAAACTTACTAAATAATGCTTCTGAAAAATTAATCAAAATGTTTAAAATACTATAATATATATAATCAATGTTCAAATATCTTAATAAAAATACATTTAAATACATTATACCAATTCCATAAGCAAATCTATTTAAACCACCTATAATAAGAATTTTTCTAAAACTTTTATCCTTTGCAGGTTTTATTACTGTTTCTTTAATTGTTGTATTCTTTTCCTCAATTGGAGGTTTATAAGTAGTTATTCTAATAAAAATATCAATAAATGCAATTAGAAACACAATTGCAAATAAAATCATAAATCCATATAATTCATATCCATTTGTAGTAAATTTATCTAGTACAACCCCCATTATTAAACTAAATCCCATAACTAGTGTATTTTTATAAATATTTCTTGTTGAGGCAAATTTAGTTCTATCTTCTTTTTTTACTAAAGTCATTCTCCAATTTACAAATGTGATATATCCTAATTCACCAGTTATAGCATAAATTGAAGCGAATATAAAAAATAAGAATGTTCTAATACCAATATTATCAGTAAAAAATGGTATAAATGCAAAACATATAGAAGATAATCTATAAATAGTGTAATTTGTTAATACGACTAATTTTGATTGACCAATTTTTGAAAATAAAGGTGCTGCAAATATTTGAATTATATTTGTTATAGTATCTAATACTGCATAAATTCCTATAGCAAAGTTTGATAATCCAAGATAGACCGCAAATGCAGTAATAAATGAGTGACTTGTAATTTTATTATTTGCCGTATCTAAAACAGATGACGTCAAATATTTTTTATATTCCTTTTTATAATTCATTTTTATCTCCTAAATTTATTTTTTATTTATCATTTCAAGTAATTTCATTCCCACTTCATATCCGTTTTTATAAAATTTCTCTATACCCATATCTAAATATTCATATCTGTAACAAAGTTCCATAGTAATTGGACCAACGTAATTACAATTTTTTAAATTTTGCATTACTTCTTTCCAATTTAATGTTCCATCAAAAGGCATTAAATGTAAATCATCGCTTTGGTCATTATCATGCAAATGCACTGCAAATATTCTATCTTTAAATTTTTCAAAATTAAATTCATCATTAAAATGAACATGATAATGTCCAGAATCAAAGCAAATACCTACGTTATCATTATCAATATTGTCTATAACATAATCTAGATAGCCTTTAATTTTAGTATTCTCAAATGCAACTTTTACATCTAGTTCTTTTGCACAATTTGCAATTTCTTTTAATCTATTTAAACCGATTTCATTATATTGTGGAGCTTCACTTTTACTAGTTAAGTGCATTACAACCATTGATATATTGTTTTCTTTACATATTCTAATATCATTTTTGTATCTTTCAACCAAACTATTACCAATCTCATTATCAAGCCACAAATTATTTATACCTTGGTATCCTAAATGAGCAAAAATAACATTTAATCCACATTTTCTTATATATTCTAATTGTTCTTCTTGACTAGGATTCCAATCTTTATTATACCATTGTATAAATACATTCTTAAATCCTGCATTTTTTATAGCATTTATCGTTTCATAAATAGTAACATTTTTATTGTCGTTACTTACTACTACCGCAACATTATCATTATTATTCATAAATCAATCTACCTTTCTATATTGTTTTAATTATATCCAAATACTCATATCAACCGGCATTTTTAATTCAAGTTTAATATTAGTCATAGCTAGTACTTTACCTATAGTAGTTAAACTACAACTTGACATCAAATCATCTTTCCACGTATAAAACAATGGACATAGCAAATCATTATTATCTAAAATAGTTCTCTCAAACTCTTCATCTGACATAGTTAAATCTTTTAACATTTTATTAAACATTTCTCTATCATCCGATGATATTATATCCAATTCGTTATAAGACAAAAAAGAATCAACTTCCTTAAATCTTAACATATTATCAGAATCAACATTAAAAAACGCTAATGAACCAATGTATTTTGTTAATTGAGAATATTTTTGCTGAAAATCATCATATGAAATTTCTTTTAAAAAATAATACTTGTATTTACTTCTCATTATTTCAAAAATATCACTTTTAAGTATTTCTATTTTTGTGATGCATTTATTATATTCTAAATGTTCATAGTCAACTTTCGTTAGTGAAGAGTCTTTTGTAAATTTTAATACAACGTCTTTAATGAAATCAATTAGTTCAGCTCTTGTTCTAATTCCCATAATGCTCATTTCTTTTACAAAGAACAATAATGACAATGCATTTAAATGTTTTTTCATTAACAAAGGTGCTACTTTAACAGCTTCATTTAAGCTTATTTGCAAAATACTTTTATCTGATTCTGATATTCTATCCTTTAACAATTCAAGAAGTATCTTTTCTGATGTTTCGTCACCATAAGATATATATCCTTTTTGCGCATCTATATAGCACAACTGCATTGATGGATTTTTAAACTCATTCAAATCTATTTTGTTTTTTTCAAGTTCATCTATAAAATCAGTCCTTAATTTTTCTTCTCTTTTTTTAGCCTCAATACTAGCTTCTTCTTTATAAGAATCTAATTTGTCAGTTATTAAATCAAGACATAATTCTTTTACATCTTTATAAGATAATCCAGCATTAAACTCTTGAATTTGAATATTAGTAGAATCTTTTCCGGATTTTTGTTCCATTTTACTTTCTTTTGTCATAATTAATTTCTCCAATCTGAATATTTGTAGAATTTCTACCGGATTTCTGAACATTCTTCTTGATAACAAAAGAAACACCAAATATTAATCCAAGTATAGTGATAACACTACCTACAATCCATTCTAAATTATTTAATAACCACTCCATAATATTTTCCTTTCATAAAAGATTTTGGATGATTTTATTATACTATAAAATACAAAAAATTCCCATACTTCCTTGAAAAAATATAGGAATTACTATATAATGTTTTTAGAAAGAGAGCGTTGTAGTTCGTAAGCTGTAGCTTAACCGCTCCATAAGATAAAATCGTCGCACCAATGTGACGTTAATGATTAAGTCAACTAGTAATAGTTGATTTTTTTGTGCGTTATTTCAAAGAAAGGTATGATGTGTTATGGTTAAAAATTTTTTTGATTCAATATTAATATTTATTTCAAAGTGAAACTAGGCATATTACACAGACGCGCAGATCAAACTTTTGAAATATTACTATTTAATCATCTATAATTAATTTAGTACTCTAACAACTAAAGTAGAAAAAAATTCTCATTACTACTTAAAAATATTATATCACATTTATCCTACTTTTTATTAAATTCATCTTCATATTCTTTAAAAAAATTATAATATACTAAAACATTAGATAATTCTGTCCAGTCTTTAGTAGCTACAGGGACTTGATCTAAATCATAAATTTTAGCATCCATAAGTTTCAACAAAAATGGAGAATGTGTGGAAATTATAAATTGACAATTATAAAATCTAGCAGAATCTTCTATAAATTTTTTTAGTTTTAATTGGTTTTCAGCAGATAAACTATTTTCTGGTTCATCTAATATATAAATACTATCTTCTTCTATTTCCCTTTCCCAAAACATAAGAGCAGATTCACCATTTGACCACTCTATAATATTATTATTTCCTAATCGCTCTCTAACAAACTTTGACATTGATTTTCTTTTTGCTTCATGACCTTTTTTCAATTCATCATAATTGTCAAACGAATTTCCGACTTTATTAAATTTATAATCCAAATACTCTTTACTCAATTTTTCTTTTTGTCTATTAACATTAGCATTGATTGAGCGTACATCTAAAAGATAATCAAAAACATCATCACTTGTTACCAACTTTATTTCAGTTGGTTCATCAAAAGACATTTTATAATCACAATGTTTAACATACAAATCAAAATATGACCCTTTATCTATTGTTGATTTTCTTGAGGCTTTTAATTTTTCTGAAATAATATTTATTAATGTTGTTTTCCCTGAACCATTACCGCCGCAGAAAATTGTAATTGAATCAAAATCAATATACTTAAAATATTTAGTGGAGAATAAATGTAAAGGATAATTATTATTAAATATTCTTCTTACTTCTTCATAACATGCTATGTCATGTTCTTGATATTCATCTAATAAGGTAAAATTTTTCAAATAAATCATAGAGCTATTCTCCTTTTTTATAAAGATAATTACTAGTTTACAGTATACAATATTTAAATTATTTAATCAATTTTCGAAATATAATTCTTTGAACATAAGAAAAGTTAAGGTTCCCTTAAAATAAATTACAGACTTAATCCTTTGTAAGTTTTTATTTTAATAAAGTAAAGAATTTCTCTTATTCAATTGCTAAAATATAGAATTAATGACTAACTAAAATATTACAAGTTATAATCCCAATATCAATTAAAAGTATACAAGATATATATAACATATTTTTATAAGTCTATTAACCCTTTTCATTTTCAGGGTCCTTATTTATTTGTCATTCAAAAAACATATACTTTTATTTGTTTTCTAAATATTTTTTTAAGGTGTTAATATTAATTCTTAATTCTGAAACAACATTTTCACAAGGAAGTATTGTCAAATTAACTTTTGAATCAAATACTATTTTTACGGCTTCAGCATCTTGTCTAAAATTATATTCAAGATTATCTTTATAGCCTAGTTCATTACCACCTAGCCAAATAATTTCTATTTTGTTTACTATTTTGGGTTCTTTTTTGATTGCTAAAGCAATATTAGTAATAGCGCCAATCCCTAATATATAAGTTTTATTATTTTTTAAAGCAATTTCTATGATCTTATTTACAGCATCATTTGTTTCATCATAACCGTTTTAATGTAATCCATTGAACCTTTAAACACCCTATTATCTGTATCAAAGTTTAACCAATTACATATCTTTAAAATTTCATTATAACTTAACTCTTGTCCATCTCTTACTGTTACATTTCTTTTTGTATGAGAATATGGTGCAACTGTTATTGCCTCAATATTAAATAAGTCTTTTGATTTTATTAAATATGATA